>ERZ813253.314-NODE-314-length-18124-cov-4.317442_pt1 | contig 18124 bp, 15 predicted proteins | sample MGYA00520893_ERZ813253 | MGnify/ENA primary metagenome ERZ813253 (study PRJEB31669, sample SAMD00080414) | marine metagenome | biome: oceanic hadal pelagic zone biome; feature: marine hadalpelagic zone; material: sea water | place: Pacific Ocean:Izu-Bonin Trench...
GAAAATCTTGAGCAAAGTTTATTTCTTGTACCAGCGTACGACGGGACAGCGTGGTCCAGAAAGTTCCTGTTCCATTTGATCGATGATATTCAAGCGTTTGGTGCTGGAGCGTCATCCAGAACTCCGCGGTTAATTGCACCCACATAATATTGGTTTGCAACTGCGTGGGCCTGCGTCAATACGAGGAGGATGGTGCATGAATTATTTCGCAACGGCTACTCCACCACAAACTCAAAGAAAACCAAAGAAGCGTGAAACTTGAGGAAAGACCAGCCCCAACTTGTTGTCCATGCAAACTCAACTTGTTTTTTGTCATTTTGGAATGTGATATCTTGAACGCGCGAAAAGTTCTGCCCAAGGAAGTGCGATGTTCCTGACTGCAGGGCTTTGCCATCTTGCATCATCGCTTCTATGGAATACGTATCGACTGCCCCGGGAAAACGCTCGCCTTCGCTCTTTGCGCCAGTGATCACTGGCATCGCCATCATATTTTCTGCAAAATCTTTATAGATGTCGAGCATCTGCAATGTTTCATCAATTGCTTCTTGTTCTGTTGCATGCGCGGTGTGTCCCTCTTGCCATAGAAATTCAGTGGTCCGTAAAAACAAACGTGTTCTCATTTCCCATCGAACGACGTTGGCCCACTGGTTTATAAGCAAAGGCAAATCACGATACGATTCGATCCACTTGCTGAACATTTCACCTATGATCATCTCTGAAGTTGGACGAACAATAAGTGGTTCTTCGAGTTTACCTGCGGGTTGTAACTTTCCATCTGCATCTGGCTCAAGACGGTGATGTGTGACAACCGCGCATTCCTTTGCAAACCCTTCAATGTGGTCTGCTTCTCGTTGCAAGAAACTCAGTGGTATAAAAAGAGGAAAGTATGCGTTTTTATGACCGGTTGCTTTAAAACGTGCATCAAGAACCCTTTGAATATTTTCCCAAATGCCATATCCCCACGGTTTGATGACCATGCACCCCCTTACTGGAGATATCTCTGCTAAGTCTGCGGCCTTGATAACCTCTTGATACCACTGCGGGTAATTTTCAGATCGTGTTGGCACGATTGCTGTTTTTGGTTTTTTTGCTGTGTTGGGAGGTGCCATGGTATTTAGATTCTATCATGCTCACCTTATGGCAACCGCCCTCGTCAAACTTCTCTCTGATATCAAGATTTCACACACCGTTTTTGCGATGCCATTTGCATTGCTTGGTGGATTTATGGCAGCAACCAATGATGGTTATATCAATTGGCTAGATTTTAGGTGGCAACTCGTCCTGATTGTGCTCTGCATGTTCTTTGCTAGAAACGTTGCGATGCTTTCGAATCGATTAATCGATCGAAAAATTGATGCAAAAAACCCGCGAACTGAAAACCGAGCTCTTGCTTCTGGTGATGTAAAACCCACGACAGCATTCTTGTTTTTTGTTATCAGTGCAGTTTTGTTCGTGTGTACCACTGCCCTATTCATCAAGTGGGATAATTACTGTGCTTTGTTTTTATCTATACCCGTTCTTGCTTGGTTAAGTGCGTACCCGTTTCTAAAACGATTCACGTGGTTATGTCACATCTATCTTGGATCGTCACTTGCACTAAGCCCGATTGCAGCTGCAACTGCCGTCCAACCAGAAACGCTTTCGCAGTTGCCAATCTGGCTTCTTTCGGGAGCTGTACTTTGTTGGGTTGCTGGTTTTGACATTATTTACGCGTTGCAAGATATTGAAGTTGACAGGCGTGACAATCTAAAAAGTATACCGGCGTCGCTTGGAGAAAAATCTGCAATGTTGATCAGCCAAATGTTGCATTGCATTTGCGTTGCATTATTGTTTGGAGTTGCAACAACTGATCACAAGTTTGGGTGGTTGTTTCTTTGTGCAATTTTTCTTATAGCAGCACTATTGATGTACGAACACCTCACCGTAAAGAAATGGGGCACGACAAAAATTGCACTAACTTTTTTTACACTCAACGGTGTTGTAGGTTTGGTGCTTGGTATTGCTGGGATTGTAGATTTACTTTGCTAACGAACCCATTGGATCCCAAGGTGCGAGAACGATTGGTTCCTCATCAAGAGCACTGAGCATTTCTGGTGTTAAATACTTTTTCTCAATCGCAACTTCAAACATGTATTGATCGAACCACGAATCATTCATTGTTTGAAAACCCTTTTCGCCAACTTCTTCATCACCCCACGAGTTTTCGACTCGCCATTTCACTGCTACGCCATCGTGAACATCGACACCGGTAAATAACATCGCATGTGTCATCAGTGTTTGATGATACTCAAGTCGCTCTGCCTTGTTTAAACCAAACTGCGTGCCATACACACTTTCAAAATCAAAGAGTTCGGCATCCCAAATTCCGACATCGCGACGAAACATCTTGCCGACATCGCAACCCATCCATACAGGAATACCTTCTTCAAGTGTTTTTTGCGTAAGTGTTTTCATTTCTGCTGTATCTATGTTGAGATACTTCACCAAACCACCACCAACTACGTTACCAAGACACTCGACTGTATATGTCCGCATAAGTGGAGAAGAATCTCTAGGGTCGTTGACAAGGCATACATACTCATCAAGAGGTGTTTCGATATATTCAGCAGCAAATTCCAAAGGTGTCATCTCACCTTTGCGGTGGAACTTCTTGTCCTTGTCTTGCCACTGCCACATAAATGTAGTTGGAGGCGTACCAAGGTGAATGCAAAGAATGCGCCAAACCCCAGAAAGAAGATTCTGTCTAACTTGTTCGACATCATCGCCTGCATCTCGAAGTTGCATAGCACCATCTCGAAGTTTCCACCTCAGAATCATGTTCATTTTCATTGTGCAAGAAGAACTTTCGGTTTCTGGCATCGCAGACTTTGGAACAAGCCCATGTTTCTTCACAAGATTTGCAAACATGTTCCACTGCCCACCATCACCAATTGGATCGCTAAGCATAAACGCAACTGTTCGATCATCTACATCTCGATCCGAAGTTTCAATGATGTGTTGAAAAAACCAGTTGGCTCGTTCGAACTTATCCCAAAACATCGCCCAGTTTTGGCTGAACTCAAATTCCTTGACGTTCATCTTCTTCATCGCAGGAACACGTAGCATGTTGAGTGCTGCAAAAAGCCAGCAACGTCCAGATTTTTTCTGATTGGTGACTTTCCAATCATCAAGATGCGTCGAAAATGAGGAATCTGTTCCTTGCACGATGTCGCGAACGAGCGCGATGTCGTCAATTGTTGTTTGCGTCACAGCATTTTGTGATGTTTTTGCTGAAGGATCCTTCTCGAAATCGGTTCGGAATTGTTCAAGCATTGCGGTCGTAATTGGAGTTAGTTCAGTGGTTTCGGGAGTTGTTGTTGTCATGGAGTGTATTGTAGAAGAAATAAACTGACTCGGGGTCAGTTTATTTGTCCGAGAATCGCTTCGAGTCGTTCGATAAACATTTTCTCGGCTTTGGCGTGTTCAAAGGTGGACCAGTCCTTGCCAGCGGACTCATCCGCAGCATCACTGATGTACTTGAAGCAACGAAATGGAACGTGTAACTCGCGGCATACCTTTGCAATGGCATACGCTTCCATGTCAACGATGTGAACTCCAGCCTTCGAAAGTTCGCTTCCGTCAATTACAAAACTGTCCCCTGTACCGCAGATAATTTCGGAGGTTCCAATGAGGTGTTCCCCCTCTTCATACGGTGTGACGTACTTTTCAAATCCAAGCGGGGAACAATCCATGTCTCGCTGGATAAATCCTGTGCATTCGACGAGACCTTGCGTAAACTCACTTGAAACTGATCCTGCTGTACCAAAGTTCACCACCAATGTTGGGTTGTGTTCCAAAATTAACTTTGTCGCATGCATCGTTGCGTTCACTTTGCCAAGACCCGTGACAAAAACGTTTTCATTCTTGTGCAGTGTTGGAATTTCTTCTTTCAGGGCAGTGAGGACAATCATAGGTGACATTCTATTGCACCTGTTACTATTGGGCACATGAACGATTTTATTTGCATTGGTGGAATCACCCTCGGTTCCTTATTGATCGTGGCAGGACTGTTACATTTAATTCCACGACTTGGAAATTTCGGTCGCGCACTCTCGCAGTGGCTTTGTGTTGCGCCGGGCTTAGACATACTTGTCGGCTTCTTTACAGGACTGCCGCTTATCCTTGGACCAGTCTTCGCTGGATGGATTGGGCTTGCTGCTGCAGTGTTCTCGCAAGTACTCGCAGTCATGATTTGGACAACGCTCCACGGGCTTGCTCACCCAACAGCACGTAAGGGTCCACGCATCGTCAAGTTTTTGAACGCGCTCGTTGGTCCTTGGAGAAACTTCATCGCCGTGTGGATTACTGCCCTTGCTGTTCCTGTCTTTCTACTTATACGTGTTGCTGAATTACTTGTCTATCCATGGCTTGTATGGCTGATTCGTTTTCCAAAATACAAACAAAGCGAGTGGGTTCGGGTAGGTAGGCATAAGTTTGAAAACCTCGTTGGACACGATTTGATTTGGTGTTTGTACTGCGACTGGATGACCGGCGTCTGGTCACTTGGTTCTGAGATGCTTCGCAATGTTGAATCTTTTTGGTGCCCTATTCGTTTTGACAATGAAAAAAAATGTGCAAACTGTCATCACGACTTCCCAGATATTTACGATGGATGGGTAAAGTCCGATGCTAACATGACCGCCGTCACTGATGTGCTTACAAAACAATACGGTGAAGCTGAAATCAACTGCTGGTTCGGTCATCCTGCAAGGTTGACTGTTGAAGGCGATGAAACAGAATAAAATAAACGACCCGCGGGGTTGTTTACCCTCCAAAAGAAACAGAGCCCCTCAAGAGAGGGGCTCTGTGGAACTATATACAAGTTCCGGGGAGGGAGGTAAGTTAATTAGTCCTCGTTGACTTCGTACTCTGCGTCGATGACATCGTCGCTGCATGAGCCGTCGCCGCAACATTCGTCATCAGTTCCAGAAGTGTCACTTCCTGATGCGGTTGCTTCAGCTGCAGTTGCTTCGTACACAGCCTTGCCGAGTTCTTCAGCAGCAGTACCAAGTTCTGTCAATGCTGCTTCGATTGCTTCCTTGTCGTCACCCTTGAGGGTTTCTTCAAGATTCGAAATAGCCGATTCAATTGCACTTCGCGTTTCTTGCGAAACTTTTTCACCGTGTTCTTCAAGACTCTTGTTCGTTGCATGAACCATCATCTCTGCGCGGTTTTTCAGTTCAACAATTTCGCGACGAGCCTTGTCTTCTTCAGCATGCGTTTCTGCGTCACGCTTCATTTGTTCGATTTCATCGTCTTTCAAACCAGAAGAACCCTTTATTTCAATCTTCTGACTCTTGCCTGTTGCTTTGTCAGTTGCTGAAACTTGAAGAATACCGTTTGCGTCAAGAGCAAATTCAACTTCAATTTGCGGAGTTCCCCGAGGTGCTGATGGAATGTCTGTTAGGTCAAAGCGACCAAGCGAACGGTTATCCGAAGCGAACTCTCGTTCACCTTGAAGGACATGAATCGTCACTGAAGACTGGTTGTCTGCAGCGGTTGAGAACGTTTCCTTCTTTGAAGTTGGAATGGTTGTGTTTCGTTCGATCAATGGTGTCATCACACTACCGAGCGTTTCAACGCCGAGCGAAAGTGGTGTTACATCCAAAAGTAGAACGTCTTTGACGTCTCCAGAAAGGACGCCGCCTTGAATAGCAGCTCCAACTGCAACAACTTCGTCAGGGTTAATTGACGTGTCGAGTTCTGCAGTTTGGAAGATCTCTTTTGTGATCTCTTGTACTTTAGGAATACGCGTTGAACCACCTACCATCACGATGTCAGAAATGTCAGATGGTGACATCTTTGCATCTTTAAGTGCTGCTTCACATGGTTTTCGAAGACGATCAAAGAGGTCCTTGCAAATTTCTTCAAAAGTTGCACGAGTGATTGTTACCTGCAAGTGCTTTGGACCATTTTGATCCGCAGTAATAAATGGTAAGTTGACTGAAGTTTCTTTTTGTTGTGAAAGTTCACACTTCGCTTTTTCGGCAGCTTCTTTCAAGCGTTGCAACGCCATTGGATCTGTTCGAAGATCCAGTGATTCTTTCTTTTTGAATTCATCTGCGATGTAATCGATGAGTCGTTGGTCAAAGTCATCACCACCAAGGTGTGTATCACCGTTTGTTGCCATCACTTCGAAGACACCATCACCGATATCAAGAATTGAAACGTCAAACGTGCCGCCGCCTAAGTCAAAGACTGCGATTTTTGCGTTCGTTTTCTTTTCAAGACCATAAGCAAGTGCAGCAGCAGTAGGTTCGTTGATGATTCGCTCGACTTTAAGGCCAGCGATTTCACCGGCGTCTTTCGTCGCTTGTCGCTGCGCGTCGTTGAAGTATGCAGGAACAGTAATGACTGCGCGGTCAACTTTCTCGCCAAGATAATCTTCAGCAACCTTTTTTAGATCCGCAAGAATCATCGCTGCGATTTCAGGTGGCATGTATTCTTTGTCGCGAACGCCGATTTTCACAAGATCTTCATCGCCACCGAGAATGCCATAGGGCACCATCGTTTCTTCTGTTTTCACTTCGTTGTGACGGCGTCCCATAAAACGCTTTACCGAAAAGACGGTATTGGTTGGGTTTGTCACTTGTTGGTGTCGTGCTGGTTGCCCAACGAGGCGTTCACCCTTTTCGGTAAAACCAACAACGGATGGTGTTGTTCGGTTACCCGAACTGTTAATGAGAACCTTGGGCTGATCGCCTTCCATGAGCGCGACAACCGAGTTGGTTGTTCCAAGATCAATTCCAATAATTTTAGACATAGTAAGTCTCCTTCTGCAGCAGCATTCCTCTTTTGGGATCTTGCGTCTGCTATGTACTAGGAGCAAGTTGCATACCAAACCATAGGAATTGTGCACAAGAAAATTGCCATTTTCGTGTGATTTTGGGTTTATATGGCGGTTCAAGTATGCCAGAATGGCACAAATGCATATCGGAAACGTCATTCTTGAATCCCCAGTCTGCCTTGCCCCGATGGCAGGAATTGCGGATTTACCCTTCCGATTGTTGTGCAGGGAGTTGGGTGGCGTGGGTATGGCGGGTTCAGAATTGCTTAATGCTCGGGCGATCGTACAAGGTAGAGCGGCTATATGTAAAAAAGCGTTGCCGCCACCGGAAGACAGTCCACTGAGCGTACAAATATATGGAAGCGTTGATGACCCACTTCCGGAAGCGGCTACGTGGGCTGTTGAGAGGGGTGCAAAGATTATCGATATCAATATGGGTTGCCCAGTTGATAAGGTTTGCAAAAAAAATGGAGGGTCGTTGTTACTCAAGACTCCAGGAAAAACAGCGACCCTTGCAAAACAAATTGTAGAGGCTACCGCGGGTGTGCCTGTGACTGCAAAGATTCGACTTGGATGGGAAGAAGACGAACTCACTGCTCCCGAATTGGCAAAACGATTAGAGGATGCTGGAATCATGGCAATCACGGTGCATGGTCGAACCACGCATCAAATGTTTCGTGGTAGTGCGAACCTTGATGGCATTGCGAAAGTTGTCGAAGCAGTTTCGATTCCTGTGATTGGCAACGGAGATATTTGTTCACCAGAAAGTGCGCAGCGTATGTTTGACCATACAGGTTGCGATGCGGTGATGATTGGACGGCATGCGATGAAAGCGCCATGGATTTTTGATGATATCACCAAACATTTACACAATGAACCAATTACATTTCGGGGGCGCAATGACAAAATCAAAATCATTCTTCGTCACCTTGAATTGATATTGGAGCATCGCGGTGAACGTGCTGCGCTGCATTGCATGACAAATCGAATTGCGTTATACGGAAAAACGCTTGGACACATCAAGCCACTCAAAGAATGGGTTCGGTTAGCAAAAAGTGCTGATGAAATCCGCGAAGCGTTAGAGGCATGGTTGATCCCAGTTACGACCGATTGTCAATCAAATTGGCTCAAAGTCAACTTGGCTCCGAGTCAAATTAATTGACCGCGGGTTAGATTATTTGTGAGGAGGTTAGCCACCCGAGATGACTTTGGACATGCTGAAGATGGGTAAGAGCATAGCGATTGCGACGCCGCCAACAACGGTGCCCATCACGAGGATCATGATTGGTTCGATCATCGCCCCTAGTTTCTTCACGCGTGATTCGAGTTCTTCATCGGTGAATGCAGCAACGCGATCCATCACTTGTGAAAGTCGTCCAGCGCGCTCACCTGATGACATCATCGATGCAACATACGAAGGAACATATTTTGATTGGAATGCTGCGTCGCTCATCGCCCCACCGTTGCGAATGTTCTCTTCCATATCTGACCAGAGACGATCGAAGTGGACATTGTTTGTGACATCACGGCAAATACCAATCGCATCTAAGACGCCAACGCCTGCTGCAAGTAAGGTTGAGAGTGTTCGCGATGCGCGAGTTGTGTAGAGTTGCGCAAACATCGGACCAAAGACAGGAAGTCTGAGTTTCAACCAATCAACGACACTTCTTCCGCTTGGTGTCTTGTACCACACAACCGCTGCGACACATACTGCAAAGAGTGCTGGAATCCAATACATCCAATTGGAAATAAGTAAATCGCTGATCGAAATCAATACCTTGGTTGGCCATGGCAATGATGCAGATCGCATTTCGTAGATCTTTGCAAAGCGTGGAAGAATAAACGTCACGATCAAGGATGTAACAACAATTGCAGTAAACCCCATGATCATCGGATAGGTCATCGCACCCTTCACTTCACGAATTGTTTTTCGTTCACTTGAAAGATAGGTAGCAACTCTTTCAAGCATGAGTGGCATCGTGCCAGAAAGTTCTGAGGCGCGAACTAGGCTCACCACAATGCGTGGAAAAACACGGTGTCTTCGTGAAAGTGCAGCTGAAAGCGGATCACCACCTTGCACCTCTCGATAAACGCCTTCAACAACAAGTTTGAACTCTTTTTGTTTCGTTTGCTTACCCAAAGCTTTGAGTGATTCTGAAAGAGGAACTCCAGTTTCAAGCATGACTGCGAGTTGTTGGCAAAATGCAATGACGTCATCTCGCTTGACTCGTCGCTGTGACATTACTGTTGCGATTTCAGTACGGGAAGTCCGTACTTTCTTAATATCACCTTGCAATAGCGGTTCTGGATCAATTGCAGTAACAAACAATCCTTGTGAGCGCAGTGTGCCAGCAACTTCTGATTCATTGATCGCAACTTGGGAACCGGATAACTCGCGACCGTGCGTGTCGCGAGCTTTCCAAGCAAAAGTTTCTTTTGCTACTACTGCATTCATTGCAGTTTCCCTTGTGTAACGCAGAGTACTTCTTCGGGCGTCGTCAATCCATTTCGCACTTTTTCAATGCCGTCTTGACGAAGTAACCAGTGACCGTCGGTTACAAGTTGTTGACGCATTGCTTGGAGTGAATCACCGCGACTAATTGAATCAAGTAACGCTGCATTCGGGATGAGCAGTTCAAAAATACCTATGCGACCTGCAAATCCAGTTCCGCGGCACCGGTTACAACCAGCACCTTTCCATAATTCTTCAGCATCTCCACACGCATGACGAATTGCATCTTCACCACTCCAAAGTTCCTTGCAATGGGGACAAATCTTTCGCACAAGCCGCTGAGCAAGAACTCCACGAATTGTTGCTGCAACAAGATATGGTTCAACGCCAAGGTTTACTAATCGAGTAATTGCACTGACAGAATCGTTTGTATGCAGTGTTGAGAATACTAGGTGCCCTGTCAATGCTACTTGAGATACAATTGCTGCGGTTTCGTTATCTCGAATTTCACCAACCATCAAGACGTCCGGATCTTGCCGAAGCATTGATCGAAGGGCTGTTGAAAAAGTAAAGCCAGCTTTATTATTGATTTGTGATTGGTTGATGCCATTAATTTGTGCTTCAATTGGATCTTCGATTGTTGCAACATTAATTTCGTTGGTATCAAGTTGTGACAACACACTGTAGAGCGTTGTTGATTTACCTGAACCAGTTGGACCTGTGACAAGCACAACGCCATTTGGTTGTTCAACAAGGCCTCGCCACTGCGTTAACATGGTTTCATTAAAACCAAGTTGGTCGAGCGAGAGATTATTGTTTTGACTATCAATAATACGCATCACAACAATTTCACCGAACTTGCCTGGCATTGTGGAAACTCGCAAGTCTATTGGGCGACCATCCATCATCACATTAAAGTCACCATCTTGTGGAAGGCGTCGTTCGGAGATGTCAAGGTTTGCCATAATCTTAATACGGCTCGCAACTGCTTGATGCATCTTGTAGGGTGGTTGAATTTTTTCAAACAACCTACCGTCGATTCGATATCGAACACGAAGTGAATGATCGCCTGGTTCAATATGAATATCTGATGCGCCTTCCTGCACAGCAGAATAAATTAAGAAGTTGACAAGTTTGACAACTGGTCCATGTCCTGCATCTTCTTCAAGATCAGCAAGTTCAGTTGTTTGTTGTTCGATAACTGAAAAATCATGCTCATCAATGTCTTCGTAAATTTCATCAATCACAAAGACATTTGCAGTTGGAAGGTATGATTTGTGGGCAGCAGCAATATCTTGCGAAGTTGCAGCGACAATCTGTACTGCATGGCCGGTGCGTCGTTCAATTTCTTCAAGTAAATATAGGTTTGCAGGCTCACTGACTGCAACAGTCAACATGCCGCCAATGAGGAAGAGAGGAAGCACGCCATGTTCTTCAAGAAATTCACGTGGTAACTCTTCAATCACGCGGGGATCCGCCAAGCGTGCTGTATCAGTTGCGAATGGGATATCGTACGCTCCAGCGATTGCTTCAAGAACTATTGCGTCATCAACAAACCCGAGTTCAACAAGCACTTCGCCGATGAGTTTGCGCTCATCTGATTGTTTTTGTTGCGTAAGGGCACGATCTAACTGCTCTTGAGTAATCTTGCCACTGCGAATCAATAACTGCCCAAGGGGTGCTTGAGAAGTAAGGTCAGTGGGGATTGAAATTCGTTTGATCATAGTTCTATTAATTAAGGCTTCTCGCTGCTGCTTCAACGCTTGGGTGCGTGCTGAATGCCCCATCGAGCCGTGTTAAACAAAAAATGTTCGATACGGTTTGAGGCACACAAGCAAGACGCAAGCGGTAGTTGTTGCTTCTTGCTTCATCGGATAACCAGAGAAGTGACTCAAGACCAACCGAGTCAATCTGCGATAATGACGTGCAATCAACGACAATATCGGAAGAAAAGTCATTGGTGGATTCACGAATAGTACGTTTGAAATTGTCCGAGTCGTCAACCGTCAGATCGCCGTCCAACCGGATGACAATTGCCGCTAGGTGCTGTTCACTTGCAATGTTCATGCTGCTAACCTTCCTTTTGTTTGTGTTGTTTGATGCTCAATCATGAGTTCTTCCCACTGCGAGAAATCAAGGTTGAAAAAGATCTCAGCCAACACTGGATCGAATTGCCCTGGAATTGATTGTTTCATCTCATCAAGAACTGATGTTCGTGTCATCGCTTTTCGGTATGTCCGACTTGAAGACATTGCATCGAACGTGTCAGCAATCGCGATGATTCGCGCAACAAGCGGAATATCCTCTTGCGATAAACCGTGAGGATATCCTCCACCGTCATACCGTTCGTGATGGTGCAGCACACCACCAAGGATGTCACTCATCTGAGGAATATCTTTAAGAATTCGTGCGCCAATTTCTGGGTGTTGTTGTACTGTCTTATATTCTTCATCAGTTAATTTCCCAATCTTCAATAGAACTGATTCAGGCACACCAATTTTTCCAATGTCATGCACTAAGCCAGCGATGCGATATCGATCGACTTGATCTTCTGGAAGATCTATAGCTTGGGCTAGTTGTGAAGTAAGAAGTGCTACTCGCTGTGAATGACCACAGGTATATCGATCTTTCGCATCAATCGAAGCGGTTAGCGCTTCAAGTGTTCCAAGGAATGTCGCATTAAGGTCCTCGTACAAAAGTGCGTTTTCTAAGAAGATACTTAGTTGAGACGCAGTTGCACTCAACATTTTGACATCAACAGATGAAACCGTTGTATCACTTCCCTGCTTTTCAGCAGCAATTAAGATCCCAATGACTTTACCATCATTTTCGATTGGAACTACGATCGTGCCATCTCCAAGACGTTGTGAGATTTGATCTCCACTATGCGCAATCAACGGAGTTCCGGGGGAAATGTCACATGTCATTGCAGCAACGATGTTTGATAGTTGATTTTCATCAAGACAAGTATCACCGCTATGCAACAATTCGTTTCCTGGTCGTGGAAGTCGATTTCCAATTCGCAACTGTACGCCGATCCAGCCGTAAGGCATGTTTTTGAGCAACTCATCGCAAACTAATTCAATGAACCTTTCGGGGTGATTGACTGAATTCATACTCCCAGTAATTGTGTAGAGCAGGTTAATTTCTTCATAAGAGTCTGCAAGTTCGCGACCAATATCTTCAATCACGCCTTGGTTTTCATAGTAAGATCGGTGTGATGTCCAAGCAAGTTGGAAGAGAGATGAAAGTCGTGGAATATCTTGGGGCGCTGCGGGTGGAAGATCGCGGATCATATCTCGCACAACACCAACTTCTGCATTGGATGCTTGACAAAGTGCGTGAACATATTCGCTTGCAAGTAATTCTTCCGTAACGATCAACGCAACTGCATAACCACTCGAACGCCGAGCATGAGAAATCGGCGTTGGAACTAACCATAAACCAGGGATTGCTTCTGTTGTAGTGCAAATATCGTCTGACAAACATGATCGACAACTTGCTGAAATTGCAGATCGTACAATTGGGGATGAAAGAAGAAGGTCTGCAAACCAATCATCTCCACGTTCTGGCTCGCATTCTATTTTACCCATCGTTGTGCATTCAACAACGACAAGTCCTGCACTTCGTAATTGTGTAAAGATGTCGTTACTGGTCGAGTTCGTCGACGTTACGTTTTGAGTAAATTTACTCACGCGGCCTCCGATCGATCGTGGGTTCGTGCAGAAATGTCTGCAAGAATCGATGTTGCTAATTCAGCAACACCACGAGGACTAAATGGTTTGCTTATGACATCTCGGACATTTTCAATGTCCGTATCACTCGCAGCTAGTGTATGGCCACGTGCAGTAATAACAACGACTGGAATTTGTTGGGTCGCGGGGTTTTCAATAAGTGCATTGCATAATTCAATTCCATTCATGTACGGCATTTGAATATCAGTAATGATGAGATCTGGAGGATTCTCAACTGCTTGACGCAATGCATCTTCGCCATCAACAGCTGTTGAAACTTCAAAACCGCTGTTGCGAAGTTTAAGTGAAAGCACTTGTAAAATGTGAGTTTCGTCATCTACGACGAGTATTCGATGCGCCATTACGCTGCTGCCCTTCCTGATCGTTGAGCCATTGGAATTGTGAACCAAAAACGTGATCCCATTCCAAGGGTTGAATCCAAACCAATTTGTCCGTTGTGAAGTGTCTCAACGATATGTCGACAGAGATTTAATCCAAGTCCAGTACCGTTTGCAATTCTGCGATAATTTTCAATTCGATAAAACTTATCAAACACTTTGTCTGTTTCATCTGGACCTATACCGAGCCCTGTATCCGAAACAGAAAGATGTAAACTTCTCGTAAGATGATCTGCATCTGCAGCAACAGTAATACGACCACCTTGCGGTGTATATTTGATAGCATTTGAAAGCAAATTCACAATAACTTGGTAGAGCATGTCACTGTCACCTGTTACGGATAGGTCTACCTTCGCTAGCTGCGTATGAATATCAAGATCTTTTTCTTTCGCTTGGTGTGTCATGCTTGAAACTGCACGTTCAATGAGTTCACCTATGTGTACTTGTTCTCGATCAATGTGCATCAAACCTGCTTCTATACGACTAATGTTGAGTAGATTGTCAATAAGACGTCGCAAACGATCTGTCTCCGTTGAAATTACTTTATAAAACTCTTGTCGAGCGTCCTCGTCTTCGGCGTCACCATCAACGAGCATCTCGATGTACGCAGAGATCGATGAGAGCGGTGTTCGAAGTTCGTGGCTAGCTTTTGAAACGAAATCGCTTTTTAATCGTGCAACTTCTCGTTCATGAGAAAGGTCACGAAGCACAACCACAACTGCTTGCATTGGCTCTTCTTGTCCCCCAACTGATTGAAGATGCACTTCGTACGACACGGTTTGACCATTGAATGGCATCTCTTGTTCACAGAGTCGACCTTCAGATGGTAGCCCGTTTCGAGCTGCTGTAATTGTAGATGCAAGTTGGTGATCGTTGATGATGTCGGTCATCACCTTTCCAGCGGCTTCTTCTGGTGGGACGCTCAACAGACCATCAGACGCTGCGTTTGCATGCAAAATTTCTCCATGCGCATCTACTACAATCACTGCATCACGAAGCACATCAAAGACTGCTTCGGATTGGCGGCGTCGAGTTCGATCAATGCAACCGTGGATTCGAGCTGTTTCACTTTCATGACGAGCCCCATCAACTTCGTGGACTGCTTTTTCCATTCCAAATTTTGCTGCTTTTAATTGCACGAACCAATATCGTGCTGCTGCAAGAGATGCAATAGCAACGATGCCAGAGGATGCGAGGATCAGGATGGTAAGTAGGGTCGTGGTCACGGCGAGAATCTCAGGCTTCATAGCCCAAGAAATCGCACGTTCTTAGGGTTTCTGAGGCGTATTTTCAGGAACATTCACCAAGGGCTCACTTCCCTCAACGAGCCCGAGGATCGGTTCCTCAATGAGTACCTCGGCACTTTTTGAAGGCACATTTGGTGCTTCTTGGAGAACTGATGCACTTTTCATCTTCGTTTTGCTCGAAGTAGCAATAATCCAGCCTTCGAGTTCCTCATTTTCAGCCAAGGCTGCTGCCTTCGCGAACAAACTGGTCGCTAAATCAGCATTTTGAGCTTTCTGTGCCGCTTTTCCGACAAAAAGAGGACCTTCGAGACTTGAAGGTGAAAGCGTTGATATTTCATTTCCACACGCTTCTAAACGCCGATAATCGCCCATTTTCCAAGCAATGTAGCCCAGGTCAATCCAAGCATCAGCATCTTGTGGCGTTTGGCGAGTAACCAATAGACAAATATCGCGTCCTTGAATCAACCGCCCTGTCGCAGCAAGACTTTTACCTCGAGTTCTTCGTTGTAGCAAGGTAAGCCCATTTGGTGAAGTCAACTCCAATTCACGTAGAGTCATTAAACACTCTGCGTACATGCTAGCTCGAAACTCAGCCATCGCTAGATCTGCAAAGAGAATTGGATCGTCATTTCCAAGCGAACGCGAATCGGCTAAATATTGTGCAGCAGATTTTGGATTGCCAGTACGTAAATAAATTTGTCCAAGCAACGCCGGAATAGATGCTTGATGTTGGAACTGATGGTTGCCCAGCAACAAATCGATCGCTTCTCTATCGCGATCAAGTGCCACTAGCGTTTCTATCCAAGCAAGGAAAAATTGAGCATGCGATGGGTTTTTCTCAGAAGCGATTGCGTAGGAATGTAATGCAGCTTCATCGTCCGAGCATCGCTGGTGCAAAACGCCAAGTAAGTAGTGTGATTCAGCTGAACCTGGATTAAGTGAGGAGGATGTTTCAAAAGCACTGCGTGCATCGTTGAGTTTATGTTGCTCAAGAAGAATTCGTCCACGAAGTAGGTGGTACTCGGACTTGTCAGGATAGCGATTTATCGCAACGTCAATCGTTGCAATAGCTGCATCAAGTTGCCCAACCTCAAATTGTTGACGTGCTTGCTGGGATGCAAGATCTGCATTGACAAGATTCATCCGTTCATACGCTTTTTTACGAGCAAGTTGTCCCACTTTCGATGGTCCACCACAACTTATTAAACAAAGCATCGTTGCTAGTAAGAAGAAATGTTTCATCGTGTAACCTCCACAGTAGAAGGAGCATTGTTCGATTCATTTAATAACTCTCGCAGCAGATCCCGCTCCCAAATAGATTCTGATTCATCTGAAATATTTTCGCGTAGTCGTAACATCTCCGGCTGCATTTTTGAAGTGCGCAGGGAAAGGTTTGTCCAATAGAGTGCACGATCTAAATCGCCTCGACGGTATGCATTAAGTGCATCTCGGTTGTAATTCGCAGTGATCTGATCACGACTAAATGGAAGAAGACCAGAACGAGCACCAACCCGGACAGAATTAATAATTGCAAGTGAATCTTTTCCTGACTCCCACAATCGTTCGTCAGGAATAATTGATGGTGTCAACAAAAAGATAATTTCTTCTTTCTCTACTTGATCATCTTGACCACGAAATAATCCACCAATCAAGGGAATGTCGCCAAGGAATGGTACTTGGTTTCTTGTAATAACTGTACTTTCCCTAAACAATCCGCCAAGAATAATTGTTTCTCCATCACGACACCGAACATTTGTCATGAGTTGTTGCGTAATTTCATCAGGCACAGTTTGACCACCATCTGTACGGAGGGTCGCGGAGGAAACACTTGGCCGAAGTTCCAATCGAATCATCCCATCGGGTGAGATGAATGGGCGAAACACAAGTTGAATGCCAGTATCTAAAAATTGAACTGATTGTGTTGTGCTTGTCTCCGTTTGCTTGGTTGAAAGATATCCAACACGAGTACCAATGAGCACCTCGGCTCTTTGCCTGTTCAAACATGTCACTCTTGGTCTAGCAAGCACGGTCGTGTCAACGACTTGATCTAACACGCGAAGGAATGCCCCAACGTGATCCTTAATCACGCCTACCTTCAGACCGCCAGAGAACGTAACATCTGTTTGCCCAACACCTGAAGTTACTGCTGTTGCGTTTGTTGCCCCGAACTTCCCAGAAATCAAATTATTTGCAGCTGCGAGTGGACCGCCTACAATACTTCCTATGTTGATGTTGGACAGGGCTGTAAAGTCAAGACCAAACTCATTGTCTTCATCTACTTTCGTTTGTACAACTGTCGCTTCAACAACAACCTGCATCGGTGCGGTATCTAAGTCCTTTAATAAAATCCCGATTGCTTCTAAATTGTCTGGATAATCATTGATGACCAACTTGCTTGACCATGCGTAACTGTCACCACCGCCATCATCCATGGAGGGTTGATATCCGGCTTCAACGGTTCCGCGAAATGCGGCTTTTCCATCCGCGCTCAACAGTGGTTTGACAAATTCATCTGCATCGACTGCGGACAAATATTGCAATTCGTAAATTCTACTCTGGGTTTTAAGTCGTGCTTTCTCAATTGTCTCAAGTTCATCGTTCGTGTAGACATACACAAAGTTGCCCTCTTCGACATACGCGAACCCATTCACTCTAAGAATTGATTCGAGGGCTTCATTGAATGTGACGTCATAAAGATTTGCTGAAACTACACCAGATACGCTGTTGGATGCAATAATGTTTCGGCGACCTTGGATCGCTAACATTTCAAGCACTTGCGTAACCTCGGTTTCGTTGACAACGAGGTCAACCGTTCCAAATTCGTCTATAACAACAAAGGTTGGAGCAGTTGATTTCTGCTTCAAATCATCAATTTCCTGAGCAAGAAGAGTCGTAGAACAAATTAAAATACAGAATAATAATGTGAAATACTTCATGGTTGCGCGTCTCCATTCGCGCAGCCAACGCCCTATCGGCGAGGAGACGCGATCGTCAGTTCATATCGGCGCTCTCCAGCCGAAATGATGATAGAACGACGATGAACTTTGAGCAGTTTAAGTGGATCCGTTACAGAAGACATAGACACAACATCACCAACGTGATAGACATGGCCATCAATCATCGCTAACTCTCCCATGATTGCTTCTAATTGCAGCGCGGACACTGTTTGCTGTTCAATGTTTTTGCTGTTATTCGTTGTATGAACAGCAACATTATCGGTCTCATTCATCATGAAAGGAAACGCAACGTCACTTACTTCAAAAGGGTCCCTCTTTGGCGCATGATCGAGCCAGATAGGAATGATCGTGGCATGGTTATCGGATGCGATATTGGAAGAAACTGCAGAGACAACAACCTCATCTGCAATCGCTGTACGCGGTGGACGGGCGATCACAATGATCCTTGCCCAAAGAAGTAGCCCAACCAAGAGCAACGTGCAAAATACACCGAATTGCTTTCGGTCATTA
>ERZ813253.315-NODE-315-length-18086-cov-4.218052_pt1 | contig 18086 bp, 19 predicted proteins | sample MGYA00520893_ERZ813253 | MGnify/ENA primary metagenome ERZ813253 (study PRJEB31669, sample SAMD00080414) | marine metagenome | biome: oceanic hadal pelagic zone biome; feature: marine hadalpelagic zone; material: sea water | place: Pacific Ocean:Izu-Bonin Trench...
TGTTCGCTTTTTTTTTTTAATGATCCGGGGACCACCGAGATCTACACCCTTTCCCTACTCGACGCTCTTCCGATCTCCAGTAAGGTGACCAAAACTACTTTGGAAATGCGTCCCGGGCGTGTGTGGATACATGCGAGTCATATCATGAATGTCATAGGCAATTTGCGTTGTGTCAACAACGCCATCTTCATCGGTGTGATACGCCTGATCAACCATGCCCAAGAAAATTTGACCTTCGGTTTTAATACCACTTTGTAAATTCTTCGCAGCAATCATGCCATCTATAAGTTCAACTGGCATTGGCTCGCCAGTTTCATAATGATACGCAAACATCGATAATGTTTCTGGAGTCCACACCCACTCTTCAAACATTTGCGAAGGCGCTTCAACAAAATCACGCTCGACGCTTGTGCCAGCAAAACCTGCAATTTCTGCTTCACTCAAAATGGTGTGTAAACAGTGCCCAAATTCATGAAAAAACGTTTCGGCCTCATCGTGTGTCATAAGCGATGGCTTGTCGGAGGTTGGTTTCGTAAAATTACAAACGAGTGCTGCAACTGGAAGTTGCACGGTTCCATCTGACCACACTTTGTGTTGCACCAATCCCCATTGCGCTGCATGAGAATATTTATTGTCGCGTGGGTGCAAGTCAATGTAAAACTCGCCAAGTTGATCACCAGTGTTTGTGTCCCAAACTTCAAACAGTCGTACGTCTTCGTGCCAAAGAGGTGTACCTCGTTCGTCTGCCCTGTCGGTGACTTCTCTGTATTCAATACCGTAGAGGTGTTGAGTGATTTCAAACAACCCATCCATGACGTTTTGAAGGGATAAGTACTCTTGTACTTTTTGCGAATCAACAGCGTACTTGTCGTTCTTTATTTTTTCGTAGTAGAAACTAAAATCCCATGAATAAAACTCTGCGGTCGGGTCGCCTAAATCTTTTCGCTTCGCTTCAACAAGTTCTGCCCAATCTTTTTCTGCTTTTTTACGAACAATTGGTCGTAATTTTTTGTAAAAAGCTGCAACAGTCGCAGCATTTTTAGACATCTTTATTTCGGTTTCATAATCTGCAGTCGTTGCATAGCCCAGTAAATCAGACGCTTCATCACGCAACTTGATAATTCTCTCAAGCAAGTCAACATTTTTTTGTCCTGCGCGTTTTGAATAGGCAATACGAACCTTTTTTCGCGATTCGGGAACTGAACAGTAATCCATCACTGGACTAAATGTTGGATAATCAAGTGTTACTTGGTACTGACCATCAATTACCTCTAGGCTATCAATTACATCTTGTGGTACGCCTTCAAGACCACCTGCGGGTATTGAAACAATCGTTTTGTCTTCACGAATGTTCGTGTCAAATTCGATTGTCAGCGTGCCAAGTTCTTTTTGAATTGTTTTTAATTTTTCGCGGTCTTCTACAGAGAGGGCCATCCCACTGCGGCGATAATCGCGCATGGTATGTTCAAGCATGCGTGCTTGCTCCCCATAGAGTGCTGGATTTGTGTCTGCGTACGCTTTGATTGCGTTGTACAAATCGATGTTCGTTGCAAAATCGATTGACCAATCTGACCAAAGTCGAGCGGCGCCTTGTGCTGCCTCTCGGATCCCTGCGTCGGTGTGGACGTACGCCATAAATGCTGGCAAGTTGGATGCGCCATCAAGACGAGCCATCATGTCATCCAAGGCGCCAACTGTGTTTCCAAAAGTGCGCTGGTCATCTTCTATTGCAATGATTATTGCGATTTCTTCGTCAGCAGCAGTAAATGCCGCTACTACTGTTGCTGTTAATTCTTCGGGCGTTTGAGGAATTGGGCGTTCAGCGAATAGGGTTGTTGTGATCAACAGTATTGTTGTAAAAAACATATGTGCTTCCTTCGTTTGTGGGCACACAGTGTAATTGAAAAAGACCCTCAACTTGCGTTGTGGGTCCTGCATTTTGAGTGTTAATTGTGTTGGACGGCAAGTGCAATCGCTTCTGCCTTGGCTTTTGCGTCTTCGAGCGTGCCAACATACATAAATGCTGATTCTGGAAGATCATCACCTTCGCCATCACAAAGTCGTTCGAAGGAATCAATCGTTTCTTCAAGCGACGAGTTCACCCCTGGCAGACCCGTGAAGGTTTCTGCAACATAGAGTGGTTGGCTAAGGAACCGTTCGATACGGCGAGCTCTTGAAACGGTCAACTTGTCATCTTCAGATAATTCGTCAACACCTAGAATTGCAATGATGTCTTGCAAGTCAGCATACCGTTGAAGGATTGTTTGAACCCGTCGCGCAACATCATAATGATGTTGTCCAACAACTTGAGGATCAAGAATACGTGATGAAGATGCAAGTGGGTCGATCGCTGGGTAAATACCTTTTTCAGCAATCTTCCGTTCAAGAACAACAAACGCATCCAAGTGAGCAAATGTTGTTGCAGGTGCGGGGTCAGTAAGGTCATCCGCAGGAACATAAATCGCTTGAACAGACGTAATCGCACCTTTGGATGTTGATGTAATACGTTCTTGCAATTCACCCATCTCGGTGGAGAGTGTTGGTTGGTACCCAACTGCTGAAGGCATACGCCCAAGCAGTGCTGAAACTTCAGATCCTGCTTGGGTGAACCTAAAGACGTTGTCCACAAAAACAAGTGTTTCTTTACCAGAAGAATCGCGGAAATATTCCGCCATTGTGATTGCTGAAAGAGCAACACGAAGACGCGCACCTGGTGGTTCATTCATTTGACCAAAGACCATCGCAACTTTGTCAAGAACTGAAACCGTTTCGCCCTGAGCGTTTGTAAATTGTGCTTCTTGCATTTCAAGCCAAAGGTCGTTGCCTTCGCGTGTTCTCTCGCCAACACCTGCAAATACTGAGTATCCGTCGAACTCTCGAGCAACACGAGCGATCATTTCTTGAATGATGACCGTCTTGCCAACACCTGCACCACCAAACAAACCAATCTTGCCACCACGAACAAATGGACAAAGAAGGTCAACAACCTTGATGCCTGTTTCAAGGATTTCTGAGTTTGGGTTCAGGTCAACAAGTTTTGGAGGAGCTGCATGGATTGGCATACGCTTTTCGTATGTAACAGGACCACGCCCATCCACTGGTTCGCCAAACAAGTTGAATACGCGACCCAGAACACCTTCGCCAACTGGAACTGTCACGGGTGAACCTGTGTCGATACACTCTTGTCCACGTCGAAGACCGTCAGTACTTCCAAGTGAAACGCAGCGAACTCTTCCGCCTCCCAAGTGCTTGTTGACTTCGCCAACAAGTTTGATTTTTTCACCAGCAATATCGATGTCAACCTCAACTGCGTTGTAGATTTTTGGCAAACCTTCAAGGGGGTATTGAACGTCGAATGTTGAACCAATGACTTGTGTGACCGTTCCTGTAGTAGGCATATGTTTTTCCGATTTTTCCAAAAAAATAGTGTGTTTTGTGGGAGGCAGAAATGCCTGAGAAACGGCGTAGGATACTCGTTTTTTCACCTTTTGCCAAGTCGTGCCTAACACTGGGGGGGCACTCGGGGACACCTTGGTGCCAAGCACTCGATAGGTGCGGTATACTTCGCCGCCTATGAAGTTTGATCTTGTAGATCAGGTGCTCGAACAGGACGAAAAGCGGATTGTGACCATCAAGCAAGTCACCCTCGCAGAGGAGTATCTCGCGGACCATTTTCCAGGTTTTCCGATCCTACCGGGCGTCCTCATGCTTGAAGCGATGGTGCAAGCAGCCTCAAAATTGCTTGCTCCAGAAGGACAGCGCCTTGTCCTAGGCGAGGTCAAGGCTGTAAAATACGGGGCGATGGTTCGACCAGGAGATTCGCTTCGGGTGGAGGTCACCGCTGGTGCCACAAAAGATGATGGCACAACGCCGTGTAAAGGTACGGGAACTGTTCTACGCAGGGACAGCGAAGAAACACAGACTGCGGTAGCAGGACGCTTTTCAATGCGGCCTGCTCGAATTGAATAAAACAGGAGACGGTTATGGACCGCGACGATATTTTCTCAAAAATCCAAGAAGTTCTAGATGATGCCCTAGGCGTCGATGAAGATGAAGTAACACCAGAAGCAAGCCTCACGGCTGATCTTGGTGCTGAATCCATCGACTTCCTTGACATCGTCTTTCGAATCGAAAAAACATTTGATGTCAAAATTTCACAAGGTGAACTATTTCCTGAAAACCTTGTGGACAACGAGGAGTGGGTTGCCGATGGCAAATTAACTGACGCGGGACTCGACATGCTCAAAGGGCGTATGGCACATGTTGATTTTGATACATTTGAGGGTAGTGATCGCTCGATCTCCAAACTCGGCGATGCCATCACGGTAAAATCTCTAGTCAACTTCGTTGAACTCAAACTTGCGGGTTAATTCCTCATGCGATGGTTGTGGATAGATCGAATTATTGATCACGAGCCGAATAAACGGCTTGTGGCGATTAAAAATGTCTCGCTTGCCGAAGAACACCTCCATGATTACATCGTGGATGGTCAAGTTGTCATGCCCGCTTCGCTTTTGATTGAGGGTATGGCACAAACTGCGGGTATTCTCGTTGGAACAACATCGGGCTTTAAAAAAAAGGTCATTCTCGCAAAAATCACGAAAGCAACGTTTGACAGTGATGTGACTGCAGGAGACACGGTGAGATACGACGCTACCATTGATCGGATCGACGAATTAGGCGCCGTAACGTGTGGTACTGTTGACAGACGTGTCGCTGGAGGTGATGCATGGGAACGAATTGGTAGAATAGATTTGATGTTCAGTCATATAGACAACAACATGGCTGGTATCGAGTTCCCTGAGCACAACTTTGTCTTCTCGGATAATTTCAGAATGATCCTAGATGCTGCGGGTCTGGGAGAGTTTATTTGCAACTGAAACCGCAATTCATACACAATGTTTCTCATACAACAAGGAGGCTTTGATGCCACGACTCACATACATTGACCCCGCAACCGACACTGGTGCTGGAGCAGATTTACTTAACGGACCACTCAAGGAAAAACAAATTAACATTTTCAAGGGGCTCGCTGCGCACCCTTCTGTTCTAGAAGCGTTTATCGCTTGGGCAGGTGGTGCCAAGGGTGGTACGCTCACGCCAGTTGAGAGTGAAGTGGTGCAACTTCTCGCTGCTGAAAAATTTCATTGTGGCTACTGCTCGGCTGCACATTCGAAAGTCGCCGGCAGTCTTGGTCTTAGCGAAGACGATTGTATGAATATTCGACGTCGTACTTCAGACGACCCAAAGATGCAGGCCTTCATCAATTTCACTGCTGAAACTCTAGATACGTATGGCAGCGTCAGTGATGAAACACTCGCTGCCTTCATGGACGCTGGGTATAACACAGAGGCGGCCATTGAAGTTACCGCGGGCATTTCCGTCTTGACATTCACAAGTTTTTACAACCATATCAATGAAACAGTCGTTGATTTCCCAGAAGTTGCAACGGTCTAACGATGTCACATTCAAGAATTAATTCACCGAGAGTGAATTAATTCAAAAAATGGGCTTCCCGCTGTTAAGCGAGAAGCCCGTTTTCATCTGACCGATTGAAGGATCGGTCAAGGAGAGGGGAGGCTGTGGTCCCATAGACCGTGTGGTCTGATGGACTCCACGTAAGAGGAGAAAAGAGAGCAGTTTGTTGTTCACCCGAACAATCGAATATGTTTGAACCCAATGCAAGTCGTTGGTGATCAAAAACAGTGCCCAAGGGTGGGTTTGTAACAGTTAATCCAATTACGCCGTACAATCGCCATTATGAAAGAACATGTGGCCATGTATGCGGGGTCATTTGACCCTATTACATCTGGACACTTAGATGTTGTGGCAAGATCACGACACCTTTTTGATCGAATTATCATTGGCATTGGGTTCAATCCAGAAAAAGAATCGCTGTTTCCAGTTGATGAAAGAGTTTCGATGGCGACAACGCTCATCAAAGAACTTGTTGAAAACGATCCAGATGCCGCAGGTGTCACCGTACAGAGATACTCCGGACTGACCGTTGACTTTGCAAGAGAAGCCGGTGCAACTGCACTTGTTCGTGGTATTCGTAATATTACCGATCTTGCAACCGAAACACAATTAGCAATTACAAACCGGCAAGTTGCTGACATTGAAACCGTGTTTATTATTACTGGTGAAAAGTACGCCTTTACTTCTTCAAGTCTCATTCGACAAATTGCAGCTCTTGGTGGTGACCTCGATCGACTTGATGGCATCATTCCAACCCTCGTGATTGAACGGTTGAAAATTCTACAGTCCGATCCATCGGGGTTACTCAAAGCGATGGCAAACGATGCGAATATGGAGTAATTGATGGATTGGAAAGTTGCTTCCATTGGAACACTTGCGAATCATCCGCTCTGGAACGAACGCCCTGAACACAGAATCGGTCACGCAACAACAACACTCATTAAATCTGATGATGCACTATTGCTAGTTGACCCGTCACTTACTCCAGATTTGATGAACGCCCGTTTAGATGAACGCTGGGGCGTAAAACTTTCGGACGTGACGCACGTTTTTCTAACAAGTTTTGACCCAGACCGAAGGCGAACGCTTCAGGGTCTTGTCCATGCAACATGGTTGATGCATGAACCAGAAATACAGTCTGCAGCCACTGCTATACAAGACGAGTTAGTACGAGCAGAAAACGACACTGAAGTTGTAAATATTCTCAATGAGCATCTCGTGTTACTAGCAAACTTTACCGTTCCAAACGACAATCCGTTTTCTTGTGTTGACCTTTTTCCGATTCCTGGTTTTACACTTGGCAGTTGCGGCCTACTACTTCCTACGTCAGAACGAACGATCTTGATCACGGGTGACACAGTTGCAACACAAGAGCACCTAGAAAAGGGCTCAGTTTTACAAAACTGTGCAAACATCGAATTGGCAAAAGAATCTTTTTTAGAGTGTGTCGAAATCGCAGACATTATCATTCCGGGTAGAGACAACGTCATACTTAATACCAACCGTTCACAATGATCTTTCAAACAACAATTCTATTTGCGTTTTTTGTCCAAACACCAACGTATGTGGGTCTTGAATTTCAAAAGGCTGTAGAAATTGGAAAGCGGGTAGCAATGGTGCAACACTCGTTGCCATTGGTGAATCAGGTCGTTCTTGTGCCGGATGAAGCAACATATCTTGATGAACTTTCCAAGTGGTCGCCCCAAGCAAGGTGGCCAGTGTTGTTTGATGATGACAAATTCGCGCCTATGTTTATCCGCAAGTTTAAACCTCAACAAGTGTGGCGAAGAATGTCTGTAGGCAAACCTGCAGAAGACTTTGAAACATATTCTCAAACTGTTGTTGCTAAAGCGTGGGGAAGAACAGCCTCAACAAACGTCGATTTTACTGATGAAAATGTTCAACCCCTTGGCATCGTGGTAACAAACAAAAACGATTCCGCAAGAGTGGCAGCAGTTGCACTTGCTGCAGGTAGAGGCCAGACATTGCATTTTGTTCAGGATTGGGGAGATGCAAACACCCAGTGGAGTGAACAACAAACAGAACAACGTATGTTTGAAGCGGCACGAATCTTACGGGGTTCTGGGAAAAACATATCTACAATTACTCTTTGCATGCAAATGTCCCCACTTGCTCATTTTTCTCTAGCAAAAGAAAACCCTGTAGCAACGACTGACCTGATTGGGCGAGACCAACATGGAAATCGGTTTGCGTGGTGTGGTTGGATTTTTGGTTCAAAAAAACAAACTGCGTACATGGCAGCATGTAGTTTGTTCTTGCCGAGACACAACTACTGGTTTTGTAATACATATCCAGACAGCGGTGCTTGGCAACCTTTTGGTATTGGCAACATGGAAGAAGTGCTGCCACGGTTTGGAATTACGCTCACTACGACGAGTTGTTCGCTCGACTCGTTATATGAAGTGAATGTCGGAGGCGTAACGTCTGACGTCGTTTTTTTTACCTCGAAGGGTAACCAAGATTTTCTTGAACTTTCCGACACAAAAATTGCGCCTACGTGGCTGCCTATTTTAAACACGCCTGCTGTATTACAATTTATTCACAGTTGGTCTTTAAAAAAACCAACCAACCGAACAACCGTTGGTGGAACGTGGTTAGATCGGGGAGTGTATGCGTATGCCGGATCGTCTCACGAACCAATGTTGCAAGCATTTGTTCCGCCTATGGAGGTAATGCGACGAACGATGAGTCTCGTGCCATTCTTGCCTGCATCAAGGTGGTTTACTGGTCAAGGAGCTTACAGTGCGCCGTGGAGAATGAACACCATTGGCGATCCCCTCATGCTTTGCGGTACTAACCCTGTCACAAATCGTAAAAGAGTAGAAGCAATCAACCGAGAAGAGTGTACAAATCTTCTTCAAGAAGCAAAGGTGTTATTACAACAAACGAAAGAAATTCCCTCTGATGAATCTTTTGCTCAGGCAATTGAACAAGTCACGCTCCTTGGCAGAGACACGGTTGCAGTAAAACTCTGGCAGGTTGCGGTACAAAATAAAGTAGCGGGGGCAAGGGCAGCAAAGGCGTCATTGCCCGCACTCTTCCGTACAATTGCTAGTAGAGATTTTTTCATGGCTTTTACAATGCTAACAAAACCTAATCGGTATGAACAAGACATGCTTTGGCACTTAGTGACTGTACTTCCAGACTCAACTCTTCCGATTCTTATCGACAATATTCGGAGTGTTTATGCTTGTGATGATTTACGGGCCATTGGGTCAAGAATTGCAAAATCCAGAGGAAACAATGCAGTTTTAACTATCATCAACAACTTCTTATCCAAAGCGATTGGTAGAAACGAACGAGAACTCAAACGAATGCGAAAAAAATATGGTGGATAGACAAAAACTAGCAGTGCTCATCATCCGAGATGGGTGGGGTCAAAACCCCGACAGTGCTATGGATCAATACAACGCCATTGTGCAGGCAAACACGCCCTTTGCAGATTCACTGTTTGAAGATTGGCCAACAACGCTCATTGGAACATCTGGCTTACAAGTCGGTCTTCCAGACAACACCATGGGCAACAGTGAAGTTGGACACCAAAACATCGGTGCAGGACGGATTGTGCCCCAAGAACTTGTCCGTCTTAATCAAGCAATTGATGATGGTTTGTTTGCATCGAACCAAGTACTTGCGTCTGCATTTAAACGTGGTTGTCATGGACATGCCGTGCACATCGTTGGACTTGTCAGTGATGGAAAAGTCCACAGTGATATCAATCACCTCTTTGCACTTCTTGACGCTGCGCCAAAAGAATGCAAAATTTTTATTCATGTCATCACAGATGGTCGTGACTGTTCACCAACAACGGGTGTTGGGTTTGTGAAACTTCTTGAAGAAAAAGTTTCAGGGTCAAATGCAACAATTGCTTCGGTGATGGGTAGGTATTACGCGATGGATCGGGACAACCGGTGGGAACGTGTCGCATCAGCGTGGGATGTAATGACGGGTAAGTGTGAAAATCGGCAACCTCCGAACGTTTCTCTCTGTGCGATGGATGTTGTTCGAGAATATTACGAATCTCCAACCGAGCCACAAATGTCGGGTGATGAGTTTGTTGTTCCAACCCAAATTATTGATGCAGAGAACGTGCCGGTGGGCTTGGTGAAAGATGGCGACGCGCTTATTTTCTTTAATTATCGTGGCGACCGACCAAGAGAATTGTCAAGAGCGTTTGTACTTGAGGATGACACGTGGGTAGATGTACTCCGCGGGGGTTTCGACAGAGGAAAACACTTCGTGGATTTGTTTTATGTCACAATGACAAATTACGAAACCGATTTACCTGTTTCGGCTGTTGCCTTTGATAAACCAGAACCAATGAAAAACATTCTTGGCGAGGTGGTCTCCGATGCAGGATTAAAACAATTCCGGTGTGCAGAAACAGAAAAGTTTCCACACGTAACATTCTTTTTTAATGATTATCGTGAATCTCCGTTTCAAGGTGAATTACGATTGCTCGTTCCAAGTCCAACAGATGTGGCAACCTACGATCAAAAACCTGAAATGTCCGCAGAAGAAGTGTGTCAAGGCGTACTAGACCAACTTGCAAGTGACGATTGCCCTGCACTTATTGTTGTGAATTTTGCAAATGGTGATATGGTTGGACATACAGGAAATTTACCTGCAATTATCAAGGCAGTTGAAGTTGTTGATAATTGCACGCGAAGAATCACAGAGGCAACTCTCACCATTGGCGGTTCGCTGATTATTACCGCCGACCACGGGAACGCCGAACGCACGTGGAATGTTGAAACAGATGGTCCCGATACTGCGCACACGACATACGATGTTCCTTTGCATGTGGTTGGTGATCGGTGGAAGGATGCAACAATTCATGACGGTGGAATTCTCGCTGACATTGCACCAACGTTGCTTACGTTTTTACAGATAGAAAGGCCAAAAGAGATGACTGGAAACAGTTTGGTGTAATTCAGGCGATTGCTTTACAAACCCGCAGCGCTAGGATTTCTACACCTCTACGTGAATCAAGTTTTCCACTTCGCATTTTCGCATCCATCGCAATCGCATCTGTAAACACGTTGGCAAGGATGCTAGGTGAACGACGTTTCGCGACTGCAATCACTCGATCACCACTATTACCAAAAAGTTTAAGTGATCGCCGAATGTCGTTCGCGGTAGAACCACTCGCGAGCATCGCCGAGGCGGCGGCAAGGCGGCGCGATAGATCAATAATTGACCAGACCAAGAGTTCTCTTGGTTGCCTTGAAATGTCAATCAACTCGCCAATTTTTGTTAACACCGCGCCAGAATTCCCAGAAAGCACTACTGATTGAATTTCCCACGCATGCTCTTCACGACTAAGACCAACCATTTCAACAACATCTTCATAAGAAATTAATGTTTCTGGAGCAACTTTTGCAGCAAGTTTTCCAAGTTCGCTATCAAGGCGTGCCAGTGATGTTCCAATTAGTTTGACAAGAAGTTGTGCCGCTTTGGTGTCGAGTTTACAACCATGTTCTTTACCACTTCGACCAACACACCACCGTACAGAATCGTGTTCGTTCATCTCCTGTAACTTAAACACGAGCCCAGTCTTATTCACAATCTTGTCAAGGTTTCCCTTTCGCCATGTTGGTGCGCGAAGCAAAAGTGTTGCAGAACTTACCGGTGATTCTGCATATTTTTCTAATGATTTTCTTGTTGAGGTCGTTGCAGAATCTTTAGCAACAAGAAAGACCTCAGCATGATCAACAATGACAAGTTTGTGCCGCAACAGCAAGTCATACGTTCTTACTTCATCAAGTACAGTTGCCAAATCAACCGTCTCGCCATCAAAAACCACGCGATCAACCTCTCCATACTCCTTTGTGAGCACATCTTCAAGATCTGAGGAGTACCTCGTCATCAAGAACGAATCCTTCCCATGAAGGATCACCACTCGCATATTCGCGTCAAATTTCGGTTGACCTGCCATAGGTGCATCATAAGGTGTACCCGACGACTCGTCGGACGTCACATTCTATGGGGTGCTGGACTCAGTACATGAACAGGCACAGCGTCTGGTACGATTGAGGAAATGTTGGTGCTAGAAGTCATTGATGGTCCGGATCTTGGGAACACCTATCCGCTACCGGTGGGTGAACCACAGTTAATCGGTAGATCATCGGAATCTCTTCCCCTGACCGATCCAACAGTCAGCCGAAGGCACGCTGAACTCACGCCTGATGATGACAAGTGGTTTTTGCGAGATCTTGATTCGGCAAATGGCACTTTTCTCAATGGGCGCAGGCTCGTCGATCGAGTTGCACTCCGACAAGGGGATGAGGTTGGGTGTGGCTCCACCCTGTTCCTCGTCAGTGAGCGAGGATCACTGCCAACGGAAACCATTCTCTCTGTAACAAATCTTGACACGAGCGCTGAATCTGTCATTGTTACGTCACCCCACTCGTTTCAGGCTGCCAAAAATCACCTGCGGATGGTGTATCGACTCACTGCTGCGACCGCAGGAACAGTTGATGCTATAGCCATCTTGCAAAGACTCATCGCCGTTGTTGCTGATGAATTCAAACCAGATCGAGCAGTAGGTGTGCTTTTTGATGATGATGGACACATCGCCACGTCCATTGAAGCAGTTGAAGGAAACCTACTCGACAAAGCACACCCATATTGCAAAGCCCTTGTGATGCATGTTTGTAAAGAGCGTAGGGGTCTACTTATTGAGGACATTTCGCAAGATATTCGTTTTTCTGGCGACCCCATTGTCCAATCTTCAAAACTACGAAGTTGTATCTGTGTTCCACTCATCACATATGATCAAGTGCTTGGCGCGATTTTCTTGGAATCACATTCAGCAACGCGTCACTGGACCGACGATGAATTCCAACTTCTTACTGCTGCAACTGAGCATACAGGTCTTGCTATTCTTACTGCCAACCTTGTTCGAACGCGACTACACCATGAACGACTTGCTGCCATGGGCGAAACTGTTGCTTCGATCAGCCACAGCGTTAAAAATATTCTGCAAGGACTCCGGAGCGGCGCTGGTGCAATTGAACTTGCACTTGGTCGCGGCGATCTTGATCTCGCCCGTGAAGGTTGGCCAATCCTTGCCCGCAACCTAGACCGTGTCTATGCACTGACGTTCAACATGCTTGCATGGTCACGAGCAGGACACCCTGAAATTTCGCTTGTCAACCTTCCATTGATCGTTGAAGACGCGGTTTCTCTCGTGCAAGGCGCAGCTCAGCGGCGTAAGGTTGCCATCAGGGTTGATATTGAAGAAGACATGCCGCCAATTCCTGTCGACCAAACGGCTATTTTGCAGGTCCTCCTCAACATTCTCAATAACGCTGTTGAAGCAGCCCCGTCGAAGACTGGTATCGTTGCAATTCTCGCCTCTATCCCAAGGTCTGGCGATTCCGTGAGGATCTCCATCGAGGACAACGGGCCAGGCATTGATTCTTCTCAGCGAGAAGCGGTCTTTCGTGCATTTCATTCAACAAAGGGCCAACGAGGCACTGGGTTAGGGCTTGCCGTCTCTAGAAAAATCATACTTGAACACCAAGGAACGATTAACATCCTTGACGCACCCCACGGCGGAACACTTTTTAATATTTACTTGCCATTAGGTCGAGAAGATGACCCTGGAGATACGAGAGGTCCAGCATCAATTGAAGATCCAAACAGTTTTGTATAAACAGTATTTGGTGAGGTGATACAATGCCGCGACTTCAGAAGAAACGACAACTATGATGAATCAAGATTATCAAGAAGAGTACAGTGGCCTCGACCTAACAAGAATAGCGGGTTCACACATGCCAACGCAGCTAATGGCAACGAGTAACTACCAACGAACGAGGGAGATGTCCCTTGACGAGTTGATGCTCGAAAACAGAGTGATCTTTCTCGTGGGAGAGATCAACCAAGTATCTTCTGCAAGAATCATGATGCAGATGCTCTATCTTGAAGACCAAAAAAAGGGTCAACAGATCAACCTGTACATCAATAGTCCCGGCGGCGCTGTTGATGACACACTTGCCATGTATGACACGATGCAATTCATCAGTTCTGGTGTATCTACCTACTGCATCGGTCGAGCGTACAGTGGGGCGGCCGTCCTCCTTTGTGCAGGAGAAAAAGGAAAACGGCATATTCTTCCACACGCAAAGGTCATGATTCACCAACCTTATGGTGGTATTACTGGACAAACTTCAGATATCCAAATTCAGGCTGAACAAATTATTGGTGCCAAGAAAACGCTGAATGAAATAATCGCTAACCATTCTGGTCAACCGTTTGAAACAGTTGCTGAAGATGGTGAACGAGACAAGTACTTTTCTGCTGATGAAGCCAAGGCATATGGACTTGTTGATGAAGTCTTTAAACTCCAAAAAGACAAAAAGAAGGACTAATACATGTCAACACTTGTACCAATCGTGATTGAAAAAACTGGGCGAGGCGAACGCGTATATGACATTTTCTCTCGACTGTTGAATGACCGAATTGTTTTTCTCGGCGGCCCAATTTTGGACGAATCTGCAAACTTGATCGTCGCACAATTGTTATACCTTGCCAACGATGATCTAAAGGGTGAAATCAGTTTGTACATCAATTCACCCGGGGGTTCTATAACAGCTGGTCTTGGAGTTGTTGACACAATGAATTTCATTCCATGCGATGTTGCAACATACATCATTGGTCAGGCTGCTTCGATGGGTTCCGTGATCGCCTCAAGTGGAGCAAAGGGCAAACGATTTGCCCTGCCACATTCAAAAAACATGATGCACCAGCCACTTCTCACTGGTGTGCTGGAGGGTCAAGCAACCGATCTTGAAATTGAAGCTCGCGAAATGCTTCGCTTGCGTGACATTCTCTTCCGTATTTACGCCAACGTAACTGGTAAAGATCAGCAGGTGATTCACAATGATTGTGAACGAAATATGTGGCTTGACTCAGAAGAAATGTTGGAATATGGCCTTATTGACAAGATTCTTACTCGCCTACCGACTAACGAATAGGTACTATCAAGCAAATGGTACGAGTGCTACTCACTACATTGTTACTTCTTTGCATCTTGATGCTAGGTGGATGCCATCGATCATTGTTTCCTGATAACAACAAAAACCTTACGCAGTTTGATGCTTATGACACGATGCGCCACGGTGCTTTGATCACTGAAAAGCCCGATGAATATGGTCTTCCAGAACCTGCTATTCGCACGCGTCTTAGTCGACACCGGCGGTAAAATAAACTGACCTGGGGTCAGTTTATTTTACCGTCCGATATTCCTCATAATAAAGTCCATGGGGGGGTTTAGCCCGATAGACTACTAACGAGTACTTTTTTCTACTCGACATGGATGTACAACCGCTGATGAAGAACGAACTAGCAAGGATGCTTTCGAAAAGAACCCAGATTGTCTGGGGATCATTCTTTGCTGTCATGTCAACAATGCTTGTACTTTTGCAAGTTAGTAGCAGTGAAATGCAAGAAGTTGGTGTTCTCCTTACGAACATTTCCTCAATGAATGAACGCCCTGAACAAGATCCCATTTTCAGTGGTGAAGTCTTCGATCATCGTGCAACTTGGTCTGGAATCGTGGTACAACATCTTGGTGAGCCGGCGGGCTCAATTGAATCAATCCACCGATCACATGTCGCTGGTGGTCTTGATGGCCTCGGCTTCCACTTCGTCATAGGCAATGGAAATGGACTCGGCGATGGTGCGGTGCATGCAAGTGAACGATGGCTTAACCAAGCAAAAGCCGCACGCCCCATTCACGTCCCCGAGGATAGTTGGGATGAGAATGTCATCACAATCTGTTTGGTTGGTAATGGGAACCGCCGCCCTTTCACAGAACGACAAATTCTACATCTTTCTAGACTTGTACAGCGATTGCAACACGAACTTTCAATAGAAGCAAGCAGGGTTTGGCTTGCTAGTGACCTTGTACAAGGGTCAAATCAACTAACATCTCCTGGTAAATTTTTTGCAGAAGCGATGTTTCGCAGTCAATTACTCGATATCGCTAACGTTTTCTAGTTGAATCAATCTTCCACAAAGTGTACCCTAGGTGTTCATATCTAACTTCTCGCCCCGATAAACGGCGTTAGGGCACACCCATTTGATTCTATGAGTACAAACCGGTCACAACCCAGAAAAATAGGTACATACAACGTTCTTGCCAAAGTAGGTGAAGGCGCTGCCTCAACGTTGTATGCCGTTCAAGATCCAAAGACGAAACAGGTGTCAGCCCTCAAGCATGTAGAGAAGACGGATGAGAAATCTCAGCGGTTCCTCGACCAAGTCGAACAAGAATATGCAATTGGTTCAAAACTCGATCATGAATCCATTCGCAAAATTATTAAACTCATTCGTCATCGAAAAATGTTCAAGGTCACAGCCGTTTCGATGATCATGGAACTACTCGATGCGATGACCCTTGATCAACAACTTCCAAAAAATCATGGGCAGGCAGTTGAAATCTTCGGTCAAGTTGCACGAGGCCTTGCGCACATGCATGAGCGTGGTTATGTGCACGCAGACATCAAGCCTAACAATGTGTTGATTTGTGAAAATAACCGGATAAAAATTATTGACCTTGGCCAAGCATGTGCAATTGGAACCGTGAAGAAAAGAATTCAGGGTACTCCCGGTTACATGGCTCCCGAACAAGCGCATCGCGAGGAAATTACTCCTCAAACTGATATTTACAACCTCGGTGCAATGATGTACTGGGTGCTTGTGGGTGAAGTGATCCCAACAGCGATGCCACCTAGTAGTAAACAAGAAGGGTTACTCAAAGGTGCCGTGGAAACGAAAGATATTGAAATACCAAGTACACCTCACAGCCGAAATCCGCGCATACATCCACTGTTATCTAAACAAATTATGGATTGCATTCAGCCTCATAAAAAAGATCGTCCAGAATCTATGGATTACGTCGCCAACCGGTTAGAACTCGTTCTTGATGTGATCAACCATCCGGTTTCCAAAGCCCCGCCAGTTGGTTCCGACGGTACAACTGTCTGCGAAGAGTAATCACTTCGTAAATACAAAAACTTCACCACCAACTGTCCAACACACGACGTCGCCCTCGTTGTTGATGGAAACTCCGCCAAGTTCTTCTGTACATTCGTACAGTTTTTTCACTTCTCCATTGTTCAACTCGTATCGAAAAAGCGTTGAATCAACAACAAGTGCAATCTTTAACCCCGATGGACCGAGGAATATTTTTCTCTGGTTCAGTCATCTTTTTTCTTTTGCTTCGACTTTCGAGATTTATACACTTTGCGCCGCTGAGTGTAATTTTCGTACGTCACATTGAGGTCCATCGATTCGCCAGATTTGTAACACTTGTGCACTTTTTCTAGAAATGGAATACACCAGCCACAGCCTGTTCCGGCACCGAGGCATTCAGAAAGTTGAGATGCAACAGTGGGGTCTTCGCGATGAATAAAATTCTGCAACTTGCGAAGAGACACGTGGTGACAAACGCAAATGTTATCTTCTGGTTTCATATTGGAGGGTTATACCCAAACTTGGCAAATGACGTGTGGTTCCTTCACCTTGCCGGTGAATGTACCTATTGTGGTTGTCACTTGCTTCACTTCATATTGGGGATGATCATCAAGCCACTCGTTCACTTGTTGATCAAGATATTTCAAAGCATCATCAGTTAATTTGCTGTGAAATGTGCGAACGTGTATTGCACCAGTGCCCGTCGTGTTTGGTACGCGGCTCCAAGTCTCTTCGTGTTTAACCTTTGAACCAAATGCAGTAATTTTTCGTGTTAAACCTGCTGGTCCTATCGCGTCCGAAATTGGAAGATCACCATCAACTGGAATTTCATCGCTTGATTTTTCAACCTTCTTGTTTGGAATAAGTCGAAGTCGCACGACGCTCCCTGTTGTAACTTCTAGCGGAACAGTTGGGCCACCTTCCCATTCAATCATCATCTGCCAACCGGCCATAGTTTGCTGCCACTCTTGGATTGCTCCAACCCCAAGCCGCTTCACGGTACCTTGGTTTTCTTCTAATGGACCCTCAAATGTTAGATATTCAGGACGATGATCGGGCTGTGGTTCTAGATCGACCCATTTATTGTTTGTGAGCAAGTCGGGTCGCTGATCGGATCTAAAACTAATCAGTGGTTTCTTTCCATCCTCATCAACACCCAGCAACCAGTCAAAATGGGTGGTTCCATCTGGCATTTCGTGCTCTAGTACAACGGTTGGGAATGAATGTTCTTTTGAAGGTGCTGCCATAATTGGTATGACTACCGTATCATGGACGCACTGTTCGTGTGACATAGAAAGAAGGAGATCTTGTCATGAAATATTCATCATTACTTATTACCGCCTCTGCTACGCTTTTTCTAGCGGGTTGTGGGCAACCAAGTACAACGGTTCTTATGGAGAAGGGCAGTTTTGCCATGTGGCAAGGTCGATGGAGCGACGCTGCAACGAGTTATACAAAAATTACCCAACTGTATCCGGGAGACTGGGAGGCTCATTACCATCTTGGTCAATGTTTACTTGAACTTGGTGATCCACAAGGTGCCTCTGCTTCACTAGAAATTGCGAACACAGTTGTCCCAACAAACATTGAAGTGGGTGATTTAC
>ERZ813253.316-NODE-316-length-18005-cov-6.035239_pt1 | contig 18005 bp, 27 predicted proteins | sample MGYA00520893_ERZ813253 | MGnify/ENA primary metagenome ERZ813253 (study PRJEB31669, sample SAMD00080414) | marine metagenome | biome: oceanic hadal pelagic zone biome; feature: marine hadalpelagic zone; material: sea water | place: Pacific Ocean:Izu-Bonin Trench...
AAGACGGCATACGAGATCTGATCGTGACTGGAGTTCAGACGTGTGCTCTTCCGATCTCAAAAGGTTTAAAGCAGTGTTTTGACTTACATCAAGATTTATAAGTTGATTTTCTTCACATAGTAAGCTAGTTAAAACAATGTTATTACTTACATCAAGGCTTGTGAGTTGATTGTCTCCACACTGTAGCTTATCTAAAGCAATGTTATTACTTACATCAAGGCTTGTAAGTTGATTAGAGTGACACCACAAATCAGTTAAAGCAGTAGCACCACTTACATCAAGTGTTGTGAGTTGATTTTCGTGACACATTAACCAAGTTAAAGCAGTATTATTACTTAAATCAAGTGTTGTGAGTTGATTCTCTTGACACCACAATTCAGTTAAAGCAGTATTATTACTAACATCAAGGTTTGTGAGCCAATTATGTCTACAATTCAAATAAGTTAAAGCAGTATTCTGACTTACATCAAGGCTTGTGAGTGTACCGGTCAACCACGCAACGGTTGAGCAATCCAATTCAGTTAAAGCAGTATTATTACTTACATCAAGTGTTGTGAGTTGATTATTACCGCAATGTAAAGAAATTAAAGCAGTAAAATCTTCTATTCCTGTTAAGTCTGTAATAATTTGATTATTTAACGGATTAGAAATGTCTAAATGAGTAATTGTATTAATCAAAGAAGTATAAACGCTTCCGTTAACTGTGCCACTATCATAGCCTTGGTTAATTAATGCTTGCTCAAAATTAGCATCAGGTATCATTGTTAATTGCCCAAACCCAATCAAACCCAATCAAAGTAAAATCAATATTCTTTTCATTGTTTTAAGTTTAATATAAGTAGTAGTTTTTTCATTGTTTCTTTAAGTTTTTAGAATCTATAAAAAAAGCCCATAGTCCAAATTGGCTTAGGGCTTATTTCTTGAAAATAGTGAAGCTTTCTTATTATTGAATCATGCTTCTTGCAATTTCCAAAATTCTGTCGTCATCAATTTGCACATAACCGCCATTTCTTCCCTTTTCAATATGTATGCCAGCACTTGTACCTTCTCCCTCTTTGTAATGTGTTCCTCCAAAATAATTTCTAACAGTATCTTCATCCATATTTAACTCATCTGCAATTTTTTTCATACTACCATCTGGTAGTTTATCTTTCAAATCTCTTAGTTCATTGAATGTAATAATCATAGGTTTATGGTTTTTTTTAGTTGCCGATAAAGTTAAAACAATTTTTTTCACTTTTCAAAATTATTTTAGCATTTTCTTTTTATAAAAAATTACTCTCTTGGGAGGGCTAAAATAAAAATATAAGTACTTTAATTTTGAGATTAATAAAAAATTTCTATTTTTATTGTCGCAAAACAAGACAAGCAAAACAAAACTTAAAAATATTACGACTATGAAAGTATTTCAGGCAAACGATATTAAAAACTTAGTGCTTATCGGAAGCACAAAATCAGGAAAAACCACCCTGGCCGAAACCATGATGTTTGAAGGAGGAGTGATTAAGCGTAGGGGTACAGTGGAGGAAAAAAATACCATTTCCGATTATCATGAAATAGAACACGATAGAGGCAATTCGGTTTATGCTACTTCCTTACATACCGAATGGAGAGGCACCAAACTCAACATTATTGATACACCAGGTTTTGACGATTTTATTGGGGAAGTAGTCTCCTCCATGCGTGTTGCCGATACTTGTATAATGCTAATAAATGCCAAAAATGGCGTAGAGGTTGGTACAGAATTGCATTGGAATCACATCCAGCATTATAAAAAACCAATGCTTCTGGCCATCAATGCAGTTGATCATTCCCAGGCCGATTTTGATTCTGCTATTGTTGGAATGAAAGAAAGTTTCGGCAATGGGGTAACCATTATGCAATATCCAGTAAACCAAGGGGATGGTTTCAACAAAATAATTGATTTACTGAAAATGGTTATGTATGAGTTTCCAGAGGGAGGAGGAAAGCCTGCCAAGCACCCAATTCCAGAAGAAGAAAAAGAAAAAGCAGACAAACTGCACAATGAACTGGTAGAAAAAGCGGCCGAAAATGATGATGATTTAATGGAACTTTATTTTGATAAAGGAGAATTAGATGAAGATGAAATGCGAAAAGGACTTAGAATTGGCATGATGAAAAATGATGTGTATCCTGTTTTCTGTCTTTCGGCAAAACACAATATGGGGAGTGGAAGAATGATGGGATTTATTTCCAATGTATGCCCATCTGCTGCTGATATGCCAGCCGAACAATCCAAAAAAGGGGCTGATATTGTTTGCAGTTCTGATGGACCACTTTCCCTTTTTATTTTCAAAACAGTAATTGAACCACATTTGGGGGTTTTGTCTTTTTTCAAGGTAACTTCAGGTGTGCTTGAAACTGGAAAAGATTTGGTAAATCAGCAAACAGGAAATACCGAAAGAATAAATCAGTTGCAAGTAATGGATGGCAACAAAAGAAATCCGGTGGATAAAATTTATGCTGGCGATATTGGCACAACCCTGAAATTAAAATCGACTAAAACCAACCATACTCTTCACGAAAAAGGGGAAGATTTTGCTATTAGTCCTATCGAATTTCCTGAACCAAGAGTTACCATGGCAATAGTAGTGGAAGATGAGGCAAATGAAGAAAAAGTAAGTGAAGCGCTTGATGATATCCAAAGAGAAGACCCAACCATTAAAGTATTTTATGCAAAGGAATTAAAGCAACTCATTATTCAAGGGCAAGGCGAATTACACCTTTCACTGGTAAAATGGCGATTAAAGCACTTATACAAATTGGTAATAGATTACAAACAACCAAAAATATCTTATCGAGAAACTATTCGTACTTCTGCACTTGCCAATTACCAACACAAAAAACAATCAGGTGGTGCTGGGCAGTTTGGGGAGGTTTACATCAAAATAGAGCCATTTAAAGAAGGCATGCCAGAGCCCACCGATTATAAAGTCAGAAAAAAAGAGGAGGTAGAACTAGATTGGGGTGGAAAGTTGGTTTTCTATAACTGTATAGTAGGTGGCGTTATTGATGAAAGATACATTCCTGCCGTGCAAAAAGGTATTTTGGAATTAATGAATGAAGGCCCATTAACCAAATCTTACATCAGAGATGTTAGAGTAATGCTCTATGATGGAAAAATGCATCCGGTAGATTCCAATGATATCTCCTTTAAAATTGCTGGAAAAATGGCATTCCGTGAAGCTTTTTTAAATGCAAAACCAAAACTAATGGAGCCAGTTCAGGAATTAGAGGTAATGGTGCCAGAAGACTTGATGGGAGATGTAATGACCGATTTGCAAGGGAGGCGCTCGGTAGTGTTGGGGATGGAGGCCAAAGGGCATTATCAGATAATTAAAGCCAAAACACCTTTGGCTGAGCTGGACAGATATTCCACTGCATTGTTATCCATTACGCAAGGAAAAGGCAGTTTTACCAGCCGATTTAGCGAATACGCAATTGTCCCAAATGATGTTCAAAGCAAATTGGTGGCCCAAAATTAACATTTTTTTAACAAAAAAATACACCTATTTTTAAGCTTAAAAATCAGAATAAAAGTGCCTTTTGGCACTTTTTTTTTCTTGCCCAAAAAGTTTATAGTAAAAAAAACAATTTTTCGTTTTCTGTTGTATTAATAAATTCATACATTTGCCGCCCATTTTAATAAGGATTAAAGTATAATATTTTATGCCAACGATACAACAACTAATAAGAAAAGGCCGACAAAAGCTAGTTAAAAAAAGCAAGTCCTTAGCCTTGGGTAGCAGCCCTCAAAGAAGAGGAGTTTGTACTAGGGTTTATACCACAACCCCTAAAAAACCAAACTCTGCACTAAGGAAAGTAGCAAGGGTTCGTCTTACTAATGGAAATGAAGTAAACGCTTACATAGGTGGTGAGGGCCATGCATTGCAAGAGCACTCTATTGTGCTTGTAAGAGGTGGCAGAGTAAAAGATTTACCAGGAGTTCGGTATCATATCGTAAGAGGCGCATTAGATACTACAGGGGTGGATGGAAGAACACAAAGAAGATCAAAATACGGAACTAAAAGGCCGAAAAAATAATTTACTATTTTAACAAATGAGAAAAGGAAGAGCTAAAAAAAGAATTCTATTACCAGATCCAAAGTTTGGAAACACCTTAATCACAAGGTTTGTAAATAACTTGATGTTTGATGGCAGAAAAAATACTGCTTATCAAATTTTTTATGATGCAATGGATATTATATCAACCAAAGTAACAGAGGAAGAAGCAGTTGCAGTTTGGGAAAAAGCATTAGAAAATATAATGCCTGCTGTTGAGGTAAGAAGCAGAAGGATTGGAGGGGCAACATTTCAAATCCCTCAACCTGTAAGAGATGACAGAAAAATTTCATTAGGAATGAAATGGATGATTGGCTTTACAAGAAAAAGGAATGAAAAAACAATGTGCGAGAGATTGGCAGGTGAGATATTAGCTGCTTACAAAGAAGAAGGGGCTACATTTAAAAAGAAACAAGACACCCACAGAATGGCAGAAGCTAATAAAGCATTCGCTCATTTCAGGTTTTAAATTGATTAATTAAAAATGGCTAAACAGGATTTAACATATACTCGAAACATTGGCATCATGGCACACATTGATGCCGGTAAAACCACTACTACCGAAAGAATCTTGTATTATACAGGAATTTCGCATAAAATTGGTGAGGTGCATGATGGTGCCGCTACTATGGATTGGATGGAACAAGAGCAAGAAAGAGGAATTACCATTACCTCTGCAGCTACTACTACTTTCTGGGAATACAGAGGAAATGAGTATAAAATGAACATCATTGATACTCCAGGCCATGTGGATTTTACCGTTGAGGTAGAGCGTTCACTTAGAGTATTGGATGGTGCGGTTGCACTTTTTTGTGCGGTTGGCGGTGTGGAGCCACAATCAGAAACTGTGTGGAGACAAGCAGATAAATACAATGTGCCAAGAATAGGTTTTGTAAATAAAATGGACCGTTCTGGTGCCGACTTTTTTGAAGCGGTAAGCCAGATAAGAGAACGCTTAGGAGCAAATCCTGTTCCTTTGCAAGTTCCTATCGGTTCAGAAGAAGAATTTAGAGGGGTTGTTGATTTGATTAATAAAAAAGCAATCGTTTGGAATGAAGAAGATATGGGAATGACTTTTAAAGAAATTGATATTCCGGAAGATTTGAAAGATACAGTGGAAGAGTGGAGAGGTAAATTAGTAGAAGCTGTTGCTGAACAAGATGATACACTATTAGAAAAATATTTTGAGGATGCAGAATCCATTACAGAAGATGAATTGATGAGTGCAATTCGAAAAGCTACTATTGCTATGGATATTACGCCAATACTTTGCGGTTCTGCTTTTAAAAACAAAGGAGTTCAAACTATGCTGGATGCGGTTATGTCCTACCTTCCTAGCCCACTGGATGTTGGAGCTATTGAAGGAGTTCATCCGGATACTGATGGAGTGGAAACAAGAGATCCTGATGCTAATGCACCTATGTCAGCTTTGGCATTTAAAATTGCTACCGATCCTTATGTTGGTCGTTTATGTTTTTTCAGAATGTATTCTGGTAAATTAGATGCGGGTTCTTATGTGATGAATTCCAGAACGAACAAAAAAGAAAGAATTTCAAGAATTTTTCAAATGCACTCCAACAAACAAAATGCAATTAACAGTATAGAAGCTGGTGATATAGGAGCAGCAGTTGGATTTAAAGATATCAGAACTGGTGATACTTTATATCAGGATAAGCCAATTACATTGGAATCCATGACTTTCCCAGATCCTGTAATTGGGATTGCCATTGAACCAAAAACGCAAGCGGATGTAGATAAATTGGGTATCGCCTTGGGTAAATTGGCTGAGGAAGATCCTACTTTTACTATCCGAACAGATCAAGATTCTAACCAGACTATTATTTCTGGGATGGGCGAGCTTCACTTAGAAATCATTTTAGATAGATTAAAAAGAGAATTTAAAGTAGAATGTAATCAAGGTGCTCCACAAGTGTCCTATAAAGAAACGATTACAACCTCAATAACAACAAGAGAAATTTACAAAAAACAATCGGGTGGTAGAGGTAAATTTGCCGATATTCAATTTGAATTATCGCCAGTAGATGCTGATTTTGAAGGAGAGGGCTTACAATTTGTAAACGAAATAAAAGGTGGAAATATTCCAAGAGAATTTATCCCATCAGTGCAGAAAGGTTTTGAGATGGCTATGCAAAATGGCGTTTTAGCAGGTTATCCTATCGATACCATGAAGGTAAGATTATTTGATGGATCTTATCATGATGTAGATTCAGATTCTTTATCGTTTGAGATATGCGCTAAAATTGCTTTTAAAGGAGCATGTAAGCAAGCAAAACCTGTATTGCTTGAGCCAATTATGAAATTAGAAGTAGTAACTCCGGAAGCAAATACAGGTGATGTAGTTGCTGATTTGAACAGAAGAAGAGGACAATTGGAAGGTATGGATTCCAGAGCGGGAGCACAAGTAGTCAACGCAAAAGTGCCTCTTTCTGAAATGTTTGGTTATGTAACTGCTTTAAGAACCATTACTTCTGGGCGTGCAACTTCAACCATGGAGTTTGCTGAATATCAGCCAGCACCAAAAAATATTGCAGAAGCAGTTATTGAAAAAATAAAAGGAACAGTAGTACAAAACTAAATATATGTCGCAAAGAATTAGAATAAAACTAAAATCATTTGATCACACGCTTGTTGATCAATCAGCTGCAAAAATTGCAAAAACAGTAAAAAATTCAGGCGCCATAATTAGTGGTCCAATTCCACTTCCAACGCACAAAAAGATTTATACCGTTTTGCGTTCTCCTCATGTGAACAAACAATCCAGAGAGCAGTTTCAGCTTTCAGACCATAAAAGATTGATGGACATATATAGCTCATCTTCCAAAACGATTGATGCGCTAATGAAATTAGAACTTCCGAGTGGAGTTCATGTAGAAATTAAAGTAATTTAAAAAAAGAAAAGATGCCAGGTTTAATAGGTAAAAAAATAGGAATGACAAGTATCTTTAATGAGGAAGGGAAAAATATTCCTTGTACTATCATTCAGGCAGGACCTTGTGTGGTTACTCAGTTAAAAACAGAGGAAGTGGATGGTTATACTGCTGTGCAACTCGCTTTTGATGAGCAAAAAGAAAGAAGAATGACAAAAGCGCTTGCTGGGCATTTCCAAAAAGCAAAAACTACACCAAAAAGAAAATTGGTAGAATTTGAAATGCCAGAGGAGGAAGTAAATTTAGGAGATACCATTACTGTTGATATTTTAGAAGAAGGATCTTTTGTAACGGTTGCAGGTACATCTAAAGGTAAAGGGTTTCAAGGGGTTGTGAAAAGACATGGTTTTAAGGGGGTAAATGATGCAACTCACGGCCAGCATAATAGACAAAGGCATCCTGGTTCTATTGGTGCGGCATCTTATCCTGCACGAGTATTCAAAGGAATGCGAATGGGCGGACAAATGGGAAATGCTAGGGTTAAAGTGGAGAATTTGCAAGTGCTGAAAGTAATGCCAGAGAAAAACATTGTTTTAGTAAAAGGAGCTGTTCCGGGCGCTAATAATTCGTATGTAATAATTGAGAAATAATGAAAGTAGTAGTACATAATATAGAAGGAAAAGAGACATCAAAAAAAGTAGATTTGAAAAAGGATATTTTTGGCATTGAGCCAAATGATCATGCTATTTATTTGGATGTAAAACAATACTTGGCAAACCAAAGATCAGGAACAAGCAAAACCAAAGAAAGAGGGGAAATCACCGGAAGCCGCAGGAAAATTAGAAAACAAAAAGGGAGTGGTATGGCAAGGGTTGGTGATATTAAGAATCCTATTTTTAGAGGTGGGGGTAGAATTTTTGGTCCAAAACCAAGAGACTATGATTCCAAACTAAATAAAAAAGTAAAACGATTAGCCAGAAAATCAGCACTCACATATAAGGCAAAAGATAATAACATCATTGTTTTAGAAGATTTCACTTTTGATAGCCCTAAAACAAAAGATTATTTGAATATTTTGAATAATTTGGAACAAGCAAATAGCAAAACTTTAATGGTTCTTCCTGAAGCAAATGCTAATATTGTTTTGTCTTCCAATAATTTGAAAAAAGCAAAAGTAGTTATGGCTTCTAATCTTTGCACTTACGATATTATGAATGCCAATACCTTGCTAATTTTGGAAGGATCGGTAAAAGAAATTGAAGAAACTTTAAATAAATAAAATGAGTATTTTAATAAAACCAATAATCACTGAAAAAATGACTGAACAAGGAGAAAAGTTCAATCGTTTTGGTTTTGTTGTAGACAGAAATGCCAACAAGATAGAGATAAAAAAGGAAGTGGAAAAGGCCTATAATGTTACTGTCGATAGTGTAAAAACCATGGTTTGTATTGGCAAAAAAAGAATGAGGGGGACAAAATCGGGCCAGATAATAGGGAAAACTAAAACTTACAAAAAAGCGATTGTACAATTAGCAGATGGTGATACAATCGATTTTTATAGCAATATTTAAACAAAATGGCAGTACGAAAATTAAAACCAACAACACCAGGGCAAAGGCACAGAATTGTGCTTTCCTATGATACAATTACCACGTCAACTCCTGAAAAAAGCTTGCTAAAAAAGTATAAAAAAACAGGGGGTAGAAACGATAGAGGTAAAATGACAATCCAACATGTTGGTGGCGGACATAAAAGAAGATATAGATTAGTTGATTTTAAAAGAGAAAAGTTTGGCGTTCCTGCTAGGGTTGCTACTATTGAGTATGATCCGAACAGAACTGCCAACATTGCGCTTTTACATTATGCTGATGGAGAGAAAAGATATATTATTGCTCCTCATGGTTTAACGGTAGGAACGGAAGTTGTTTCAGGTAAAGGATCTCCAATTGAAATAGGAAATGCATTGCCTCTTAGCGAAATTCCTCTTGGTACAATTATTCATAATTTGGAATTAAGACCAAGTCAAGGAGCGCTCATGGTAAGAAGTGCGGGTGCATTTGCACAACTTATGGCAAGGGACGGAAAATATGCGACTATCAAATTAACTTCTGGTGAGATAAGACAAATATTAGTAACATGTATGGCAACTATTGGTTCTGTTTCTAATGCGGAGGCTCAATTGTCAAGAAAAGGAAAAGCTGGAAGGAACAGATGGCTAGGAAGAAGACCAAGAACAAGACCAGTTGCTATGAATCCTGTCGATCATCCAATGGGTGGCGGTGAAGGGAAAGCCTCTGGTGGGCATCCAAGAAGTAAAAATGGAATTCCGGCAAAAGGATTCAAAACAAGATCCAAGAAAAAGCCATCAAACAAGTATATAATTGAAAGAAGGAAAAAGAAATAAACTATGGCACGATCGTTAAAAAAAGGACCGTTTGTACACTTTAAATTGCGGAGAAAAATTGATGCAATGAATGAATCTGGTAAAAATACGGTAGTAAAAACTTGGTCACGAGCATCAATGATAACTCCTGATTTTGTAGGAAAAACCATTGCAGTACATAATGGGCGACAATTTATTCCGGTATTTATTACTGAAAATATGGTAGGGCATAAATTAGGAGAATTTTCTCCAACAAGAACTTTTAGAGGTCATTCAGGTAACAGAAAATAGAAAAAATGGGTGTAAGAAAAAGAAATAGTGCGAACGTAAGGAAAGAAGCAAAAAAGAAAATAGCTTTTGCTAAGCTCAATAATTGTCCCACTTCTCCAAGAAAAATGAGGCTAATTGCCGATTTGATTAGAGGAATGGATGTGGAAAGAGCCTTAAGTGAATTAAAACTTAATCCGAAAGAGGCTTCTGGTAGAATGGAGAAACTTTTACTTTCAGCTTTGGCAAATTGGGAAGCGAAAAATGAGGGAAAAAGAATGGATGAAAGCAGCTTATATATTTGTGAAGTAAAAGTGGATAGCGGAAGAATGCTAAAAAGAGTACGGCCAGCACCACAAGGTAGAGCACACAGAATTAGAAAAAGGTCTAACCATGTAACATTAGTGGTAGATAGTAGAAATACAGATAATAATTAATATGGGACAAAAAACAAATCCGATAGGAAACAGATTGGGCTACATCAGAGGTTGGGAGTCAAATTGGTATGGCGGTAAAGATTTTGGTGATAAACTTGCTGAAGATGATAAGATAAGAAAGTACATTAATATTCGACTTGCCAGAGCTAGTGTATCACGAATTCCTATTGAGCGAACCATGAAAATGATTACCGTAACTATTCATACAGCACGGCCCGGAATTATTATTGGAAAAGGCGGACAAGAAGTGGAAACATTGAAGGCGGAATTGAAAAAGCTAACCAAAAAAGATGTTCAAATAAATATTTTTGAAGTAAAGCGTCCAGAATTGGAATCTACATTGGTAGCAAATGGTATTGCCCGTCAAATAGAAGGAAGAATCTCCTACAAAAGAGCAATTAAAATGTCTATTGCTTCCACAATGAGAATGGGTGCTGAAGGTATAAAAGTACAAATTTCTGGCAGATTGAATGGTGCAGAAATGGCAAGATCAGAAATGTTTAAAGATGGAAGAACACCACTGCATACTTTCCGTGCTGATATTGATTATGCTCTAGCAGAAGCTCAAACTACCTATGGTAAAATTGGAGTGAAAGTTTGGATTTGCAGAGGAGAGGTTTACGGAAAAAGAGATTTGATGCTTCATTTCAAGAGTGGAAAATCTAAAAAAGGAAACGACAGAAGGCCCAGAAGAAGATAATAATAAAAGATAAAAGAAATAAAAAATGTTACAGCCAAAGAAAACGAAATTTAGAAAAATGCAGAAAGGCAAAATGAAAGGGAATGCCCAAAGGGGGAATAGATTAAATTTTGGAACATTTGGTATAAAAGCATTAGAAGAATGTTGGATGACAGCTCGTCAGATTGAGGCAGCCCGTATTGCAGTAACAAGGCAAATGAAAAGGCAAGGGCAAGTTTGGATTAGGATTTTCCCTGACAAGCCAGTTACCAAAAAACCTGCAGAAGTTAGAATGGGAAAAGGTAAGGGAGCGCCAGAATATTGGGCAGCTGTGGTTAGGCCAGGAAGAATCTTATTTGAAATTGATGGAGTAGATTTTGAATCTGCAAAAGAAGCTTTAAGGCTAGCTGCACAAAAACTACCAATCAAAACAAAGTTTATTGTAAAAAGAGACTATAAAATAAAAGTAAAATAAGCAGATGAAATCAAATGTATTAATAGAAATGCCAGATAATGAAATCAGTGATCTACTCTCAGAGGAAAGAGATAGATTGGCAAAGATGAAGATGAGTCATGCTGTATCTCCTTTGGAAAATCCGCATCAAATCCGATTTACTAAAAGAACAATTGCAAGAATAATGACTGAAATAAGAAGAAGAGAGATTGCACAAGTTCAAAAAACTAAATAAAATGGACAGTAGAAAAGTAAGAAAAGAAAGAATAGGCATAGTATCGAGCAACAAAATGGAAAAATCCATTGTAGTGGTTGTTGAGCGAAAAGTAAAACATCCTCTTTACGAAAAATTTGTAAAAAAGAGTAATAAGTTAGTTGCTCATGATGGGGAAAATACTTGTAATGAGGGTGATAAAGTAAGGATTATGGAAACGCGTCCTTTGAGCAAAAACAAAAAATGGAGATTAGTAGAAATCTTAGAAAGAGCTAAATAAAATGATACAACAAGAATCCAGATTAAAAGTTGCTGATAATAGTGGTGCAAAAGAAGTACTATGTATCCGAGTATTAGGAGGTACAAAAAAACGATACGCTTCATTAGGCGATAAAATTGTAGTAACAGTAAAACATGCTGATCCTTCTGGAGACGTAAAAAAAGGGCAAATTACAAAAGCTGTGGTAGTTAGAACTAGAAAAGAAGTTAGAAGAAAAGATGGTTCTTACATTCGCTTTGACGATAACTCTTGTGTTCTACTTGATGAAAATGGAGAGATGAGAGGAACGCGTGTATTCGGACCTGTTGCAAGAGAGCTGAGAGAACATAATTATATGAAAGTTATTTCATTAGCGCCTGAGGTGCTATAATAAATTACGAAAATGGAAAGAGTAAAAATAAAAATAAAGAAGAACGATATTGTAAAGGTGACCTCTGGTGCATCTAAAGGGAAAGAGGGAAAAATAATTAAAGTTTACCGAAAAAAGTACAGAGCAATTGTGGAAGGGGCGAATATGGTATCTAAACATACCAAGCCAAATGCTGCCAATCCGCAAGGAGGCATTCTCAAACAAGAAGCGGCCATTCACATTTCCAACCTTATGTTAGTTGATCCTAAATCAGGCGATACAACAAGAATTGGAAGAAGAAGGGATGAAGAAACAGGAAAATTAGTAAGATATTCAAAAAAATCCGGAGAGGTAATAAAATAATGGCATATATACCAAGATTAAAAGAAAAATATAATTCAGAGATCGTAAACAAGCTCAAAGCGAATTACAAATCGGTAATGCAAGTTCCGAAATTGGTTAAGATTTCATTAAACCAAGGGGTTGGAAATGAAAGCACCGATAAAAAGTTTATTGATACTGCACAGCAGGAAATGTCCGCAATTGCAGGGCAAAAGGCACTTATTACCAAATCGAGAAAAGATATTTCCAATTTTAATTTAAGAAAAGGAATGCCTGTTGGTATTATGGTAACTTTAAGAGGAAATAAAATGTATGAATTTTTGGATAGGTTAATTTCTGCTACTCTTCCAAGGGTTAGAGATTTTAAAGGCGTTCCAAAAAAAGGATTTGATGGTAGAGGCAATTATACTTTAGGAATAAAGGAACATATTGTATTTCAGGAGATTGATTTAGATAAGATTAATAAAATTACAGGAATGGATATTACAATAGTTACCGATACCAATTCAGATGAGGAGGCTTTTGATTTACTCAAGGAGTTTGGTATGCCATTTTCTGATAATGGGTCTGCAAGAAAGGAAGCAGAGGAAGCGGAACAGAAAAAGCAAGAAGCAATTAAAAGAGAGGCAGAGGAAGCGGCAAGAGCTGAGGCAGCAGAAGAAGAAGAGAAAAAAGAAGCAGATAGAAGAGCTGCACTTTCTCAAGAAGACCGAGACAAAGAAGATGCAGAAGCTAAAGCAAATGAAGATACGGATTCAGAAGAAAATAAAAATGATAATAATGAAGAGTCGGCTAAAGCTGATGATTCCGAAAACAAATAAAATATATGGCTAAAGAATCAATGAAAGCCCGAGAGGTAAAAAGACAAAAAGTGGTAGATAAATATGCTGAAAAAAGAGCTGCCCTTAAAAAGGCAGGCGATTATGAAGGATTGCAAAAACTACCTAGAGATGCTTCTCCGGTTCGCTTGCACAACAGATGTAAAATAACAGGCAGGCCAAAGGGTTATATGCGACAATTTGGTATTTCTCGTGTTATGTTTCGTGAAATGGCAAATTTCGGTAAGATTCCAGGAGTGAAAAAAGCAAGTTGGTAAATAAAAATATAAAAAGAAAGAAATGAATACAGATCCGATAGCAGATTACCTAACTAGATTGAGAAACGCTTCAAAAGCAACTCATAAAGTAGTAGATATCCCTGCTTCAAATATTAAAAAGGAAATAACCAAAATCTTAAAAGACAAAGGGTACATCCTTAATTATAAATTTGAAGAAACTGATAATCATCAAGGAAATATCAAAATTGCATTAAAATATAATCCGCAAACAAAACTGGCGGCTTTCAAAAAGCTAATAAGAATAAGTACGCCTGGACTGAGAAAATATATCGACACCAAATCCATGCCGAGAGTATTAAATGGTTTAGGGGTAGCCATACTTTCTACTTCAAAAGGAGTAATGACTGATAAAGAGGCAAGAGTGCAAAAAGTGGGTGGTGAGGTATTATGTCATGTTTATTAATAAAAGATAAGAGAAGAAAAAATGTCAAGAATAGGAGAAAACCCAATTACGATTCCAGAAGGTATTAGTGTTAGCCAAGCTAATGGAGTGATTACTGTAAAAGGAACTTTAGGGGAACTTTCGCAAGAAATTGTAGAAGGTATAAAAGTGAATATTCAAGAGAAGATCATCACTATAGAAAGAAGTTCTAATCAAAAGGAACAAAGATCTTTACATGGATTATACCGAGCATTAATTGCAAATATGATTGAAGGAGTTAGTAAAGGCTATACCAAAAAATTAGAATTAGTTGGGGTAGGTTACAGAGCATCTAATCAAGGTCAAAAATTGGATATATCAGTAGGATTTTCTCACAATATTATTTTTGAAGTTCCAGAAGAGGTAAAGGTAAGTTGCGAATCGGAAAAAGGAAAAGCACCTACTATTCTTCTCAATTCACACGACAAACAACTAATTGGTATAGTGGCTGCTAAAATTCGTTCATTCAGAAAACCCGAACCTTACAAAGGAAAAGGTATCCGATTTGTAGGAGAACAAATAAGAAGAAAAGCTGGTAAAACTGCTGCTGTCGGTGCGTAAATAAAAGAAATAAAATGAAATCGAAAAAAGATAAAAGACAAAACATAAGATACAGAATCAGAAAAACCATTAAAGGCACTGCTGATTTGCCAAGACTTGCTGTGTTTAGGAGTAACAAACAAATTTATGCTCAACTTATTGATGATATTACTGGACACACAATTGTGGCCGCCTCATCAAGAGATAAATCATTTGAAGGTAAAAAAGTTACTAAAATAGAACAAGCCAAACTAGTTGGTTCTTTAATTGGGGAGAAAGCAAAACAGGCGGGAGTGAATACGGTAAAATTTGATAGAGGAGGATTTATTTTTCATGGAAGAGTGAAAGCATTGGCAGAAGCTGCTCGTGAAACAGGATTAAAATTTTAATAAGATATGTTTAAATATTCAGACAGTAAAAGAGTAAAGCCATCAGGAGACATTGAATTAACTGATCGGTTGGTTGGTGTGCAAAGAGTAACGAAAGTTACCAAAGGCGGTCGTACATTTGGTTTTTCGGCAATTGTAGTTGTTGGAAATGGAGATGGAGTAGTTGGTATTGGTCTTGGCAAATCAAAAGATGTTTCAACAGCCATATCAAAAGCCATTGATGCTGCCAAGAAAAACCTGGTAAGAGTTCCAGTTTATAAAGGAACGATTCCGCATGAACAAACTACTAAGTTTGGTGGCGCTCATGTATTTATCAAACCTGCTTCTCATGGTACAGGTGTAAAAGCCGGAGGCGCAATGCGTGCCGTTTTAGAAAGCGCTGGAGTAACGGATGTTTTGGCAAAATCGAAAGGTTCTTCCAATCCCCATAACTTAGTAAAAGCAACACTTAAAGCGCTTTTAGAATTAAGAGACGCTAGAGATGTAGCAAAACAAAGAGGGATTAGTATGGAAAAAGTATTTAACGGATAATTTTTAACAAAAATGGCAACTATTAAGATAAAACAAATAAGAAGTAGAATTGGTCGTCCGAAAGATCAGAAAAGGACTTTGGACGCACTTGGATTAAGAAAAATGAACCAGGAAGTAGAGCATAATGCTACTCCACAAATTTTAGGAATGGTTCGTAAAATAAAACACTTAATAACAGTAGTAGAATAAATAGTAAAAATGGAATTACATAATTTAAAACCGGCAGAAGGATCCACCAAAAAAGGAAAAAGAATTGGTAGAGGAGAAGGATCCAAAAGAGGTGGAACAGCAACAAGAGGGCATAAAGGACAAAAATCTCGTTCAGGTTATTCCAAAAAAATTGGATTTGAGGGCGGACAGCAACCCTTACAAAGAAGAGTTCCTAAGTTTGGGTTTACCAATCCCAACAGAGTAGAGTATAAGGGAGTAAATTTGGATAGATTGCAAGAGTTGGTAGATAATAAAAAAATTAAAACAAAGGTGGATAAACAAACTTTGGTTGACAATGGACTAGCTAAAAAGAAAGATTTAGTAAAAATATTAGGAAGAGGAGAGTTAACAGCAAAATTAGATATTACGATTCATTCTTTTTCAAAAAGTGCAAAAGCAGCCATTGAAAAAGCGGGAGGAACCGCAACTGTAAGCGAAAAGTAAGATGAAAAAATTAATAGAAACCATAAAGAACATTTGGAACATTGAGGATCTTAGAAATAGGATTCTTATTACCTTAGCTTTTATCGCTATTTATCGTTTTGGTTCTTTTGTTGTTCTCCCTGGTGTTGATCCAACACTCTTAGCTAATTTGCAACAACAAACCTCTGAGGGCTTATTAGGTCTATTGAATATGTTTACTGGTGGGGCATTCTCACAAGCATCTATTTTTGCATTGGGGATTATGCCTTATATTTCAGCTTCTATTGTAATACAATTGCTGGGGATGGCGATTCCTTATTTCCAAAAATTACAGAAAGAAGGGGAAAGTGGTAGAAGAAAAATTAATAATATTACAAGGTACTTAACCATACTAATAACTAGTGGTCAAGCTCCTGGTTATATCGCCAACCTAAAGGCAACATTACCACCAGAGGCATTTTTGTTAGCTCCAGGTATTTTCTGGGCATCTTCCATTATAATGCTTGTAACAGGTACTATGTTTGTAATGTGGTTGGGTGAAAAAATCACTGACAGAGGAATTGGAAATGGAATATCTCTTCTTATTATGATAGGTATTATTGCTTATTTGCCTCAAGCTCTTATGATGGAATTGGCTTCTGGCTTGGAAGATCAAGGTGGAGGGTTAGTACTTTTCTTAGTGAAAATGTTAGTGCTTTTATTGGTGATTATGGTAACCATACTTTTAGTGCAAGGCACCAGAAGAATACCAGTACAATACGCAAAGCGTGTAGTTGGAAACAAACAATATGGAGGTGTTCGTCAGTTCATCCCTTTAAAGGTAAATGCAGCAGGTGTTATGCCGATTATTTTTGCACAAGCCATTATGTTTGTACCCATTACATTGGTTGGTTTTTCCGATTCTGAAACCCTGCAAGGATTGGCAGCAGTGCTTACTGATTTTGCTGGCTTTTGGTATAACTTTATGTTTTTTATAATGGTAGTATTATTCACTTATTTTTATACTGCCATTACGGTTAATCCTAACCAAATGGCTGATGATATGAAAAGAAATGGAGGATTTATTCCAGGGTTGAAACCGGGAAGAAAAACAGCTGAATATTTAGATGCGGTAATGTCAAGAATTACATTGCCAGGAAGTATATTTTTAGGTGCAGTTGCTATTCTGCCAGCATTTGCAATGCAAGCAGGTATTAATGCACAATTTGCACAATTTTATGGAGGAACATCCCTGCTTATTTTGGTAGGAGTGGTTTTGGACACCCTTCAACAAATTGAAAGTCATCTGTTGATGCGTCATTATGATGGATTGATGGACTCAGGAAGGATAAAAGGAAAATCTTCCGGAAGTATGGTGGCATAGTTTTTACTATGATTTACTATAAATCGGAAGAGGAGATAGAGTTAATAAGAGAAAGTTCTTTACTTGTTGGAAAAACCCATGCAGAAATAGCAGGGCTAATAAAACCAGGAGTTACTACTTTGGAATTGGATAGGATTGCGGAGGAGTTCATAATGGATAATGGAGCAATACCAGCTTTTAAAGGGTATGGAGGCTACCCTAATACTTTATGTATGTCGCCAAACGAGCAGGTAGTTCATGGAATCCCCAATGATATCCCCTTAAATGAAGGAGATATTCTTTCGGTAGATTGCGGGGTGTTGATGAATGGTTTTTATGGAGATTCCGCCTTTACCTATGAAGTAGGACAGGTGAAAGAGGATGTAAAAAGTCTTTTAGAAGTAACCAAAGCATCTCTTTACTTAGGTATTGAGCAAGCTATTTCTGGAAAAAGATTAGGAGATATTAGCCATGCCATACAGCAGCATTCTGAAAGTTTTGGCTTTGGAGTAGTAAGAGAAATGGTAGGGCATGGGATTGGCAAAGAATTGCATGAAAGCCCAGAAGTACCAAATTATGGTAAAAGAGGGAAAGGGATAAAGTTAAAAGAAGGATTAGTAATTGCAATTGAGAGATCGGAAGAGCGTCGTGTAGGG
>ERZ813253.317-NODE-317-length-17966-cov-6.177252_pt1 | contig 17966 bp, 15 predicted proteins | sample MGYA00520893_ERZ813253 | MGnify/ENA primary metagenome ERZ813253 (study PRJEB31669, sample SAMD00080414) | marine metagenome | biome: oceanic hadal pelagic zone biome; feature: marine hadalpelagic zone; material: sea water | place: Pacific Ocean:Izu-Bonin Trench...
TAACTAGATAAGAAGCAATATCTAGAGCATGGATTGCAGCAAGTGTAACACCACTATGAGAGGAGACTGTATAAGCTCCAGGACAAGTCTTTGAGTAGTCATAAATGGGCAGCCTGTCATCAGTAAGTATCCTTAAGGATCCCCAAGCGCGAATCATCTTGACGTCCCTTAAAAAAGGAAAAATAGTTGTTACTCGTTGGGCAATCTGTTGCATTGTTTGAAGGTTTGTGCCGTCATCAAAACCGACATCCTCATGCGAGTCACCTAGTAATAATCCGCCTTCATTTGTTTGACGAATAAGTCCTGTCGGATAGTCAAGGAAAGGTTTAATTTTTTCAGTGACTAGAATTTGCCCACGTTGTGGGAAAAGAGACATTTTTAATCCAATTTTAGGCGCTAAATTTTGATTTGAAAAGCCAGCAGCAAGAATTACTTTATTTGAATTGATGACGCTGTTTTTAGCTTGTACAGAAAAATATGAATCATTGTATTTTATGTCACTCACAGAATGTGTTAATAATTTACCTCCTAATTCTTGAAACCCTTTATGTAAAGAGCGTAAAAGTAATAATGGGTTTACATGACCATCCCAAGAACTATATGAAGCACCAACAACTTCGGGACCAATTTTTGGAAGTTTTTTTGCCAATTCTTCGTGATTGAACATTTCATAGCTAAATTGTTCATTACTATTTTCTGCAATCTGTTTTAATAAAATAATCCGTTCGTCAAATTCCTCTTGATTTAAACAAAAATCAAATCCACCTTTCTGCTCAAAACCAATATCAATCTTTGTTAATGCCATTAATTCATTATTAAACCTAGGCCATTTCTTTGCGGATTGCAGAGTCCAATCAGCATAACTTGAATTTTTCTCGCCCTTACCCTGAACCCAAATCAGGCCAAAATTACCACGAGCTGCTCTCAATGCATTGTCACCCTCATCAATCATAGCAACTTTTTCATCTTGTTTGGCCAGACCAAAGGCGATTGAAGAGCCAATCATGCCACCACCAATAACAATAGAATCAAAGTCACACATCTTACTCATAAATATAATCTCGCTAAAAATTCTAGTTAGCACGATTTTATAACAATATATAAATCTTCCAGAATGTTTTACTTTGTATAATATAGTCGAAGTTCACAAAAAATGAATGTGAAATTTTTATAATTGAATTTCGATTAAATTTAATCAAAGGAGAAGAAGATTATGAAGAAAAAACTGTTGTTGGCGTTACTAAGCGCTACTATGGTTACTAGTGCCTTTAGTGGTGACTGGTCAACTATTAAAATTGGTACTGAAGGAGCATATCCTCCTTGGAATGGCACAAACGCTGCTGGAGAACTTGAAGGGGCTGAAATTGACCTTGCAATGGATCTTTGTGAAAGAATGAATGCAACTTGTATTTTAGTCGCTCAAGATTGGGATGGTATTATTCCAGCCTTGCAAAACGGTAAGTACGACGCGATTATTGCTGGAATGTCTATTACTTCAGAAAGACTGGAAGTTATTGATTTTTCTCAGGGATATGCAACCGAGCCTGCTACTTTCTCAACTCAAAGCTCATCAGCACTTGCAAGCGTTGGTACTTCCGGTCCTCTTAATTTAGATTTGGCAAGTTCAGCTGGAGGATTAGCAGAACTCAAATCATTGCTCGATGGTGCTGTAATAGGTGTGCAGGGTTCAACTACTCATGAAAACTTTGTTAGACAAGAGTTGGGTGACTCTGTAACTATAAAAACTTATGATACCCAACAAAATCTTGAACTAGATTTATTGGCTGGAAGGCTTAATGCGGCTTTATCTGATTCAGGCTCAATGGAAGAATTTATGAAAAGCAATCCAGGTCTTGCCTTTTTTGGTCCTAAGCTAGGTGGGGGTCAATTCGGTCCAGGCGTGGGTGTTGGTTTGCGTCAATCAGATACCGACCTCAAGGCAATGTTTAACAAGGCAATTGACGAAGCTCGAGCTGATGGTACATTGGCAACCCACTTCATCAAGTGGTTTGGAAAAGATATCTCAATGTAAAATTGTTTTATCTGTCTATAAAAAGCGGTCATCAATTCTGACCGCTTTTTTTGTATGTAAAATTGTTTGAAAATATATATGAATAAAGCTCTAGAAATTAACCACTTAAAAAAATCTTTTGGCGATTTAGAAGTCCTAAAAGACATTTCTTTAAATGCTGAAAAAGGTGATGTTATTTGTATTATAGGATCTAGCGGATCAGGAAAAAGTACTTTGCTACGATGTATCAATCTACTAGATATACCTGACTCGGGGGAAGTTTGGGTTAACGGAGAACTCATCAAGATGAGTAAAAACAAAGCAGGAAACTATTACCCACAAGATCAGGATCAAGTTGACAGAATAAGAACCAAACTTGCAATGGTTTTTCAAAGTTTTAACCTTTGGTCTCATATGACGGTCATTCAAAATGTTGTAGAAGCTCCGATTCATGTTCAAAAAATTGATAAAAATAAAGCCAATAAACTTGGTTTAGAATTATTGGCAAAAGTTGGCATTACCGAAAAAGCAGATCAATTTCCATCAAGCCTGTCAGGCGGTCAGCAACAAAGAGTGGCTATTGCTAGAGCCTTAGCTATTGAGCCGGATATTTTGCTTTTTGATGAGCCAACTTCTTCTTTAGATCCGGAGCTTGTTGGTGAAGTGTTAAGGGTAATGCAATCTTTGGCAGAAGAAGGCCGAACAATGATAGTGGTAACTCATGAGATGGGTTTTGCCAAAGGGGTTGCTTCACAGGTAATATTTCTTCACAATGGCCATATAGAAGAGCAGGGCACTCCAGATGAACTCTTTAATGCACCAAAATCTGAACGCTTGAAAAGATTTTTAGAATCTAATTTAGCAATCTAAAAATATGGATTCCTTTATTTTATTGAGGTTTGGAGATACTGGATGGGGTGATGAAATGCTTCGGGCAGCCATAGTAACTATACTGGTTAGCCTTTCAGCAATGGCCATCGGGCTACTAGTCTCCGTGTTTGCTACAATGTCAAAATTATCCAGTAATGGATTTATTAGATCGATTGGTAACACTTACACGACTGTTGTAAGAGGGATTCCTGAACTACTTGTTATTTATCTTCTCTATTTTGGTGCAAATAATGCAATTATGGGGGTCGCTAAAAAACTATTTGGATACAATCAATATATTGAACTTCCAGTATTTTTAATTGCTGCCATAGCTGTGGGAATTATTTCAGGTGCTTATTCAACCGAAGTACTCAGGGGCGCTTTTTTAGCTGTACCTAAAGGTCAGATAGAGGCCTCAAAGTCTGTTGGAATGAATAAATTTCTTATTTTTCGTAGAATATTGATTCCTCAAGTTATGCGCTATGCTCTTCCAGGTCTAGGCAATGTTTGGCAATTAACTTTAAAGGATACCGCTCTAATAATGGTGACCGGTTTGGTTGAAATTATGCGCCAAGCACACATAGCATCTGGTTCTACATATTCTCCATTTACTTTCTACATTACTGCTGCATTACTTTATTTGGTTTTAACTACTGCATCTTCAAGAGTTTTGAACAGTGCTGAAAGATGGGCTAACAAAGGTGTAAGGAGGGCATAGGGATGAATTTTGTAGATTTCTGTGAGTCTTTACCGAATGAATTTTTGGGCCTAAAAGTGCAGTTGATGTGTAATTCAACACCTAAACTATTAGGTGGCGTTCCTCTGACAATTGAATTAGTATTGATTTCATTACTAATAGGATTCTTGTTGGCGCTTGGACTCGCCTTGATGAGGATCTCCAAAAATCGTTTCTTGAATGTAATTTCTCGATCTTATGTTTTCTATTTCAGAGGAACACCTCTGTTAGTTCAAATTTTTCTTATCTATTATGGATTGGCTCAATTTGACTTTATCAAGGAGAGCTTTGTGTGGCCATTCTTTAGAGAGGCCTACTGGTGCGGCATACTAGCCTTAACATTAAATACTGCAGCTTACACTGCAGAGATTATCAGAGGAGGATTACAATCTGTTCCGTATGGACAGATTGAATCAGCCAGAGCCATAGGTATGAGTGGCATTCTGCTTTATAGAAGAATCATCTTACCAATTGCTTTTAGACAGGCATTGCCAGCCTATGGCAATGAGATGATATTAATGGTTAAAGGCACATCACTGGTTAGCACTATTACACTAATGGAGATTACTGGCATTGCACGATACATCATTGCGAAATACTGGACGCCAGTCGAAATATTTTTGGTTGCTGGTGTTATTTATTTAGTCATCAACTTTTTAGTGACACAGATTATTAAGTATGCAGAAATTAGGTTTACACCATACCTAGAACACGCAAAAAAAACCAGATAAAACTTAAATATATTTAGGGTTGTTATTTAGCCACCTCCCTTTCATATTGATTCAGATTTTAGGAGCAAGAGTACGCTCCGGCAAGGCAACTGAACCAAAACCGGAGGTATCCGAATGAATAACACGCCATTTTTTGGTTTCATCTCGCCACCAGTTTGGCCGTCATTGAATCTTGTTCTTACAAACAACTTGTTCCAGAGGTGAGAGGCTTTAGAGTAGAATAATGTTGGTTTCAGCTCAATATTGGGAAATTTGATGCATACTTTACAGAAGAGGCGTTTATCCTTCCTATGCTTAAGTTGTGCTTATTTGTACCAGTGATTTAAACGAAGACGCAGTATAGATACAGGGGGCTACATACATGACTAAGACATTATTTTTTATTGCGATAATTGGCCTTGTACCTTTCTCTGCCGCAGCAGAAGGACTAGATACTGGCGATACAGCATGGTTGTTGACCTCAACAGCTTTGGTTTTGTTTATGACGTTGCCAGGACTAGCGCTTTTTTACGCTGGTCTGGTTAGGAGTAAAAATGCAGTTTCCGTGTTAATGCAGTGTTTCACAATCGCTTGTATCGTCTCAATAGCATGGGTTGTTTATGGTTATAGTTTGGCCTTTAAAGGTGATGGAGCACTTATCGGAGATTTCAGTGCATTATTTTTGTCTGGTATAGGTCGAGAATCTTTATCTGGGTCTATACCTGAATCAGTTTTCATTATGTTTCAAATGACATTTGCAATTATCACATCAGCTTTGGTAGTTGGAGCATTTGCAGAAAGAATGAAATTTGGTGCAATGTGTCTTTTTTCATTACTCTGGTTTACCTTCGTCTATCTACCTGCAACTCATATGGTGTGGGGAGGGGGTTTCTTAGCTAATTTAGGCGTTATCGATTTTGCAGGCGGTTTAGTTGTCCATCTAACTTGCGGTGTTGGAGCCCTAGTTGCGGCTCTGGTCTTGGGCCCAAGAAAAGGTTTTCCAGACTCTCCTATGCAACCACATAATAGAACCATGGTTGTAATGGGTGCTGCTATGCTCTGGGTGGGATGGTTTGGGTTTAATGCAGGTAGCGCGGTAGCCGCTAGTGAAGATGCTGGAATGGCAATGCTTGTTACTCATATTAGTGCTGCAGTAGCTGCTTTGACCTGGATGGTTCTTGATTGGCTTAAACAAGGTAAGCCCACCGTCGTTGGTATTGCAACTGGTATGGTAGCTGGACTGGCAACGATAACACCGGCAGCAGGAACAGTAGGACCAGAAGGAGCATTATTAATTGGTTTGCTAGCTGGAGGCGTTTGTTTTTATGCCACTCAAGCCGTTAAAGGAATATTTGGTATCGATGACTCTCTAGATGTTTTTCCAGTCCACGGAGTTGGAGGCATGTTAGGAATAATCATGTTGAGTTTTGTAGGAACACCAGGTGGTTTCTTAGGCTCGGGCTCTTCAGGAATAGCTGAAGGAGGGCCACTTGCACAGCTGTGGATTCAATTTCAAGGGATAATAGTCATATTCGCTTGGACAGCTATAGTTACTTGGATCATTCTTAAGCTTGTAGGTTTTGTAACTGACCTTCGTGTGAGTGAAGAGTCAGAAAATGAAGGCTTAGATGTAACTGAACATGAGGAACGAAGCTACGATTTAACTTAATTCTTGATGCGCCCAAGAGTTCAGAGGCAAGTGAGATGGGCGCCTGGGGGCAAACCACTCATTACCAAATAGACATCGATACGGGTGGGTTGCTTATTAATAAAAGAGAATGGGATTGGCTGCAGTTTGGCATGCCCAAGCCCTAAGTCAGGCTAACGAATTCATTGACGAGAGGGGGCTTAGCTTAAATTCACAGTACTCTCTAGTTAATATTTATAACAGACTGTCTTTCCAATGTTCCCAAGTAGAAACTTCAAATAACCTATGCGTTAGCTTGCTGAGCTTATTTGATAGCATGAGTTAGTCAGCCATTCCGGTTGGATTTCAATTCCCCAACCTGGCTCGTCCGTTACGATTGCCTTGCCATCCTCAATGGTGTAGGGTGAGCGTGTGAACAGATTCTCTTGCCATGGATAATACTCTGCACCTTCGATGGAAAATTCCAGATATTTCCCCGCATTCGGAATGGCTCGCAATAGGTGCATTGTAAATAATGTGACCATAGATAGGTTTGCACAGTGGGGCGTCACTGGCAATCCTGCTGATGCAGCCATACCCACGACGCGCATCGTACGACTGATGCCACCTAAATAGAGGATATCTGGCTGAACAATATCCACGACGCGCATGTCGATCATACGCCTCCATGTAGACAGGTCACAATCCTGCTCACCTCCAGTGACGTCAATGTCTAGAGCATCGGTGACTTGCTTTGTCTGCTCAAGCTCCCAGTACGGGCATGGCTCCTCGTAGTGGCAGAAGCCGTTATCCTCAAGGATATGCCCTACTTCAATGGCACGTTCTGGGGAATAACAGGAATTGGCATCAATCAGTAGGTCAATATCTGGCCCCATTGCCTTGCGCATTGTTGGAATTATTTCTTCGGTTCGACCAGGCCATTCGTCCTGATCACGCCCGACTTCAGAGCCAGCACGTACTTTAAAAGCGTCAAAACCTTTCTCCTCCATCAGGCGCTTTAAGCGCGCGGCCTCATCTGTTGGTTTGATGTCACGTCTCATCGATGAGGCATACGCACGCAATGTTCCAGCACTTCCACCTAGAAGGGCGGTGACTGGCTTGTCGGCAAGCTTGCCACGCAAATCCCAAATTGCTGTATCCAGACCAGCCATTGCGCGGCGAAGATAAGAGCCTGGAAATTTATGCTCCCGATCCGTAACTGTATCCAGCAGATTATCCAGATCGCCGATATCCTTACCCAAAGTCCATGGCGCAACCTGTCTGTGTAAAACCTGTACGGTGATGTCTGAATGATAAGTAGAGACCTGGCCCCAGCCTTGAGCCCCATCTTCAGTTGTGACTCTTACAAAACCAATAAATTCATTAGTGAAAGTTTCGATGCTTTTAAGTTTCATAATGTAGCGTCCTCGAGAATAAGATTAGCAGCTCTTTCCCCCACCATGATGGTGGGGGCGTTGATGTTTCCTGAAGTGATGTTGGGGAAAATTGATGCATCCACAACCCGCAACCCTTTAACTCCATGAACACGAAGTCGTGCATCGACCACGGAAGTTTCAATGCTTTCCCCCATCCGACAACTTCCACAAGGGTGGAAAACCGTCCATGCAGTGTTGCGGATGTATTCAGCATAATCATTTTGACTGACAACATCCTTGCCCGGAAGAAGCTCGTTATCGATAACACTTGTAAAAGCAGGCGTTGTGGATAAGCGACGTAGGAAACTTAAAGCATCAATCAGCTCAGCCCTGTCGTGTTCAGTTGAAAGATAGTTAGGCTGGATAACCGGTGCAGCAAAAGGATCGGCAGATTGGAGAGTAATTGAACCAACACTGCTTGGCCTACAACTCGACGCGCCAAGGAGAAAACCGGGAAACGGATCCGGTCTCATCATCGGTCGCTCGCCTTCGGGTGCACGTGTATAACTAATGGGTGAGAAATACAGTTGCAGATTAGGCACTTTAAGATTCGATCTGGTGCGCACAAACCCACCCGCCTGATTGATACTGAGTGACAAAGGGCCTCTTTGTGTTAGTAGGTATTGGATAGCGACTTTCACGCGCCCTAACCAAGGGCGTAGAACTTGATTGAGGGTTGGCACTCGGCTGCGAAAGTACATGTCTATACCAAGATGATCCTGTAGATTTTGCCCTACATGGGGCGAGTGCAGCAACGTCTTAATACCCACGCTTTGCAACGCCTCGCCTGCCCCAATGCCGGAAAGTTGCAATAATTGTGGGGAATTTATTGCCCCGCCACAGAGAATTACCTCGCGTCCGGCCATTGCTTTATGGGGTTGTCCTTTCTTGACATAATTTATGCCAACTGCTTTTTTGCCCTCAAACAGAATTTTAGTGACGTGTGCCCGCGTTATTAATTTCACATTTTTGCGTTTAAGGGCGGGTCGAAGATAACAGCGAGCGGTGGAAGCGCGAAGACCATTTTTGGTTGTTATTTGGTAAATCGATGCACCTTCCAATTGGGTGCCATTGTAATCTTTGGTTATATCAAGCCCCATTTGCTTTGCAGCTTTCAGGTAAGTTTGGCACAAAGGGTGCACATCGGAGTGAACATCCTTTACAGGCAATGGACCATCAACACCGCGGGACTTACTGTTGCCTTCAGACCAGTGCTCTAGTTTGCGAAAATAGGGCTCTACAGATTGCCAGGCCCAGTCTTTACCAGCAGTTTTTGACCAATCATTAAAATCGCTAGGATGGCCACGAGCGTAAACCATAGCATTGATGGAGCTTGAACCGCCCATCACTTTTCCACGGGGCCAGTAACTTGTTCTACCCCCAAGGTTTGGAATGGGCTCAGTGGTGTATTTCCAATTGATGCGCTTATCATAGTAAGCCTTTCCATAGCCAATCGGTAGTTGTGTCCATAAATTAAAGTCTGACCCGCCCGCCTCTAAAATCAGTACCGAATAGCGGAGGTTTTCACTCAGTCGATAGGCCAGAGTTGAGCCTGCCGAGCCTGCACCGATGATAATAAAGTCATATACTTTTGCCACTCGTGCACGTCCTGTAAACAGAAAATAAAATTATTTATAATGTTATTTTTCTATATTTTAAGTGATTATTTAAATCTATTTGTTTAAGAAGTCACATAAAATAAAAAATTCTGTTCACAAATACTAGAACAAATAAATGAGATTTGGAATTTTAGGTGAGGCAAAAATAGCTCGTGAATGGCTTGTACCAGCAATTATCGAAGCTGGACATGAGGTTACCCATCTTGGACGCAGGAACCCCTGTCAAGAATCCTTACCTGAAATTTATCAAGACATTATTGAAACTGACTATGAGAGCTTGTTGGCAGAGCCAACTATTGATGCAATCTACAATCCTTTACCAAATCACCTTCATGTGCCATATTCCATCGCTGCACTCCAATCAGGCAAACACGTACTCTGTGAAAAACCTGTTGCATTAAATATAAAAGAGTTGAAGCAACTTGAAACAGTGGCCAGTAGAAGTGGCTGTTATTTTCAAGAGGCCTTTATGGTTCCACACCATCCACAGTGGCAATGGTTACAAAAATTAGATATTGGTAAAATTCAATCAGCACATTTTATTTTTAGCTACCCCCAACAACCCTCTGGCAACTATAGAAATCGTTCAACGGATGGCGGCGGCCCTCTATATGATATTGGTTGTTACGCTATTTTGACCGGTTGTTTGCTTTTTGGAGGCATGCCTGAAGTTATCTCAGCAGTTGCAATAATGAGTGACAAATATGATATCGAGAAACAAGTTGATGCTGTTCTTAGGTGGCCGAATGGTGCAATTCTTAACTTTACCGTTTCGAGTGATGCTGCGCTTTGTCAAACTTTACATGTTTTAGCTAGCAATGGCTGGGCAAAGCTTGATGTACCAGTTAATCCTCCTGGGATAACACATGCGCACTGGTCAACTGGAGGTTTAGAGAAAGGCACTAAAGTGAGCTTCCCAAAGTGTAACCAATACAGACTCATGGTGGAGGACTTTGTAGCCAAATCCAGTTCGGGTGCGGCTTCAAATTTTTCAATTTCACACATAGTCACAAAAACCATCAATGAAATCCAAGTTAAGGCGGGCTTATTAAGTTAATTGATTTTTTATACGGCTGTGCTACCCTTTAATAATAAACCTATTAATGGTATATTACGTCACAATCATCAATATCAATTGATTTAACACAATTATTTGGTCAAATGCAAAAACTAGCTCTTATTGACGATGATGTAGAAATACGTCAATTACTCAGTGATTACCTCACAAAAAACGGATTTGAGGTTAACGCTTTTGCTGATGGCGAGGTATTTTTAGTAGAAGATCATAATCAATTTGACCTAGTTGTTTTGGATATCGGCCTGCCAGGCATTGATGGCCTAGAAGTGTGTCGCAAGCTTCGTCAAAATTCCAATATTCCTATTATTATGTTAACTGCTGCCATTGATGATTTTGATCGAATTTTAGGATTGGAGTTGGGGGCAGACGACTATATGTGTAAGCCCTTTAATCCTAGAGAGCTTCTGGCTCGAATCAAAGCACTACTTCGCCGTACACACTCAGATTTAAAGGACGAGAATTCACAATGCCAAATAGATATAAATGTTGCTGCTAGAAGTGCGATCGTTAATGGGGTTCTATTAGACTTAACTGGTGCTGAATTTGATTTGCTTTATGTTTTCACCAACAAAGTTGGTGTAGTGCTCAGCAGAGACAAAATTGGGGAGTTATTACACGGCAGAAAGGTCCAGCCGTTTGATCGATCTATTGATACCATAGTCAGCCGCCTGAGACATAAGCTTAGTGATCATTTTGAAGGCGAAATTATCCAAAGTGTTCGGGGCAAGGGGTACGTATTACTATTGAAACAGTAAGACTTAAAACTATAATTCTAGATTGGTTATTGCCGAAAACTGTAGTGGCGAGAATGACCATTGTGCTATTTATTGGCATTCTTATTGCCCAGTTATTGGGTACATTGTTGTGGGTTGAGCAATTAAAGTCGTCGGAAAGAGATCGGTTGGTTGAAGTGTCGCAAGCCATGGGCTCTCGTATTGGTCAAACTATTGAGTTTTTTGGCAAACTACCCAAGCAATATCGTCATATAGTGCTAGACCAATTGCGCGATATGGGTGGTACTCGCTTCTTCGTTTCAGTAAACAAGAATTTTATTTATTTAGATGAAATTCATGAGACTGAATTTTCTCTATTGGTCCGCAATAATTTACAGGAAAGCATGTTTGCTCAAACAGGCGTTATTGATAATTTGAAAATTCAATTTGTGGATTTTGATAATTTGAAAATTCTATCGGGTGATAATCTAATGGTAGATTTGCCACCAAAGTGGAAGAGATTTGCACTGTTGGATCCAGGTGATCCAAGTCCTGTCGCGGTCGTTCAATTTCCCATAGATAAAGAGTGGATGTATCTCGCCGCCATCGTGCCGAAAGGAGAAGTGATGCTTGGTATAGATTGGCTTACGACTGAGCGCATCATTAGCCTCAGTGCTGTTTCATTCACCGTTCTCCTGTTAACTTTTCTGCTTGTTCGCTGGATTGTTATGCCACTTAAATTGTTAGCACACCAAGCCGATCTTTTGGGAAAGGGGCGAAGACCACGTCATTTGCCAGAGCAAGGAACCAAAGAAATGATCGCAACAATCAGAGCATTTAATTCCATGGCCAAACGTATTCAAAAATTTATCTCTGAAAGAGAGCGCTCATTCGCTGCCATTTCACATGACTTAAAAACCCCCCTTACAAGAGCGCGACTTAGGGTTGAGCAAATAGACGATATCAAGATGAAACAAGACTTAATTGGGGATTTGGATTATCTTGATAAAATGGTGAAAGGTAGTTTGCTAGTGATGACAGACGGATCCATGTATGAGAATGCGACAACTATTGATCTAACCAAAATGCTTGATTTATTGATTACCAAAGAAAAAATTCTTGGCTTGCCCGTTAGTGTAGACATGCAAGAAAATATGATAATAAAAGGGCGAACTATAGCAGTCGAGCGACTTTTTTCCAACTTAATTAATAATGCGCTTACCTACGGCAAAGGTGTCGAGGTGATAGGGGAAAAGAAGACTAGTGGAATGCTGATAAAAATCATGGATCGCGGACCTGGCTTAAGTCATTCAGAAAAATCAAATGTTTTTGAACCTTACTATCGTCTAGAGCGAGAACTTGACCCCAATCATTCTGGACTGGGCTTAGGGATCGCTCGAAATATTGCCAACGCCCACGGTGGCGAACTTGAGTTAAAGAATCGACCAGGAGGAGGGCTGATTGTTGAGGTTTATTTCCCTGTGTAACACTTTGTCACATAATAAAGCACTTCAGAACCCTAGCAAGCTTTAAACTCAAGTTCTCAAGTTGAATCAAGGTTAACACATTGAAAATATTTTGCCCTTACTTGGTTTAAACCGAGTATTTTGTTGAAAGTTAGAGAAAAATGCTGAAAGTCGTCTGTTTTGGGGAGGCCTTTATTGACTTGTTGTCAAATTCTATTGAGCCGCCTGTTTCGGCTAATAATAATGAAAGCTTCAAAAAATTTCCTGGGGGTGCGCCTGCTAATGTCGCTGTTGTGGTTTCTAAGTTGGGTGGCACGAGTTATTTTGTCGGTAAGTTGGCTAAGGACAATTTTGGGGAATATTTACATCTCAGCCTTGCCAAGGCAGGGGTAAATCTTGACTATACAAAATACACTTCAGATGCTAAAACCGCACTGGCTTACGTTTCTTTAGATAAAGAGGGTGAACGTAGTTTTTCATTTTCTCGAGACAATACTGCTGACCTTATGTTCGAGCCAGTTGATTTTTCGGAAGAGTGCTTTAATCATAACGGTATTTTTCATTTTTGCTCCAATACCTTTACACATCATAAAATATTTCAAACAACTAAAGCTGGGATAAGCAAGGCTAAAAGCGCAGGAATGTTGGTTAGTTTTGATGTTAATTTGCGTTTAAACCTATGGCCAGTGGATCGCGACCCATTGGTATATATTTGGTCAGTGGTTGAACAAGCTCATATACTAAAGATGAGCGCCGATGAGTTGATTTTTATATGTGCGGGCGAGGACGAAAGTAAGGTAATTAAGAGGTTAATTAAAGCGGGAGTTAAGTTAATTGTAATAACCAATGGTGGCTTGTTAATTCGATATATCAGCCAGTACGCGCAAGGGGAATTCTACCCACCAAAGGTTTCAGTTGTTGATAGCACAGCTGCTGGTGATGCTTTCATCGGTGGCTTGTTATATCAACTGGCGTTTCAATCGATTTCATTAAATCTGATCGATAAGTGGCTGTCTGAGGCTGAATCATTGAACTCAGCCATAGAGTTTGCAAGCGCCTGTGGAGCTATCACCGTCACTAGGGAGGGTGCCTTCGATGCCTTGCCCTACTTGAGTGAAGTGATTGCCCTGCCTAGGAATTATTCACCAGGGTTTAAAAACAAAAGCTTTCTATTGGGGCATATCGGCTCTATTATGGATTTTTATCACTCTCGTTGTGTAGACCAGAAAATCGGTGGCTTTATTCAACACTTTCGGGATGATGGCAGTGTGTATGACTTTGAAACTCGACATTTAGTTAGTAGCACTCGTTTTATTTTTAATTATTCAATGGCTGCAAAGCAATTCAATGATGAAAACTATTTAACTGTTGCTCGTCATGGTGTTGATTTTTTACGTCAAGTTCATCGTAATCAAAAAACTGGTGGTTATGCTTGGATTATGAAAGGCAGAGAAATAAAGGATTCGACCAATTATTGCTATGGTTTGGCCTTCGTATTATTGGCTTATTCAACCTCCTATAAAGCTGGCGTTGTTGAGGCTAAAGCCTATATTGGTGAAACCTGCGATCTCATGGATAAATATTTCTGGATCGAGAGTGACGGTTTATATTGCGATGAGATAAGCGCAGACTGGAGCAACATTTCTGACTACCGTGGGCAGAATGCCAATATGCACTCCTGTGAGGCGCTCATTATGGCTTACGAAGCAACTCAAGAGAAAAAATATTTGCAGCGTGCATATTTGATAGCAAAAAACATTTGTCAAAGGCAAGCATGTCTTACCGATGGTTTAATATGGGAGCATTATGATTCGGATTGGCAAATCGATTGGCAGTACAATAAAAATTGCTCAGACGATCTATTTCGGCCATGGGGTTTTCAAATAGGCCATTTAACAGAATGGGCAAAGTTGCTATTGATCATAGAGCGTCATATAAAAGAAGAATGGCTTGTAACTCGTGCAATAGAGTTATTTGATGTCGCAATGAAGATGGGATGGGACTCTCAATTCGGCGGACTTTACTATGGGGCTGATCCTGATGGCATGGTTTGTGATAGTGATAAATATTTTTGGGTGCAAGCAGAATCCATTGCTGCTGCAGCGTTATTAGCTAGACGAACAGGAAATGCATGTTATTGGCAATGGTATAACCGAATTTGGGCGTATAGCTGGCGTTATATGGTTGATCATGAGTATGGTGCTTGGTTTCGCATTTTGAGCCGAAACAACAGAAAGTACGACAACCTAAAAAGCCCTGCTGGAAAGACCGATTACCATACCATGGGGGCTTGTTACGAGGTCTTGAATGTATTATGAGAAAACAAAGGCCTTAGATGAAACCTCGTAAGCTAGAGGGTTTATCAATTGCAAAACTAACAATATCTATGAGTTTTGAACTTGAATTAGAGAATTCACTTGGCGTTAAATAAAGAATCAAGGTTTATTTCTCTTTGTAATACTTTGTTACAAAACACAGCATTATGTCAAGGATGAGGTACTACACTGAATGTGTTCTGTTTAATATTGAGCAGAATAAATCTAAATGAGAGGAAAAACAATGAAAAATAATTTGAAAATATCCGCACTTGCTGCAGCTGCTATTATGGCAAGCTCAACTGCAGTTATAGCGGCCGAAGTTGAAGTGTTACATTGGTGGACAAGTGGTGGCGAAGCTGCCAGTGTCAATTATTTAAAGGACAAGTTGAGTGATGCTGGAGTCAGTTGGACTGACTTTGCTGTTGCTGGTGGTGGTGGTGAAAATGCGATGACTGTATTGAAGTCAAGAGCAATTTCTGGAAATCCTCCTACAGCAGCTCAAATCAAAGGTCCTGCAATTCAAGAATGGGGTGACCTAGGATTTTTAGCTAACATCGATGGTGTTGCTAAAGCTAACGACTGGGATAGTCTTTTACCTAAAGTTGTTTCAGACGTAATGAAGCACAATGGTAAATATGTTGCTGCGCCAGTAAACGTTCACAGAGTTAACTGGATGTGGTCTAATCCTGAAGTATTCCGTGCAGCGGGTGCTACCATCCCTACAACCTGGGATGATTTCATGGTACAGGCTAAAAAAGTGCAAGATGCGGGTTATATTGCTCTAGCACACGGTGGCCAAGCATGGCAAGATGCAACATTGTTTGAAGCAGTTGTACTTGGTGTTGGTGGTGCAGACTACTATAAAAGTGCCTTTGTTAGCCCAGTAGATTTAGACGTTTTGAACAGTGATACGACAGTAGAAGTCTTCGAAACTTTCGGAAACCTACGTCAGTTCATTGACTCTAATTCGCCTGGACGTGATTGGAACGTAGCTACTTCAATGGTTATCAATGGCGAAGCTGCGATGCAAATCATGGGTGACTGGGCAAAAGGTGAATTTAAAGTTGCCGGTAAGAACGTTGGAACCGATTTTGTATGTACTGCGGCTCCAGGTACTTCAGGTGCTCATACTTTCAATATAGATTCATTTGCTTTCTTTGCGCAGGGCACTACGTCTGGTACTGGAGCTCAAAATATTATGGCTGCGGAAATTCTGGGTGCTGACTTCCAAGAAGTATTCAACCTTAACAAAGGTTCAATTCCTGCACGTTTAGGCATGTCACGTGCGAAGTTCGATTCATGTGCTCATGACTCTATGGATGCCTTTGTTGCAGCTTCTGCCAGTGGTTCTCTAGTACCAAGTTTTGCTCATGGTATGGCAGTATCTTCAGCAGTATCAGGAGCTATATATGACTCAGCAACAAACTTCTTTAACTCTGATCAGAGTGCACAAGAAGGTGCTGATCAATTAGTGGCTTCGGTTTCTGCTGCATTGTAAGATCGGTTAATTATGTAAGCATAAGCTAAATACTCTCTCCTTTTGTTAGCAAGTGTTTATATACTAACCAGGGCGTCCATGTTTTACAAATGGGCGCCCTTTCTATTTAAAAAAGTTGATGATTATGATTATGATTATGATTATGATTATGATTATGATTATGATTATGATTATGATTGAATTGAAAATGTTAGCCGTAATGTTGTTAATGTCAACATTCTATTATTTAGCACTTGTCTAACTGTATTTAATAAACCGTAATTGCATTAATAAAAGGAACCACCGTGTTAAATCTATTAGAAAAACATCTTCCAAAAATTGTTATGGCTCCCACAACGGTGGCGATGATAGTATGTATGTACGGCTTTATTTTGTGGACGGGTGTGCTATCGTTCACCAAAAGCCGCATGATGCCACAGTGGGATTTTGCTGGTTTTGAGCAGTATGTACGCTTATTTGACAACCCCAGATGGCATGTTGCACTTGATAATCTATTTATATTTTTATTTTTATTTATTGCCATCTCATTAGTTTTGGGGCTTTTATTGGCAATATTTCTTGATCAAAGAATTCGTGCTGAGGGCGCAATCCGAACCATTTATTTATATCCAATGGCCATATCGTTTATTGTTACCGGTACCGCCTGGAAGTGGATTCTCAACCCCGGTCTTGGCATTGAAAAATTAGTCCGTGATATGGGCTTTGTGGATTTTGAATTTCGTTGGCTTGTTGAATCAGATATGGCAATTTACACCATAGTAATAGCTGCCGTGTGGCAATCCAGTGGCTTTGTCATGGCCATGTTTTTGGCTGGATTACGTGGTGTTGATGACAACATCACCAAGGCGGCCAAGATTGATGGAGCATCAGCCATAAGATTGTATTGGCATATTATTTTACCCATAATGCGACCTGTGTTCTTTACCGCTATTGTCATTCTTACTCATATTGCAATTAAAAGTTTTGACTTGGTGCAGGCGCTTACAGGTGGCGGACCTGGATACTCCTCTGATTTACCGGCTAATTTTATGTACACTTTTGCCTTCAATAGGGCGCAGATGGGGCTGGGTGCCGCAAGTGCCATGGTTATGTTGTTTGGGGTGCTGGCTGTACTTATTCCTTATTTATATTCTGAATTGCGGGAGCGAAACACATGAATCTGAAAATGCTGACTGGTATTAGTCTTGGTCGAGTGGCAATCTACTTAATACTGATTGTATTTGCCTTACTTTATTTAGCCCCTCTGTACGTAATGCTCACCACATCGCTTAAAGACATTGAAGAAATTCGTAGTGGTAATTTACTGGCTCTACCGAACGACCCCTCTTTTTATGCGTGGGGTAAAGCTTGGTCTTCCGCATGCACCGGCAGTGAATGTAATGGCCTTGCTCCTTTTTTCTGGAATAGTATGAAGATAGTGATTCCGGCGGTATTAATCTCAACTATTGTTGGTGCATTTAATGGCTATGTTTTGGCGAAATGGAAGTTTAAAGGCAGTGAATTATTGTTTGGCGCACTCCTGTTTGGTTGTTTTATTCCGTTTCAGGTAATTCTATTGCCAATGGCAATACTTCTGGCGAAACTGGGCTTGGCAAATACTGTCTCTGGGCTGGTATTGGTGCATGTGATATTTGGTGTCGCCTTTACAACCTTATTTTTTCGTAATTATTATATTGGCATTCCAACCGAACTGGTTAGTGCCGCAAAATTGGATGGCGCCGGTTTTCTAAATATTTTTAGACATGTTATCCTGCCACTGTCGACACCCATCATTGTGGTAACAATAATCTGGCAGTTTACCCAAATATGGAACGATTTTTTATTTGGTGTGGTTTATTCAGGACCGGGAACCCAGCCGATTACTGTGGCTTTAAATAACTTGGT
>ERZ813253.319-NODE-319-length-17768-cov-7.358426_pt1 | contig 17768 bp, 16 predicted proteins | sample MGYA00520893_ERZ813253 | MGnify/ENA primary metagenome ERZ813253 (study PRJEB31669, sample SAMD00080414) | marine metagenome | biome: oceanic hadal pelagic zone biome; feature: marine hadalpelagic zone; material: sea water | place: Pacific Ocean:Izu-Bonin Trench...
CCTACGCTCGCCGAATCTGTAAGCGCCGTGACCCCGCATTCGACGTCTGGCACCTGGACGAAGTTTTTGTGAACATCGGCGGCAAGCAGATGTACCTGTGGCGCGCCGTGGATGGTGAAGGCGAAGTACTCGACGTCCTGGTTCAGAAGCGCAGAAACAAGCGCGCGGCACTGAAACTCATGCGAAAGCTCCTCAGGAACCAAGGCGTTCAGCCACTCAAGATCGTGACGGATAAGCTGAAGTCTTACGGTGCTGCATTCCGAGACCTGCGTCTCAGCCACCTCCACGATACCGGACATCGCTTGAACAATCGGGCTGAGAGTTCTCACGTACCAATACGGCGCCGAGAACGAAAGATGCAGCGTTTCAAATCGCAACGTTCAGCGCAAAGGTTTCTCTCAACTTACGGTCCGATATACAATCTATTTAACGTCCAACGCCATCTCATCTCCAGAAGCACACTCCGCATTTTCCGCAACCAAGCGATGGCGGATGGCAAACCGTGACGATGGCAGCGTAAACCACTCTAGCCTGAGATCCAGTTGGCTATGCTCAGGTTAAGTTGACAGCCCCGTCGGCCCTGAATACGGCAAGACCCTCTTCCGTGGCCGATTATCGCGGGTTTTGTCGTACCACCAAAACCGGCGTAAGAGACTTATTCGATATGAGCCGACAGTTTGCCGCACTTGAGCGGCCTCAGTAGACCGCCACGGCAGGGCGTATCACGCCTAAGCCCCGGAAGTTACGGGACAAGTTCGAATCCATCCCGCAACCACGAAATACATTCTATAACAACGACTTAGTAGTGGCGGTGGGAGAGGGATTCGAACCCTCGTTAGGGCTTTACACCCTAAACCGGTTTAGCAAACCGGCGCCTTCAGCCACTCGGCCACCCCACCGCTGTTACGCTTGATAATCGGTTATGTACGGGGGTCGCATTCCCCTGTCAACAATCCCTAGCCTTCCACGGCGATGTCCTCGACGACCGCGCCCCCGGTGAGGCTGGCCAGCTCATCGACGCAGGTTGCGAACACGCAATGGGGATGGCCGGCGGCGGCGTAGACCGTGGCGAAGCGTCGCAAGCTGCTGTCGATCACCAGGGGCAGAGGCGTGGCATGGCCGAGCGGCGCCACGCCGCCGATGCTGTAGCCCGTGGCGGCGCGCACCAGATCGGCATCGGCGCGGCCGATCTTGCCGGCGATGCCGAGGGCGCGGCCCAGAGCCTGCGTGTCGCAGCGCCGGTCGCCCGCGACCAGAGCCATGATGGCTTTGCCCTCAACGGCGAAGACCAGGGATTTGACGATGGCGCCCTGGGCGACACCGAGGCTGGCCGCGGCGTCCGCCGCCGTGCGCGCGGTCTCGGCGAGTTCGATGATCCGGGCGCTCGATCCCACCGCCGCCAGGGCATCGCTAAGCCTTTTCACCGCCGGCCTGTCGAGCAGCGCGCTCATGGCCAGACGCGTGTCATGGTACGTCATAACCTCGTCTCACCGCCGGGCGTTCCCACAGGCCCTCGTACCAGCGCTTGACGTTGGCGAACTCGGCCAAATCGACGCCCTGCCATTCATGGCGCGCCGCCCAGGGGAAGGTGGCGATATCGGCGATGCTGTAGTCGTCTCCGGCGAGATACTCGACCGCCGCCAGGCGCTTATCCATGACGCCGTAGAGCCTGCGCGTCTCCTTGCTGTAACGCTCGATGGCGTAGGGAATTTTCTCCGGCGCGAAACGGCGGAAATGATGGGCCTGGCCGAAGAATGGGCCGACCCCGCCCATCTGGAACATCAGCCACTGCAAGACCTCCAGGCGCGGGCGGAAGGCCTCGGGCAGAAACCGCCCCCGCTGTTCAGCAGGCCCTGGGCGCTCGGCGAGATAGATCAGAATCGCCCCCGACTCGAACAGGCTTAAGGGCTCGCCGTCGGGCACGTCATGATCGACGATCGCCGGTATCTTGTTGTTGGGGCTGATCGCCAGAAACGCGGGCGCGAACTGCTCGCCCTTGGTGATATCGATGGGGAACACTGTGTAGTCGAGGCCAAGCTCCTCGAGCATGATCGAGACCTTGCGCCCGTTCGGTGTGCTCCATGTGTAGAGGTCGATCACGTGCAGCCTTTCAGAATCAATCGGCGACCACAGGACATTAACGACAAGAGGAATTGGATTCTATATATCTAATCCACTTCCTTGATATCTAATCCACTTCCTTGATATCTAATCCACTTTGGGCACCTTGCTGTCTCGGCGGTTAATCCCATGTTGAGCATTTTTCGAACCATAAGCGCCCTGCTCTCGGCGGTGGTGCTGTTCGGGCTGGCGAACGGCCTGTTCTTCACCCTGCTCGGCATCCGCATGTCCGCCGACGGCGTGTCGACCGGGATGATCGGCCTGGTCGGTTCGGCCTATTTCGCCGGCATGCTGGTGGGCACCTTGATCTGCGAGCGGATCATCCGCCGGGTCGGCCATATTCGCGCCTTCACCGTGTTCGGCGCCGTGCTCGCGGTGGCGGCCCTGCTGCATCCGCTGATCCCCGAGATCTGGGTTTGGATCCTGTTGCGCTTCGCCATGGGATTCGCCATGGCGGGCTATTTCATGATCGCCGAATCCTGGCTGCAGTTTGAATCCACCACCGAGACCCGGGGCCGCACCTTCGCGTTCTATATCCTCGCCCATACGGTCGGGCTCGGGCTCGGGCCCCTGGTGGTGATCCTCGCCGACCCGGCCGGCTACGAGCTCTTCGCCGTGGCCTCGATCCTGTATTCCATCGCGCTGCTGCCGGTCGCCCTGACCGCCCTGAGCAACCCCGAACTGGGAGAATCGAGCCGCTTCGGCATTCGCGACCTCTACGCCCTGTCGCCGGTCGCCGTGGTCGGCGCCTTCGCCGTCGGCCTGACCGTCGGCGCCTTCTCGTCGTTGGGCCCGGTCTACGGCCAGCGCATCGGCCTGTCGACGACGGCGATTTCCCTGCTGATGATGGCCCCCCGCCTCGGCGGATTCCTTTCGCAATACCCCGCCGGCATGATGTCGGACCGGTATGACCGGCGCCGGGTGATGTTCGTGCTGACCCTGGCGACGGTGCTGGTCTCGATGATTTTCGGGGTCGCCAGCGCGGCGCCGGTGGCGCTCATTCTCATCCTCGCCGGTCTCTATGGCGGCGCGTCCCAGCCGGTCTATTCCCTGGTGGTGGCCCACGCCAACGACCATGTCGAGCCCGATAATTTCGTCGCCGCCATCGCCGGGCTGCTGTTCGCCCACGGCGTCGGCGCCAGTATCGGACCGACGGCCGCCGCCGGCGCCATGGCCTGGTTCGGTCCCGCCGGCTTGTTCCTGTTTATCGCCGCCGTGCTGGCCTGCTTCGCCGGCTTCATCGTCCATCGCATGGCGCGCCGCGAGGGCGTGCCGGCAGACCAAAAAGACAGCTTCGTTCCGGCGACGCGAAACGCCCCCGCCACCAGCCTGCTCGACCCCCGGGCGCCCTGGGAAAAACGCCTCGACCCGGAACGTCAGAAAATGGAGCGCATGCTCGACGAATCCCGCTGGCGGTAGGGCGTTAAATTACGGCAACTCAACCCTCAAGGGGTTGGCGCCGGGTGGCCAGATGCCGCTTGTGACGAGCTCTCCCGCATCGAACAGCAGGTAACTCTTGGCGCCGTAGTGAGGCAGCCGCCGGGTGACGGCTTCGAGTGCTTCGGGGCTTTCGGCCTCGATGACGATGACCGGGAAGCCGCGCGGCGAGCGCGTCGTCCAGACCCGCAGCTCGCCCCGGCCGGCAAATTTTCCGTCGGGGCTCTCCGGCCTCGCGGGCAATTCGGCGGCGGCCAGCGCGCGGCCCAGCTTGAGGCCCGAGCCGACGATCACCAGGGGCCGATCGAACAGCAGGGCGGAAAAACGCGCCACCTTCTCGACCTCGCCTTCGACGAGGCGATCAACCAGGGTCTCGGCGGCGGCGGTCATCGCTGGATCGTCGGAAGCGACAGTCAGGGTAATCTTGGGCGCCAGCATGACATGGCGCAGCACCAGCGGAACCTCGCCCGGGTCGAGGCGGCGGAACAGGCGGGCGTCGGGGTCTATTTCGAGAGCCGTGGGGCGCGCCTCCAGATCCAGGCTATAGCGCTCGATACGGTCGTCGAGGGGAACCCGGAACTCGCGCGGGCCCGCCTCGGTTTCCACCACGACGGGGACCGACAGGCTGTAGGCCGGGGCCTCCTGGATCAGGGTGAAGCCGACGCGGTAGCCGGTATCCGTGGACGCCGCCTTGACGCTTTTGATGCGCAGCTTCGGCGCCCCGGTCCGGTCGAGCCATTGGCTGAAGAAGGGTTTGAGGCCACGCCCCGAGGCGGCCTCGAAAGCCTCGCGCAAGTCGCCCCAATCGGCGCGCTTGAAACGATTATCCCGCCAGAAGCGGCGGATGCCGTCATTGAAAACTCCTGCGCCGATCTCATCTCGCAGCATGACGAACAGCATCGCCGCCTTGTCATAGCCGGTCACTTGCGAGGCGCCGCGCACCCGCCCGGCGAAGGCGCGGACCGGAGCATCGCTCTGTGCCGGCAGGGCGGCGAAATCGGTGAGCCAGCGCAGCCGCATGGCGCGCGACAAATCATCGCCCCCGTTATCGCCGGCGTCTTCCGCATAGGCATAATCGGCCATGAAGGTGGTCAGGCCTTCGGCCCAGTTGCCGCCTTCGTAATCCACGAAGACGCCATTGCCCCACCAGTTGTGCAGCACCTCATGGCCGAGGGAGCGGCCTCGGATGAACGGCAGGCGCAGCACCCGTTTGCCCATATAGGCGATCCCCGCAAAGCCCAGCCCAACGGGAAGCGGACTCGAGACCACACTGAAGGCGGGGTACGGATAGTCTCCGATGAGCGCCTCGTAACGGTCCAGATAGCCGGCCGATGCATCGAGATAAGGCGCGGAGAGATCGGCGATCTCGGGATGGAAATAGCTGCGCAGGATAATATCGCCGTGAGGCTTCTCGTCGATCATATAGGGCCCGGCCATGACGGTCATGTCCTCGGCCGGCCAATCGGCCTCGAAGCGAACCCGATAGCGCCCCTCCTCCACGGTCTCGCCGACCAGCCTGCCGGGCGCCACCGCCCGCTGGCCCTCCGGCACATCGATGGCGAGAGTATAGGTGAAGGGATCGTCGCCGAAATCCGGATACCACCCTCCGAAGCTGGGCAGATAGCTGCCTTCGGGCCCAGAGACCGGCCCCGAGACCGCGCCGCCGCCGGACTCGCCCGGCGCCGCCAGAACGCCCCCGAAGACCAACGCCATGCGATGGTCGATGGCGCCTTCGAAACGCAGGGTCCAGACGCCGTCCTCGCGACTCAAGCGCGAGCCGGGACCGTCGATTTTCATGCTTTTGAGGGATAATTCCGGCGGCAGGCGGAACGTGGCCACCGCTTCGCCGCTGACCTGGAGCAATTCCACCAGGGCCACCTCGCCGCTCTGGGGATCGAAGCGAACCTCGATGTCCATGTGAATCGACTGTGCCCCCGCCGGCCCCGGGAGAAACAAGGCAAGCAACGAGGCGAGCAGGGCCGCGGCCAGGCGGCCGATCACGGCGCCACCGGGAATTTAGCGATCACGTCCATGGTTGCGCCGTCGCGGTCGAGACTCAGAGGCAGCCAGGTGCCCGGCGCCTGACGCCCGATCACCGCCACCAGATCGTCCGGCGCGGCCATGGCCAACCCGGCCGCCGTGACGATCACGTCACCGGCCTCGATTCCGGCATTCTCGGCAACGCTGCCGCTGACCACCTCGAGAACGGCCAGGGCCCCCTCGACGGTCTTGAGCATGACCCCGAGGCGCGGGCGCCACGGCGCCTCGGCCAGATCGATGCCAGCCTGATCGATGACGGGCAGGTCGAGAACGAAGACCGCGTCGGCCAGGGCGCCGGTAAGATCGTCGCAATCGCGCCCGCGATCCCAGGGCAGCAGCACCGTCACATCCGCAACGCCCAGGGCGGCGAGCTGGAACGGCACCCCCCAGCCGTTCTCCAGATGCCCGTTGCCGATGATGCCGACCACAAGGATTGCCTCCCCTATGGCGGCGGCGAGCGCTTCGGCCATGGCCCGGTCCCAGGTGAGCTGGGCCTGGATGAAGCGCTCGAGGCCGATCGGGTCGGCTTCCTGGTCGCGCATTTCGAGATGTTCGAGATAGACTTCGCTGAGACTCTCCCAATAGGCCAGCTCCGGCGGCGCCGGATCGGAGACGCCCTCACGGATCGCCTCGGGCACGGCGTCCCAACCGCTCTCGCGAACCGCGGAGATCAGGCTGCGCTCGACATTGAGCGCCACCATGGGCAGCCGGTTGATGCGGGCAAAATGGAACAGCGGCATGTAGAGCGCCGGATCGAAACCCCAGACCCGATCCCATTCCACCGCCTCGAGAAATTCATCCTCGGAGAGCCCGCCCGCGACCCACTCGTCGAGCAGCGGCTGGACGCGGCGCGGGAACATCTCGAAGCTCAGCATCATGGGTCCGCCGCGCGCCTGCAGGGCGGCGATGGTCTGTAACTGCCAGCGGTGATGATCGGCGTTGTCATGGGATTCGCCGAGCAGAACCATGCCGCCCGCCGCCGCGTCGGCCAGTACATCGACGCCCGATAGTGGCTTGCGGCTCACGGGATCGACCCAGGCGTTGCTGATCATACACTCGGGTACCGTCGCCGTATCGTCCGGGCCGGCCCGCGCCGCGCCCATCGCGACGAAGGCGGCAACCACCAAAATCATCAGGAATCGCATGGCTGTGACTTGATCCTCGAAAAGTAAGTGCCTTCATTAATAGAGGGCAATCGGCGATAGAGCTTACCAAACTGGCCGATTCTGTGCGCGCCCTGATCTACGAATTCCTGGCCAACGTCAGGGCCGCCTAGCCCGCCTTTGCGATTGATTATCCGGGGCGGTGACATGAGCGCCATATCCGAACGGACGATGCTCTCGTCACCGCCCTTTATTTTAGACGACCGACGCTCACCGGCAATTCGCAGCTTTAAGAATCGTTCTTAAAATAGCTCATTGATTACAATTGTTTACAAAACATTAATCCGATTCTGTTTCAATGTGGGGGCACGACCCTATGAATGAATAGCGAGCGAAGCTGACGCATGCCTTCAGGTTTGATCATTGTCGTTGACGATAATGCGACATTTAGAAAGATGTATTCCGACTTCCTGTCCCTCCATGGCTATACGGTCATGACGGCGAGTAGCGGCGCCGAGGGCATGAAAATACTGCTCAACTGCACGCCGATGGTCTTGATCCTCGATATATCCATGCCGGAAATGGACGGCATCGAAACCTGCAGACAGATACGGCAAATCCATGGCAACGACATACCGATAATGTTTCTCACCGCCTTTAATGACGTCGATAAGCTGCGCGATTGCCTGCACGCCGGCGGTGACGATTATTTGATCAAATCGGGCGATCTGGACAATGTTCTGGAGCGCGTCAAATTCTGGTCGACGGCGGCGAACCGGCAAGAAGCGAGAATTCGGCGAGCCGATGTGATTCAAGACGTCGAAAACACCGTCGAACGCATCGATCAGGCGACGGAAGAAGCAGACAATGCCGCGTCTTTTATCGAAAAATTATCGCGCATGATGGCGGCCGCGCAAACCCTCGCCGACGATGCCGGCCTCAAGGGCGACGACAGCAATGACTATATCGTCGGCTATGCCGCCGGCATCGTCAGCCATTGGGCTGACACTCAAGCGGCCGTCAAATTACGCTATATGAGCTATCTGCAGGCCGCCTTGACCGCAAGTTCCATGTTCAGCAGCGAGAAGATCGTCGAGGTGATGGACAACTTTTATCAGATATCGGCGGAGCCCCTGTTCATGACGGCCCGCAAGCGCGCCCGCGCGGATTGCCTGATGATACCCGATGGCGGCGACATCGCCGAGGAAGACGACGAGGCGCGTGTAGCAATTTAACCAGGGTGACGATTAAGGCTCATCCGCGCCATCTTCCCTGTTCATCATGACCGCCAGGAACCCGGCGCTTAGCCAGGCAATGGCCAGCCACCAGTTCTGCCACATGCCGTAGCTGATGTTGCCGATCAGCAGATAGCTCGCCAGGGCGGCCGTGGAGACGCTGGCCCGGCCGAGCGGGCCGGCGGCGAGGCGCATCGAGACGGCGGCGACCAGGGCAATCACCAGGACCAGGCCAACGGCGCCGAGTTCAAGCCAGGTTTGAGCCCATAGATTGTGGGGATGCAGGGGGATCGATTTGTCGGCGCCGAAGCCGCTCAGGGTATCCTGGCCAATGGCGCGCGAGCCGTCGAATCCCCATCCGGAAACAGGATATTGATTTATTCTTTCGTAAACAAAATCAATAATATACAGCCGCTCTTTCGTGCTTTCTGACAAGATCAGTGTTATGCCGTCCCGCTGTTCCAAGGCGACGAACTCGAAGGCGTATTGGGCGAGCGCCAGATTGACCAGCAGCAGCCCGGCGAGAAAGGCGGCGATGCCCCAGCGGCGGGCCTTGTAGACTCCCCCAAAGACCACGATACCCGTGGCGAAAGCGACCAGGGACGCCTCCATGTTCTGGGCCAGCAGCAGCGCCGCCACGGCAAGGGCGAACAGCATGGCGGCGCGCGTCGAGGTCCGGCGCGCGATGGCGAGCATGCAGGGCCAGGCGAAAACCGCCAGGGCCGCCGAGGACTGCAACAGGAGCAGATACGGCCTCGGCGGCTCGCTGTCCCACGGCGTCAGCAGATTCCACACCGACAGGGCCAGGCGGCTGAGGCTCCCGACCGTGAGCAGCTCGAAGCCGAACAAGACGACGAAGAACCAGCCCGACGCAACGAAGGCGTTGGTCAGCAAACGCCGGTCGGCCGCCGATACCTTGGCCGCCGCCGCGATCAGCGCCATGCCGCACAGGCCAATACCGACCACGCGAAACCAAAGCTGCAGGCTATCGAGCGGCGCCGGCGCCCACCAGATGGTCACCAGAGACCAGGCCGCGAGAACGGCAAGCAGGCCCGTCACGACCGGCGGCAAGGCGCGCAAGACGGCCCCTCGATTGCCCTTGACGAAGAGCAACGCGAGAGCCGGCAGCACCAGCAGCGGCACCATGGCCTTGGGGGAGAAGACGGCGACCAGGGGGTAGAGCAGGATCGTCACGGCAAACACCCGGCCGCTGAACGAAGTTTCCGCCAATATTTTTTGTCTTGTCAAAACCACGGCCATCCCCTGGCGCCCCCGAACACGTTACGGATTTATACCCGTCCCCGGGCCTTGCGGTGACAAAATCGGGCGGATCCGACGTTTTTTGCGCGAAAGATGCTTGACCGAGCATGGGTTGCGGCCTATCTCCACAATCAGGACCAAATAGGTCCCCATTCCTCCGGGCCCTGAATTTTATGCGGAAACCATGATCAGACTGAGCAAATTAGCGGATTACGGCGTCGTCTTGATGACCCACATCGCTACATGCGCCGACGATATGCACACCGCCCACGCGGTGGCCGAGGCGACGCGCATCCCCGAGCCGACCGCGAGCAAGATACTCAAGACCATGGCCCGGGCCGCGCTGCTCGATTCCCATCGCGGCGCCAACGGCGGCTACACCCTGGCCCGCCTGCCCGCCGATATCCGCATCACCGAGATCATCATCGCCGTCGATGGCCCGATCGCGCTGACCTCCTGCCTCGACGCCGAGGGCACCGATTGCAGTCTGATAACCACCTGCCCGACCCGCACCAACTGGCAAACGATCAACGACGCCATCCACCGCGCTCTCGACGAGGTTTCGCTGGCCGACATGATGGGCCCCATGGCCGCCTTCATCCCGCCGTTCGAGCGCCGCGAACAACTTCAACGAGATATCCAGCCATGACGTCACCCAGCAACAGCACACAGACCATCGACGACTTCACCGATGGCGATTACAAATACGGCTTCGTCACCGATGTCGAAGCCGAGACCATCCCCATCGGCCTCGACGAAGACACCGTCCGCTTCATTTCCGCCAAGAAAAATGAGCCCGAGTGGCTGCTCGAATGGCGACTCAATGCCTTTCGCAATTGGCTGACCATGACCGAGCCCCATTGGGCGAAGCTCCATTACCCGCCGATCGATTATCAGGCCGCGTCTTACTATTCGGCGCCGAAATCCCAGGACGATGGTCCCAAGAGCCTCGATGAAGTCGATCCCGAGCTTCTCGAAGTCTATAAAAAGCTCGGCATCCCCCTCCATGAACAGGAGGCCCTGGCCGGCATCGCCGTCGACGCCGTGTTCGACAGCGTCTCGGTGGCCACCACCTTCAAGGCCAAGCTCGGCGAGATGGGCATCATCTTCTGCTCGATGTCGGAAGCCATCCAGGAGCATCCCGATCTGGTTCGCCAATATCTCGGCACCGTGGTGCCGACCGGCGATAACTTCTACGCCGCCCTGAATTCGGCGGTCTTCACCGACGGTTCCTTCGCCTATATCCCCAAGGGGGTGCGCTGCCCCATGGAGCTGTCGACCTATTTCCGCATCAACGCTGCCAATACGGGCCAGTTCGAGCGCACCCTGGTGATCGCCGACGAGGGCTCCTACGTGAGCTATCTCGAAGGCTGCACCGCGCCGCAACGCGACGAGAACCAGCTTCATGCCGCGGTGGTCGAACTGATCACCCTGGACGACGCCGAGATCAAATACTCCACCGTGCAGAACTGGTATCCCGGCGACAAGAACGGCAAGGGCGGGATCTATAATTTCGTCACCAAGCGCGGCGCCTGCCGGGGACGCAATTCGAAGATTTCCTGGACCCAGGTCGAGACCGGCTCGGCGATCACCTGGAAATATCCGAGCTGCCTGCTGATCGGCGACAATTCCGTCGGCGAGTTCTATTCGGTGGCCGTCACAAACAATTACCAGCAGGCCGATACCGGCACCAAGATGATCCATATCGGCAAGAACACGCGCTCGACGATCATCGCCAAGGGCATCTCGGCGGGCCACGCGCAAAGCACCTATCGCGGCCTGGTGCGCATCGCCAAGAGCGCTCACGGCGCGCGCAACTATACGCAATGCGATTCCCTGCTGATCGGCGACCAATGCGGCGCCCATACGGTGCCCTATATCGAAGTCAAGAACGCCTCGGCCCATATGGAGCACGAGGCGACCACATCGAAAATTAGCGACGACCAGTTGTTTTACTGCCAGAGCCGGGGTCTTTCGACCGAGGACGCGGTGACCATGATCGTCAACGGATTTTGCAAACAAGTGCTGCAAAACCTGCCCATGGAATTTGCCGTCGAGGCCCAGAAGCTCGTCGGCATCAGCCTGGAAGGCAGTGTGGGTTAGCCTTAGGAAAACTTCATAAATGCTTGAAATAAAGAATCTTTCTGTTGCCGTTGACGGCAAGGAGATCCTGCTCGGTATCGATCTCACGGTGCAGGCCGGCGAGGTCCACGCCATCATGGGGCCGAACGGCTCGGGCAAGAGCACCCTGGCCTACGCTCTGGCCGGACGCGAAGGCTACGAGGTCACCGGCGGCTCGGTGCTCTATCAGGGCCGCGACCTGCTTGAGCTCTCGCCCGAGGAGCGCGCCTGCGAGGGCGTTTTCCTGGGCTTCCAATACCCGGTCGAAATCCCCGGCGTGGTCGGCATGAACTTCCTCAAATCGGCGACCAATGCGGTGCGCAGACATCGCGGCGAGGCCGAACTCGACGCCATAGATTTCCTGAAATTAGTGCGCGAGAAGGCCGAGCTGCTGAAAATGGACGAAAAGCTGCTCCACCGCGCACTGAACGTCGGCTTTTCGGGCGGCGAGAAGAAGCGCAACGAAGTGCTGCAAATGGCCATGCTGGAGCCCCGCCTCGCAATCCTCGACGAGACCGATTCCGGCCTCGACATCGACGCCCTGCGCATCGTCGGCGACGGCATCAACCGCCTGCGCGGGCCGGACCGGGCGATCCTGCTGATCACCCATTATCAGCGGCTGCTCAATTACGTGACGCCCGATAAGGTGCATGTGCTGGCCGGCGGAAAGATCATTAAATCAGGCAGCAGCGAACTCGCCCTCGAGGTCGAGCATGAGGGCTACGGCCCGATGATGGCCGAGTTAGCCGTCGCATGATGATGGCCGGGGCCGGAAGATGAACAAAGATTTTCAGAGCGCCTATATGGATGCCTTCGCGGTATCGCGGAAATGCCTGCCCGGACAAGGGGTCGGCTGGCTCGACGCGCTGCGGTCGCGGGCGATCGAGCGTTTCGGCGAAGCCGGCTTTCCAACCCCACGAGACGAAATGTGGAAGTTCACCAACCTCCGCCCCCTCACCCGCCAGACGTTTACCCTAGCGCCGCGCCGGGAGAACAGCGTCACCCTGGAAGACCTCTCGCCCCACCTGCCCGACGGGCTGGCCTGCTACCGCATGGTCTTCGTCGATGGCCATTACCGGGCCGACCTTTCCAATTTTGGTGATTTGCCCAGGGGCGTGCACCTTTCGAGCCTGGCGCAAACCCTGGAGTCGGACGCGGATTCCGTTCGGCCCTACATCACGGACCATGGCGACAGCCCGGCCGCCCTTAATACGGCCTTCATGAGCGACGGCGCGGTGCTGACAATTGATGAAAACATCACTTTAGACAGACCTGTCCATCTACTTTATCTGGCAACGGCCGGCGAAGACGCCCAGCTCAGCCATCCGCGCAGCCTGATCGTCGCGCATGCGGGAAGCCACGCCACGGTTATCGAGAGCTACGCCGGGGCCGCCGGGGCCGCCAATATCTATTGGACGAATGCGGTCACCGAGGTGATCGTCGAGGGCGACGCCAGCCTTAAGCATGTGAAGTTTCAGAACGAAGGACATGCGGGCTTCCATCTCGCCGCGACCCGTGTTCGCATCGAGACGGGAGCCACCTACGACAGCTTCGTCGCCCAGTTGGGCGCCCGCCTCGCCCGTAACGAAATCGTCGCCTCGCTGGATGGCGAGCATGCAACCTGCCGGCTCAAAGGGCTGTTTCTCGGGCGCGGCAAGCAGCATCTCGACAGCACAACCCTGGTCGATCATGCCAAGCCGAGCTGCCATAGCGACGAGTTTTACAAAGGCGTCCTCGACGGCGACGCCCATGGCGTCTTCCAGGGCAAGATCATCGTCCGCCCCGACGCGCAAAAGACCGACGCCCACCAACTGAGCAACAATCTTCTGCTGTCGAAGACCGCCCAGGTCGACACCAAGCCCGAGCTTGAAATCTACGCCGACGACGTGCAATGCAGCCATGGGGCGGCGACCGGCGAGCTTGACGCGGACGCCCTGTTCTACATGCGCGCCCGCGGCCTCGACGCGGCCGAGGCGCAGCGCATGCTGGTCAAGGGCTTCATCGGCGAAATCGTCGGCACCATCGAGTTACCCGAACTGGCGGCCCATATGGAGCGCTGCGTGGCCGCATGGCTGGCGCGGGGAGAATGACCATGGCCCTACAGAGTGAAGAGAGGGACTACGACGTCGAGCGGGTGCGCGCCGACTTCCCCATATTCGACCATCCGATCAACGGCCATCGGCTGGTCTTTCTCGATAGCGCCGCCAGCGCCCAGAAGCCCCGGTCCACCATCGACGCCCTGAGCCGGGTCTATGAGACCGAATACGCCAACATCCACCGCGGGGTCTATGACCTGAGCATGCGCACCACCAAGGCTTTCGAGGCGGCGCGGGACAAGGTTCGCGATTTCCTCGGGGCGGCGGAATCCCGCGAGGTCATCTTCGTGCGCGGCGGCACCGAGGCGATCAACCTGGTCGCCCAGACCTACGGACGAGCCAACCTCGAGGCCGGCGACGAGATCATCCTGTCGCACATGGAGCATCACTCCAACATCGTGCCCTGGCAGATGCTGCGCGACGAAAAGGACCTGACCATACGCATCGCCCCGATCGACGATCAGGGTAATTTCCGGCTCGACGATTTTCAGGCGCTGCTCAACGAGCGCACCAAGATCGTCGCCATCACCCATGCCTCCAACGCGCTCGGCACCATCGTGCCGCTCAAACAGGTCATTGCCCTGGCCCATGACCAAGGCGCCGTGGTGCTGGTCGACGGCTGTCAGGCGGTGCCCCATATGGCGGTCGATGTGGTCGATCTCGATTGCGATTTCTACGTTTTCTCGGGCCACAAGCTCTATGGCCCGTCGGGCATCGGCGCGCTCTACGGTAAGGCCGCCCTGCTCGAGGCCATGCCGCCCTATCAGGGCGGCGGCGAGATGATCCTGACCGTCGCCTTCGACAAGACCGAATTCAACGTCATCCCCCATAAGTTCGAGGCCGGAACGCCCCATATCGCCGGCGCCATCGCCCTCGGCGCGACCATCGATTACCTCAATGAGCTGGGCTTCGAACGCATCGCCGCCCACGAGCAGATGCTGCTCGAATACGCCACCGAGCGGCTCACGGAATTCAACAGCCTGCGCCTGATCGGCACGGCGGATCGCAAGGCGAGCATCCTGTCCTTCACCCTCGAAGGCATCCATCCCCACGACATCGGCACGGTGCTCGACCGCCAGGGCATCGCCATCCGCGCTGGCCATCACTGCGCCCAGCCGGTAATGGACCGCTTCGGCATCGCCGCCACGGCGCGCGCCTCCTTCGGCATCTACAACAGCCGCGAGGATGTCGATGCCTTGGCCTCGGCGATCGGCAAGACCATCGAGATATTCGGCTGATGTCCGACGATCTGCGCGATCTCTACCAAGAGGTCATCCTCGACCACGCCAAGAATCCGCGCAATTACGGCGCGCCCGAGAACGGCGGTGAGGGGCAATGCCGCCACGCCCGAGGCAACAATCCGCTGTGCGGCGACCGCCTGACGCTCCACGTCACCGTCGCCGACGGGGTAGTCCGGGACGCCCGCTTCGAGGGCGACGGCTGCGCCATCTCCATGGCCTCGGCGTCGTTGATGACCGAGGCGGTCAAGGGCAGGCCCGAGGCCGAGGTCCGCGACCTGTTCCATCGCTTTCACGAGCTGATGACCATCGAGGACAGCGAGGCCGATCCCGACGCCCTCGACAAGCTCGCCGTGTTCTCCGGCGTGCGCGAATTTCCCGTGCGCGTGAAATGCGCCACCCTGGCGTGGCACACCCTGATCGCGGCGCTCGACGGCGACGACGACGCCACCACCGAGGCCTGATATGACCCTGGCAACCGACGAACTCGACACAGAAGCGACCAAGCAGGCCGTGGTCGAGGCCCTGCGCAAGGTCTATGACCCGGAGATTCCGGTCTCGCTCTACGACCTCGGCCTGATCTACGACATCATCGTGGCGCCCACCGGCAAGGTCGATATCGTCATGACCCTGACCGCACCGGCCTGCCCGGTCGCCGATATCCTGCCCATGGAAGTCGAGAAGGCGGCGCGATCCGTGGACGGCGTCATCTCCGCCCGTGTCGAGCTGGTGTTCGATCCGCCCTGGCGCCCCGACATGATGTCGGAAGCCGCCCGCCTCGAACTCGGCATGTTCTGATCCCGGACGAATACCACCGGGCCGCCAAAGCAGGACAGAGCCCACAGCCGCTAAACCTATCCAACGCATGGGGGGGGCTGAAGTCGGAAGAGGATACGGATACCGAGCTTTAATTCTTTCCAACCGCCTCTAAAAATGCTCCCGGCGTAACGATTTGGAACGTCCAGGCCGGATCGGGCTTGTTTGCCAAATCCAGCAAATCTTTGTCACCTGTCACCAGAAAATCGGCCTTTCCGTCCACGGAAAGCTCCAGAAACTTGTCGTCCCTGGGGTCTCGGCTGGCGGTGATGGAGGTGGTCACTGAAATGATTTCCGAAAGACCCTGTACTTCGTACCAGGCCTCTTTTTGAATGTGCGCAGGAAGGTGAAATTTCTCTCGCTTCAAAACATCCCGAAACTCATCGAGAGTTTTTGAAGAGGCTACGACTTGGAAATTTTCAGTGCTCAGGAGGGCAACAGCCACCCGAATGGTTGGGTTGCCAAAGAGGAAAAAACTAAGCCAGACATTGGCGTCGATCACACACCGGGCATCGATCATGAACGATAGTTTGACTTATCCGCAAGCAAGTCATCTTGATCCAGCCCAGCCGATTGCACAGATTTCCGGGCCTTCCTTGCCGTGCGCTCCATCCGTTCAAATTCTGCGCTCCCTGCAAGAGTAAGCACAACGGTCGCCATGAATTCCGCATTCTCCGGGGAAGCGGTATCGAGGGCGCGCTTCGCTTTTTCAACCATTGTCGCCATGGCCGTATTATATCCGATTTTTGGAGATGAGCAAACGAGACACGGGCATTTCGCGCGTTGCCATCGATGGCGGCATCGCTTGGATCAGGCGAAGTCCGACAGTCTTACCGCCTGCCTCTTGCGGCCCCAATTACCGGGACGGCCGTCGAACACGCCGGCGCAGACCGTGCCGCAGTTTTCGCAAGCCGCCGCGCCGTCGAGCTTCCAGGCGCCAAGCTCATACCAGTCGCGCTCGATCAGCCGGCGATCGCAATTGGCGCAATAGGTGCTCGCCCCGGCGGGGTCGTGGACATTGCCGGTATAGGGATAATGGATGCCGTTCTTGAGGGCGATCTGGCGTGCCCGGGTCAGGGTCGCGGGCGGGGTGGCGGGCGTATCGCGCATCTTCCAGTCCGGGTGGAAGGCGGTGAAATGCAGCGGCACGTCGGGGCCGAGATTTTCCATCACCCACTGGGTGAGCGCCTCGATCTCGCCCTCTGAATCGTTCTCGCCCGGGATCAGCAGGGTGGTGATCTCGAACCACACGTCGGTCTCCTGTTTGAGATAGACCAGGGTCTCGAGCACCGCCGCCAGTTCGGCGCTGCATAGCTTCTTGTAGAACGACTCGGTGAAGCCCTTGAGGTCGACATTGGCGGCATCCATATGGCCGTAGAATTCGGCGCGCGGCTCGGCGCAGACATAGCCCGCGGTCACCGCCACGCATTTGACGCCAACCGCGTGACAGGCGGCGGCCACATCGATGGCGTATTCATGAAAGATCACCGGGTCGTTGTAGGTGAAGGCGACGCTGCGGCAGCCCAGATCACGGGCGGCGGCGGCGATGGTCTCGGGCGTCGCGGCATGGGCCAGGGTGTCGGTCTCGCGGGATTTCGAGATGTCGTAATTCTGGCTTACTTGACCTGCCAGTATCTCTTTGTTTAATATAGTATTATTGTCGGTTTTTTCTTGTGTGAATGTTTTGTGAATATCAATATTATTCTGTGCATCAACTATCGCCTGCTCTAAGTAGTCACTCTTATGCTTAGATATGCTCCAGTTCTGACAAAATGAGCACGTAAGATTGCAGCCCACTTGCCCAAAGCTAAGGACGGGTGTGCCAGGTAAGAAATGGTTCAAAGGTTTCTTTTCGATAGGGTCGATGCAGAAGCCGCTGGCATCACCATAAGACAGCAACACAACTTCACCGCCTACAACGCCTCTAACAGAGCACAGACCCCGTTGCCCCTCTCGCATTTTGCAAGCGCGTGGGCATACGTCGCACTGAATGCGACCATCTTCAATCTGGTGCCAGTATTTAGTGGGAACGACAGCCATGCCAGTAGCCTACCACGCATTGTGGCGCTTGGTAATCTACGGCCTAAATGGACGATTCGCCTTCAAAATACGTCAATTTATGCAGGTGCTAGAAATCTATTTTTTTTGCATCTAATTGTTTTCATTCACTGATTTGGTCTTCCCCCCATGAGTTGGTCCATCCCTATAGTTAGTAGAGGAGGATCAAGACATGGGAATCAAACGACACAGACCGGAAGAGATCGTCACCAAGCTACGGCAGGTTGAAGTGCTTGTCGGCCA
>ERZ813253.320-NODE-320-length-17752-cov-8.446184_pt1 | contig 17752 bp, 20 predicted proteins | sample MGYA00520893_ERZ813253 | MGnify/ENA primary metagenome ERZ813253 (study PRJEB31669, sample SAMD00080414) | marine metagenome | biome: oceanic hadal pelagic zone biome; feature: marine hadalpelagic zone; material: sea water | place: Pacific Ocean:Izu-Bonin Trench...
ACGCCGAGAGCGCGCCCTGGATCGCCATTTTCCCGGGCGTCGCCATCAGCCTCGCGGTGTTCGGCTTCAATCTCTTTGGCGACGCGCTTCGCGACGCCCTCGACCCAAAGCTGCGCATGCAGTAGATTGCCGGGGCGTGGATCGAGCCCGCCTCGGTTATGTGGCCGACGGGGTGATTAATCGCTTCGGGTTCCCACGATAACCGCATCCTCATCAGCCGCTTCCGCTCAAGCTTGGGCGAACGGGATTCGTCGACCATAAAAGAAATAACACATTGAAATATATATTATAATTCAAAAAGAGCTTGATTAATAGGTTGTGTAATCTATGCATTAATTGCTATGCTAAAATATAGAAGCGACGGTGGTTCCGAAGGGGCGCCGTCCCTGGCAAGTAGAGTGGACAGAAGCGGATAACACCATCTAACCATGGCATATCAGAGCGGGCGACATTTTCTGCAGATCCCGGGGCCGACGAATGTGCCTGAGCGGATTCTCCGGGCCATCGACAAGGCAATCATCGACCACCGTGGTCCGGCGTTCCATTTTCTTGCCATCGAGGTGCTGGAAGGGCTGAAGCCCGTGTTCAAGACCGAAGGGCCGGTCGTCATTTACCCCGCCTCCGGTACGGGCGCCTGGGAAGCGGCGCTGGTCAATACCCTGTCGCCGGGTGACCGGGTGCTGATGTGTGAAACTGGACATTTTTCGACGCTCTGGAGCAAGCTTGCGACGCGTATCGGCCTCGATGTCGAGGTAATTCCCGGCGATTGGCGGCGCGGCGCCGATCCGGACGCCATCGGGCAGCGCCTCGCCGACGACGGGGACCATGCCGTTAAGGCAGTTTGCGTTGTGCACAACGAGACGTCGACGGGTGTCACGTCACGCATTGCCGATCTGCACAAGGCGATCGTCGATGCGGGCCATCCCGCGTTGTTCATGGTCGACACCATCTCGTCGCTGGCGTCGATCGACTACCGGCACGATGACTGGGGCGTCGATGTGACGGTGGCGGGTTCGCAGAAGGGCTTGATGCTGCCGCCGGGACTGTCATTCAACGCGATCAGCGAAAAGGCGTTGGCGGCGTCGAAGGTGGCGGCGCTGCCGGTTTCCTATTGGGCATGGGACGAAATGCTGGCGGCCAACGAGCGGGGCTTCTTCCCCTATACGCCGCCCACCAACCTGCTGTACGGCCTTCGCGAGGCGATTGCCATGCTGATGGAGGAAGGGCTCGAAAATGTGTTTGCCCGCCATGCCCGCCATGGCGAGGCGACGCGGCGCGCCATCGAAACCTGGGGCCTCGAGACCGTGTGCCGGGACCCGCGCGAGCATTCCGATTCACTGACCGCCGTCATGCTGCCCGACGGCGTCGATGCCGACGCCTACCGCCGGGTTGTGCTGGACGCCTTCAATATGTCCCTGGGCAACGGTTTATCAAAGCTGCAGGGCAAGGTGTTCCGTATCGGCCACCTGGGCGATTTCAACGATCTGATGCTGGTGGCAACGCTTGGGGGCGTCGAGATGGGATTCGAGCTTGCCGGCGTGCCCCATGCCAAGGGCGGAGTTCAGACCGCCATGGATTACCTGTGCGACGGCGATTCGGCGAAAGGGTCTGTTCGCGCCGCCGGATAGGGATTAAAGCCGTCGTCAGAAAACCTGCTTTACCAGCAGAAGCTAAACAGGAAGCCGCCCATCGGGATGCTATTATTTTCCGGCCAGAGCCATGGCGCCCGTGCGGTACTTCTTCAAACGGACAAAGGAAATCATGAGATGGCTGACGACAACATTCTCGTCGAGCGCGAAGACTTTATCGCCACGGTCACCCTGAACCGGCCGGAAAAGCTCAACGCATTGACAAAATCAATGTGGGCCCGCCTGGGCGAGGTCATGCGCCAATTGTCGGCCGACGACGATACGCGCTGCATCGTCGTCCGGGGCGCCGGCGACAGGTCTTTCGCGCCGGGCAACGACATTTCCGAATTCGAGAACGAACGCAACAATCCTGAGAAGGCGGAAGCTTACGGCGAAATAATCCACGAGACGCTCAATGCCTTTCGCGAATGCCGCCACCCGACGGTGGCCCTGATCAACGGCATCTGTGTTGGCGGCGGGCTGGAGATCGCGGGCCTCTGCGATATCCGCATCTGTGGCGAATCGAGCCGTTTCGGCGTGCCTATCAACCGGCTCGGTCTGGTCATGGGCTATGCGGAGATCGAGGCGCTGATTGAACTTGTCGGGCGCTCGACGGCGCTTGAAATCCTCCTCGAAGGCCGCGTGTTCGGCGCCGCCGAAGCCAAGGACAAAGGCCTGGTCACCCGCATCGTAAAAGATGGGGAAGTGGGGGCTGAAGCGTATGAGACGGCCCGGCGTATCGCCGTCGGCGCGCCGCTGGTGGCGCGCTGGCACAAGAAATTCACCCGCCGCCTGCGGGAGCCGGCGCCCTTGAGCGATGAAGAGCGCCGCGAAGGCTACGCCTGTTACGCGACGCAAGACTTCCAGGAGGGCTACCACGCCTTCCTCGAAAAGCGGATACCCGAATTCAAAGGAAGATGAAGTGATGGAAGGCGCAACTGGGAACAGCGCCGCCGCCCGCAAGGGACCGCTTGCGGGTCTCAAGGTCATTGAACTGGCGCATGTCATGGCGGGGCCGGTATGCGGTCTGATGCTGGCCGACATGGGCGCCGACGTCATCAAGGTGGAAAAGGCGCCGGGCGGCGACGATTCCCGGCGCATGGTGCCGCCCCGTATCGGGGATGAGTCGGCCGCCTACCTGATGGTGAACCGCAACAAACGCGGCATCATTATCGCTTTGAAGACCGAAGACGGCAAGGCAGTGCTCCGGCGCATGCTGGAAACGGCGGATGTGTTGATCGAGAACTACCGCACGGGTACCATGGAAAAATTAGGCTTCGGCTACGTCCGGCTGAAGGTAATTAACCCCGCCCTCATCTGCTGCTCCATTAGCGGCTTCGGGCGCACAGGTCCCTACGCGGACCGGGGTGGTTTTGACCTGATCGCCCAGGGCATGAGCGGGCTCATGAGCATCACTGGCGAGGGCCCGGGCCGTCCGCCGGTCAAGGTTGGCGCGCCCGTGACCGACATCACGGCCGGCATTCTGGGCGCCATGGGCGTGCTCGCCGCCGTGATCGATCGTAGCCGTACGGGGCTGGGACAGGTCGTCGATACCTCGCTGCTCGAGGCGGGCATCGTGCATACTTACTGGCAGTCGGCGATCTGCTTGGCGAGCGGCCAATCGCCGGGGGCCATGGGCTCGGCGCATCCACTGAATGCGCCCTATCAGGCGTTCGAGACGGCCGACGGCTGGATCAACATCGGCGCCGCCAACCAGAACAACTGGCTGCGTCTTGTGGAAGCCATCGGCCACCCGGAGCTCGCCGAGGACGACCGCTTTCTCGAAAACCCTGACCGCGTGGTGAACCGGGAAGCGCTGGAACTGGCGCTCAACGATATTATCAGGACCCGCGTCACGGCCGACTGGCTGAACAGGCTGACAGAAGCCGGCGTGCCTGCGGGGCCCATACTTTCCATTGCCGAGATGCACGCGAATCCGCAAACGCTGGCCCGCGAGATGGTCGTCGAGACAGACCATGCGACGCTAGGCCCGGTGAAAAGCCTCGGCCTGCCAGTGAAATTCTCCAGAACTCCGGGGGCGATTGACCGCCCAGCCCCCCTGTTGGGCGAACACACTCGGCAAATATTGCGTGAATACGGGTACAATGCGAATCAGATTGAGAGCCTTATTTCGAACGGTTCCGTGATGGCTGATGGCGATTGACAGTTCGCTGCCCGATTGGGTTGACATCGTTGTGGTCGGCGGCGGCAACGCGGCTTTCTGCGCCGCGTTGGCCGCCCGCGAAAGCGGTGCCAGCGTGCTGATGCTGGAACGCGCACCGGAGGCTGAAGCCGGTGGCAACAGCCGATTTACGGCCGGTGCCGTCCGCTGCGTCTATGACGGCGTGGTGGATCTCAAGCGCCTCATGCCCGACCTGACTGAAGCCGAGATCGCCAAGACCGATTTCGGCACCTATACTGAAGAGCAGTTCTTCGACGACATGGGGGCGGTGACGAAATACCGTTGCGATCCGGATCTGGTAGAAATTTTAGTGAAGCGCTGCCGCGATACGCTGCTCTGGATGCGCTCCAAGGGCGTGCGATTTCAGCCCATCTGGGGCCGGCAGGCCTTCGAGCTGGACGGCCGCTTCAAGTTTTGGGGCGGGCTCACGATCGAAATCTCGGGTGGCGGGCCGGGCCTGGTCGATGCGCTCTCGGCGGCGGCGCTTAGGGCCGGCATCGACATAAGCTACGGCGCCCGGGCTATTTCCTTGATCGCAGACGAGTCGGGTGTGCAGGGCCTGCGAGTGAAATATGCTGGTTGCGGGCACGAAGTTCGCGCCAGTGCGGTTGTGCTCGCCTGCGGTGGCTTTGAGGCTAACCATGAATGGCGCGCGCGCTACCTAGGGCCGGGCTGGGATCTCGCCAAGGTGCGCGGCACGCGCTTCAACACAGGCGACGGAATACGCATGGCGCTCGACATCAGTGCCGCCCCCTATGGGCATTGGTCCGGTTGCCACGCGGTAGGCTGTGACCGCAACGCCCCTGAGTTCGGCGACCTCGCCGTAGGCGACGGATTTCAAAAGCATTCCTATCCTTTCGCCATCATGATCAATGCCGATGGCGAGCGCTTTTTGGACGAAGGGGCCGACTTCCGCAATCATACCTACGCCAAATACGGCGCCGTGATCCTGCGCCAGCCTGACCAATTCGCCTGGCAGGTCTTCGACGCCAAGGTCACCCACCTGCTGCGTGACGAATATCGCATCCGGCATGTGACGAAAGTAACCGCCGATACGCTCGATGAACTCGTCCAAAATCTCGACGGCGTGAAAGCGGATCGAGCGCTCGAAACCATCAAGGCTTACAACGCGGCGGTGCGCAGTGACATTCCGTTCGACCCGAACATCAAGGACGGCCGGGGCACCGTGGGACTGACGCCTGCCAAATCCAACTGGGCCAACACCATTGACCAACCACCCTTCGAGGCCTTTGCGGTCACCTGCGGCGTGACCTTCACCTTCGGCGGTCTTCGTATCGACACGACGGGTCGGGTGCAGGACACGGATCTGGAACCTATAACGGGACTCTATGGGGCCGGCGAGCTTGTCGGCGGCCTGTTCTATTTCAACTATCCCGGCGGTGCGGGACTCATGTCCGGTTCCGTCTTCGGCAGGCTCAGCGGCACATCGGCGGCGGCCCATGCGAAGTCTGTACCCGGGGCGAAAGGGGCGGGTCTGTCAAATTAACTCATGGGTAATCGCGTGTTCGCTTGATACGTTCAGCGCATGCAGAACATTTCATACCGGCGCCACCGCTTCCATCCCGACATTATTCGACAAGCCGTTTGGCTCTATTTTCGTTTCACGATGAGCTACCGGGATGTCGAGGATCTTCTCGCGGAGAGAGGAAGGAACAGGTTGATCGGTGGCTTCGAGATCGCCGCCCGATGTGGCTGGGTGATGGTCCGTACCGCGAGGAACATCGCGCTGAGAAAATGGTGCGCCGCATGATCGGTATCTACCAATCCAACATCAATGAGCCGCTGCGCCGGATCGGGGGTGCATCATGACAAACCCAATTACGCAACTCCCGTTCGTAAGCGATACACCCGAGGATAAGGTTCGCCCTCGAAACTTCTGGTGTACCACCCCGTCGGATGACGTGGACAACTATGGCGCCGACTGCAAAACCGGCTCCTCGTATGCCCTGGCGGCACTCCGGTATATGCGTGACGGCGATTACCCGCCACTGCTCGGCCATGCCGTTATCTCTATGATCCGGAACAGTGGCGGATCACCCAATCATAACGGGATCATAATCGGCTTCTGCGCTGTTATCGCCGACGCTGCGCGTGCTGGATCGAACGAAACAACTTTGAAGTTGTTGGAACAACACTATCTCCGCGACTGACCGCCGCGCTCACCGGCAATTCGGCCCTACCATGTAGGCGGGGCCAGCGTAATATACTCGCCCGTCTAGACGGAGTTTTGACATGCAATATCATCTCCAAGACTTGAAACACGCATTCGATTGGGACAACTGGAGTATGGGCGAGAACGGCATATTCGGACCCACCGACAAGTCCGAATATCACGACCGCAACGAACTGATGGATGCCTATAGCGAGGCATTGATTGACGAGGAGATGGAGCGTCGCGTTGCCAACGGCGAGTTTGAGTTTGTCGAAAAGGTCGGTAAAAAAAGAACTTGGCGCCGGATCAGGGCTGTACAAGAAAGTGATGATGGGCGGTAACTCGACCAACCGGCACAACCAATTAACCCCGCTCCGGCGGGGTCTTTTTCTTGCATCATTCCGCGCTGGGCGGGGGCTCGAACTTCCGTTCCTAGCCAAGAGCAGACATTGGAACGATTGACTGCTTAAGGTAATTGCGGCCGCCTTTGATGTGCTGGCGCCTCGCAGAAAAGAAACAAAACACCCCCGTGGATGTGCCGCGGGGGTGCTCGAAAAATGGCTGGCCAATCGGCCGCCAAGCTGGAGCGTTGGGCGCCGGGGCCCCCCGATCCAGATTTTATCGGGTTCAGTCGAGAAGCTGAAGCTCTTCGGCGGCTTCCTTGCCGTTGCGGCCGGTGACCAGCTCGAAGCTGACCTTCTGGCCTTCATTCAACGAGGCAATGCCCGCGCGTTCCAGCGACGAGATGTGAACGAAGGCATCATTGCCTCCATTCTCGGGTTCGATGAATCCGAAGCCCTTGGTGGCGTTGAACCATTTTACGGTACCGTTCGGCATAGTCTTAATTCCTTTAATAGACAGATAACGCATGCTGGACACATGTCCGGCCTGCGGTTCTAACGTTCACAATGTCTGAAAAGTAACTTGGCGGATCACGTTTTCAATTTGATCGATCAGGGTGTACAAGACGACTGTGCAACGTCGCAACGGGCCTTCGTATAGACTTTTTCCAAACAGAGTCAAGCACGCCCATGGCACGCCCGACGCGGATCGCGCCAACAAAATCGCCGAGGCCATCCGCCGCGCCGAGGACGCTGAGATCGCCGGCCGCGCGTCCACGCAGTGGTGATGGTGATTCAGGCGGGGCGCAAGCCCGGCATTCGACCCTATCGAAAGCGCCGATAGGGAGTTCACGTCTTTACCGACGGGCCGCTTCCCCGAAGACCCCCTGGCGGTGCGGCACCGCTGCTTCGCCCTGGTCTGCCGCGCGCCGTAAGCTACCAGTGTGTGGCGTTGCTGTTTATGCTCTGGTCCCGATATTAATTCCAGCAGCGATCGCAAGATGGACGGGGCAAACCCTGACGGTCGACATTCAGAAACAGACTGATGCCCGGACGAGATGATGGCTGCTGTGGGTCAAAACCGGCTGTTTTCCACACCCTCAAAAAAGGTCTGCTTTCGGGGGTAGAGCGGAAGTAATCGAGGTCAAAACGGACATTCCTGCTCAAACACCGAATTTTCAGTGAAGCAAAAATCCCTCAGGCGGTTAACGAAGAGGCGGCAGTTCGGCCAGCGCGAGCGTGAGGCTTTCGACCAATTGGGCCATGAATTCGAAGTCAAGGGTGTCGATGGTATCGCTCGGCAGGTGGTAGTTCGGATTCCTGAAGAACGCGGTGTCTGTGACCATTATCGCCGGGAAGCCCGAGTCCCAGAACGACGCGTGGTCACTGAGGCGCGTCGACGGTAGCACCCAGCCCCTGAAAGGCACGAACAGCGATTCGACTGGCAGCCGCCCGTTCTTCTTGAAGCCCTTGAGCACGGTGCGGCCGAAGCGGCGCGATCGCCAGTCTCCGACGACGCCAATGAAGTTGCCTTGCCTGGGATAGCCCGACCAGCGCAGCACCATCGGATAGTGCTGGCGGGGGCAGGTGTAGCCGACCATCTCGAGCACCACGGCGCCGAGGATACGGTCGCCGGCCCGCTTGCGCTCGCGCACGAAGACGCGACTCCCTTGGTGGCGCGTATGGAAGGCCGGCGACTCCTCGAGGGTGAAGGCGGCGAGCACGACCGGCGCCGCGGTCGGGATTTCGGTCAATCGGCGGCCGAGCTCAAGCATAACCGCCACTGCGCTCGCATTGTCGTCGGCACCCGGCGTCGTCGGCACCGTGTCGTAGTGGGCGCCGACCAGGTAGTACGCCGATGCCCCGGCGGCGCCGGGCGTCGTCGCGATCAGGTTGGCGACACGCCGGCCGCGGTAGTCGTACTCCTGTTCGTCTACCTCAAGGCCTGCGCCCTCGAGACAGCCGCGGATGTAGCGCGCCGCGCGGTCGAGGCCGTCGCCGCTGAACACCGTGCGCGGCCCAATGTCGACGGTAAGGGCCTCGACGTGTTGGCGCAGGGCATTGGTGAGTGTCATTGGCTCACAGCAGCGGGCGCTTGTCGGCGAGGGGGCGGGTCATACGTCCTTCTCCTTCTTTCCGAACATACCCGACAACCCCGCCTTCAGCACCAACAGTCCGAGATGCGCCGGCTTATCCAGAAGTTCTTTGGCTGTCCGCCATACAGTCTCCGATTTCATGTTCTTGGCGTCGTAGGCCCGCCTGTAAGCCTCTGAGGCGTTGCCCGTCTCGACGTAAACTTGACAGAAATTCTCCTGTTTGATCGTCAGGCTCGTGCTTGCCATTGGCGTGATCTTTCCTGGTTTGCGCTGTGCGGCGGGCTGTTTGTTGGCTGATGTCATTGCTCGGCCTTCTGGCTCTCGATGTCGGCCATGACTTCACGCGCGAAGGTGTTGAGCTCGCGGCGCAGATCGTCGATCAGGGCGCTCTTCAAAGCGCCGATGTCGCCCCATACGCGCTGCCGCTTCAAATCCGCGACGAGCCCCTTCCGGTCGATTTTTCGATTACGGCTGCGGTCAGCCGCGAATTTATGCAGATCGTCGAGCGTCGGCATCCACGTCACCTGGTCTATTTCGCGCTTGATGATCCCCAGGTGCTTCCGCGCGGAGCTGAGCTGGTCGTGCATCAGGTTCTCGCGGGTGTGTTCGAGCTCGTCGGCGATCTCGGGGCGATAGGCTTTGTCCATGTGGCGCATCGTGCGGCAGGCAAAGAATAAAACAGGGGTAGAAACGAGGGTAGAATTAATATTGCATGATTTACACCATAAAAACAGCCAATGTTGGGCGGACCGTCCCTCTGCCATCCTGCTAGGCGCGACGCGTTTCGCAGGATGGCTTCCGAAGCGTCAGGGAAGTAGGGTTGTCACCAGCTGTGAACCGCCCCAGGCGATCAGCGCCGCGCCCGTGAGGCGGGGAAGCCACGGGCCGGGGAGTGATATTTTCTCCACCAGCACGAACCCTGCGAGCGCCGCCACCCACAGCAAATTCATCACCCCGCCGACGAACAGCAGCGCCATCAAGGCCCAGCAGCAGCCGACGCAAAAGGCGCCATGGGCGAGACCCATGCGGAACGCGCCGCCCGCGCCCTCGCGCCAACGGGTCATGAGGAAACTCAAGGGCGTTTGGCAATGCCGTAAACAAGATTGTTTCAGGAGCGTCCATTGGTAGAGCCCCGCGGCGACGCACACCAGGCCGCCAAAGACGGCGTTGGCACTGGCCATCATGGGGGACAACAGACCAATCTCGTGTAAGCTCCACTGGAGCGTGGTGGCGACCAGACTGAAGGCCGACCAGACCGCCAGGTACCCGGCGACGAACAGGCCGGTCGAGCCGGAAGGCGCGCTCTCGCCCGTCAACCGGGCGAACATCAGGATCATCGGGCCGGCGGAGGGGGTCATCATCCCCACCATCATCACCGCCCACATGACGAACATCAGGCTGAATTCCAGGGCGCTCCACGGTGCGGCGTTCATATCGTTGGCCATGACGACGGCGAGATAGAGCCAGGCCAGCGCGGTCAGGGCCACTAGGCTCATGGCCGTGATCCGGTGATCATGCCGTGCAATCCGGCCGAGGCTCGCCGTCGTCATGGGCGCTCTCAATCCGTTTCCATGGGCAGCGACTCATCGTGGCCCCATTCGGCCAGGGACGCGTCGTACAAAGCGACGTTATCGTATCCCAGCAAGGCCAGGGCGAAGGCGTCATTGGAGGCTGCGATGCCGCTGCCGCAATAGGCGATGATGCGCTCGGCCTTATGGGCGCCGACCGCCTCGAACCGGTCCCGCAACGGACCCGCCGCGAGATAGGCGCCGCTCTCCGGGTCGTGCAGAGAGCCGAACGGGACGTTGACGCTGCCCGGGATCCGACCCCGGCGGCCGAATACCGGACCGCCGGTGCCGGCGAAGATGGGCGCGGGAAGCGCGTTGATGGTGAGCACGGCGGCGTCATAGATGGCGGCAAGGACGGCGGCTTTTCCAACCAGGCTCTCGGGGCGCTCGCGCGGGGAGAACCGTGCCGGCTCATAGACGTGGGGCAGGTCCGAGACCGGTCGCCCTTCGGCGTTCCATTTCGTCCAGCCGCCGTTCAGAATGGCCACATTGTCGAAGCCGAACGTCCGCAGCATCCACCAGATCCGCGCCGCCCAAATGGGTTCCGCCGTGCCGTAGAGCACCACGCGGGCGCCGTCGCCGATGCCGGCCTTGGCCATGGTGGCGCCGAATTGCCGCGCCGACGGCAACACGAAAGGGAGTGCCGACGAGCGGTCGGATAAATCGCCCAACAGGTCGAGGAAACCGGCGCCGGGAATGTGCCCTTTATCGAACTGAGCGCGGCCGGATTCGAACAGGAAAGGAACCTTGCCGCCCGCCTCGGCGTTCAGCTTGGCGATGACGGTACAATCGAATATCCGCAACTCGGGGTCTGCCAGATGGTCTTCCAGCCAGGCGGTTTCGACCAGATATTCGGGGTGTTGATAACGCTCTTCGGTGGTCATGGTGTTCATCTTCCTTTGTTGTGTGAAGTATCCAAGAGGCCGCGTTCTAAGGTCCCGCGTAGGTGAAGGGCGAAAAGAAACCGGTCTTTTCGCTGATCTCCCACGTGAGCCCGTGGTCGCTGTATTTCAGGTGGCTTGAGCGGCTGACCACGGCGGCATGGCCGGGCGCGACGCACATCGGATGGCCGCTGACGGTGACGTCTCCTTCGCCTTGGCCGACCAGGGCGGTAATCTCCACCTCGACCACATTGGGGATCGAGACGGCGCGTTTTTTGCCGTTGGCGGTGAAGGTGATCGCGACATGGCTGACGCCGAGGTCGTTGACGATATGAGAGGCGAGCTTTGCCGGGCTACCGCCGCGCTGGCCGGTGAAGATTTCGGTGAGCGCTTGCGCTTGGGCCTTGCTTGCCCGGTCGTCTATGTAGAGCGCCGCGGTCCAGGGCACCTCAAGCATGGGCCCGGGCGTGTGGATGGCCCTGGCCACGGTGAGCCCCGAGAGATCGATGCCATCGGCATGGCCCTGCTCGATGTGCCAGCCGATGAACACGGTGCATTCACCCGTGGTCGGATCGCTCAAAAAAACACAGGGGCAGGCGGCGTCGCAATTGCAGGCCTCGAAATACTGACCATCAAGAGTCCAGTCGGCAGCCATGGTTGAAATCCTTTTTCGTTGTTAACTCGAATAGCTGGATTCAAAAATGGTGCAGAAATACTGGAGTTTCTATGGCAGATAGGCTAATTTTTATGGCGCAACGTACAATCACTAAAGGCTTTTCGCCATGGACGTGTTGAGCGATATCCTCCAGGCCGTGCATCTTTCCGGGGCGATCCTGGGCCGTGCCGAGTTCACCTCGCCCTGGGGCGTCTCAAGCGAAGGCCTGACCGCGCCGATGTTTCACATCGTGCTCAGCGGCAACGGCTTCATCACCGTCCAGGGACATGAGCCGATCGCTATGGGCACCGGCGACCTGATCATGATGCCGCACGGCCATATTCACAGCCTGCAAAGCGAATTTTCGGTGCCGACGGTGAAATTCACCGATCTCATGGTCGGCGATCCACCGCGCAAACCGGATATCATCAGGAGTGGCGGCGGAGGGGCCGTGACAAGAATTGTCTGCGGTCATCTGGCGTTCGACCAGGGCGAGATGCATCCGCTTCTGGCGCAACTGCCCGCCCTCATCCATATCAAGGGCGGCGCCGACGGCGATCACGAATGGCTTGAGACGACGGCGCAACTGATCACCAGCGAATTACGCGCCGAACGGATGGGCACGTCCGCCCTGCTCGATCGTTTGGGCGGGGTGCTGTTCATCCAGGTGATCCGCTCTTACGTCGAGTCGCTGCCGCCCGGTCAGGCCGGCTGGCTGGGCGCGCTCCGCGATCTCCGCATCGGCCAGGCGCTTGAACTCATTCACGAGGCGCCGGCCAGAGCCTGGAGCATCGGGGATCTGGCCTGTGGCGTGGGCATGTCGCGCTCCGCCTTCGCCGGCCGGTTCAAGACCCTGGTCGGCGAAACCCCCATGCAATACCTCACCCGTTGGCGCATGCACCGCGCCGCGCACTATCTGCGCAGCGAAGGCCTTGCCGTGCCGCAAACCGCCCGGCGGGTCGGCTATGAATCAAGCGCCACCTTCTCGAAAGCCTTCAAGCGCTACATCGGCGCCTCGCCCGGCACCTACAGACGTTTGAGTGGCGGCCCCCCGGCGATCCACGCGGCGTGAGGGCTCCCTACAAAATAAACTTCGACAGATCGGCGTTCCTGGCCAGTTCGCTGACGTTTTTCTCGACGTAGTCGCGGTCGACGACGACGGTCACGCCGGCGCGGTCGGTGGCGGTGAAGCTGATCTCCTCGAGCAGCTTTTCCATCACCGTATGGAGTCTGCGCGCGCCGATATTTTCGACCGCCGAATTGACCTCGGCGGCGAGGCTGGCGATCTCGTCGACCGCATCGTCGGTGAAATCAAGGACCACTTCTTCGGTGCCCATGAGGGCGACATACTGCTTGATCAGGCTGAATTCGGGCTCGGTGAGGATGCGCTTGAAGTCGTCCCGGGTCAGGGCCTTGAGCTCGACCCGGATGGGCAGCCGGCCCTGCAATTCGGGCAGCAGGTCGGCGGGCTTGGCGAGATGGAAGGCGCCCGAGGCGATGAACAGGATGTGATCGGTCTTCACGATGCCGTGCTTGGTGGCGACGTTGGTGCCCTCGATGAGCGGCAGCAGGTCGCGCTGCACCCCCTCGCGGCTGACATCGGCGCCGGCGCGGTCGTGGCGCGCGCAAATCTTGTCGATCTCATCGAGGAAGACGATGCCGTTTTGCTCGACCGCGTCGATGGCGCTATCGATGACGCTGTCCTGGTCGAGCAGCTTGTCGCTCTCCTCGGCGATCAGCACCTCGTGGCTGCGCTCGACGGACATGCGCTTGGTGGTGGTGCGCGGGCCGAGGGCCTTGCCCAGCATGTCGCTGAGATTGATCATGCCGAGCTGGGAGCCGGGCATGCCCGGGATATCCAGGGTCGGCATGCCGCCGCCGGTATCCGCCACCTCGATGTCGATTTCGCGGTCGTTGAGCTCGCCCTGGCGCAGCATCTTGCGGAACTTGGCCCGCGTATCGATGCTCGCCGATTGGCCGACCAGGGCGTCGAGCACGCGCTCCTCGGCGGCCATCTCGGCCCGGCTGGCGACCTCCTTGCGCATGCGGTCGCGGATCATGGTGATGGCGACCTCGACGAGATCGCGGATGATCTGCTCGACATCGCGCCCGACATAGCCGACCTCGGTGAATTTCGTCGCCTCGACCTTGATGAAGGGAGCGTTCGCCAGGCGCGCCAGGCGGCGGGCAATCTCGGTCTTGCCGCAGCCGGTCGGACCGATCATCAGGATGTTCTTGGGCAGCACCTCGTCGCGCATGGCGCCGGAGAGCTGCTGACGCCGCCAGCGATTGCGCAGGGCGATGGAAACCGCGCGCTTGGCGTCGTCCTGGCCGATGATGTAGCGATCGAGTTCGGAGACGATCTCGCGCGGGCTGAAAGAGGTCATTGCGCGGCGGGCTCCTCGGCGTCGTCGATGGTCTCGATGGTCACATGGCCGTTGGTGTAGACACAGATGCCGGCGGCGATGTCCATCGCCTTGCGGGCGATGGCCTCGGCGTCGAGGTCGTCCCGCTCGATCAGGGCGCGGGCCGCGGACAGGGCGAAATTGCCGCCCGAGCCGATGGCCAGGATGCCGTCGTCGGGCTCGAGCACATCGCCGGTCCCCGACAGCAGCAGGGAGACCGATTTGTCGGCCACCGCCATCAGGGCTTCCAGGCGGCGCAGATAACGGTCCGTGCGCCAGTCCTTGGCGAGCTCGACACAGGCGCGGGTGAGCTGGCCGGGGTGGCGCTCAAGCTTGCCTTCGAGGCGCTCGAACAGGGTGAAGGCGTCGGCGGTGGCGCCGGCGAATCCGGCGATGATGGCGCCGTCGCCCAAGCGGCGGACCTTGTTGGCGTTGGCCTTGACCACGGTGCCGCCCATGCTGACCTGGCCGTCGCCGGCGATGACCACCTGGCCGCCCTTGCGCACACAGAGGATGGTGGTGCCGTGCCAGGCGTTGGGATTGTTTTCCGACATATGTTTTCCGTACATTCTTGAAAATCTTGGGGGTTTCTTCGGGCGGCCCCTCGCTGAACGCTCCAAACATGTGGGAGATTGCCCCTGCTCGTCAAGGGAAGCCGCTGGCGAATCCCGCGCTCGCCTGCTAAAAGGCGACTCCCGCAAGCTTTGGGCCCTATTTTAATGCGCATCTACACCGTCCATATCGATCCCCTTTCGGTCGCCGACGACCAGGGCGCCGTGATCATAGCGGAAGGCTTTTCCTGGCCGGCGGCGGCCTTCAGCCTGTTCTGGGCGGTCTATCACGGGCTGTGGGATTGGGCGGCTGTCCTGCTCCTCGCCGCCCTGGCCTTGGGCGCCGCCGTGGGCTTCAGCGGCCTCGACCCGATCAGCGCCGTGGTCGTCGAGGTGGGCTTCGCGGTCCTGGTCGGCGTCACCTCCAACGATTGGCGGCGCTGGGCCTTGTCGCGCCGCGGCTACCGCTTGGCCGCCATCGTTTCTGCCGATGACGAGGGCGCCGCCGAGCAGCGCTATTTCAGCCGCGCCGGCCTGGAGACCAGCTATGGACGATGACGCCGGGGCCGATGACGCCATTGCCGATGACGCCGGGGCCGATGACGCCGGGGCCGATGACGCCGGGGCCTATGACAAAGGCAATATCTTCGCCCGCATCCTGCGCGGGGAAATTCCCTGCGACAAGGTCTTCGAGGACGAGCATGTGCTCGCCTTCAACGACGTCAACCCGCAGACGGCGGTGCATATCCTGGTCATCCCCAAGGGCGCCTATGTCTCGTGGGACGATTTCGCGGCGCGGGCCAGCGACGCCGAAATCACAGCGCTCATACGCGCGGTGGGGCGCATCGCCACTGACAAGGGCTTGATCGCGGCGGGCTACCGCACCCTGGTCAACAACGGCGCCCATGCCAATCAGGAGGTCGCCCATCTCCATATCCATATCTTCGCCGGCCAGCCCCTCGGCCGGATGATGAAGCCGCCCCAAAAAACTTGAATGAGTAATAGGACGATCAAGCCATGAACAAAATCCTGACGCTGGTGGCGGGGCTCGCTGCCTTCGCCGCGTCTTCCTTAACAACCCAAGCCGGGGAATTAGAAAACATGCTCTATCTCGAACTCAAAGACGGCCGCGTGGTCATCGAACTGCTCCCCGACGTGGCGCCCAACCATGTGGCGCGCATCAAGGAGCTGACCCGCGAGGGCTTCTACGACGGCCTCAAGTTTCATCGCGTGATCGACGGCTTCATGGCCCAGACCGGCGACCCCAAGGGCAACGGCACCGGCGGCTCGGGCCAGAACATCAACGCCGAATTCAGCACCGAGAAGCATGTCCGCGGCGTCGTCTCCATGGCCCGCGCCCAGAGCCCCAACAGCGCCGATTCGCAGTTCTTCATCGTGCTCAAGGACTCGTTCTTCCTCGACGGCCAATACACCGTCTGGGGCCGGGTCACCGAAGGCATGGAATTCGTCGATCAGATCAAGAAGGGCTCAAGCAGCAACAACGGCAGCGTCTACGAACCCGACAGCATCGTCAGCCTGAAGGTGGCCGAGGACGTGGAGGAGTAAGGGGGCGGGGCGCGCTGACGCCCCGATTGCGGGTTTTTTTGATACAAACCTCTCCAATATGGCGAACTGTTCTGCTAGGCTTTTGAAGAGCAGGGTTTTATTGGGAGAGTGGGATGCTAGACCTTCCTAAAATGTTGAAGTCGGGCGTTGAGGCGCGCCTGATTCCCACGGTTGCGGATTCACACAAGGAAGAGCGAACGGCATCGGTTTTGTTAGCCGCCATTGCGTCAGTGCCGTGCTACCGAAAAGCACTCCTTGCTACAATTGGAAAATCCGTCGGCTCCAAAGCAAGGGTGAATTGTTTTACCGAAGTGAATTTCTTCCAGGCCCCGGAAGGAACGGGAAACAAACGTCCTGATGGGCTCATCGTTGTCACGGTCGGAAAAAACGTGTGGACGGCAATTGTCGAGGCGAAGGTCGGCAGGAACGAGCTAGAACCCAATCAGCTTAGGGACTACCTCGCCCTAGCCAAGAAGAACGGAATTGACGCCGTGATTACGGTTTCAAACCAGTTAGTCGGCCATCCGTCACATCATCCTCTTAAACTCGGGGTCCGGGATCGTAAGGGCGTCGACCTCTTTCATTGGTCATGGATGATGGTTAGGACCTTGGCGTTGTTACGTCTCGACGAAGATGAATTTGAGAATTATGAACAGCGCTGGATCCTGCGTGAAATTGCTCGATATTTCGAGCACGACAACTCCGGGATATTGGGGTTCAGCCAAATGAACCCAGAATGGAAAACCGTAGTTTACGAGTTTCAAAATGACAGGGGGCACCACCTGAACAACCAGGATATCCAAAACACTGTGGCGAGCTGGCATCAAGAGCGACGCGATCTTTGCTTGCTGATGAGTAGAGAACTCGGCCAACAGGTTCAGGGCAAGATGTCGAGTGTCCACAGGAAGGATCCTTTGAAGCGTCTCAAAGACGATTGCGAAACACTGGTGGAAACGTCGAAGCTATCCTGCACATTGAAAATATTAGGGGCGGCGGATTTAGAGGTGACGGCAGATTTACGAGCGAGAACTTTATCGTGCCTTATGAGTTTCAGAGCGCCGACAGATCGAAAACGCTCGTCAGCAAGAATTAACTGGCTGCTCAGACAGTTGTCCAAGACAGAAGATGAAAACGTTTTGGTTATCGCGCATTGGCCGGGTAGGGAGAAATTGACGAGCGCGACACTGGGAGAGCTCCGTTCTTGCGAGGGTCCGGATCCACTCATTCGCCTCGACGATGCAAGGCCACCCCAATCTTTTGACGTAACTATGGTGCGCGATTTAAGTGGAAGGTTCGCGCAACGCTCAACCTTTATCGACGAAATCGAGAAACTCGTTCCCGAGTTCTATAGTCAGGTTGGTCAACATGTGGTGCCGTTCCAAGAGGCGCCGCCGAAACAGACCGACCGCAAGACCGTCACGCAAAAAGCTGAGGTGAAAGCAGAGCCTGATGTTCAAGCGGATATGGGTCACGCAACGGAGAGCAAATCGGGTCAACCAACTCCGAGATCGTGGCAGCTATGGCGCTAAAAGACTCGAAAATTAGCGGTTAGTAGCCTTCCCCCCCCCCCCTCCCCCCCCCCCCCACCTCTCTCCCCCCCCACACCCCCCCCCCCCCCCCCCCCCTCCTCTGACTCGTTGCTCCTCGCGCTGCCGCCGACGTGGCGGCCTCCGCGCTGTCTCCGCAGTGGTGCTGGCGACGGCCCC
>ERZ813253.321-NODE-321-length-17646-cov-4.118785_pt1 | contig 17646 bp, 16 predicted proteins | sample MGYA00520893_ERZ813253 | MGnify/ENA primary metagenome ERZ813253 (study PRJEB31669, sample SAMD00080414) | marine metagenome | biome: oceanic hadal pelagic zone biome; feature: marine hadalpelagic zone; material: sea water | place: Pacific Ocean:Izu-Bonin Trench...
TGACTGGAGTTCAGACGTGTGCTCTTCCGATCTCCCTGTTGCAATCACTACTTCGTCAAAATTACCGGCTTTGATAATCCCTAAATTAACCCTCTTTGCTAGCTTCAAGTCAACATTAAGTACTTCCAAACGTCTAGAAAAGTAGCGTAAAGTTTCATAAAACTCTTCTTTACCTGGTACTTGCTTGGCCAAATTAAATTGCCCACCAATTTCATTTGCAGCTTCAAATAAAGTTACCTGATGTCCGCATTCAGCGGCAACAGTTGCGCAAGCCAAGCCGGCCGGGCCAGCTCCCACGACCGCAACACGTTTTTGATTAGATGTTTTTTGATAGACTAATTCAAGTTCATGACACGCCTGAGGATTTACCAGGCAAGAGCTGCGTTTTTTATTAAATACATTGTCTAAACAGGCTTGATTGCAACCAATGCAAGTATTAATCTCATCACTCCTTCCTTCTCTCGCCTTGTTGACAAGATCGGGGTCGGCTAAAAAAGGACGCGCCATCGACACCATGTCCGCATCACCACGTGCCAATACTTCTTCAGCAACTTCAGGCGTATTAATTCGATTACTAGTGATTAGTGGTACCGAAACCTCACTTCGTAACTTAGCTGTAACCCAAGTAAAGCACGCCCTAGGAACCATTATTGCAATCGTTGGAATTCTTGCCTCATGCCAGCCAATACCGGTATTAATAATACTTACTCCGGCATCTTCGAGAGCCTTTGCTAGGATAACGACTTCTTCCCAAGTGCTACCTTTTTCAAGCAAATCAAGCATTGAAAGTCTAAAAATAAGAATGAAATCAGGGCCTGCCGCTTCTCGAGTTTGTCGTACAATCTCCAAAGCTAAGTGAGTGCGGTTTTCAAAAGAGCCACCCCATTCATCGGTTCGCTTGTTTGTGTGTGTTGAGATAAACTGGTGGATGAAATACCCTTCCGAGCCCATAATTTCAACACCATCGTAGCCAGCGTCCAACGCCAAACTCGCACAATTAACAAAATCTTTAATAGATTTTAAAACGCCTCGGTTCGATAATGCTCTTGGCTTAAACGGCGTAATAGGGGATTGAATAGCTGAGGCTGAAACTGCAAAAGGATGGTAGGCATAACGACCCGCATGGAGGATCTGCATACAGATCAGTCCACCTTCTGCGTGTACAGCCTCTGTAATCAATCGATGTCTTTTTGCTTCTTTCTTGTTGGATAGTTTTGCTGAAAAAGGCATTGTCCAACCCGCCCTGTTGGGTGCAATGCCGCCTGTAACGATTAATCCAACACCGCCCCGGGCCCTTGCCGAATAATAAGCCGCCATATTTTCAAAACCACCTGACTCCTCTTCCATACCAGTGTGCATGGAGCCCATCAACACTCGATTTTTTAAAGTAATATTACCTACTTTAAGGGGTTTGAGTAAATGCGGGTACAACGCCTCGCCTTTTAAATTCATACATCCTTCCAAAAAAAATTATTGATCCAAAAACTTCAACCAATCTTGTTCGACTGCACAACCAGTGTAAAAATTATAACGCTACATTATCAGTATATAATTAACACAATATTACTAAAAATTAACACTTTATTAACTTTATCACTAAATGAATGTTCATAGCTCGGTTTGGCGGTCTATCTCCCGTTTGCAATACCTTTATCCTGCTGAGGTGAATGAAATTTGCCAAAGAATTGGGCTATCCCCAGCTATCCTGGCAAATCTTAATCTGACTTTACCGGTCGACTTGTTCTTGAATTTTTTCATTGAGGCAGAAGATGTATTTGACAGCGACCTTGTCTCTATAAATTATGCGAGAATGGCACAAATACGGCCCAATTATTCTGAAATATTAGGAATGATTTCTTTGTATTCTCCCAATTTAATAGAAAGCTTCAAACTGGTTCAGTCCTATGTTAACCTTGAATTGGAAGGTATAAACCTCAGTTTGATCCAAAGAACGAATGATATCGAAATCCACTTTGTCGCTGATGCGATGATCGAGCATGCCAGTTTGTATGAAAACCTCTGCTTATCTATTTTTGCCACTTTTATTCAGTCGCTACACCACCCGATTAAAAGGCTAACTTCAAAAATTAAAACAAACCAAGAGAGCAATGTTATTCGCTCACTATTTCATTGTCCTATAATTTTTGAAAGTAGCCATACTTCAATTGTAATAACCAATGAAGTATCTGTTAAGCAAAACCCTACTTCCAATCCAAAGCTAGTCAGTTTGTTGGAAATGATGGCGAAGGAAAAAATTATCCAACAAAGAACCGAGGGTAATATTATAAAAAAACTTGAGGATGTATTTAATAGTTATGAAAATCACTACAGTAATATAAGAATTATCGAGTCGGCCAGCCTTTTGGGCATTAGTATTCATTCACTGAGACGCGAGCTAGGAAAATACCAAACCACCTTTCGCCAAGTTCTAAATAAATTTAAACTCAAAAAGGCCAAATCAATGTTAGCTAATAATTATTCAGCAAAAAGAGTGGCGTACTCACTGGGTTATACCGAACCATCAGCATTTATACGCTGGTTTATCAGTCAAGCAAAGCAAACGCCAAAAGAATATAAAAAAGGAGTTATACGCTAATTAAAGTTACCCGAGAATTCCAGAGTTCGATTTTATCTCTGTATTTACTCTGGTAGTGTATTATTGCACCGAATAATTGGCATAATACTAAATCAACAAGATTTATCACTGAGAAATAATAATCTCAGGCGCTTTCAGAACAATTTGTAATTTAGATTTCTATGTTCCAAAGATTGACCAAAGGCTTTCTAGGTATCTTCTTTATTTTAGGTGTGATTATTTTGTTATGGTCGCATCAAGGCATAGTTGAATCGCATACAAGCGACTTGCAAGCGAAAGCAGATGAAAGGGTTAATTTTTACCGAAGCTCGCTTAATAATGAATTAAAGCGCTTTGGATTTTTGCCCTTCGTTATAGCAAGGGATAAACAGCTAATTGAATGATCTTTTAACCAACCAAAACAAGCCAATCTAGCCCTCGAAAGTATTGTTAGAGCCTCCGGAACAGATTTTCTGTACATCCTAGATAAAACAGGCACTACGTTGTCATCAAGTAATTGGCGTAGTGACTTGTCTTTTGTTGGAAAAAACTATGGCTTTAGGCCATATTTCAAAGATGGAATGGCCGGTGTCAATGGTTATTTTTTCGGCATTGGTGCAACAACCAGATTACCTGGATTCTTCATTTCAACACCTGTTAGAGACAAGGATAATATTGTAGCTGTTGCAACGACGAAAATCGACTTACGGCCAATTGAAAAGACTTGGACAGATGCAGGAGAAGTAATCGTTGTGACTAACGGTGATGGTGTTGTCATATTGAGTAGTCTAAACGAATGGAAATACCGCGCCTTATTGCCTTTGAATACACAACAACTTCAAAGAATAGACAATCAAAAACAATTTGCTGATTTAGCCATTAGATCACTGTCAGATAACTTACAAGTGCCAGATGATGAAATGGAGATAAATGGTATTTCTTATCTGCATCAATCAGTTGAGATAAATGATGTGAACTGGAGGATGCACTATTTAACGCCCACCTCAGATGTAACGCAACTTGCAATAATAACTTGGGCAAAAATTGGTTCAATTACACTAGGATTAATAGCAACTTTTTTACTTCTAAGACTTTTTCAATCTCGCTGGCGTCTGGCAATCTCCCAAAATGAATCAGAAGAATTAAGGGAGCTAAACAAAACCCTTCGAACAGAAATAACACACCGGCAAAAGGCCGAAGACATGCTTCTTGTTGCTCAACAAGGAATAAAGCGAAGTAGTAAGTTGGCTGCAATGGGCCAGTTATCGGCCTCAATTATTCATGAACTGGGTCAGCCTTTGTCTGCCATGAAGACATACATCGCAAGTTCACAACTGCCTAATGAACAAAACCAAATTGATATTGATCATATGCAATCGATACTACCTAAATTGGAGGGCTTGGTGGACAGAATGGCTGAAATCTCACAACAGCTCAAATTCTTTACTCGAAGTGGTGAAAATGAATTGTCATTAATCGATATTCGCCACACGCTTAATCAAGCTTTGACTATTACACAGTCTGACCTTGAAGAGGAAAACGTGGAAATTGAAGTCTTATGTGAAGATGTCACTTATCTGGTCATGGCGGGTCAAGTACGTATGGAGCAAGTATTTATCAACCTAATTAACAACGCGAGAGTGGCGATGACTCACTGTAAGACAAAAAAAATAACTGTTCGTATAGATGTCAAAGAGGAAGAAGGTCAGGTTATTGTTAAAGTGAAAGATATTGGTGAAGGAATGTCAAAGGACACACTGCACGCCTTGTTTGATCCTTTTTATACAACCAAGCCGTCTGGCGTCAGCCTAGGACTTGGCCTAACTATCTCCACTAATATTATTCACGAGTTTCATGGGTCTCTAACTGCAATGAACAATACTGGTAAAGGCGCTTGCTTCATAATCACACTCCCCATGGCTTAATGAGGTACGCACCTAAACAATTTGTTGTTATTGTTGATGATGACCAAGCCATGCGAGATTCGATATCTGATTATCTGAATAGGGCTGGGTATCATGTGAGGTGCTATCAGAGTGGTAGCGAAATGCTTTCCGAGGTCGATAATTTGAATATTGGCGTTATCGTTTGTGACTTGAAAATGCCAGGAATGAATGGCATGGAAGTTTTAAAGGCACTTAAGTCTCAAGAAAACACCTCACCCTTCATTTTGATTACTGCTTTTGGTGATATTCCAACAGCTGTAAAAGCAATACATATGGGTGCCTTTGATTTTATTGAAAAACCATTTGTTCCTCAAGTATTGAGAGAGACAATTGATTTGGCATTAGAGCATCACCAGCTTAAGGCTGACGATTTTAATAAAAAGAACCACTCGAATACTCCTGTCCCGCTTAATCAACTTCTTATTGGGCAAAGCACTGTTATGACAAAATTTCACCAAGAAATAATTAACTGTGCGAGCACGTTGCATAACCTACTATTAATTGGTGAGGAGGGGGTTGAAAAAACATTGGTGGCAAGGGCTATCCATCAACATAGCCCTGTTCGTAAGTTACCCTTTATTCATGTCAATTGTAATTCAGTTTCAGAATCTTTGTTTAGTAAAACACTTTTAGGCTCTGAGGGAGCGTTTGAAAAGGCGGGTGATGGTGTTATCTTTTTGGATAAGTTAGATAGTATGCCCTTCGAATGTCACAGCCAACTACTTGCCTTGTTGGAAAAAAATGTTTTTCAATACGCCTACAGACCAAAAATAAACATTAAGACACCAAAAATCATTTGCTCGGTTAGTATGCCACCCCAAGAGAATAAGACAAATACTATTATTGGTAAAATCTGCCACAGGATCGGTAAGACTCACCTGAAAGTACCCACATTGAGAGAACGCCCTGATGACATTATTGAATTGTTTAATAAGCACATTACCCAAGCAGCAAACGAATATCAAATCTCGATACCGCCACTGTCCGCTGAAGATGTAATAACCTTGTCTTCTTACCATTGGCCAAAAAACCAAAAGCAATTGAAGCAAATTGCAGAGCGTTTTGTTCTATTAAATCGCACGAAGCATGTCACTATAAATCACTTACTGGACGTATCTCCTGTAGACATGATTGACATGACCAACAGTTCTAACAAAACCCTGCGAACTTTGACTCAAGACTTTGAAAAACAACTAATTACACAAGCCATGATTGAATGTTCGGGCAATATTACACAAGTTTGCAGTCTTTTAAAAATACCCAGAAGAACACTAAATGAAAAGCTATTGAAGCACAATTTAACTCGTACGAAGTTTTTGTAAAATTTGCTATTCAGACTGTTCAATTCAAATTGTAATCGGCGGATTTCCGCTTATTGTATGGCAACAATCCGCCTAACACATCCCTCTATCAATCGCTAGACTACCTTGGGCCTTAGCTTTTTCTTTATTGTTTCACATCTAAAGCTTCGGTTTACATCTAAACTAATAGGAGAATAAAATGATTAACAAAATACTAGGCACAGCGGTTAAAGCTCTTGTGCTTTCTGGACTAATGATTAGCCCTGTCGCTATGGCGGATACCCATACCATCCCGCTTGGTGCGGCGGTCTCTTTGTCAGGCAAATACTCAACAGCGGGCAACCACACCAAAAATGGTTACGACTTGGGTGTCAAATATGTCAATTCCATGGGCGGTGTTAGTGTCGGTGGCAAAATGTACGATATTGAAATTATCTACTATGACGATGAGTCTACACCTGCTCGCGGTGCGTCACTTGCTGAAAGATTGATTCTAAGAGACGGTGTGAGTTTTATGTTGGGACCATATAGTTCTGGCCTAACTAAAGCCATTGCTCCGGTGACAGAAAAACACGGCGTACCGATGGTTGAAGCAAATGGCGCTTCTCGCTCATTGTTCAATCAGGGCTACAAATACATGTTTGCCGTGCTGTCAACCTCAGAGCAATACCTACAAGAAGCAGTGAATCAGATAGCAGAACACGCTGGCAAACCAGCGTCAGAGATAACAGTGGCTCTTGCAATGGAAAATGATCCATTCTCACAAGACATTAGAGCGGGCGTTATGGATGACGTTAAGCGTCACGGCATGAAAATAGTGATTGATGACAAGCTGCCTAGAGATCTAAGCGACATGACATCTACCTTGGTCAAAGTGAAAGCACTTAAACCAGACTTACTTGTAGTGTCCGGTCACTCTAAGGGCGCAGCGCTGGTCGTAAGACAAATGAACGACCTTGGTGTTTATGTGAAAATGCTGGCACTGACGCATTGTGAGTCTGCAAAGCTTCATGACACAGAAAAATTCGGCAACTTAGCGGACTATACTTTGTGTGCGGCACAGTGGGCACCAAGTGTCACAAGTGAAGGTGCTATGTTTGGAACTGCGGGCAACTACTCTGCCATCTTTGAAAGCGAGTATGGCTACGTTCCACCATATCAAGCGGCTGAATCAACTGCTGCAGTTTTAGTTATGGCAGATGCTTTAACGAGAGCAGGTTCGCTTGACAAAGATGCGGTTAGAGATGCTCTTGCTGCAACTGATATGTCAACCTTCTACGGTCAAATTAAGTTCTCAGAAGCAGGCAATAACATTGCAAAACCAATGCTTTTGCGTCAGTTAATTGACGGTAAATACTATGTGGTAGCACCTGCAAATGTTGCAGATACTGCCCTTGTCTACCCACGCCCTTAACGGCGCGAGTTGCTAGGTTATTTAAATAAACCAACAAGGCAGCGCTTACTGCGCTGCCTTTTTTTTAAGCAACCCTTAAAACAACAATGATTACTTATTTAAAAATTTTAATTGAAAGCCCAGAATTCTTAGCACAATTGCTCATTAACGGCTTTTTGATAGGTGCTATTTTTGCACTAATAGCCTATGGTTTGGCATTGATCTGGGGGGTGATGGATATCATCAATTTTGCACAAGGAGAGTTGGTTATCTTTGGCGGCTATATCACTTATACACTATTTTATCAATTCGGCATCCACCCTATACTCACGATTCCTATCGTTGCTGTCGTTCTATATGCATACGGCTGGGCTATATATAAAACGATCATTTATCGATTATTAGGACAAAAAGATATTTTCATCACAATTTTGGCCACTTTTGGTATCGCAATCCTCATGCAACAATTAATGCAGGCAATATTTGGCCCAGATGTGGTCACTGCAAACCCCGAGCTAGGCATGCAAGTCTTATTCGACGGCAAAATTATAATTGCGAATATTCAAATTATTAGCTTTCTCATTTCTCTTTGTGTGGGCACTATACTGTTCATTGTTATGCGATATTCACGCTTTGGACAGGCTATCCGTGCCACGTCTCAAAATTCTCGCGCTGCAAGAATATTGGGAATTGACATTGACAAAGTTTACGCCAACACATTTGCAATAAACGCTGCACTTTGTGGAATCGGCGGATCTTTAGTGGTAATGATTTGGACGATACATCCATTTATAGGCTTGGTATACACATTTCGCTCGTTCATGATTGTCATATTGGCGGGTCTAGGTAATTTCGCCGGGATAATTTTTGCCGGTATGGGTGTAAGTGCCCTTGAAAATGTCGTCGGCTTTATCATCGGCGCTGAATTTCAGGCTGCCTTTATCTTTTGCTTACTTGTCATCATTCTTATAGTGAGAAGTGCCAGGGCACGGAAAAAACGAGAATACATAGCGTAATTGAGAATTTATTATGACAACAAAAATAAAACTTAATAATCTTATCTGGCTGGGATTACCAATCATTGTGGTTGCACCACTCCTTCTTCCAGGTTATACAACTCTCATGACTTATATTTGGGTAATGATTGTCTTGGCGCTCACTTGGGACATGCTGGGCGGGCAAACAGGCTATACCTCTTTCGGCAACATTACATTTTTTGGTGTGGGTATGTATGTATGCGCTGTTATACAACGTGATATGTTCACATCAGGTATAGATCGATTTGAACGTGTCTCTGAAATCGTGGTGAGTTTGAGTGCGAGTGAGTACTTTATAAGTCTCGGAACAGGTGCCCTTGCTGGCGGAGTCGTGGCGGTTTTGCTTGCAGTGATTCTTGGTTCAGGAATATTGGGTATGCGCGGCCATTATTTTGCCATTTGCACCCTAGGACTTGGTCATGCTGCTGCAGAAATAGCAAGCGGAATCGATTATATAGGCGCAGGGTCCGGAATGGTAACGCCAATTTACCCAGAAGACGTAGTATTGGGAAAAGAGATTTTTTACTTTTATGTATTTTTTCTACTTGCACTTGTCACATTTGTTGTCTTTAAAAAGATATACAAGAGTCAATTTGGCTTAGCCTTAAATGCAATTAGAGACAATGAAAACAAAGCCGAATCAATGGGCATTCATACAACCCAATACAAAGTAGCGGGTTGGTCGATTTCTGCCTTCTTTTTAGCGATTGCTGGCGCGGGAGTTGGAAATGTTATTGGATTTATCGACCCAGTGGAGATTGCTTTTGCAGGCCCGACATTTGGCGTTTGGATGATTGTTATGGCCATACTTGGTGGCAAAGGAACGCTTTGGGGACCAGTGGTTGGCGCTTGTGTTTTGTATTTATCCAAAGAAGTTTTTTGGACTTACTTGTTAGGATGGGATAAGGTGGCCCTTGGCCTTATGATTGTAGTTATTGTTGTATATTTCCCGAAAGGGATATTTGGCTGGGTAGAAGAGAGAAAACAATTCAATAAGCTAATTATGTCTCAAAAAGGAGATGGCCAATGAATATATTAACAGTTAAGTCGGTTGCCAAATCTTATGGCGGTGTTGTTGCTAATCACAATGTTTCGCTCACAGTGCCACAAGGAAAAATAGTTGGCATTATTGGACCGAACGGATCTGGAAAAACAACATTGTTCAATTCAATTGTGGGCCACCATGCGATTGACTCTGGTGAAATACATTTTGATGGTCAAGAAATATCATCAATGACCATTCCAAAGATTGCCCGACTGGGAATGCTTAGAACATTTCAACAAACCCATATTTACGGAAAAATGAGCTGTGTAAAAAATATGCAGATTAGCTCAGATATTGATGCTAACTGGAGAAGTATTTTTAGTCCGTTTTCCAAAGAAGTTGACGAAATGGCCGACGAACTATTGGCTTTTGTTGGATTGTATAAGAAGCGTTTTTTATTGGCTGGCGATTTGTCTTTTGGGCAGCAAAAACTCTTAGAATTTGCCATGGCCTTAATGAAAAAACCAAAGATGCTGTTACTTGATGAGCCAACAGCAGGGGTTAATCCTACCCTAATTAACGGACTTATTGATCGACTGAGGCAGGTTAATGAGGAGAAGGGCATAACGCTGCTGGTGATCGAACACAATATGCGAGTAATCATGAACTTAGCCGAGCACATATACTGCGTGGCGGGTGGAACAATGCTTGCAGAGGGAAAGCCAGATGACATTCAAAATGATCAACGTGTCATTGATGCATATTTAGGAAATTAGAGATGGAAAATAAAATCCACGGTTATGGACATGGCGGTGTCGGAACTGTTATTTCAGTTTAAGATGTTGACAGGCAAGCAGGTGCTTTAAAAACTCAAAATATTACTATTAGTGATTTGGATGCCTTAACAGACAACAAACCACACCTTGCTATCGATAAACTTAGAGCAGGTTATGGAGAAATGGAAATCCTCCACGATATTGATTTGCGCATTGGAGACGGTCAGTCACTCTGCTTAATAGGCCCGAATGGTGCAGGAAAATCAACAATCTTGCATAGTATTTTTGGCTTTACAAATATATTCAGTGGCAATATTAGTATTGATGGCAAAGAAATAACGAGCTTCTCGCCAAGTAAAAAATTAAAAGATTCGGGTATTGCATACATCCTACAAGACAACTCAGTTTTTGCTGATATGACGGTTGAGGAAAACTTGTTAATGGGTGGTTATTTGCTCAACAAAACGATTGATGCTAAAAAAGCAGTGGATGAAGTGCTATCTGAATACAATCGCCTTAAGAATCGCAGAAATAACAAAGCAAGCTCTCTTTCTGGTGGTGAAAGACGTTTGTTGGAAATAGCCAGAGCATTAATAATGAACCCTAATGTGCTTTTAGTTGATGAGCCTTCGATTGGCTTGGAGCCTAGATTTATTAACATGGTGTTTGAAATTCTAGGGGATTTGCGAGATAACCAAGGAAAAACCATTATCATGGTTGAGCAAAATGCCAAAAAAGGCTTAGAATTTTCCGATATAGGCTATGTTATAGTCTCGGGCGAATTGGTTCTTGCAGACTATGGCAATAAGTTACTAGACAACCCAGAGGTAGGTAGGCTTTTCCTAGGAGGTTAGCTGTAACACTGCTTATTTTTCTGCATTTATTACCAAAAATGGGTTAATTATTAATGTCCTTAATTAACCAATATTGCCTCTACTCACATTAAAGCGCCTCAGTTATCCTGTCTATCAGAGGTAAGCGTTTTTGTTGTTTTAAACAACAAGCAGCAAGAAGCACAGGGCACGACAGGAGCGATTATCATGAAAAATTGGCAGCTTTTAAGAATCTACACTACCTTGAATTTATTCGCCAGCTACCTCGCACAGCCATGCGCAAGATGGTTAAGCACAAGCTGACCAATCACGCCATTTCTGGGGCCCGAAGGTCGGATTTCTAGGCTTAAAGTGGTGCTTTTTTTTTGAAGGTTGTGCGCCTGCTTTAAGCAAAAATGTGAGCTCATCTTGAGGCTAAGTGATGTATTCGCTATGCAAATGGGCATATGATAAAGTATTAATTTTTTACAATAATATGTTAATTACAGTTAAAAATGGACAACCTATAATCGTTCAGTAGAACTTGTTCAGATGAAATCTGAAGGGCTTCTATAGCACAATAAACTATTATATATCTAGTTATATTGTTTTTTAAAACGGAATATAATGAGAAAGAAATAAAGAAGTAAGAAATAAAGAAAAACAACAACAACTAAGGAGAGTTAAAAATGAACAAAATTACTACGATTTTTTTCACTGCTATAATCAGTACAGGCCTAATGGTTGCAAGCACTGTACAAGCAGATGATGGTATGAAACATCAATGGCGCTATGTGTCCATCGCCCCACTGGGAACACCTTGGGTGAGCCACGCTCAGGCATTTCGTGATGCCTTGTTTGAAAACACTGATGGCGCTATTGACATCACTATGTACAACGGTGGTCAATTAGGAAATGAAGAGGCTACTCTAAGAGAGCTGTCAGAAGGCACGATTGATATTGGTGGATTCTCAATGGCCGGCATTTCCTCACTTGTGCCGGAAATGGCTTTGGCAACTGCGCCATATCTATTCGATTCTTATGCGGAAGTCGACTGTACTTACGATAATTACTTGATTGATGTTTTCTCACCTTTGGTAGAAAAAGCAAATCTTAAGTTAATTCAATGGAATGAGATTGGTTATACACATATGATGACTCAATCAAAAGTACTGACTCCAGAAGATGCAAACGCGCTTAAGATGCGTGTTTCAGCCTCGCCAGCTGGGCGAAGCTACTGGGCGGCTTTAGGTAATGATGGTATTTATGTTCCATTTATGGAAATGGCGTCAGCACTACAAACAGGTTTGATTCAAGGTGCTTCTATGCAAACCATTCCTTACGTAGCTATGGGCTTTATGAGACTTGCTCCGCATTTCACTCTAACTCGTGATTCACATGACGCTGGTGCGATTCTAATGAATCTTGACTTGTGGAATAGCTTAAGCGCAGACCACCAAGCGGCAATTACGAACTCATTGCAGCCACAGCAAAATTTACGTGCTGGTGTTCGCGGCATGTCGGCTTACTTGCTAGGCCAGGCTAAAGCAGCAGGCATCCAAGTGTATGAGTTAACGGATGAGCAGCACGGTGCGTTTAGAACTGCGGTACAAGACATGTATGGCCCTATGGTTGAAGACATGGGTGGCGATGCAGCAGCTCTATGGCCAGAAGTTCTTGCAGCACGTGATCAATGTCGTGCTTCATTAACGCCTCAATAAACACTAAATAAGAAACTCTTATGGCTGTTTTCATGCAACGTTTGTTTAATATTGAGGCTTTTGTCGCTTCAGTATGCTACATTCTTGTTGCTCTAGCGATTATTGTCGATGTGGCAGCCAGAGAGTTTTTTAACGAATCTATTTTCGGCATTCAAAAAATAGCAGTGTATTTGGTTATTACTGTCGCCTATGTTGGTATGGCAATGGCAGCTGGGCAAAACAAACACTTACGACCGAGATTTGCCGATAACTGGGCGCCTGCTTCATGGCGCCTTTTTATTGAGCGTTTTGGCGATTTATTGGCCGCCATTTTATTTTTATTTATGGCCGGTGTGGCCTTTCAAATGTTACAAAATAATTTTAACCATCCGGAATGGTACGCCATGCATATTAGAGGGCCAGTATGGTCAAGTGAATCTGGCTGGAAGATAGCCACCATCGGCGTCTCAGAGTGGATGGTTCGCTGGGTAATGGCCTACGGCTTTTTCTCTACCGCATTTCGCTACGCCGTATTTTTTATCCGACCCGATTTAAAGCCCGCTGAAGCTGGAGGTGACGCATGACCTCTATATATCTGTTAGGCTTGGTGTTGCTATTATTGGTGCTACGACAAAATATTATTACCATTCTTGTTGTCCTTGTTTCATCGATCATCCTACTGTACAGCGAAGAACGACTGTACTTCATGGTCGAACACATGTGGCGAGCACTCAACCATGAAGTGCTACTCTCAATACCACTGTTTATCCTCTGTGGTGCAATCATGACACGTGGTGCCATCTCTGTTCGCCTCATCAATATTATGCGAGCAGCAACTTGTGCTTGGCCAGGCGGCCTTGGCGCTGCATGTATTTTATCCTGTGCCTTTTTTGCCGCAATCTCCGGCTCATCGATGGTTACTCTATTGGCGGTTGGAACCATCCTCTATCCAGCACTTAGAAAAGAAGGCTACTCTCAACAATACTCACTTGGTGCCATTACCAGTGCCGGCACTTTGGGCGTTATTATTCCACCATCGATTCCGTTGATTATTTACGGTATTAGCACCCAAACATCGATCACAGATTTATTTTTAGCCGGCCTTATTCCAGGACTGCTACTAACAGCAGCATTGCTAGGTTACTCGCTGGTTAAGAATAGAAAACTGCCTAGACACCCCTTTAACCCTAGAGAATTTTTCACTGCAGTAAAGGTTGGTATTTGGTCTTTATTAATGCCTGTTATTCTGCTGGGAGGTATTTATTCAGGGCACTTTACCGCAACCGAGTCGGCGGCTGTTGCTCTAAGTTATGCCGTAGTTATTGAGCTGTTAATCTATAGAGAGATTAAGATGCCGCAGTTGAAAAAAATGGCGATCGACACCAGTCAGTTGGTAGGAACCCTGGCGCCAATTATTGCTATTGCAATGTGCTTGAATGATTTACTAGTCCTTGAGCAAGCACCACAATTATTAAGCGATTGGATGAAGGCAAATATTGACTCTAAGGTGTATTTTCTATTAGGATTAAATGTAATATTGCTACTAGTGGGCACTTTAATGGAAATTAATGCCGCTATTTTAATTATGGCGCCGATTATCCTACCACTTGCTCGAATTTACGGCATTGATCCTATACACCTAGGTATTATTATGGTGATTAACCTTGAGATTGGCTTGCTAACGCCACCGGTAGGATTTAATCTCGTTGTCGCAATGACAGCCCTCAAGGAGAAGTTCTCAGATGTTGCTCGATCGGTTGTGCCTTTTGTCGGCATGATGTTGGTGGTGCTGATGATTATCTCATTCGTACCAGAACTGTCCTTGATGTTAATTGGAGAGCAGATGCAAGACCCTGCCTCACTGATGATGGATTTGGATGATTTCTTATTGTTAATGGAAGAAAACCCAGATCTAATGGTAATGGAATAAGCACCCATAAACGAATTAACTTTGCGCAATATCCGCTGAAATTTAGAGAATTGATATCAATGGTAACACATCATAGATGTGCTATTATTGTCTAAAAAACACAAACAAACAGCTATAAATGTCATAAAAATGACTATTTCTTTAGAAAATAGGCTTATTTATAGTGAATATGTCTGAAAAATATGATTTTTCATTAGAAATTTTACAAATTATTGTCAAATATTGACTGTATATTGAAAATATCTGAAATTTTTGACTGGAAATAGTCAAAAAATAAAGTTGGATTTATGACAATTTAGCCTTAACCAGCTGAGAAACAACACCCATGTCAGCTTTGCCGTCTAATTGACCTTTAAGCATGCCCATCAGCTTACCCATGTCTTTCATCGAATCGGCGCCAGAATCGTCAATGGCTTTGTCGACAGCACTAGCAACTTCATCGTCACTCAACTGCTCTGGCATGTAGTTGTTTATAATCACAAGTTCGGCTTCTTCAATTTCAACGAGATCTGTACGACCACCTTCGCTAAACTGTGTGATTGAGTCTTTGCGTTGTTTGACCATTTTTTGAATAACAGCCATAACTTGCGCATCATCTAATTCGATGCGCTCGTCAATTTCTCTTTGTTTGATTGCCCCAAGAATCATACGAACTGCTTTGAGGGCTTGCTTGTCTTTCGCCTTCATTGCTGACTTCATATCATCAGTAATGCGTTGTTTTAGCTCAGACATAATGTGTGTGTTTGTGTTGGACTATAGAGGACTAAAAAGAAAGCTTTTATTGATACTGATTGAATTTTCAAACTGGAAAAATGATTTAGTTTTTTGATAAAAAAGCGCAGCAATAATGATTTGTATTACTAAGGTTTTTTATGGAAAACTGGGTTATTTTAACTTTTGAAAAACAATTGAGTATTGATAAAATCTTTCTTCAATACATGCGCTTACGGTGGACGCGATTCTTAGCCATTTCTTTGTGCGTTCTTTTAACCGCAGCAGCTTTTTTGCGTTTGTTAACCCAAGTAGGCTTTTCGTAAAATTCTTTTTTTCTAACGTCGGTGATAACACCGGCTTTGTCGCATGAACGACGGAAGCGACGGAGTGCGATATCGAATGGTTCGTTGTCTCTTACTTTAATTGTTGGCATACGATATATCCTTTATGATTCTGTTGTTGCTTCAACACTAGCTTCTTCGCTGCTGTCAAAATCAACCAATTGTACTAAAGCCATAGGAGCCTTGTCGCCCGTACGGAAGCCCGCCTTAAGGATACGGATGTAACCACCAGGACGGTCTTTATAAAATGGACCAAGCTGAGTAAATAACTTTGCAACCATAGCATCATCACGTAACTTAGAAAAAGCGTGGCGACGATTTGCAACACTGTCAGTTTTTGCCTTAGTAATTAATGGCTCAACCACACGACGAAGTTCTTTCGCCTTAGGCAATGTTGTTTTAATAGTCTCATGCAAGAACAAGGAATTCGCCATGTTCTTGAACATCGCTTTACGGTGCGATGAATTACGATTTAGTTGTCTACCTGACTTTCTATGTCTCATTTCTTTATCCTATTTCCTATGCCTTATTCACTCATAAGATCAACTGGTGGCCAGTTCTCGATTTGTGTTCCGAGCTCCAGTCCTTTTTCAGTTAATACTTCTTTAATTTCGTTAAGTGATTTACGACCTAAGTTTGGTGTTCTTAATAAATCTGGCTCAGATTTTTGGATCAAGTCACCAATGTAGTAAATTTGCTCTGCTTTCAGGCAGTTTGCTGAACGCACGGTTAACTCTAACTCGTCTACCGCTGATAAGTACATCGGCGGGAAGTCATCAGAAGTTGGTTGTGGTGCTTCTTCTTCGACAGGCTCAAGCTCTACAAATGAAGAAAGTTGATCTTGCAAAATCGTTGCAGCACGCTTAACTGCGTCTTCTGCGCTCACAGAACCATTGGTCTCAATTGTAATATTTAATCTATCAAGATTCACTTTTTGCTCAACACGCGCTGATTCAACAATAAAGCTAACACGCTTAATCGGTGAAAAACTTGCGTCTAATTGCATACTGCCGATTGTTTCAGACTCGATATCACGAGCAGCAGCAGCGTCATAACCAGTACCTGTTCCAATCTGTAAAGTCATTCTAATTTTGCCGCCATCATTGACAGTAGCAATCACTTTCTCTGGATTGAAAGCAGATACGTCTGTGCCGTTTGCTTCAATGTCAGCAACAGTGACTTCACATGGACCCGACTTATCGATAACAACCGTTGCGCTATCCGTCGCATTAAGTGATACTGAAGCTTCTTTAAGATTAAGAAGAATATCAAGCACATCTTCCTGCACACCCTCAATTGAAGAGAATTCGTGCATAACACCCTCAATAGCAACCTCTGTAATGGCGGAACCCACCATAGAAGACAACAATGTTCTTCTTAGGGCGTTGCCTAATGTGTGTCCAAAACCACGCTCAAGTGGCTCAAGAACAACACGATATTCATTTTTGCTCAATTCAACAGAATCGACTAATTTTGGTTTTAAAAAATTTCTAGCACTACCTTGCATACTTAATTCCTATTTAGAATACAATTCAACAATTAAATGTTCTGCGATATCAGATGATAAATCATCACGTGCAGGAACATTCTTAAAAACACCTTTTAACGCTTTGTTGTCAACATCAACCCATTCTGCAACACCATGCTGCTCGGATAGCTCAACTGCTAGTTGAATGCGACTTTGTTTTTTAGCTTTCTCTCTTACCGAAATTTCGTCATTAGCACTGACTTGGTAAGAAGGAATATTGACCAGTTTGCCGTTAACCAAGATAGACTTGTGTGAAACCAATTGTCTTGCTTCGGCGCGCGTTGCGGCGAAACCCATGCGGTAAACAACGTTATCAAGACGACACTCAAGAAATGACAAAAGATTTTCGCCTGTTGAACCTTTCTTTGAGCTTGCTTTTTTGTAGTAAAGACGGAACTGCTTCTCTAGAATGCCGTAGATACGTCTAACTTTTTGCTTTTCACGCAACTGTAAACCATACTCAGTACCTTTTTGACGACGGGCATTTGCACCATGCATTCCAGGAAGCTGTGTTAATTTACACTTTGAATCAAGTGATCTAACGCCACTTTTAAGCTCTAAGTCAACGCCTTCACGACGTGCTAGCTTACATGTAGGACCCGTATATC
>ERZ813253.322-NODE-322-length-17566-cov-2.541889_pt1 | contig 17566 bp, 19 predicted proteins | sample MGYA00520893_ERZ813253 | MGnify/ENA primary metagenome ERZ813253 (study PRJEB31669, sample SAMD00080414) | marine metagenome | biome: oceanic hadal pelagic zone biome; feature: marine hadalpelagic zone; material: sea water | place: Pacific Ocean:Izu-Bonin Trench...
CATACTCCATTTTTTTTTAATTTTTTAAATGTGTCTCCGTATAAAAGTTGTGTAACAACCTTAGATTTTATATTTTTTTTTTTTGTAGACGTTTATTACAGAGTTATTGCTTCTCACTGTGCAATTTGAGTTTATTGCGAATAAACCATAGGCAAATTAAAGAAGGTATTACCATAACTGTGGTAATTACAAAAAATACGCCCCAATCCCCATTTAGCCAATCAACTAATTCTCCTGAAGAGGCCGCTAATGTAGTTCGACCAAGTGTTCCTATTGAGGCAAGCAATGCATATTGAGTTGCCGTATATGTTCTATCTACCAATAGCGAGATGAAAGCAACAAAAGCAACAGTTGCGAATGCTGCTGCAATATCATCTAATAATACAGCAGCGGCAAAAAGTAACTCAGATTTTCCAGACCAGGCCAGAGCTGCAAACAAAAGATTTGTAGCTGCCATTAATATTCCAGAGATAAACATTGCTTTCACTACTCCGGATCGTATTGCAAACAGGCCTCCCAGGAGTGTAAATATGACTGTGGTAATCCAACCTATACCTTTAGAATAAAGAGCAATATCACCTTTAGAAAATCCCATTTCTTTGTAGAAGACGATGGACATACGTCCAAGAAAAGCCTCCCCAATTTTAAAAAGAAATACAAATCCGAGAATGCCTAAAGCAATAGCAAGACCATTACGTTTAAAAAAACTTATTATAGGACCACCAATTGTTCCGCTGATCCACGCAATTATTTTTGTGATAACCCCAGAAGATCCTAACTTTTCTTCTATCATTTGATCAGTTTGTCTTTGAGCCATTTGTCTTTCGGTAGGTTGTGGTTCATGAACGAACATTAAGCCGATGTTGCAAGCAATTATAATTATACCGAGAACCAAAAAAGTAGTTTGCCAGTAATTTTCAATTCCGGCATTTTGAAAATATTGTGCGGCGTTTAGCGCAACAACTCCGCCTAATTTATATCCAGTCCACCAACCAACAACTGCCATAGCCGCTCCCGCTTGCATTGACATACCTTCATTTTCTCCAATTTGTTCAATTCTTAGAGCATCTACGGTTATGTCTTGAGTTGCTGAGGCAATAGCAATGATCAAGCCAACAGCAATCACTGCCCAAAGATTTGCTGTCGGATCAATTGTGCTCCAGAAGACTAAGCTAACTAAAATAATAAATTGCATGGTTACGATCCAACCACGACGATGACCTATTTTATTGGTTAACCATGGAATACGAATTCTATCGATGACCGGAGCCCAAAGAAAATTAATTGCATAAACGCCAAATATTAATCCTGCCCAACCGATCGTACTACGACTAAGACCGTCTTCTTTAAGCCAGAGGCTAAGACTACTTCCAATGAGGACCCATGGAAATCCACTTATAATTCCAAGTAAAAGAATTCGAACCATCCGTCTATCTAAATAAACGGAAAACGTTTCTGATAATGTTTGTTTTTTAACTATTTCCATAAAACACTTAAAAAAGTTTTAGTTTTTCCAAAATGAGGGAAAAAATAAAACTAATACTGCAAACAACTCTAGCCTACCAAGCAGCATACCTAAAGACAAACTTAATTTAGAAAAGTTAGGTAAAGCACTAAAATTGCCATTAGGTCCGATGACGTCTCCCAATCCAGGCCCCACATTTGATATTGCTGAAGCAGAACCAGATAGTGCTGTAACGAAATCTAAGCCGTCTAAAGATAGAAGTGCAGCCAAAATGAAAAAAATGAAAAAATAAAGAAATATAAAAGTCATTATTGAATATATAAATGGATTACTGATTTTTTCATTATTATATTTCATGGGAAATATACCGTGTGGATAAATTAGTTTTTTAATTTGATTTAATATAAAAAGCCCAAGTATTTGAAATCTGAATATTTTAATTCCACAAGTTGTTGATCCAGCACAGCCTCCGATAAACATTAAAAAAAGGAAAAAAATTAGTGGAAATTTACCCCACAAACTAAAATCAGATGTTACATACCCTGTTCCTGATAAGATTGAAACAACGTTAAAAGTAGATATTCTTAAATTTTCCGCAAAGCTATATTCTTTATTACTGAGCAGTAAATACAAAAGCATTAATAGAATAGAAACAATAAAAATATAAATTAAACCTTTAATCTGGACATCTTTGAAAAATATTTTTTTGTCACCTTTTACAAATTTTATATAAGCAATAAAAGGTATACTACCCAGTACGATAAAAATTATTGCAATAATTTCAATTTTCGGATTTTGAAAATAGCCAATTGAACTGCTATAGGTAGAGAAACCACCGGTTGCAATAGTTGTCATGGAATGCGCAATACTATCAAAAATATTCATTCCAACGAGCCAATAGGCAGCTCCACAAGCAAAAGTTAACGTAAGATAAATTGCTGAAATTATTATGGTTACTTCACGTGTTCTCGGCAAAATTTTTTCTGTAGTATCAGAACTTTCCATTCTAAATAATTGCATTCCACCAACATTTAATAACGGAAGTACAGTTATTGCCATTACAATAACTCCTATGCCACCAAGCCATTGTAAAATAGCTCTCCATATCAGAATACTCTTTGGAGCATTATCCAGATTAGTAATAATAGTTGATCCAGTTGTTGTTATTCCTGACATGCTTTCAAAAAAAGCGTCAACGATCGATAAATTAAGATTGGATAGTAAGAAAGGTATGCATCCAAAAATAGCTATACTTAGCCAAGACAAAGTTGTTAGAAGAAAAGCTTGTTGTAAATTTAGTTTTTTATTTTCCTCAAGATTGGTTAGAACAAGCAATATTCCAATGAAGATAGTTATTGATGCTGATGATAAAAAAGTACTATTTCTCTCATCATATATAAATTGTACAAAAAATGGTATAAGCATAAATGTTCCCAACGTTATTAGGAGCACACCAATTGCAAAAAAAACGGTTTTGTTATTATTCATTTTTGAAGTGGGAGATTATTTCAAAATATTTGAAATTCAACATAATAAGATCTAATTATACCTGTATTTTACTTACAAAATTTAATAAATCTTTTATATCGTGATTGATAATTCGATAATTCAAGCTACCAGCTCTTGGCCATTTGTTGAGGCTAGAAAGTTAGTAAAAGAAAGACAAAAAATTTACGAAAAAAAGGGAAAAATTACTTTACAAACGGGTTACGGCCCTAGCGGCTTACCTCATATCGGAACATTTGCGGAAGTTGCAAGAACCACAATGATGGTTAATGCCATAAAACAAATTATTGATATTCCAACTGAAATTATAACTTTTTCTGACGATATGGATGGCTTGAGAAAAGTACCAGACAATATTCCAGACAAAGAAATTTTAGAAAAAAATTTACACAAGCCCTTAACCAGTATACCCGATCCATTCAAAAAATTTAAAAGTTTTGGAGAACACAACAATGAAATGTTAAAAAAATTTTTAGATAAATTTAAATTTAACTACATTTTTCGAAGCTCAACAGATACATATAAAAAGGGAATTTTTAACAATACACTGTTTTTGATTCTAGAAAAATATGAGCAGATTATGGAAATTATATTGCCTACTTTGGGAAAAGAAAGACAAAAAACTTATAGTCCATTTTTACCGATCTGTCCTGAAACAGGACAAGTTTTAGAAGTTCCGATCATTGAAATAAAGAAAAAAGAAGGGAAAATTATTTATAAAAATGGTAGTAAAAAAATTGAGACTGAAGTTACAAATGGAAAATGTAAACTGCAATGGAAAGTTGATTGGGCAATGAGATGGTATGCATTTGATGTTGATTATGAAATGTATGGAAAAGATTTGATTGAAAGCGCAATTCTCTCAAGCAAAATTTGTCAAACTTTGGGAAAGAAAAGTCCAAATGGTTTTGCTTATGAATTATTTTTGGATGAAAAAGGTGAAAAGATTTCTAAATCTAAGGGAAATGGAATAACCATTGAGCAGTGGTTAAAGTATGCATCTCCAGAAAGTTTAGCTTTATATATGTATCAAAATCCAAAAAGAGCAAAAAAACTCTATGCAGATGTTGTTCCGAAAGCTGTCGACGAATATTTGTCTTGCATAGACAAGTTTAGTGAACAAGATACTCAACACAGATTACTTAATCCAGTTTGGCATGTTCATAACGGGAATCCTCCAAAAGAAAAATCAGTGATGCCATTTTCTTTTCTGTTAAATTTAGTTGGAACCAGTAATGCAGCAGATAAAGATGTTTTGTGGAAGTTTATCAAAAAATACAAAAAAGATATAAAAGCTTCAGAACATCCAATTTTAGATAGTCTGGTAGAGTATGCTTTAAAATATTTCAAAGATATTGTTCAGCCAAATAAAAAACATAGAAAACCGAATGAAAAAGAAAAAAAGGCACTACAAGATCTAGTTAATAGATTAAATGATTGTAAGGATCAAATGGATCCAGAAGCCATACAAACAATTGTATATTCGGTGGGAAAAGATAATGGATATAAAGAAAATCTAAGAGAATGGTTTAAAGCAATTTATGAAATAATTTTTGGAGATCAAGATGGCCCAAGAATGGGATTTTTTATAAGTTTTTTTGGCATTAAAGAAACTATTGAGTTAATAAACAAATGTATTAAATAATGTTTTCTGTTTTAAGACCTTTTTTATTTAAGCTAGATCCTGAAACAACACACGACTTAGCTATTAAATCACTTAAATTTAATTATCTACCGAGAAAAATGTTTGAGGTTGAAGACGAACAAATTTTAAATATTGAATTGCTAGGAAAAAATTTTCCTAATCCCATAGGTCTTGCGGCGGGTTTTGATAAAAGCGGCGAGGTTTATAATTCATTATTGAAATTTGGTTTTGGATTTATAGAGATTGGAACAGTCACACCTTTAAAACAATTTGGAAATCCCAAACCAAGAATATTCAGACTTGAAGATGATAGTGCTTTGATTAATAGGCTGGGATTTAACAATGACGGCATTGAAATAATAAAAAACCGAATTAAATCTGAAAAAAAGAAAGGTGTAGTGGGAATTAATATTGGGCCAAATAAAAATACCAAAGATCAAAAGAACGACTTTTGCATAGGGTTGAAGAATTTTTTTGATATAGCAGATTACATCACAGTTAATATTTCTTCACCAAATACCGAGGGGTTAAGAGATTTTCACGATCAAGAAAAGCTCGAGGATCTTTTGCTAGCTCTTAATAAAATAAAAAGTGAAAACAAAATAAATATTCCACTTTTATTAAAAATTTCACCAGATATTAAAGATAATCATATTTCTGAAATTGCAGATACTGCAATAAAAAATGATATTTCTGGAATAATACTTACTAATACTACGAATAGTAATAAAGATAAGTTAATTAGCGATTTTAAAAAAGAAGAAGGTGGACTCTCAGGGGAACCTTTACAACAAATATCAACTAATATGATTAAAAAATTTTATAAGCAACTTAATGGCAAAATTCCAATTATTGGAGTTGGTGGCGTTAATTCAGGAAAATCAGCTTACGAAAAAATTATTGCAGGCGCTTCACTTTTACAACTCTATACCGGTTTAGTTTACAAAGGGCCTTCGATTGTAAAAAATATTAAAAAGGAATTAATTCAAATTTTAAAAGTCGAAGGGTTAAATAATATAAAAGACGCTATTGGTAAGAACTTATAACTAACCTATATTACCTAAGGCAGGAAAGTATTCTAATATAAAAAATCCTAAAACTTGAAGCTGTCCTGTTAAAATTGCTATTCCAGTTAATAATAAAATAGTTCCACCTATTTTTGTAATTGTTGATATATATTTTCTAAAATTTTTTGAAAAAAATAAAAATTTATCAATCAAAATTCCTGATATAATAAAGGGTATTGCTAAACCTAGAGAATAAGATGATAGTAAATAGATACTTTTGCTAATATTTGTTTCTATTGCAGCTAAAGTTAAAATTGAACCAAGAATGGGACCTATACAAGGAGTCCAGCCAAATCCAAAAGCAGCTCCAACTAGCACTGGAAAAGCTAAGTTGTGACTATATTGATCTGTAAAAATTCTTATATCTTTGTTCATAAATTTAAAATTAATAATTCCAATAAGTTGAAGAGAAAAAAATATTATAATTAATCCTGCGACGATTCTAAAAACATTTGAATTAGTTAAAAAAAACTTTCCAATAAATGAAGCGGTAGATCCCAATGATATAAAAACAAAAGAAAAACCTAAAGTAAAAAAAATTGTTTTAGCGATTATTAAATTTCTTTTTTTCTCAATTAATTTATCAAATGAAGTTCCTGAGATATAAGAAATGTAACCAGGTATTAAAGGAAGAACACAAGGTGACAAAAAACTAATTAATCCAGCTAAAAAGGCTATAGATAGTGTTGTATTCATTAAATTAATTATGTGCTTCTATAGGCAAGTATACTTCCATTTAGAAATCTCAAAATATACCTATTCCTCGATATTATGGTTGTCAATATTTTAATATATTAACTTGACCATACAACAGACTGCATTTATATACTTCTTAGAAAATTTAAACATGTCAAGAAAATGCGAACTTACAGGCAAATCTCCTTTGAAAGGACATAAAGTGAGTCATGCTAATAATAAAACAAAAAGAAAGTTTTTTCCGAATTTAAAAAAAGTAACTTTTAAAAGTAAAATTTTAAGAAGAAATATTAAGTTGCAAGTCTCTAATGCAGCGCTAAGAACAGTAGATTATAAAGGTGGTTTAGATAATTTTTTAAAGACGGTCAAAACTCATAAACTTTCAAAAAGAGCAAAAGGACTTAAAAACCAAATTATCACTAAAGCTTGATAGTTAATGATCAAGATAGAAAATAAATTATTTTTTCTGTTAGCATTTCTGATGGCTTCTGTGGTTGCTCTATCTAATTATCTTGTTCAATTTCCTATAAATTATTTTGGTCTAAAAAATCTATTAACCTACGGTGCTTTTAGTTATCCGGTAGCATTTTTAATAACTGATTTATCAAACAGAAGGTACGGAAAAAATACTGCAAAAAGAATTGTATATTTAGGTTTTGCGTTAGGGATATTTTTAACACTTTATTTTTCAACAAATTATTCAGATTTAATTTCGATTAGAATTGCAATTGGATCCGGAACCGCATTTTTGGTTGCGCAATTAATTGATGTACATATTTTTGATAGGTTAAGGAAAAAAATATGGTTTATAGCTCCATTAGCTTCGTCATTAATTGGTTCAAGCATTGATACTTTTTTATTCTTTTCAATTTCATTTTATGGAACCGGAGTAAATTGGGTAACTTTGTCGTTTGGTGATTTGTCTGTGAAAATTTTTGTTGCGTTAGCAATGTTAATACCTTTTAGGCTTTTGCTTTATCGTATTCAGGAAATTTCAAGCAGTAATAAAAAAATTAATGTATAGTATTTTTTGCTTTTTCTGAGAAAAGTTTTGCTAGTTGGTTAACCATTACATCCCCAAGTTCTTGAACATCAGCAATTTTTATAGCTTTTTTATAGTATCTCGTCACATCATGACCTATACCAACCGCTAGAACTTCAACATTTGAGTTTTCTTCAATCCATTTAACAGTTTGTTTAAGATGTTTTTCCAAATAATCACCTGAATTTACCGACAGAGTAGAATCATCTACTGGTGCCCCATCTGAAATGATCATTAATATTTTTCTTTCTTCTTTTCTTTTTTCAAGTCTATTAAAAGCCCACAAAAGCGCCTCGCCATCAATATTTTCTTTTAGCAGGCCTTCTTTGAGCATTAATCCAAGATTTTTTTTTGATTGTCTCCAAGGTTTATCCGCAGCTTTATAAATAATATGTCTTAGATCATTCAATCGTCCTGGATTTCTGGGTTTGTTATTTGAGTTCCATTTTTCCCTGCTCTTGCCACCTTTCCAGTTTTTTGTCGTAAATCCTAATATTTCTACTTTGACGGCGCATCTTTCCAATGTTCTGGATAATATGTCCGCACAAATTGCCGCTACCGATATTGGCCTTCCTCTCATGGAGCCGGAATTATCAATAAGTAACGTAACTACAGTATCCTTAAACTCAATTTCTTTTTCATTTTTATAAGATAGAGAATACAACGGATCAATGATCACCCTTGATAGTTTTGAAGCATCTAGCATGCCTTCTTCCAAATCAAATTCCCACGATCTATTTTGCTTAGCTAATAACTGTCTTTGTAACTTGTTGGCCAGTTTAGCAATTATGTTTTGTAAATTGGTAAGTTGTTGATCCAGATTTTTTCTAAGCCTAATAATTTCATCTTCATTTTCTAAGTTTTCTGCTTCCTTCACCTCATCATATTCATTAGTAAATATTTTATATTTGTCTTTTAATAAATTTTTTTGTCCCTTTTTCTGTAAACTTGGATCTCCTCTAACTTCCTTTGTTTCACTTTGATTTAAGTTATCATCTTCATTAAGAGAATCTATACTACTGTCTACGATATTGAATTCAGCATCGCTTCGATTCTTTTCTGCTTCAGCGTCAGTTGAATTATTTTCTTCATTGCTGTTTTCAGATAATGAATCATCTTTTGGAGTTTCGCTTTTTTCTTCCTTTTCTTTAGAATCTGAGTCTTCAAAATCAAGGTTATCAATCAATTCTGCTATAATGTGATTAAATTCACTTTGGTTTTTAACACAATTATCTAGTGTTTTAAGCTTTATTTTTAAATTTTTATCGAATAGATTTTTCCAATAACTTAAAACTTTTTTCGTAGCACTATTTTGTTTTATTTTAAAAAAATGGCTTCTTAAATATAATTCAAATGCTTCTGAAATAGATACATCAGCTTCAGTTTTAATTTCTTCAATTTTTTTATTTTTAAATTTATTTTCGTAGCATTGGGTTATATTATTTTTGACACCTTTTAATTTGTCAGATCCTATTTTTTCATATCTTATTTTTTCAGCTATAGCATACAACGCTTTAGCCATTGTTCCCTTTGGTTCATTTTCATGATAGATTTTCTTATCCATATATTTTATTTTTAAGGCCTCGGAGTCAGCAAAAGCTCTTAGATTAGTGAAGTCTTGCAAACTTCTAAGGTTTGCTACTTCAGGTAAATTCAATAAATCCTTTTTTTTATTTATATTATTACCAAATTTAACCTCTAGATCGAACTGTTCTGAAATAACTTTAACAGCAGACGAAATTGCCGCTTTAAATCTTTCTTTTATAAGTTCCTTTTCATTCATTTCAATAGTTTAAATTTTGATATTGATTGAGGATTCTGGCAAATCATCACCAAAACATCTTTGATAGTATTCTGCGATTATATTTTTTTCTAAATCATCGCATTTATTGAGAAACGTTACTCTAAATGCATAACCCACATCTTTAAATATTTCAGAATTTTCTGCCCAGAATAAAACTGTTCGAGGACTCATGACAGTAGAAATATCTCCACTGACAAATCCTTTTCTGGTTAAATCCGCAACCTTAATCATATTTGAAACAATTTCTTTACCTTCTTTGTTGTTAAAATTATTAGCTTTAGCTAGGACGATTTCTAGCTCTTTATCAAATTTAAGATAGTTTAAAGTTGTTACTATATTCCATCTATCCATTTGGCCTTGGTTTATTTGTTGAGTGCCTTGGTAAAGGCCTGTCGTATCGCCCAATCCAATTGTGTTTGTTGTTGCAAACAATCTAAAAAATGGATGTTGTTTTAAAACTTTATTTTTGTCCAATAAAGTAAAACTTCCTTCATGTTCAAGCACTCGTTGTATTACGAACATGACATCTGGTCGACCGGCATCATACTCATCAAATACTAAAGCGACTGGATTTTGGATTGACCAGGGAAGTATACCTTCCTTGAATTCAGTAACTTGCTTGTTGTTTTTAATTACAATCGCATCTTTGCCTATCAAATCTATACGACTTATGTGACCATCTAAATTAACTCTAATGCAGGGCCAATTTAATCTCGCAGCGACCTGTTCAATATGGGTTGATTTTCCTGTTCCATGATAGCCTTGAATTAAAACACGTTTGTTAAAAGCAAAACCATAAATGATTGCTAAAGTTGTATCTCTGTCAAATTTGTAGTTGCTATCAATTTCAGGCACGAATTCATTTTTTTTTGAAAAACCATCCACTTTCATGTCTGTATTAATTCCAAAAATTTGATTTATGGAAATTTTAATATCTGGAACTAGCTCAGCTAAATTGGTCATACCTATTACTTTGTTATCATTATCATTTTTAAATGGCTGTAGGCCAAGGTTATTTTTTTTAATTTATCCTCATATTGTTTGCTACCAGAATGTTTATCAGGGTGAAATTTTTTTACAAGAATTTTAAACTTTTTTTGTATAGTTGTCCAGTCTGCACTGAATTCCAGATCCATAATTCTAAAAGCATCTTTATCTTTTTCACACAATTTCTTATTTTTATTAACATGAATAAATTCTTCTTCTTTGAAAATTTTAAATTTATCGTTTAGAGAATTATTCCATAAAATATTAAAAAAATTATCTACAGAACCAAATTTTTGTGTAGGGCGATGCCAAGTTAAATCTGATTTTAAAAAGTTTTCAATTTCATTTTGTGACATACCATCAAAATAATTCCAGTTATTATTAAATAGTTTTATATGTTCTTCGCACAACCATCTAAAATTTTTAATATTATCTCTTTCTGTTGGCGCTCTAAATTTGCCAGTTTCTTTACAATTGTCCCATTCACAAATATTTTTCATTGTTTAAAACTATTATATGTTCTAAGATTTGAAAAGTGAAATGATAACTTTTTTAGAAAAGATAAAAACAAAAATTAATAACGAACTCAATCCAGAACAAATATCATTAATTGATAATTCATATTTGCATACCAAACATAAATCATTTGATTCTAACAAGTTTCATTTTAAACTTATAATAAAATCAGAAAAATTAAAAAATATGGTAAAAATAGACGCGCACAAAGCAATTTTTTCTATTTTAAATGATGAAATGAAAAATAAGATTCATGCTTTGGAAATTGAAATAAAATAATTTTTTTTTAAATATGCTGCGCAGTCAAAAACTTTTTAATCTCGCTACTATTGACAGCAAAACTATTGGGTTGTGTTGTTTTTCCTATTTTTTTTATAAGAATCAAATTTATTTTTTCATTTAAATTTTTTTTGTCTTTCTTCATAAAAGAAATAATTTTATTAATTTCTTTCTTTTTAAAAAATTTATTAATTTTCATTGGTAAATTTAAACTAAGATAATGTTTTTTAATTAACGTTAAATCTTTTAGTGATAATAGCTTTTTTTGATAAGATAGTTGACTAGCCATCATCATGCCGAGCAACACAGCTTCGCCGTGACTTAATTTTTTGGAAAAATTTTTTGCTCCTTCAAAACCGTGTGCAAAAGTATGGCCAAAATTTAAAATCATTCTTAAATTGTTTTCTCTTTCATCTCTATTGACTATTTTAGATTTAATTTTACAACTTCGTATAACTGCCATCATTAAAAGATTATTATCTTTATTATTTATTATTTTTTTTGCATTTAGAGAAAGCCATAAAAAAAATTTTCTATCTAAAATTAATGAATGTTTTAGTATTTCACCATATCCACAAATTATTTCTCTACGAGGTAAACTATTAAGCATTGATATGTCTACTAATACAAACTCAGGTTGATAAAAGGTGCCTATAAGATTTTTTCCCTGGCTTGAATTAATTGCAGTTTTTCCACCAATTGAAGCATCGCCCTGAGCCAAAAGCGTTGTTGGAATATTAATAAATTTTACTCCTCTTTTGGTAAGACTAGAAATAAAAGCTGACAAATCACCCAAAATTCCACCACCAAAGGAAATTATACAATCCGATCTATTAAAATTATCATTGAGCATATTTTCTATTAATTGATAAGCAATTTTAAAATTTTTTATTTTTTCACTTACGGATAACCTATAAATTTTGGGATTATATTTTTTTAAAGATTTGCTTAATTTTTTCAATAATACCAAAGGTAAGTTTTTATCACTGATAATGCATATTTTTTTTACATTAGGCAGATTTTTCTTAATTAATGTACCTGTTGTATTTAAATTTCCATCTCCAAAATAAATTGGGTATGACTTGCTTTTAGTATTAACAACAATTTTAGTATTTTTCATATAATGCTATTATTTTTTCTGCAATATTCTTCTTGCTAAACTTATCACATGCGATTTGATGATTAGCTAGTTTATAAATGTTTTTCCTTTCGGCATATAACTCCGTTATTTTTTTTTGGTTGTTTTCTTCTTTTAGTAGTGGTCTTTTCCGATTCCATTTTATCCTTTGATTTAAAGTTTTTATATCAACGCTTAACCAAATCGATATAGCATTTTTCAAAATATTTTCTCTGACAGTTTTGTTCATAAACGCTCCTCCACCCAAAGCAATTACACAATTGTTTTTTTCCAAAGATTTTAATATCTCATTTTCTTCCTCCATTCTAAAAAATTTTTCACCTTTTTTTTTAAAAATTTCCTTAATCGTCATAGAGTTTTTTTTTTTTCAATACTTGTGTCAATGTCTATAAATTTTAATTCTTGTTTTTTTGCCACAATTTTCCCTAGGGTTGTTTTCCCAACAGCCATCATTCCCAATAAAACAAGGTTTTTTTTCACCGTTGACCTGAAAATTTTAAATTTGATTTTTCACAATTTTGTCTTAATTTGCGAGTTTAAATACAATTTAATAATTATGCAACTTAGATTACAACCCAGAACTAATAGAAGCTTGATAAGAAATAAATTTGCAATCAAAATTATTTTATTTGCTTTAATTTTCTTATTAGCAATATTTTTGCTTGATAAAATAGAAATAGCAGCACCAAATAAACTTATTAAGCAAGAAATTAGTAATGATAAGCTTATCACACTTAAATAAATTAAAAGAAATTACAATCTTTTTTACAATAATAATTTCAAACTTTGCCTTTGCAGCTGATCCTGTGAATATATGGGAAAAGAAAGAAAACCAAAATGAACAAAATAATCAAATTAGTAATGAAAAAGAAATCACTATAAAAAGCCCAATACTATCTGACGATGTAAATAAAATAACAATAAAGATTGACGAACAAAAAATTAATAATTTTGAACAACCTGTAATTGGTATATTTGATCCAGAAGACAATAATTTTAGTTTAAATATGTGGGCGGAGTCAGATGGAGAAGATATCAAAAATATTTTAAAAAGAATTAACAAATTAAAATTATCTAAACTTTCTGAGGATTTACTTTTTCAAGTCTTATTTACCAATGCTCATCCTCCTAAGACTAATTTAACTTCCGGTGAGTTTTTGAAAATAAAAATAGATTGGTTAATTAAGAATAGAAGATTCAAGGATCTAGAAACATTATTGGAAAACAATCCAACAGTGGGTCGAGAGGCAAAAGCGGTAAAATTTTTGATTAACGAGTATCTTTCATCTGCAGATATAAAATCAGCATGCGAGAAAATAAATTTTATAGACAAGGACATTCAAAACAATTATTTGGATAAATTTACAGTCTATTGTTTGATTAATAATGACCAGAAAGATGAAGCACAACTAGTTTTAGACCTATTAATAGAACGAGGTTTTAAGGATAAGTTCTTTGAAGATAAAATTAATTTCTTGTTGGGGCTCACAGAGAAAACAACCCAAAAAATTTTAGATAATAATCTTTTAAATTTTTACTTATCTCATATTACAAGTAATAACTTTGAATATGAGCCAAATGATAAAACGGATCAATATATATGGCGTTATCTTTCTGCTGCTAATCTGATTCAACTAAATGATTTTGAGAACGAAGATGTAATATTAGCTTATGAACAAGCCGCAGCGGACAATTCCTTTGAAAAAGATGAAATTTATAAAATTTATCTAAGAATGTTTTTTAATTTTAACCAGTTAATAAATGCAAAAGAAGTTTATAAAAACTTACCCAATTACAAGGCTAGAGCTTTGCTTTATCAAAGCGTTCTATTGAGCACTAATATAGAACAAAAACTCTATTTAGCTTTTTTGCTCAAAGATTTATTTATAAAAGATAAGTTGCTTAACGTTTATGCTGAAGAGCTATCGAATATTTTGAAGGCTATTGATCCTGATGAAATTCCAGAAAGCTATCGTGAATTGGTAAGACAAAATTTAGATCAAAACTCAATAACCATAAAACAAATCGAATTTGACAATGATATATTGCATAGGTCAAAGGTTTTAAAACATTTTTTGGATAACAATGAAGAAATAAGTAGGACTGAAAAGGACTTTAAAACTGTTTATAAAAATATCAAAAAAAACAAAAAATATTTTATTTCTATAAAGGATATTATTGTTTTAGAATCTCTTAGAGTCGACGGCGTTTCTTTACCTAGCGATCTAGATTTTAGCAACATTTCTTCTCAACTAACAATCCCTCAAAATTTGCAAGATCTCGTAAATCAAAATCAAACAGGTTTACTCATGCTTAAAATTATAGAAATAATTGGAGAAGACGATATTCGTGATTTAGACACAGAAACAATATATTTCTTAAATAGTATTTTGAATAAAATGAATTTAAAGAAAATAAGAAATACTATTTTGAGTGAAGCGCTTCCTGTTAGAATCTAATTGTTTCTTATTTATAAAACTGCAATTGCTTGACTATAATAATCTTATAATTTATTCATATTGATATGGCTTTGAGAGAAATTTTAACTGAACCAAACAAGCTTTTAAGAGAAAAATCCTTGGCAGTAGAAGAAGTGGATGAAGATTTACAAAAACTCATGGACGATATGTTAGAGACGATGTATGCAGCTCCAGGAATTGGACTAGCTGCTATACAGGTCGGTGTGCCCAAAAGGGTTATAGTTCTTGATATTAGGTGGCGCGATAAATCAGAAAGTACAAGTGATGAAAAACAAGTGGAAAGAAAAAATCCAATGTGCTTTGTAAACCCAGAAATAATTGCGAAATCCACAAATAATTCAATATATGAAGAGGGTTGTTTGTCAGTGCCCGGTCAATTTGCTGAAATTGCTAGACCGGATAAGTGTCATGTAAAATATTTGGATTATTATGGACAACCCAAAGAATTTGTGACTGAAGGCATGCTTGCAACATGCATCCAACACGAGATCGATCATTTGGAGGGAATTTTGTTTATTGACTATTTATCAAAATTAAAAAAATCAATGATTGTTAAAAAACTTACAAAGCAAAAAGAACAGCTTGATAGAATTGTAATTTAAATTCAAAAATAAATTCATGTCACTTAAAATAGTATTTATGGGAACTCCAGAGTTCTCGGTGACCACCCTTGAAGCTTTAATTAAAAACAAATTTGAGATTTTAAGCATTTATACTCAGCCACCTAAAAAATCGAAGAGAGGACAAAAAATCAATGTTTCTTCTGTACAAAAATTTTCAGAGAAAAATAATTTACCTGTTAGAAATCCTGAAAATTTAAATAATAATGAGGAATATAATTTTATTAAAAGTTTATCTGCAGATATAGCTGTTGTTGTTGCTTACGGAAAATTAATTCCAAAAAATATTCTAAAAACAACAAAATTAGGATTTATAAACATCCACGCATCATTGTTGCCAAAATGGAGGGGGGCAGCACCTATCCAACGAGCCATAATGAACGAGGATAAAAAAACAGGGGTAAGCATTATGAAGATAGAAGAAAAATTAGATAGTGGACCCGTGTTAGCGTCAAAAGAGTTAGCATTGGATCAGCGCGCAATCTATGGTGAAATTCAAACAAAACTTTCATTGATAGGTTCAGATTTATTAATTGAAAGTTTAAAAAATATAGAAAATGGTAAGGCAAAATTTATAGACCAAGTTCATTCCGATTCTACCTATGCAAAAAAAATAGATAAAAATGAAACAAAAATTAATTGGAGTTTAGATGCCAATAAAGTAATAGCACATATTCACGGTCTGAGCCCAAACCCTGGGGCATGGTTTGAACATGAAACCGAAAGATTTAAAGTTTTAAGAGCAAATAAATTTGCAGCAAGTGGTAATCCAGGCACGCTTCTTGATGAAAATTTAACCATTGCATGTAAATCAGATTCTATTCAGATTTTAGAAATACAACGTCAGGGAAAAAATAAACAAACTGCTAAAGATTTTTTGCTGGGAAAAAAAATTAATAAAGGTTCAATTTTAACTTAATGCAAAGATATAAAATAAAAATAGAATATGATGGAACACCATTTGTAGTTTGGCAATTTCAAAAAAACTTTCCATCCATTCAAGAAGTGTTACAAAATGCGATATTTAATTTTTCCAAGGAAAAAGTAGTCGTAACAGGAGCTGGCAGAACAGATTCTGGAGTGCACGCGCTAGCACAAATTGCTCATTTTGATTTAAAAAAAAAAATTAAAAAAAAAAGCTTTTTACCAGGCGTTAACCAACATATTGGCAACAAACCAGTCACTGTTTTAAAAATAAATAAAACTAGTAAAAAATTTCATGCAAGATTTGATGCCAAAAAAAGAACTTATCAATATACAATCATAAATAGGCAATCGCCTTTAGCACTCCAAAAAAATAAAGCATGGCATATTCGTAAAAAGTTAGACGTTAAAGCCATGAAAAAAGGAGCAAAATTATTATTAGGAACTCATGATTTTTCAACTTTTAGAGCATCATCATGTGGAGCTAAATCACCAATTAAAACTATGGAAAATATTTCAATAAAAAAAAATAAAGATAAAATAACTCTAAAATTTACCTCTAGATCATTTTTGCAGCAGCAAGTTAGATCCATGGTGGGCAGTATTAAATATTTAGGTGATGGTAAATGGAAACTAGATGATTTTAAGAAATCATTTAAATCAAAAAATCGTCTTAAATGTGCACCACCAGCTCCTGCTTGCGGTCTTTATCTAACAAAGATCAAATATTAATTATTCTAATAGAGATTTTACGTGGTAATTGACGCTTTCTTTTAGAGCGTTTAAATCATATCCGCCTTCTAAAATCGATACCACTTTTCCATCACAAAGTTCTTTTGCAAGAGTTAATATTCTTTTTGTCAAAGTATAATAATCTTTCGATTCTAGATTGATTTGAGCAAGAGGATCATCTTTATGAGCATCAAATCCAGCTGACAATAAAATAAATTCAGGCTTAAATGCTTTGAGTTTTTTAAAAATACTATCATAAGCATTTAAAAATTCATGGGATTGTGTGCCAGCACTTAAAGGCACATTCAGCACATTATCTTTATTCCCCTTCTCATTTGCAGCTCCAGAACCTGGATAATAGGGGTATTGATGAGAAGAAATGTATAAAACCTTCTCATTATCATAGAAAATATTCTGCGTTCCGTTACCATGATGCACGTCAAAATCAATAATTGCCACTTTTTTTAATTTATATTTTTCCAATAAGTAATAAGCTCCAACAGCGATATTATTATAAACACAAAATCCCATAGCTTTTTGTTTTTCCGCATGATGCCCAGGAGGTCTAACGGCACAAAAGGCATTATTGAAATCTTTTTTCATTACACCATCAATAGCAGTTAAAATTGAACCAACCGCATCTCGAGTTGCTTCATTGCTGCCGG
>ERZ813253.323-NODE-323-length-17550-cov-34.134133_pt1 | contig 17550 bp, 10 predicted proteins | sample MGYA00520893_ERZ813253 | MGnify/ENA primary metagenome ERZ813253 (study PRJEB31669, sample SAMD00080414) | marine metagenome | biome: oceanic hadal pelagic zone biome; feature: marine hadalpelagic zone; material: sea water | place: Pacific Ocean:Izu-Bonin Trench...
GGATTTTCAGTCCTCTGCTCTACCGTCTGAGCTACCAAGCCACAAATCTACTTATAAAAAAAGCTGGTGAAATTACCGGCGAAAATATCCTTCATGCAATCGCAAACTGACCTAATTTAAAATCCTTGTAGCTTCAATTGAGAGAATCTATTTTCACCGGCTTTTTTAACAACCCATATGAAAATAATAATCGCATCTCATAATATCCATAAAATGGAAGAAATGAAAGTAATGCTGAAAAATTTAAGCGTGGATGTCATTACTCTCGATAACTTTCCTGAAATAGGTGAAATTCCTGAAACAGGAAAGACTTTGGAAGAGAATGCCTTGCTTAAGGCGCGTATTGTAAATGAAATAACAGGTCTTCCTGCCATCGGAGATGATACAGGTTTGGAGGTGGATGCTCTTAAGGGTGCACCGGGAGTATATTCTGCTCGTTATGCAGGAGAAAACGTATCCTATGAAGAAAATGTAAATAAACTTTTGAAGGAAATGGAATTTATTAAAGAAGAAAGCAGAACAGCGAGATTTAGAACTGTCACTACATTTGTTGACGGTGATGATTTAATTACTGCCGAAGGGACGATTGAAGGAATTATAACAAAAACCCCAAAAGGAGTTAACGGATTTGGATATGATCCGGTGTTTTATATTCCTAAAACGAAGTGTACATTTGCGGAACTTTCTACTGAAGAAAAGAATAGAATAAGTCATCGTGGACTGGCACTACAAAAACTGTGTAAATTTTTATTTGCTCATTGGAGCACAAATAAAACAATAGGAGAATAATCTATAGACCTACCGCTATCGGATTGACCCCCGTAAATTGGGGCTGAAAACACCGAAAATAACTATCATAGGAGTTCCCCTTTGCATAAAGGGTTTGCGGTCATATTAATACTTATTATGGCCTCCTCGGCATTCTATGCCCAGGAGGGTCAATGGGATTCGTCCGTCCAAAATTCACGGGATCAGTTCATTTTTGTATCAGATTATATCACACCTGCATTTCCGGATATTCCAAAACCCTTAAGCTTGCTTTCTGATACTTTATTAACTCCTTTAGGATGGATAAAAGCTGATTTTGGAGAACGAGATATTGAAGTACATATTGATCGCGATTGGCAATACATCACATTAACTGAATATATTGATGATGAAATTTTTCGAATCCCTTTCACGGCTCCAATGGATTGGTATTTTAATAATATGATTAGCATCAAACGACGAATCATATTTTCAGAAAAGGTGTCAATTGGGAGTGAAGATGTAGCAGTAACATCTCGGCGAGGCGGCAAAGGCATCACATTCGATTTAGTGGACATGGGCGCTCTGGGCACAGCTTCATTACGTGTGCGAGGAAATATAAATATTTCAGGAAAAATGGTTTTCCAAGATCAGGAATTAATACGGTCTAGTTTAGCTGAATCTCAAAACACCCATCTCGTATTTGACCAAAAACAAAATTTGAATGTGGAAGGAAAAATTGGTGATCGCATTACTGTGTTAATGGATAATGACTCTGAACGAGATTTTGACTGGGAAAACAATATTCGTATTTCCTATGAAGGAGCTGAAGATGATATTATCCAGAAGATTGATGCCGGGAATATTTCATTATCGTTACCCTCTACCCAGTATGTCACATTTTCGGGAAAAAATAAAGGTCTTTTCGGTTTAAAAGCAGTTTCAAAACTGGGCCCTATAGATATTACCATGATTGCCTCAATAGAAAAGACTAAGAAGGAACAGCTGGAATACGAAGGAACAAGTGATGCACAAACTGAGCGTATCAATGATTATGACTATATAAGATATCAATATTTCTTTATTAACACACTGTATCGCAATGGCGTCCAGAATCAGCCAACGGAGTATATGGGTCAATCCAAGAATATCCAATATATACCGCCATTTTATCCACTGAAAGGCGGTCTCCATCGCATTGGGCGCTATGCGGTACGTAATTTTGAATTATATCGTATGGATAATTCCACTGACCCCACTTCAGAACCGGGTTCCGCCATGGTGGATATAAATAATCCATCAGATTATGATCGAAATAATGTGAAATTCAAACGGCTTGAAGAAGGAATGGATTATTCAATCAGCAGAGATTTGGGGTATTTGCGTTTAAGAAACAGATCAGCTGATAAAGTAATCGCTTGCCATTATTTAATTGTGGAGCTCGATGCTAATAATCGAGATAATATCATTGATACAGTTATGGCTGTTGGTCATGGTGTGTCTGATAATGATTCCACACTGCTGTTACAAATGATTAAGCCGGAAAGCCTGACGCCCTCTCATGATTTATGGGATCTTATGTTTAAAAATGTTTATTACATGGGTGCCAATAATATTAATCCGGAAGGGTTTAGTGTAAAGATTTGGAATACGGATTTCCAGCCGGATAAGTATTATGATCCAAATGGAGTTGAGTATATTACACAATTCGGAATGGATAGTGTTGACACATCAAATGAATTGAAAAGTGATAATCTAATAGATATGTCAAATCCCAATATTGTTAGCCTTCAAACGGGTGAATTATTTTTTCCCATGTTCCATCCTTTTGCAAATGATTCATTAGAAGGAGGCAATACCAATCCTGATTTAAAAGGTGTCTTGGGAAAAGGAGAAATGTATACATCTTCGCTTACAAGTGATTTTACCCGGGACAAGCATTGGGAAATAGAAGTTGCATATTCTAATACAAGTTCCACCATTAACTTGGGTTTTATGATTGTGGAAGGCAGTGATCAGGTTTTTCTTGATGGTATTGAACTTAAACGGGGACAGGATTATCAGGTCGATTATTTTAGCGGTACACTTATTTTAAATACAGACATTAGCCCTGAAGCAAACCTAAAAATATTGTTCGACAAACATGAACTGGTTTCCTTTGATAAGAAAACAATTATTGGAACACGCGCTCAGATGGATTTGGGTGATAAATCATTTATTGGTGTGACTGCTTTGTATTATAACCAGTCTATAATGAATGAAAAAATTGAAGTGGGATATGAACCAATGCGCAATTTTATTTGGGATATAAATGGGCGCTTTCAATATGATTTCGATGGATTAACTCGTGCCTTAGACCGGTTACCCATCATTGAAACAGAAAAAATGTCTTCATTTTCAATCGAGGGCGAAATAGCCCAAGTTTTACCAAATCCAAATCCAATCAATAATACATTTACAGGTGATCCAAATGGTGTAGCGTTTATTGATGATTTCGAAGGATCAAAACGGACAACATCCATCCCGATTCAACGGAGGTACTGGCGAGAATCATCCGCACCTCTTGCTTCAGATCATGATGGTCAGCTCAATCAACGTCATCGAGCCAAACTAATCTGGTATAACCCCTTTGTTCAAGTTCGGACAAAAGATATATGGCCAAACCAGTCAACATCTATCCGCGCCCAAAATGAAACGACAGATATTTTGAAATTAAATTATCGGCTTAAAGATTTGCATAGTGGTTTACTGCAGGATTCTTTATGGGCTGGAATAACAACACGTTTATATTCTGGCGATCACGACCAAACTCAAACAAAGTTTTTCGAAATATGGCTTTATGGAGAAAATGGGAAATTAACTATTGATTTAGGAAGAATAAGTGAAGATCGCGATGGGGATGGTTTAGTAGATACTGAGGATATCCCAGAAGCAGGTATGAATGGGAATACTCTTTTAGATGATGGTGAAGATATTGGACTCGACGGCTGTTTGGATGAATATGAAGATGGTTGGGGAGGATGTATTGACACATTTTATGTAGATGTTGTGGATGACCCCTTTTGGGCAGATTTGGTTTATACGGGTCAAGATCGCAATTTGAACGACCCAAATAATGACAATTGGTCGTACAAAGAAGGAAGTTCTGATTTTTCAAAAATTAACGGGACTGAAGGAAATGCCCTCGATGCAGGAAAATATCCTGATTCAGAAAGCTTTGATCGATCAACTGAATTGCAGCGGGTGAATAAATATTTTACCAAATCCTTTTTTCTTACAGATACAACATACTTGGCAGGCCGGACAAAAAAATCCGATGGAAATTATACCGGTTGGAAATTATATCGTATTCCTTTGAATCATTTCAGCAGAGTGGATTCGAGCATGAGCCCGGAATGGACAGAAATTCGTTATATGCGATTAGTTGTTTCTGATGAAGAAAACATCAATGTTAGTATTGCAAAAATAGAATTAGTCGGAAATGTATGGCAGGAGATTGGCATAGCACAGGATTCATCCAATACATTTTCCAAAGAAAATGCAGATAGTGTTTTTTCTATTTCCGTTATTAATACTGAAGACAATGATAATTATACTCCTCCGGATGGTGTAAAAGGGGAATATGACAGATTGAACGATATCCGATCAAAAGAACAATCGCTGGTGATGAAATTTACTGATTTGCCTGTTGGGTATAGCGGAGGTGCAATGAAAAGTTTGATGAAAAAATCAGGTGTGAATTATTTGACGTATGACAAGATGAAAATGTATATATATGGTGAAACTCCGAGTCCTTGGATTGGAAAGGAAGAAACGGATGTCGAATTTTTTCTTCGATTTGGTCAAGGAGATAATTACTATGAATTTGTGCAACCAGTATACAGTGGTTGGGATGAGTCTCAAGGCAGAAATTCGATTGAAATAGATTTGAACTGGCTGACTAAATTAAAACTTCAGGATTCATCATCAGTCAAAAAGTATCGTGATTCTGATTTATATGAAGTTTTAGAAAACGAAAGACTTTATACTTTTACAGATGAAGACGGATTTGAAACAGGTAAAAAAATACGCATAAAGGGGAAGCCTTCACTCTCGAGCATTTTATATTTTACTGTTGGTGTTACGAATAAGGCGAATGTACCGATTACGGGTGAAGTATGGCTGGATGAAATGCGATTAAGTGGTGTAAAAAAAGACCGTGGTATTGCCATGCGGTTGCAATCCAAATTCAATTTAGCAGACTTGGCTTCATCTACAATTTCATACAGTAAAAAAGATGCTGATTTTCATATTTTACAACAGAGATTGGGTAGTAATACAAATACAGAAAATTTCCGGGTGAACACTAATATTCAGTTCCACAAATTATTGCCAAAAACGTGGGGTGTGAGTATTCCTTTGAATGCTTCCTTTTCAAAATCTGAAAACAAGCCAAAATATTTTCCAGATTCTGATATATTAGTTGATGAGAATAATGTTCCTGATTCCATAATGATTAAAAGTCAGGGAATTTCTTTCAGTACCTCTTTGACAAAATCCAGTAAATCCGATAACAAATTTATTAAAGCGACTCTCGATAAGATTAAACCCAGTTTTTCAGCTTCTCAATCCTCTTCTTCTAATTCGCTTAATTCAGAAGTATTAAATGAAAAATATTCTGGTTCAGTTAGCTATTCTTATCCCTTTAGAAGAGATAATTATTTTACACCATTTAAATGGCTGAAGGACGTTCCTTGGCTGGGAGACAAGCTGGGAGACATGAATGTTTATTATTCACCTACAGCATTTAATACCAGTGTTAAAATGAATGAAACATTTTCCCAAACGACGAAACGAGTTGGTGCTCGTTCTGAAAATTATGCCTTTGGATTAAACAGACAATTTTCGCTGGATTATAGTTTAACAGACAAATTGAAAACAAAATATAAAAGAACCATTACGAGTGATTTGAAGGATTTTCGCGGGTATGCCTGGATAGCTCTAAAAGAAATGGACCCGGGTGTTGTGGAAAAAATAAATGAAACACTCAATACGTCTTTTAACCCCCAAATATTTTCTTGGTTGAAACCAAATTTCAGCCATAATGCTGCTTATAGTTGGAATAAACCGCGTGCCAGCATAATCGATGGTGCAAAGATTACGACTCAATTTCGTTTTTCTTCCAGCGTAAATATTTTACCATCGCAAATATTTGAATTGATTTATAAACCGCCTACGAAATCAATAAGACGACCGGGGAGTTCAAGACGAAGAGGTCGTTCTAAAGCCAAAGAAGAAGAAATAAAAGAAACGAAACCTGAACAGAAGGAAAATGCTTTTCTGACGGCATTGCATGGCATCGTAAAAAAGGTGAACCCTATTAGTATATCATATACAGAAAATCTCAACCGCATGGGATACGGTGTGCAAGGAACAGTCCCCACCGGATATAAATTTGGATGGCTGCCGGAACATGGATTGGAACATGCTGATAATATCGGATCTGATCTGGGTTCGTGGGATCATAAACGAGATTTTTCTATACGTTCAGGTTTGAATTTTACTCGTAATATTTCTACATCCATGAAGTATGCGCAAAACATATCTACGACTATCGGTGCATCAAATATTCAGCAACGTTCCATGTCTAGAGATCATATATTTTGGGGAGAAAAGTTAGAAAAAGGCATCCCGTTCTTTGGTTGGAGTTTGCGTTGGACCGGAGTGGAGAAATGGCCTTTCATTAAAAAAATTGCACGATCAGCAAGTATTGAACATGCCGTAAATGGCAAAGAAGCACGTTCATGGAAATTTGAAAATTTTGATGGACCGGCCATGCCACTTTTCACACTTAATGAATTCATTAATAACTACACTGATGATCAACTTGCAGTAAGGAAGAATATTAGCTTTTCACCTCTTTTTGGATTGAATATGAATTTGAAAAAAGGTATCTCCATGAATATTCGTCATAATGTTTCTAAATCTGTTCAAGATGAAGCAAATGGTTTGAATGTGAGAAATGAAAAATCGTGGACAGCAAGTTGTAATTACAGCCATCGTGGTGGTTTTACAATTCCGTTGCCAATGATGGATGATTGGCATATCCAGAATACTGTAAACTTCACGCTTAATTTTGATATGAATGAGAGTGAAACATTGGGCAGTAGAAATGGCGGAGCAGAGTTTGGTCAAACAGCTTTTAACTCTGGCTGGAAAACGTCTTTGCGTATTTCATATTCATTCAGTTCCCAAATAAGCGGTGGTATCTTATATGAATACAGAGAATCAGAATCAAAAACAACTGGTAAGAAAATTGACCGTGATTTCGGGTTTGATATAAATATTGCAATTAGCGGTTAAGATGAGTGAGAGGTGAACTGGTAACTGGTTAATGGTAGAAGAATGAAAAAAATATTAATCATATTGGCTATGTTGGTAAGTATTGGATGTGGGAAAAAAGTACCGGAATTTTCTGGTAAAAACGCCTTCCAGTATTTAGAAAAACAATGTTCATTTGGTCCACGAAATCCCGGTTCGAAAGGATATAAAGACTGCCTATCCTATTTATTGCAGCAAATGCAATCAACTGCAGATACTGTTTGGATACAACCTTTCAATTATAATGATCCCTATCGAGGAGACAATTATAATTTGCAAAATATTATTGCGCGATTTAATCCGAATGCTGAAAAACAGATTCTACTTGGTGCACATTGGGATACGCGGCCGTGGTCAGACCAGGAAACAGAACTGACAAATCAAAACAAACCACTTTTGGGCGCGAATGATGGAGCGAGTGGTGTGGCTGTTCTTTTAGAGATTGCTCATATATTAAAAGAAAAACCATCGGAGACAGGTGTTACAATTATTTTCTTTGATGGTGAAGATCTCGGCATGTCTGGTGAAGATAGATCTTATGCACAGGGTTCCCAGTTTTTTGCCAAAAACTTACCTATTCCCAAACCAGATCACGCAATAATCATTGATATGATTGGGGATAAAAATCTCCATCTTCCCATCGAGCGATTATCTTATCGTAATGCTCCACGTTTAACCAGAAAGCTATGGAAATTAGCGAATAAATTAAATTTACCGGCTTTTGATCAGACTTTGGGCTATTCAATTTTTGATGACCATGTGCCTCTTTGGGAATTTGCAAAAATTCAGTCTATAGATATTATTGATTTTGATTATCCCAATAAAAGGGATAATTATTGGCACACTCAAGAGGATACACCGGATAAATGTTCGCCGGTTAGCTTGGCCCAAGTGGGTACATTATTAACCAATCATATATATGGAATCGAATGATAAAACTGCATTACTTTTTTTCCATGCGTAAAACCCTTTGGCTACTGATGGGGCTGCTTTTATCTATCATGGGCTGTCCAGGCGGTGATTCCACCGATGATGAAACTGATTCATTAAATGATCTGCAATTTAATTATCATCAGGGCTTGAATAATCTATATTTTAGTGTTCAAGTGGAATCGTCTTATCTGGGTAAAAAGCTTCAAGCTGTCCAAGCTCTATATTTTGGATTTGATACTACACACACAGCAGATACGTTGGTTTTAAATGATTGGGGAATCGCTGGTGATATTATTTCGGATGATGGAGTTTTTTCAATCAGAATAAGTAATGATTCAAATAATGTAACATTTGTTCTTGAACCGACAGATACGGGAAATGTATATACAAAATTTTTAGCCCAATATGGAACTTTGATCAAAAGCAAGATGCTAATGTATGAAACTGGAAATCAAGGACCTAAAATATTATCTGTAAGTATGCCGGATTCTATGCGGCGACCTGGAGCTGACAGTGTTTCTGTGGGGACACTTGTTGTTACACTAACAGATCCTGATGGCCACGAGGATGTACAAACGTGTTACCTGATGTTTCAAAAACCGGATAGCACATTTTCCAGCGGTAGCCCAATTTCATTATATGATGATGGGAATAAGGATTTCTCCATGTATTTGTGGGACGATGTTGCAAAAGATGGAAAATATTCACGTTATATCATTATCGATTCCAGCAATCCATTGGGTACATATACTTCGTATTTTTATGCCAGGGATTATTCAGGTATATTATCCGAGCCATTCATAACAACATTGGTTGTGTACTGATGAAACGCATTTTAATTAGTTTATCAATTCTGTTCACATTTCTATCCGCTCAAGCGACTCATCCAGTAAAATTCAGGGTCCCGAATGTAAATTATTCAAAAACCACAGCAGCTGCGGATACATCCCAGCCCGGGTTATTAAGCAATGTTGTTTCGGAAATTCGCTTGCAAGGCGATACAAGCTGGGTTTGGTTGGGAACTGGCCGGGGGCTTTCCAGAGTGAAAGATTCGCTCAATATAGAAACATTTTTTACCAGCTCAAATTTGACAAATGGATCTAACACAGGAGGGTTTTTCCCTGAAGGTGGTGTATCAGCTATAGCGGTTCGAAATGACACAGTTTTTGCTGCTTTTGCTAGCAGTGAAAATGATTTCCCAATCGGCAAAGGTGTTGTTTATACATCTAATTCAACTGTAGAAAATCCGGTTTGGACTTACTATGATCAGCCGATAGATTTTGCTGACGCTGAAACATTTCCTTGGGGTGGAATTGGTTTTGTCCAAGGATTACCTATTACGGTTGCACAATATAATGTTTCTTATGATGCATCAATTGGTAAAGGTTATGTATGGATTACAAGTTGGGCGGGAGGATTAAGGCGTTATACAATTTCTGATGGCAGTTGGGAACGCGTTCCTGTCCCTCAAGATGATCAGCTTATGTTAATTACATGTGCTGATTCCTCCTACGAAATGATAGACGGTAAAAAAATTCTAAAGAATTTTTATATGAATCCACGAGACCCCATTGATGGCGGCAATCATAACCATAAAGCATTTTCTGTTTTAGCTTATAGTGATACCGTTTGGGTAGGAACTGCCAATGGAATTAATCGTGGAATATTTGGCAGCCAAGGATGTATTGATTGGCAGCATTATGCGTATCCATTTGAAAATTTATCTGGAAACTTTGTGGTAAGTATTGCCCGACAATATTGGAATGGTCAGCGAATTATTTGGGCCGCAACGATGAATGCCGATGATCCTACAGAACAGCGCGGTGTAAGTTATACATTGAATGACGGTGATACGTGGCACACTGCATTGATTGGTGAACGAGTGTATAATGTTTATGCAAAAGATTCTCTCGTATTTGCAGCATCTGAAAAAGGTCTTTGGAAAACTACTGATGGGCAAAACTGGGCTTTATTCAAGCCGGCAAAGAATATGACGCCTTTACAAGGCGATGAAACTTTATCCAGTGAAGTATATTCAGTTGTATTGGATGAACGAGCATATTATAACGGCCCGGCATTATGGATTGGAACCGGTGACGGTGTAGCAAGGTCATCGGACTTGGATGGTAGTAATTGGGAAATATATCGAGCGGATTATGATCCTGAAAAAATTTATGCTTATCCGAACCCTTTTTCTCCGAATTCACATAATATGTTAAACGGAGATGGGTATGTTCGCTTCCATCTGGGAGATATTGCTTCACCGGATGTTGAAATGAGCATTTACAATTTTGCTATGGAAAATGTGTATAGTGCAACTCTAAACAGGCTAAATCCAGAGACTGGATCTATCAAGTGGAATGGTAAAGATTCTAATGGACGTTTGGTAGACAACGGTGTTTATTTTATAAAACTGAAATATTCCCAAAACATAAATGCCGCCGCCAGTAATCATTGGCTCAAACTCATTGTTGTGAAATGAAGCGATTATTTTACATAATATTCATCACTGGATTATCTTTGCATGCGGCGGATTATGCAGGATATTCAGGTTCATTTCTGCGCATGGGGACTTCTGCTCGATCCATGGCCATGGGCAGTGGGTTTACAGCCGAATTAGATCGCGGATTTACCGCATATCATAATCCGGCCAGTGTTGCATATTTAGAAAAACGACAGGCATCCTTTTCGTATCATTCTCTAGGTTTGGATCGCAAGTTTATTGCCAGCAGCATTGCAACGCATTTGCCTCCGACTGCCGGTTTGGGAGTTGCGTGGGTGAGTGCTGGAGTAGATGGTATTGATGGTCGAACAACTGCCGGTGAAGCCACTCAAACTCTGTCTACATCAGAAGATGCTATCTATATTAGTTTTGCCCAGCGTCTTCAGCCTTGGATAAGTGTTGGGATCAATGTAAAGATTTTATATAACCAGTTGCCGATGAATGAAAGTGATTTAACCGGTAAAGGTCCCGGGTTTGATATAGGTATTCTTTTACGTCCAGGCAAACGAATGACATTTGGTTTAATGATTCAGGATATGAATTCATATTACCAATGGAATACAAGTTCCGTATTTGATGATGATCGTGCACCATATAGAGATATTTTTCCAACGATTTACAGGTTAGGAATGACCTATAAAAAGGGGAAATTATATTTTACAGGTGATGCTGGAATAATAGCCGGTGACAAAATGGATGAAACATATGGGTATTTAGGTCAGACGATTCGTGCAGGAGTTGAATATACATATAGAAAGAATTATTTTTTCCGAGGAGGTTATGGAAATGGACGAATTGGAGTAGGTGCAGGAATGAATTTCTCATTTATAAAAAAGAATGATGCTTTTCTGGATTATGCGATGATTGTAGAATTCCCTGTTGGAATGGCTCATATAATAACCTATGCGTTTTATTTTTAAATATTCTCTTCTGTTCATTGCGTCTGTATTATCTGGCACAGGCACTCAATTTTTAGCGACACCTTCCAATGGTTTTGAGTTGGCACTCGGATCCAATGCTATTCAAAAGTATAGTATTAATCCTGCAACACATTTTATAAATGGCCCTACCCCAACAATGGGAATTTCGTATGGGTCGTGGTTAGCTGATTCCAAAATATCGGCAATTAAAGTTTCGTTTCCGGGGCAAAAAATATCATACGGCTTCGATTTGAAATATGTTAATCTGGATGATTTAGAATTAAGATCCGAAAGACCAACTGATAATCCACTAGCTACGTATGGTACTAGTGGCTTTTCATTAGGTGGATCATTTAGTAAAGAATGGCTTGGGATGGATATTGGAGCAGTATTGCGTTACGTACGAATTGATCTTTATACAGAAAATAGCAGTGGATTAGCTGTGGATATTGGAATTACAAGAAATATATCTTCCCGTATTAATATTGGGACTGCAATTTTGAACATTGGGAAAATGACTGCATTACGAAACGAAGAACCAAAATTGCCATTAAGGTTTATTACAACAGCAAATTATAAATATGAAATTGATCAATTAGAAAATGATATTGCTATAACAAGCGAGTGGTCCAACTTAATAAACGGAAGTGTATTTTATGTGTCTACAGTATCAAAATGGAAAAGTCTTTCATTTTGTTTAAGCAGCAAACTTGCAGAAAGCGTTACTGAAATTTCAGGAGGACTGGGTTTGCAGTTTGGAATGTATAGAATAAACTATGGAGTACGATTTGGTTCACAAAATTTAGGAATGCCCCAAATGATTGATCTAACAATTCAATTGCCATAATATGGCCAGTCAAAAAAATAAGGGTGATCGTCATCAAGTTCTGATTGTCTTTCTGTTATTCATTGTACTAGTCCTTATCAGTGTAATGGTTGGCACATTTAATAAAATAAACATACTTGAAAAATCGCCTGTTACAGAGATGCCGGACATAGACCCTGTTGAAGAAGAAGTTGCGGAAAGCGTTGGTAAAATTGCTATTATCATTGATGATTTTGGTTATCGGAATGATGAAATTTCTGAAGGGTTTTTACTAATGGACACTCATTTGACATATTCAATTATTCCTGGTCATGAATTCAGTCAAACCATGTCTAAAAAGGCATCACTTTCAGGATATGAAGTTATAGCTCATATGCCCTTGGGAACGACTGTTCCAAGCTTCGGGGAAGATGAGTATATTATCAAAGCGTCCATGACCAGTGCAGAAATTGAAGCGCGGATGGAAAAGGTTTTATCACACTTACCAGAGGTTGTGGGTATGAACAATCATCAAGGGTCAAAAGCGTCTGCAAACAAACGGGTGATGAATGTGATGGGGACTGTTTTAAAAAGCCATGGAAAATATTTTCTTGACAGCCGCACAACCAAAGAAACTCAAGCTGAAAGTACCATGCGTATGTTGGGCGTACTTACAGGACGCAGACATGTTTTTTTAGATAATAATCCAGATGAAAAGGCCATTCATCAGCAACTGTATTTACTTGCAGAAAAATCTAAATTATACGGCTTCGCAGTTGGAATTGGTCATGTTAAAAAAAATACGTTGAATGTATTGCAACAAGAGATTCCAAAACTCAAAGCTGCAAATTATGAATTCGTATTTGTTTCTGAAGTGGTGAATTAACTTATGTCAATTATGTGCAAAATAATGCGGGGTGATTTTATTGAAAGCATGCATGTTGCTTATGCAGTTGTGGTGGATGGGAACGGTAGTATTGTCCGAAACTGGGGAGATTCACATTATTTAACCTGTATCCGTTCATCCTTAAAACCATTTCAAGCATCAGCATCTACGGTTGCTGGAGCTACGGAAGCTGTTGGTTTTTCTTCTTCAGAATTGGCTCTCATGTGCGCCTCTCATAATGGAGAGGATATTCACGTAAATACAGCCAGAGGGATGTTGGAAAAGCTAGGGTTTGATATATCGTATTATGAATGTGGAAGTCATGCGCCTTATGATAAAAAATCAAATAAAGATTTAATTCAACAATCTCAAAAATCTACAGCTTTGCATAATAATTGCAGCGGCAAACATGCTGGAATGTTGAGCCTTGCAAAACATTTAAAGAGTGACCCAAATGGATACACGCACGTTGACCACCCCGTTCAGCAAGCCATTATGAAACAAGTGAAAACATATTCAGAGTTAAACGATTTTCCCTTGGCCATAGATGGTTGCAGTGCGCCGGTTCCATTTATGCCTCTGTATAATATTGCACTGATGTACCAAAAGTTTGCCAGTGGAAAATATGATGAACTAAATATTCTCTATGATGCTATGGAATCTAATCCGATGCTGGTTGCAGGGACGGATCGTTTTGACACAGATTTTATATCAGTCATGTCTGGCAGAGCGATTACAAAAGTAGGTGGTGAAGCGGTGCGGGGTTTGGGAATTCGCAATGAGGGCGGTGAAGTGTATGGTATTGCATTAAAAGTTCTTGATGGCAATCAACGCTGCTCACCTATTGCAATGATGTCTATTTTAAAAGAATTAGATTTGCTTTCGACTCACGAATTAAACGAATTAAAGAAGTATACAAAAATAACATTAAAGAACCATCGAAATCTAAACGTGGGTTCAATAGAAGTGGAGATGATGTGATAAAAAGAATTACGATCCTTTGTGTATTATTATTGAGCCAAATAGTTGGTCAGTCTGATCATGTCTTTATGACGTATAATTTGCTTAATTATGAAAACGAAAATGACCGGGAAGATGATTATGTTACTGTTTTAGAATACGTACAGCCAGATATAATCATAGCTGAAGAAGTGACGGGGCAAACCGGTTACAACCATTTTCTATCAGATGTTTTAGATGTTTTTGAATCCGGAGCATGGTCCGGGGCGACATTTATTAACCAGAGTGCCAGTATTGATATTGCCCTTTTTTACCGCCATGATGTGTTTTCGTTTATCAGCACAGATTTAGTTAACACTGCTCAATCGTCCGGGTTACGTGATGTTGTTGAATGGGTCATGGAACATAATGATTCTGGAGTTCAATTCAATGTATATGGTGTCCACTTTAAAGCCAGTTCAGGAGGGTCTAACCCTCAAACACGATTAACTGAAGCCACAATATTACGTGATTATTTAAATGATCTCCCAACAGGTAGCCACTTTATTGTGGCGGGTGATTTCAATATTTATTCCAATAGTTCATCCTCCGAACCAGCCTTCGAAATGCTGACAGGAGCAGGAAGCGATGATGACGGCCAATTGTTCGATCCGGTAGATCGTATAGGACACTGGCATAATAATAGTTCTTATTCGGATGTTCATACCCAATCACCGCGCAGCGGCAGCTATGGCGGGATGGATGACCGCTTTGATTGGATCTTTGTTTCCGAGGCAGTGCTGAATGAAACATACGAAATGAATTATGTTGAAAACACATATTGGGCTGTGGGTAATGATGGTAATCATTTTAATCAAGCCATCAATAATGGGAATAATACATCGGTCAATGATGCCATGGCGGATGCACTTCATGATGCATCTGATCATTTACCTGTGATAGCTACATTCCAATTCCCCGGTGGAGATCCCTCCCCCTATGATGTTGTCGTTACAGAAGTGATGGTAAATCCATCAGCAGTATCTGATAGTTATGGTGAATGGTTTGAATTGTACAACGCTGGATCGTCTACAGTTTCTATGAATGGATGGTTATTGCTTGATAACGGTAGTAATGAACATAACGTTACTTCTATAAGCATTGATTCGGGTGAGTATATTGTATTTGGCCGTAATACTGATAGTGCGGTAAACGGAGGTTATGATGCAGATTATGTATATTCTGGTTTTCAGTTGGCCAACAGTGAAGATGAGATAAAACTTATTGATGCCGAAGGTCGGATTGTGGATGTAATCGAATACAATTCATCTTTTCCCTATTCTTCGGGAGCGTCCATGTATTTAAAAAATATTACGTACGATAATGCTGTAGATACGAGCTGGGCCATGTCAGAAGTGGAATATGGATCAGGTGATTTGGGAACACCTGGGCGAGCGTGGGATGATACATTATCCACCGCAAGTAATTTTGATTTCGGGATTCCGCAAACATTTGTTCTATATCCATCTTTTCCCAATCCGTTTAATCCTATTACGACAATCAAATTTTCTGTAGAGACGTTTCATGCAATGTCTCTACGTATATTTGATATAACTGGTCGTATGGTTGCAACATTGATAAACGATGAAATCCCTATTGGAAACCACGAAATAACCTGGAATGCATCCAGACAGCCCAGCGGAGTGTATATTGTACAATTGTCCAATAGTAAATCAATCCAAACACAAAAGCTTATTTTATTGAAATAATTACGAGTCTTAATTGACTTCGCTCAACGCCAATATTAACTTTGCGGGCGCATTTTTCAGCAGGTGGACTCATCTGCTGTATTTATACCGTGGTATAACATGAAAAAATATAGATATCATTTCGCATTTTTAATCTTAATCATGGGTTTACAAAATTCAGTCCATGCTCAATTTGCTGATGATGTTTATGATAAATATACATCTGTAGGTCAGTTGGGTTTAGCTGTAACTAATTTCGGTGTTTTGGGAAATGGCTGGAATAAAATAGACGGTCGCATTCAACCTTCTTGCGAGTATAAACAAAAAACAGAAATTCTCCGAGAACAGGTGGAGCATTTTTCGTATGCCGGTTTGTGGATTGGCGGGAAAGTAAATGGTGAGCGCCGAGTATCCACAGCAATTGTAGATGGAGTGTTTGAATCTGGTCAGGAGGGATTTGAATATTTTGCAAACTCCGGAGTAAAAATTCGCTCGTCAATTTCATCTACTTCACTGGATTCCATGGCCCAATATTTTTCACCTTTTGCAGTATCACATCAAGATTTTATTATGGACTTTAAAGATTATGGTGTTACACCTACAGATGATTATGATATACCCAATCATACTCCTTTGGGCATTGATGTTCGATTAGAAACGTATGCTTGGAATTTTACTTTTGCGGATGCATTTGTTATTTTGAATTACACAATTCATAATTCATCCAATGAAACAATTAAGGATATTTATACAGGTTTATGGATGGATGCTTCTGTTGCTAATATGAATTACACCAACAAATATGAACCGGGGGGAGGCTTTACCTGGTATGATAACTTGAACGGTTTCGATCAGTCAGCGGATGCCTCGGGGTTTACTCGGGACATTGCTTATCAGTACGATGCCGATGGCGATGACGGCTGGGCAGAATCCTATATTGGTGTATCCTTGTTGGGTGGAACAGTCCCTCGGCCTTATGTAAAATCCCATTATAGCCAATGGGTCTGGACCAGTACAAATAATTCAGATTATCCCCAATATGGCATGCCCTTATTAGATATTGACCGTTATGATGCCATGATATCGAATGTTCCCAAAGGAACTGGTATCGATTACACTGACGAAGGATATCCCTCAGATCCGAATAGCTGGATGTTTCTTTTTTCCGCCGGTCCTTTTGGTAGTACACCGTCGAATGAAGATTCATCCCAATGGGAGTTACCGCCTGGCGATTCCTGTAATATAATTATGGCGATTATATGTGCCCGTTGGAGCGGAACAACAGATGATTCGCCCGCCCGCCGAGCGAATCTTCATGTTAATAATGATTGGGCGCAAAAAGCATTTGATGGGGAAGATGCTAATCGTAATAATATTCTTGATGAAGGCGAAGATCTGAATGGAGACGGTAAAATAACGCGTTATATTCTACCGGAACCTCCACCCGTTCCGAATATTGCTGTAGAAGTTGGTGACCAACAAGTAACAATCTATTGGCAGAATAATACAGAATCTTTTACAGACCCTATTAGCCGTGAACAGGATTTTGAAGGGTATCGTATATATGGTGCTCGGAAAACATTGAGTGAAGTGGATAAAGAATTTACCTTATTAGGTGAATTTGATTTAGCCCACACTGATTATATGGATATCGGTTATAATACTGGTTTTGATTTCATAAGGATTGTAAATGAATTTGGCGAACAAGA
>ERZ813253.324-NODE-324-length-17509-cov-4.765332_pt1 | contig 17509 bp, 18 predicted proteins | sample MGYA00520893_ERZ813253 | MGnify/ENA primary metagenome ERZ813253 (study PRJEB31669, sample SAMD00080414) | marine metagenome | biome: oceanic hadal pelagic zone biome; feature: marine hadalpelagic zone; material: sea water | place: Pacific Ocean:Izu-Bonin Trench...
AGGACAAAGTCTCATTAGACTGACTACGACTAAACAAGCGTTGCCTAGAACAGTTATCAAAAATTGATTGACTGCGAAAACGCTCCATTAACTAGAGTGCAGTCAGGATTGTTTCCTCGCCATTAATGGGTGTTATTAGTTGGTTATTGTTGTTAACTCGAAACACTGATTCAGGGCCTTCGCAATTGGCAAAAAGTCGTATTTTATGCACCTCAACAGCTCTTGTCTAGTTGAATAATAAATACCAGATATTGATTTATTTAATCTATTTTTTGGCCTACCAATATAGGATAGTTTAGTGTTAATTTAGGCAGTGATATAATTTATTTAATAACAATCTTTTTCGAGAATTTTATGCCAGCAGAAATACGCAAAACTTTACTCCACGTCGAAGAAACTTTTGTTAAAGGTGTTATGGCTGCAGCAACCCCATTAACGCTAATTGCAGATATTGCGGTCGTTAAAAACCTCTGGCTAAGTGCAGACTATCAGGATGTGTTCGTTGAGGATCTTAAACCGGGCATAATCGGTGTAACGCCAGGATTAGGTGAAATACTGACAGAAATGAATATCAAGCAAGCAGGCTCAGGTGGAGTAATTGAAGGTTACGGTAAGTCAGATTTTGTTGGTTTTCGGGGCGAAATCGAGCGTGCTTCCGCGCTAATACATACACTGCGTTTTGGCAACTATTATCGTAAAGCTGTTGGTGCCAAATCCTATTTGTTATTTTGCAATACACGCGCTGGCGCCAATGCGCCTATCCTAATTCCACTAATGGATAAAAACGATGCTGGGCGTCGTTCGCATTATGTAACCATTCAACTGGCGATTCCTGATGCGCCAGCGGATGATGAAATTACATCGCCTTAGGTGCCTCTATTGGTGGGCGAGTACATCACCGTATTGGTGATCACTATCAAAACCTCAGAGACCTTGGTCATGACGTTGATAGTCTGGCAAGCGTTTAATTTAAAACTAAACGCTTTTATCCCCTTCGGATTCAGCAGATTCTATCGCCTCTTCGGCAATCACCTCCATTGCAACAGCTGTTGGTCTATCAGCCATTATTTGGAATTGAGATTGATCAGATTCTTCAACATCTTGATTAATAAACATCATCATAAGAACTATAACAGCAATAGTTAGGTGGATAATTCCAAGATAAAGTAAAAATCCCATTTCATCAAATACATCAAGGAAGTAACTCATTGTAAAAGGACCAAGAGCAGCAAACACACCGTATACCAACACAATCGTACCACTGGCACTAATCATTTGTTTTGGCTCCAAACGGTCATTAGCCTGCGCAACACCTAGGGCGTAGAGTGGCAAGGTATTACCACCTATTAGACCGCTTAGTACCAAAAAGACAGGCATTGAAAACTCAAACATCTGCAACACAATGCAGATTGTAACCACACTGGCACAACACAATAAAATGACTTTTCTGCGGTCAATTTTATCCGACAGCCAACCAAGTGGCCACTGAAATGCCGCACCAAAGCCAACAAAAAGTGTCATAAAAAGTGCCGTCTCTGGAACAGACAAGCCTACCTTAATTGCGTAAATTACACCCAAACCAAAAAAAGCAGCAGAGGCAAGCGACGAAAAACCAATTGTTACCACACCTGAGGGGGAGGCTTTCCACAAGTCGCGCATACCAAGTGACTCTTGATTCTCAAAAATTGGCGATTCAATCTTGGTTAACAGCACCGGAATCAAAGAAACCGAGAGCAAGATAGATGCCAATAGGAATAAATTAACACCGGACGGGTCACCAATAACAAACAAACCTTGGCCCAACGCAAGTCCAACCCAAACAACCACCATGTAAATGGAGAAAATTTGACCTCGGTTCTGATTGGTGGAAATTGAATTAAGCCAACCTTCGACAATGATCATAATGCCAGCAATACAAAAGCCAGACAACAATCGAGAAATAAACCAAACAAATTCGTCAATAAATAAAATCTGGATCAAAATAGCCGTTGAGGCCAATGAGGCAAAGGCAGCATAAGTTCGAATGTGGCCGGTTTTTTTAATTTGCTTTGGCGACAAAATAGCACTGACTAAAGATCCCACATAATAGCCCGACATTACCCAACCAATAGTAATAATAGAGAAACCTTCAGCTTCCGCTCTCCAGCTACTTAAGGTACCTTGTAGGCCGTTACCCAGACTAATAAACAAAACACCCAGGAATAGAGGCCATGTTGTGAGAATTACTTTTCTTAACATAATGAATTATTTCAACGAATTAATAAGCAAAAAACTGATCTAAATCAATAGCTTAATTGCTACCATGTGGAGCGCACAAAAAATCACGAAGCGCTGATTTTAATATAAAATACAATGGTTCGAAACAAATATGATAAAGTAATATTTAATGGGCATCATACACCGAAAAATTCTAACAAAATTATTCTTTATCGCAAGCTTTTTATTGGTCTTTTCTAGCGTGAATGCCGAGATAAAAGTTGGCGAAAAAGCGCCAAATTTCACTCTGCTTGACCAGAACAACACCAGTCATACCTTGAGTGATTATCAAGGCCAGTGGGTGGTGTTGTATTTCTATCCGAAAGACGATTCACCTGGCTGCACAACTCAGGCTTGCGATTTCAGGGATGCCGTTGAGCGTATTATTAGCTCTAAAGCCCTTGTTTTTGGATTAAGTGTTGATAGTGTTGAATCTCACAAAGCCTTTTCAGAAAAATTTAACCTACCCTTTTCACTACTTTCTGACGAGTCAGGAGAAGTCTCCGAAGCCTACGAATCCTTGCGAAATTTTTATGTTTTTAAGCTGTCCAAAAGAAATACGTTTATTGTTGACCCTGCCGGAAATATCGCTAAAATTTACCTCTCGGTCGATCCAAGCACACACGCCAAAATGGTTCTTGATGATTTGAATGTCTTGCAAAAGGAGCGTACTAAATAAGTGTTACTAATTTGAACTGGCTGATTTGATTAAGGCTTCTTTACCTTCTTTGTTCATTTTTTTTATTTCTGCCTCTCTTGTTAGGGCTGCACTCCGACTCAATGATTTCTCCTGGTATACCAAAGTGCAAGGCTGGCGAGAACGAGTGTATTTTGCTCCGCCTTTAAGCTTACCAGTATGTTGTTTAAGACGTTTCTTAAGATCATTTGTAATACCACAGTAAAGGCTTTTATCATCACACTTAAGGATGTAAACTAGCCAACTCTTCTGCATGTAGTTATTGGAGTGAGATATTCAAAGATTGCTTTGCTTATTAGAAAACACCCATCACCGAATGGAATAGAGGTAGTTCTCCTATTTAATGGATATTTGTCATTTATAGTGAAATTTTAGCTTACACGACTACCAGGCCGAGCACATTTTGTAAAAAGAAAAGCCCAATAAAGCAAATAACCCCAGCAGCAATTGGTGTTACCATCCACCCAAAGACAATTTTACCCAGAACCGACCATCGAACTCCTGAGGCGCCCTGTAGAATTGAGATACCAACAATTGCACCAACAACCGCCTGCGAGCTAGAAACAGGAACCAAAGGAATAGTAGGCAGGCCGTGTGAGGCTAGCCACGCTTCTAAGCCCCGTGAGGCAAATAAAAATAGCACGATTGAATGCGATATGACAACAATGAAAGCGGTGGTAGGAGTTAAGCGACCAAGACTATCGCCAATCGTCATCATCACGCGTTTAGAGTAGGTAAAAACACCTAGAGCAATGGCTAGACCACCAGCTAGGAACAATTGCTGTGTAGAAGAAAACCGGAAGGTACCAATCATCAAATCAGGAAAAGGCTGCGCTGGGATGAACACGCCGACCACGTTGGCGATATTGTTTGCACCAAGAGAATATGCACCGAAAGCGCCTGCGAAAATTAGCCCAAACCGGGTGAGGGCGTCAGCCATCAGCATATGCATACTGATGCGCTTACTGACAAACTTCAGCCCTTGATACAAAGGCACAGCAATCCCAGCAGATAACACGGGGCAAAGGAGCCAGGTGAACAGGATTGTCGTAAGCGTTGTTGAATCGATTGGATTGGATGAAAACAAGTTCCAACCAATAATCGCGCCGACAATGGCTTGAGAGGTAGAAACGGGCAGCCCTGATTTGGTCATAGCATAAACTGACAATCCTGCGGAAAGTGCTGTCATAAACGCACCTGACAGAGTACTAATTTCGCCTAATTTACTGAGTGTATGCGACGCGCCTGCACCCGATATTACCGCTCCAAGAATAACAAAAACAGAGCAAACAATAGCAGCCGTTCGCCACCGAACCATCTTGGTGCCAACGGCAGTACCAAAAACGTTAGCAGCGTCATTTGCCCCTAAGGCCCAGCCAAGAAATAGCCCACTGGTTAAAAATAAGAGTACAACAGGATCCATAATAACTGAGTGCTAATTCGGTTTTGGTTTAGACAATTCGTTGAATGGCATATATTGCCAAACGATCTGCGATATCTTCTGACTGATTGGCTATATCGTCAATTTGTTCGACGATTATGCGTAGATATAATTTGTTCGCGAGATCGATATCAGAACTGAAAATAGCTTTTTTAAGCTTAGTTGAAATGACGTCTGCCTCTTTCTCATAGAGCATGACTTTATGATTATACGCAGGGACTTTGTCTGGGTTGAGAAAAAAAGCACGACAACTTCTGCATAGCTCATCTACTGATTTAATGACTCTCTTGGTCAGTTCTATATAATCCGCATGGAACTCACTGGGAATCGACGGCCGTTCATTGAGAAAAGCCCACAACGAATGATCGAATATTGACAACAATGCATCAACACGTTCAACAAGTTCCAGCACGTTAGTTCTCGAATCGGGTATGAGCGTGTGCAAATAGAGCTCATTTTCAATCTCTCGACGTAGCATATCAGAGTTTGTTTCTATCTTTTTAACGCGTTCAAGTCGTGTTTCAAACTCTTTGTTCAAGCCTCCCTTGAAGTAAGCTTGAATGGCAAGGTTATAAACGGCGGCAGCCTCAGATAGGTTGTCAAAAAAGTGGTCAATCCTGTCCTGCAGTTGATGAGTTCGACGAAATAATTGTAAAGATGGTTTCATGGTTAATCTGATACGTTGGTTATTGAGCTTGTTTTCCGCTAAAGTAAGGATATACCCTCGAACAATTGAGAAGCATTCTCACACTTTAATTGGTGTAAATGTTTATTTTCGTAAATACTCTACTTATGTGGAATTAATTCTGCAGTAAATGATACACAATGATACTCTGAGAAATTAACAACTAGTATAGCCTTACTCGTAGCCTGGTGGGTTTTCTGTTAACGGTATTGATATCAACACACCAAACTCCTTACCAAAATCACAGCTGACTCTGGCGTGAACCCTCCCCTGCTTGTCATAAAAACGCGCACTATCCGTTAATGGAACAATGGCTTCATGCCAAACACCAGGATGAATGCACACACCAGCACTACCATCAAAATAAAAAGCAACCCAGTCACTTGGCGTCATATCATCACCAGGCTTTGCAAAGGCCGCAACAAAAGGCCTGCCGTCCAATGGAAAAAACAACTGTGCGCCGTCTGGATGATAATTGGCATGCCACATTAATAATTGAGATCTATCTGCCTTCAGATTCTCCCTACTGGCTTCACAGGGCTCCTTTGACCAACCAAGAACGTAACTGTCATTGACAGATTCATTTTCACCAAGAAGCACATCCCCTTCCCACCAGAACTTGAAAATACCCTCTGCATGGCCGCCTTCATCACCAGTACCGTTATCAACACTGCGCCAACCTTGGGCAGGCCAAGTGACAATTTCAACTTGATGATTTTTATAGTCCGCCACCAGCTCACCAAAACCCTGAAGTGATTTAGCGCTGGCCTGCACGATGGGGACATCAACCCGTGGAAGGTTTGGTGCAACCACTGGGTTCATATAATCAAACGATTTTCTCTCTGTCGTTGCTTTATTCATCATTAAGCACGCCTTGGTTAAGGACTGTACCAACAATTATTTCAATTATTTCCATGCTGCTATTGGCACTAACATCTTCAAAGTAAATTGCACCCGGCCAAGGCGGAATCCGTGTCTCGTAGCCATTTTTCTGAATTGCATTTGCTACCGTTTTTACAGATGCCACATACTCGGCTAAAAGAGCAGTAATCTCTTCCTTTGTTGCTTCCATATCGGCAATCGAATTACGATCAATTTGGGAAGCCCCAATACCAATAAATATTGGAACATTTCTCTTAATTGCCTCGTTATGATACAGGTGAAGAGGCATTCTATCGTCGTGCAAACGCATCACATAATCCGTACAAACCCCTTGTTTAGCCGCGCACAATTCTTCAAAACTAAGCTCTACTGCGCGCTCTTTCTGTGGTGTAGCTCTGCGTCTTGATGTACGAGGAGATTTACTAGCTTGGGTAACATAATCGCCTCGATAATTAGCGTCATACACGCGCACCCCCCAGGAGTTCTCATTCTTTAATCGAAGTATGGAGCGAATCGCCATGTCTCTGCATTTTTCAGGGCCAATAAAAAATGGTGATCCAGAGGCGTCTGAAAGCTCTAGCCAGCCTGTTGGAAATTTCTCAAAAAAATAATCTGCCCAAGGTTTAAGAACAACATCAACCAAATGATCCAAAAGTTCATTAACATGCTCAGGCTCATCACTTAAAGCAGTCACCAACTGTGCCTGACCATAAATATCTGCCGCTAAACTATAAGGCGCCGTTAAGTGCAGCACTGGTTCTAAGCCTGTTAGGTCTTGATAACACTCCAACATGTCATCAAATAATTTTGGAATCTCACCATTCATGTCTGGTGTGCTTAAATCCTGCCAATTATCTCGATTAATTAAAGGAATTCCAGGATCTGTCCCTGGTGGAGCACCATCAGGATACATCATCTCCGCTCCAAGCGCTTCTGCGGTAAAGGCGTAAACAGGCCATTCGATATATAATTTTGGTAGACCAAGCAACTTGCGAATCATCAACGATATACGCACATATCTCTTTGCGTCGCCTTTGTAAACTTCGGCAGAATTAAGGCCGTAAAGTTTGCTCAGCACACCTAATACAAATAAATTTATTGAGGCTGAAGCCTGTACGCCGTACTTGGGCTCGTTGTTTACAAAAATAGCATCATACTTGCCTGCAATAGTGTCATCAAAAATTTCTTTTAAGCACTTTTCAGCTTCAGGATCGCCGTCTTGCCAACGTCCAAAAAGGTGGCAACCTGCGGGAAAGTTTAATTCTTTAATCATGGGATTGTTTACAAATAATGAAAGCTTGTTAATGCTCGACTAACGACTCAATCAAGGGACGGTAATAATAAAATGGTGGGTGTTCTCGATGAGGGTCCTTACCCTCTTCATCCCAATAACGCAGGGCGATACACTGGTCTAAATAGTCATTCTTCTCAAACTCAGCCACCTCTTCTGCACTCATTGGTCCACCCTGTAGATTGAGTGTGTGCACAGAGGCTGGTGAAAGACGCTTAAAGTAATCGGCCTCAACAGCGCATAAATAACGCTTAGTTGCTACATGTTGGCGAACAGGTTCAACCACTGAACGTGGGAAGTAGTCTTCAAGAAAATTAGCCCCTGCTTCTTCGTGGTAATTGTCTTTACCTTTGGCAAGAGCACTCTCTGGAATTTCATTCTTATAATGGCCAATATCGTGCAACAAAGCAGCAACAATTTGGCTGTCATCGGCGCCCGCTTGTTCTGCGCATTGTGCCGTTTGCAGCATGTGTTGGGCCATTGTCACTTGTTCACCTAGGTACGACTCCGCCCCACGCCGATTAAAAACATCTTCTATGTGGTCAACAATATTCTCAGCCGTGACTTCTTTCACCTTACTTCCTCCCCTTTCCAGTACATTCAGCAGGCTGTATAGGCCATCTAAATCCGTATAAGCACCTTGCAAATGGCGCTTCCCTCTTTTAGAAAAAGAGGTTCTTGCATGCATCACTCGGGTGTTATCAAAAAGCATTAAATCACCGGGCGAAAGCTTAAAAGTGACTTTTAAATCCGCCCTTTCAATAATTTCCCCCCAATGACGATACGCCTTATAAAAGGCTCGAATTTTATCGGCAGGCAGTTTTATCGTATCAATCGAGCGGTTGTTGTACCTGACCTTAATCACCTCATCTTTGTCATTAAGCTCAATCATTGCCACGCGAGAGCGTAAATCGGTACCAGTATCGGAAAAGCGATAATTAATCCAAGTGCTTGTTAAAATGTCAAAATCTTCTTGACTTTCTTCGCGTAACACACTGGCCGCTTTAAAGCCGTCAACCAGCACCGAGTCCCCCCCTTCTGTCGAACTTTCTAGGCAATGCAGCAGTTGCACCGTTGGCACGGGATCACGGTAAGGGTTGTCGGTATGTGAGCCAAGCCCCATATTGGTGTAAGCAAGATTATTGGGGTTGACCTCAGTGCGTACTTCAAATAGTGAGCCGTAGTTTGTTTCTCTCGTATAGCCCAGTTCAGTAATAACATCCAATACTTGTCCTTCCACTCTTGGTACGTTTTCAAGAATACAAAAACCCAAATCTCTAACAAAACGCAAGGTATTTAGCTTGCCTTGGCTGTTTTGGCACATATGGTCGTAATTAATGCGTGGTAAGCCCTCTATCAAGCTATCGCTTTGCCATAACTGTTTACGTGCTGAACTTCTGTCATCAAATTGCTCATTCAGATCGTAGCAATTCTCTCTCAGCCACTGCTGTGAGAAGACAGACAAATGATTCTCTGGCTGGAAGCGAACACAAACATGGCCAACTTCATCAAGTTGCGCTTGCTCGATATAAGTATCTTCAGGAATATTGATGATGCTAATCAAGCGCTGGCCATTGTCAGCATTGCGTGATGTTGGCATTTGACAATGATCGCGCAACCAGTGGCTAAACAAACGACTTTGTTTGCCGTCTTGCCAATCAATCACCAATTCATCATCAACAATCGATAAGTTGTTTATTAAGTCTTTTTTTTGTGACATACCACCCCCCGTTGACTTTACAATTTTTCGCCATTAGTATACATAAGTCAATCAATTTCTCATTTTTTTGTTAAGCATTAATTTCACCTTATTCAACTATTGAACTTTTTTAATTTTACTCGAAAAGTGAACTCAAATCACTACTCTATAACCAACAACTCCTGCCACTGAGTGGTGTAACGCGGTGAACGACGTTCAGCGTTGGGCAGCCAGCGGTCATTACCAATTTCATTGGCGCTAATCACACTGTTCAACAAAGGCTTATGGCTTGCTTTGCCCACAATCAATGCAGCCCTATCCTTTGCTCCAAATAAATCGTATTGAGCATCTCTAGGAACAAGCTGAGTCAAGACAATACCACCTTTGTAAAACTGATACTGAGCCTGATAGATTTGGCGTAATAATTGACTTACGATGGGCAATAGCGCTCTATCACTGTGTAAAGGATTGACGAATGTTGTGCTTTTTGAAAAATTAACATAGGCCTGTTTTTTGCTAAAAGGATTGGTCCTAATAAAAACACTCATTGACAAACAACCTAGATTATCAACAACAAGCTTATTAACAGCCTTACGAGCCAAGCAAGTGAGCGCCTGATTGACCTCATCAAAACTCACCAAAGGGTGTCCGAAAGAGCGAGAAGATACAATCTGTTTTTTTGCTGGACGCAACAGCTCAAGCGCTAAGCATGAGTGTCCAAAAAGTTCTTTTTGTATACGCACAGCGCTCACTCCTAGCATGTTTTGAATAAGCGACTTATCCATCTGACAAAATGCTAAAGCATTGTCAATTCCCAACTGATTTAGTTTGTGCTTTGATTTGCCCCCAATCCCCCAAACATCACCCATATCAATAGTTTTTAATAGGTTGTTAAATCGTGCTTTGGGTAATTGATCAATATCAAAAACACCATTAAATTTAGCGTATTTTTTTGCTATTTTATTGGCCAATTTTGCCAGCACTTTTGTTCTACCAATACCAACACAAACGGGAATCCCAGTCCAGTTTTTCACCTGGTCTTTAAGGCTGTGCATGTACGGAATCAAGTCAAACGGCATCTGTGATAAACCTAAAAAACTCTCATCGATTGAGTAGACCTCCTGCTCAGGAGAGTAGCGCCGAATAATCCGCATCACCCTGTTTGACATGTCGCCATAAAGTGCGTAATTAGAGGAGCAAACAATAACGCTATTAGCTCTAACCAGTTCACGTATTTTGAAATACGGCTCTCCCATTGCAATTCCTAGTGCCTTTGCCTCGTTAGAGCGAGCAATAATACAACCATCGTTATTCGACAGAACAACGACTGGTACGCCTTCTAATTTAGGGTTAAACGCACGCTCACAAGAAGCGTAAAAGTTATTGCAATCAATTAAGGCAAACTTATTAGTCACAACGATGAATCACTGAAGTGACCACACCCCATATAATGAGCTCGTTATCGCTACCTATTTTGATGTCATCAAAGGCGTCATTTTCTGCTTTTAGTGTGATTCTTTCACCATATTTATGCAACCTCTTAACCGTAAAATCACCATCCACAACTGCAATCACAATCTTACCGCTAATGGCTTTTAACGACTTATCCACCACTAAAATATCACCAGAGTGAATACCAGCTCCCAACATGGAGTCACCTTGTGCGCGGACAAAGAAGGTTGCCTCTTTATGCTGGATTAAGTACTTATTAAGATCGAGCTTATCCTCCAAGTAATCATCGGCAGGCGATGGAAAACCTGCTTGCACGTGTGATGTAAAAATGGGTATGGTGACATCTTCAGGAGAATTCTGTGGCAACAACACCTCCACGCCTGTTTTGAGTTGGGATTGATAAACCTTTAAAGAGGTCTTGACTGGCTCGACAAGACTCAAAGGTACGCGTAGCACTTTAGTTTCTTCTTTAAATGAACCGGAATTTTTCTTACGACCTGCGCCACTTCTAACGCCGCCATGAGTGGACTGTTGCATAACTTATTTGAATTTTGTTACATGATTCAAGTAAGTATTTTAGATCAATTGCAAACACCGTAAACAACAATATCAACTTTTTCAATAAATGGAATAGTTGGTAAATTTATTCCCAAGCTTTGCTTGGGAATAATGTAAGCCAATTGTAAAAGAAGTGAGGGGCATTATCTCGCGAAAAATCACCTTAAGTCGCTGAGATAATTTTTTGCCAAATTTTTCCGCTCATTAATACAAACACTGTTTTTCAGTGAAAAGTCGTCAAAAAAGACTGTTGTAGAACGTATTTCGCTTTTGTTTGATATTTTTTTGTAGCTTTAAAGGGGCGAGGAAAGTCTAGGCTTTCCTAAAAATGGTTTAAATAGTTCAGCCTACTTCATAAAACCTTTTCCTTTTTGGAGAATTTCTGAGAAATACTTAGAAAAAAGACAATAAAAAACCCGCTAAAAAGCGGGCTTAATTGATTGCTTTTGGCTTAATTAGGCATGTTTGTGAGTGTTATGGTGACTTTCATCATCTTTTTTATCCCCCCAACTAAATATGAGATGCCAACAAGCGCAACACCCACAACAACAGACAATATCATTAATTCATAACCTATCATACCCCCTACTTTTTGCTTTGTAAAAATCTAATGCTAGATATTCTAATACTATAATAAGCAAGTGCAGACAGATAAACCCTAAAGAAGTCTTCGCTTTGTATTGTAAGATAACCATAAGTGGCAAATTGTGCCATGCCGATTATTCTCAAACTGCCCGCTATATACTTTGCTAAATTTTATTGGTGAAACCCTCTTCGAGAAGGTGAATTACCACCGAGCAAGAGAAGCTGCCCTGGGGTGCTACAAATCAACACTAAATATTACTATTACTTGCTCCACTAAAATTCAGAACTCACTGATTTACCCTGAGCGTAACAAGGAAATACCCTTGGGTTGTAAGTATGCTGAATTTTCACACTCCACTTCACAAAGTATTATTTGCACTGTCTTGTAAAAGGGTGAATTAAAAACAAAAGTGAATTGACCGCTAGAGTTTTTGATGATATTAAGTATTGTGTGTCACCTTATTTTCAATGGTATTGAAAACTTTTACCCCTCAAAGGGGGGTACTGAACCGATTGTAATCAAGCAAAAAGACACATGAGAAAATTTAACGGAATACCCAGACAGCACTTTAACTTATTCCTAAAAGGGTGTGAATAGCAGTTTAATATAGGTGCAACCAGTAAACTGTTAGTGGACTTGAAAAGTTTGTTTAAAGAAAGTTATTAGGTGTCTGCCCCATAATTATTTCAATAACCATGATACTGCTTTTCGCCTAATCTTAACAACACTCATGATAGAAATAAACAACATTTCAGGTGCAAGTCTATCTACATTAACTGTCCTTTCCCCACAACCTGCCTTAAGTCATCGCTACCCGCCAAGCATTGCCTTCAATGACAAAGGATACACTGAGGACAATAAATACCAAGAGGATGTCACTGATGTTGAAATTAAGGATACTGATGCTAACGGCTTCAATTTCTGCCTCACCCATAATGGAGTAAGAATGATAAGCATGATACAAGCCCGTCCTATTTGAACTTGATAAGCCCAGTGCTACAAATCTTCTTGTGTTACCCCATTCCAAAAATCGCCTTTAAAAATGTTCGCACACTGCTGTGCTTAAGAGGCGTTTGCTTTTAAGTAACAAACAAACTTTTTTTACGCTTTGCTATTACTCTATCGATCCTGCTTAAATATATTTTCTGCCAGAATAAAATCTTCGTTTGTATCAATTTCAGTCCATTTAAGTCCCGAAATATCTAAAGCATAGAATGGAACTAAATTTGCCATTAACCTCTCATACGCGCTCTCATAATACTCCTGATGGTTTTTCTCATCTTCCATCATAACTGTCAACTCTGTGAACAAAAGCTTAGCAGTTTCACCACTGATTTTTTCAATTCCTATAGATTCGCCGGCTGCGTCTTTAGGGTCAACTGTTTTACTGACCTTAACAACTCTATTTTGCCCGTTGACAATGACTTTAATTTCTTCAGCATCTAGATTAATATTTTTATCAATACACAAACAGTTTTCATATTCAGATTCTATAAGTTTTGTTAGAATCTTTCGATCAAACACCACATCCGCATCAAATTTAATAAAAGTTGAATCCTGAATCCAGTCTTTAGTCAACATCAGAGAGTATCCAGTATTTGTTTCAAAATATCTTTCGTTAGTAACAAAATGGACATCCAGATCCGGAAATCTTTTACCCATATAATCCTTTATTTTTTCTTGTAAATAACCAACTACAAATACAATCTCACTGATTCCACAACTCCGAATGTGAGAAATCATTATTTCAAGAATACTCTTACCACCGATTTCTAACAGACTTTTTGGGCAATTATCAGTCAATGGCCTGATTCTTGAACCTATACCCGCTGCCAGAATAACAGCTTTGATCTCATTTTTTTTAATTTTCATATTTATAAATTAAACCTTTCCTTAATTATTTTTGCTACTTTATTTGCATTTAATTTTGTGTTATTGATTTTCAAATGATTTTTGTTACTAAATTCATTTCCTTGCGAATTTAAAGTATATTTTCGATCCGTTTCTAACAATTCTTTTTTAGAGGCCTTCAAGTTATTTTTTGATGGCTTGTATTTCAATCTGTTGGGTGACGTGTTTCGCACAAGCCTTTCTTTTGTGCTGGCTTCGAGCTCTGCATAACATACTGTTGCATTTTCTTGCTCAAATATTTCAACAATAGTATTTATAAAATCGCAATCGTTTTTTGAATCTAATCCCCAAACGTAAGTAAATATTAATCCGGCTAGATCGCTCTTGGCCACTTCTTCGAACATTTTTATTCGAAATTCTCTTACCAATTTTTTAAAACTTGGAGATTTCATATCGAAATATGGCAATATTATTTCTATCGTCACATGACTATGAAATAATTTTAAATCAGTTATTTTTTCCAATTCTTGGCCTACAGTCATTTTTCCAACTGCCAGTGGGCCAAATAAGATGACAAAATTCATATATAAATTTTCCGCCTTTTAAATATATTCGCAACTTCTGATTGACTCTGGTCAACCAATTTAAAAAGTTTTTTAACCCTGAATCAATAATTATTTTTCAATATTAATTTTTAGATTGTTTTCTATCTGATATCCTCGCAGCCACCCACGAGCTAGACCATAATAAAGTTGACTAGCAGCAAACACCCAAAGCATTAGGGTGAGTTCATCGAGCACCAAGGCCAGAGATAACATAAAGATAAAAACACCCTCATTGAATAAAATAATTTTTTGTTGTTCGCTTAAAAACCACTTAATGTTTGCTAATAGCCCAAATCCGAGACCTGCGACATTTGCTTTTTTTACCTCAGAGTCTTCTATAGAAAGTTTTTTCAAGTAGCCGCTATTTCGTGACATTTCCGCATAAATAACGACATATTTCACATAACCCCTCAGGGAATAAAAAGCAACACCAATAAATGCCAAAAATACAGGTAAAACCTCATGAGATTGAAAATAAGCGGCGTACCCAATCGCACCAAACCACAATATCACTTGAATCTGATCGGTCAATTTATCATAGTAACCGCCTGATAATGAGGTTGTTTTTCTATAACGCGCCATCTGTCCATCCATGCAGTCAAATACATGGCTCAAATGAATCAGTCCAGCGGCAATCATAAAATTTGTACTGCCTCCAGCAATAATAAATAGCGAAGCTATGATTGCAGTAATGAAAGAAATAAGTGTTATCAGATTTGGTGTTAAATATTTTATATCGACAATGAGGTAATTAACCGCAATAGCCAGAGGTGAGGTAACAAAAGACGACCACCATTCATCGTCTTTTGTTTTCGTTGCCCATAAACGAGTTAGTTTTTCATTCATAGCCTATTTTCTAACACCTAAGGGTTGACACTGGTTTGTTCAATTACAGAAACAGATCTTAGAATTTTATTTCCAGTTGAGATGGTGTGTGTTTTCTCAACTAACTCAAAGTCAGATAACATCTTCTTTATCAGTTCAAAACTACTCAATACTATTTTCAAGGAATCTAAAAAATATTGAATGTCAATCAATGACAATTCTCCAATACTCCCAACCTGAAAAACACGACCCTTAAAACATCCTTTTCCCTCGTAGATAATAATAGATTTCTCGCGCAATTTTTGACGCAAAATACCAACATCAATATGTGAAGGGACACAAACAGTGGTTAATACCGCACACATGTCTTCCTGATTAATTAAAAACTTAAGTCCCAAGCTCAACATACCTTTTCTTAGAATGCTTGCTTTTTCTTTTAGAGCCGCATAACGATTTAAAACACCCTCGTCAAGTATATTTGACAGTGCTTGTTCTAGAGCATAAAACAAGTGCACTGCTGGTGTATTCGGTGTCTGAGAAAAAGTTCTTATAAAATCATAAAATTTGTACAAATTAAGGTACATCGATTTGATGGGAAGATTCTTTAATTTCTCAAATTCCTGAGTTTTGCCAATTACAAAAGATAGTCCAGAGTATGAGCCTATTGCCTTTGAACTCGAACTTGAACAAAATGCAATATGACATTTTTCCAAATCAATTACCTCGGCACCCGCACTACTCACACAGTCAACTACAAAAATCGCGCCATGTGACTTCGCAAGTTTACCGATTTCTTCCAAAGGGTTTAACATGCCAGAGCTGGTTTCATGATGAACCATGGCAATGACTTCAATCTTCTGTTTTTGCAAGAAATCTTCAATTTTTTTCGTATCTAAAACCTCTCCCCAGTGGAATTCCAATAAGAACGTGTTATTATTATGAATCTTAGATATGTTGTGCAGTCTTTCACCAAACTCACCATTAGACAGGATAAGAATATTCTTATCGCCAACCACTGAAGACAATATTGATTCATTAGCTGCGGTCCCCGAGCCAGTGATGACTACCGCTCGATAATCTGCCGTATTTTTTATCTCGAAGAGTTTGAGTAATTTACTCTCAATGCTTTGCAATAAACAATCAAAATCAACTTCACGATGACAAATATCTTGTTTACAAATAGCCTCTCTCACATTATGAGCCACATTAACTGGACCCGGTGTAAATAACAAATGTTGATTCACTTTTTTTATTACCTCCAAAAATTAATCAGCCCCCGCTCTTGGTCATGTGTTGGCTGTTGATAAATAACAAATTTCATCGGCAATACTTGCCGTTGTTTTTTAAAGTATTAGTTAATAATCCCATGATTTGCAGACGAAATATCATATCCAGAGTGCAACCGTCTTGTCAGAAACCTGTAGTTTAACTGGAAAATATAATTCCTCAGGTACTGGACTGGGTTCTATCCTTCACAAAGGAAAGAGAGAGCGGCATTTTAACATATTTTCTTGGTGTTGATATAAAGTTGTTCTTGCTTTACAAACATCGAGCAAAATTTTAGAATGAAGACAACTTTAGAAGTTCACTTCTAAAGGTTGAGATTGTTGTAGTAGCTGAGGCTAGCCTCTCTTAGCTAAAGCCAATTCACCTCCAGAAACCTCTTTTTGGATACTTTTTTGGTGTACGAACCTGCCCTCAGATGCATCAGAAAAAGTGTCAGGTTCTAGATGAGAAATCGAAGATTTCGAAAAGAGAATTTTGGCTTATAATTAGAAATCTTTACAGCCAATGGGTGTGGACTTCTGTATTAGAATGCTGGCACTTGCCAATAATTACTAGTGTACAGCTTTAGGCGCTTGTGTGTTTTGCATAGCACTTTGATACCAAGCTAGCGCTTTATTGAGTTGAGACTCGCTAACATTAAGACGCTTGCAAAAGGCCTTCTCTTGATCGTTGTTTGACTTTGTTTTTCTTGTTTGGCTGTACATTGGATTCATTCTCCGATAATTTAAAGTTAAGACAAAATAAGCGCATCAATTTTCATCGCTTTAATCACATAGCGCATTGTTGTGTCTGCATTGCTATTTCCAAAAGGCCATGCACTGACTAATTTTAATTCGTCAACATCCTCATGAATATCAATAGCGCTATCTTTTAAATCAATAATGTCCATATGGGTAATGCTGTAGTAAAACTCACCACCCATTGGATCACTCAATACGACTTGATCATTGAGTGTTAAACTCTGTAGGAAATTAAAATGCTCGTCAGCACTAATAACCACCGTGCCAGAATCCGTAGGCAAATAGCCTGAGGATGATCTTCCCAGGCCAAAGGCAAGCGTATCGTCACTATCTCCTTCCAGAACAACGAAACTTTGGTTGTATCTTGGTAGAGATAGATCCAATACAGGAGAAACATTCGCACTAGACCAGTGTAGTTCACTTTTTTGGGTGTTCATTAATCGCTCCGACAAATAGAGACCTTTGTATAAATCATTTTAGATTTGATAGTGGGATTTTTTTTCATTTTACAAGGCATAATTTTTAAAACTCTACTTGTTGTTCAGTGATGAAATTTAACGCTGGAAAATGAAAAAATTTATCTCAAAGGTCTCAAAAAAGCTGTTACTGGTGGAAGGAGGGACCACTAGCTTCAGCCGCTACCTCAGCTACCAC
>ERZ813253.325-NODE-325-length-17498-cov-5.282482_pt1 | contig 17498 bp, 16 predicted proteins | sample MGYA00520893_ERZ813253 | MGnify/ENA primary metagenome ERZ813253 (study PRJEB31669, sample SAMD00080414) | marine metagenome | biome: oceanic hadal pelagic zone biome; feature: marine hadalpelagic zone; material: sea water | place: Pacific Ocean:Izu-Bonin Trench...
GATGTAATTACAAAAACTAAAGTTTTTTCTTTTACTATTAATCTTTCCTTTTATCTATGATGGAACAGTTGAAAAACGCATAACCATTGAATAAAAAAACTACTACAAATAATTCAAATAATTGTTTTTTGATTTTAAATTATATTTAAATTTACCAAAGTTCTAAAGCAACAGGAAATGCGGGGGACCTATTCGGGTACCTTTTGGGTAGGCTAATCTAGTAAAATATCGTCCTCTCATACCGACTTTTTTTATATTTTTACATTCATGAGAAAAAAAATACTTTTATTAGGTTCAGGAGAGTTAGGAAAAGAGGTAGTGATTGCTATGCAAAGATTAGGACAATATGTAATTGCAGTGGATAATTATGAGAACGCTCCCGCTATGCAAGTTGCCCATGAATTTGAGGTGATAAATATGTTAGATGGGGCAGAATTAGACAGAATTGTTGCCAAACATCAACCTGATTTTATAGTGCCGGAAGTAGAAAGCATCAGAACAGAACGCTTTTACGATTATGAGAAACAAGGTTTTACAGTAATCCCATCCGCAAAGGCAGCAAACTTTACCATGAATCGTAAAGCAATTCGGGATTTGGCATCTATTGATTTGGGTGTTAAAACGGCAAAATACAAATACGCAACATCTTATCAGCAGCTGCAAGAAGGAGTCGTATTTACAGGTATGCCTTGTGTGGTAAAACCCTTAATGTCAAGTTCAGGAAAAGGACAATCAGTTATTAAAACAGAAGCTGATATTGAAAAAGCATGGAATTACGCTATGAAGGGTTCAAGAGGAGATTTGATGGAAGTAATTGTAGAAGCGTTTATTGATTTTGATTATGAAATTACGCTTCTAACTCTTACTCAAAATAATGGAAATACACTTTTTTGCCCCCCTATTGGGCACAGGCAAGAAAGAGGAGATTATCAAGAAAGTTGGCAACCCATGGCTATGGAGGATATGCATTTAAAAGAGGCTGAAGAAATAGCTAATAATGTGACCAAAACTCTTGGAGGTAGCGGAATTTGGGGAGTAGAATTTTTCATAGGGAAGGACGGAGTATATTTTTCTGAACTCTCACCAAGACCACATGATACAGGTATGGTAACTTTAGCCGGAACACAAAATTTTACAGAATTTGAATTGCATGCCCGTGCTATTTTAGGAATTCCTGTTTTGGATATTCCACTTGTAAGAAACGGTGCTTCTGCAGTAGTGTTAGCAGAAAAAAAAGATGCCGAATTTCCTGTTTTTTCAGGATTAGAAGCAGCTTCAAATTTTACAAATACTGACTTTAAGATTTTTGGAAAGCCAAGTACACACCCTTACAGAAGAATGGCTATAGCTTTAGCTTACGGTAATAAAAAAGTGGAAGAATTAGTAGAAAAAGCAAAAGAGGTTGCCGCTAAAATAAAGGTGGATTAAATGTTGTTGAATACCACCTTATTTTTTAGAAAATTACTGGGTTAAGGTTTGTTTTATATAATAAAAAAACCTACAGTAAATTATCGTCCTCTCATCCCGACTTTTTTTTGGTGGCCCTTACGGTCCTAATTTCGAACTTTTTTCATATACTATGCTTAGCATAGCATTTTAATTCTTATACTTTATTTTTGTACCATGAAGAAATTAATTTACACATTAATCTTTTGTTTACTATTTAATAGTATAGATGCTCAAGAAATAATCATTATTGACACATCAGAGAATGTTTTTGATAAACAAGCATTAGTGATATTAAATGGATTTGGAGATTCAAAAAAGAATAGAAAAATACAGCAAGAGTTTTTTCAAAAAAAAGGATATGACTTATTTATTCCGGAATATGTTGAAAAAAACTCAATTGATTTGACTGTGTCAACTTTTTCATCTTTTTATGATAAAAATAATTTAGATGAGTATAAAGAAGTAAAGTTCTTATGTTATATAATTGGTGGGCATGTTTTAAATCAGTATATTGAAAAAAATGGAAAAGGTAAGATAACAACCATAATCTATGACAGAAGCCCAACTCAGGAGAGAGCTCCTAAGGTTGCTACTGAAAGATTGCCATTTATTTCTCAAATATTGTATGGTAAAGTACTTGCTGATTTTAGTGAAACAAATATCAACCCATTAAGCAATGCAAACGGTTTAACAATTGGTGTTATTATTGAAAATAAAGCCACAAGACTAATGAGATTTTTTAAAAAAACATCCGATAGTTATGGAAATTATAATTATAATGCAGAAGAAATTGAAATGAACCTAGATGATTTTTTGCATACTTATTTGGATCATGATTTGATGTACAAAAGGTTTGATGTAATAGGCCAAGAAATTTTTTACTTTCTGGAAAAAGGGAAATTTACCGAAAATGCAAAACGAGTAAAGTACAATTGGGACCCATTTAAGAAACTTAAAAAGAATGATATCAATTTATAAAATAAAACCTAAGTTTCAACAATTACTGATGCCATTGCTGAAATTATTAAGAAGATTAGGGATAAGTCCGAACTCAATTACTATCTTTTCAATTCTTTTATCTTTTGTAATATCTTATTTTTTTTGGAAGGCTACATATAATCCTCCTTATTTTTTGATAGTAGCATTTGGATTATTAATTAGAATGATGCTAAATGCACTTGACGGTATGATGGCACGCATTTATAATCTTCAATCAAAACTTGGGGAAGTCCTAAATGAAGTTGGAGATATAGTTTCAGATGTTGCTATTTACTTCCCTCTTATTATATTTGAATCCTTAAGGATAGAAATTGCTATTATCTTTATTCTACTTTCCATAATTAATGAGTTCTGCGGTTTAATGGCAAAATTAATTTCTGGAGAGAGAAGGTATGACGGACCAATGGGAAAGAGTGATAGAGCTTTTCTGATTGGAATAATCTGTATCGTATATTATTTTACAAACGGATTGGATCCTTATATGAATTATATAATTGGCGGTTCTTCTATAATGATAATTTTAAGTTCCTACATAAGACTAATTAAATCTATAAAGAATGGAAAAAATAATAAATAGCATTGATTTAAGCTCCCAGATTCAGTGGGTTATAGCAATCATTTTATCAATTTTAGTGATTGCATCAATATCTTTTTGGATATGGAATAAACTGAGTCCAAGTAAATTAGTAAAGGAAATGACATTGAGAACAAAATCATGGTGGGGGATGTGTTTTATTTTTCTTTTTGCATCAACAGTAAATCCTATTATCACTTATATAGGATTAGCTTTTCTGTCATTTTTTACCTTAAGGGAGGTATATACTTTATTAAAGTTACGCGATTCTGATAGAAGTACACTTTTAGTCTGCTATTTATCTATACCAATACAGTATTATTTTGCTTATCAGGGTTGGTATACAATGTTTTTAATTTTTATCCCTGTTTTCATGTTTGTTATTATTCCGTTTTTATTAGTTCTATCAGGAGATACTGATGATATTATTCGTTCAATGTGCATCTTACCAACCTCATTAATGTTAGGAGTTTTTGGCATCAGTCATTTAGCATTACTGATTAGTTTTCCAGAAATGAATGAAGGAAATATATCGGGGAAAGCACTCCTTTTATTTCTAATATTTATTACTGAAGCAAATGATATTATGCAATTTGTGTTTGGTAAGATTTTTGGGAGACATAAAATTCTACCAAAAGTTAGTCCAAATAAAACATGGGAAGGATTTATAGGTGGAGTAATATCCACAACTATTATTGGATATTATATGGGATTTCTTACACCATTAAATTCTTGGCAACTAATATTAGTTAGTTTTTGTATAGCAATTCTTGGATTTATGGGAGATGCTATTATTTCTGCTGTAAAAAGAGATTTTGGAGTAAAAGATATGAGTAATTCTATTCCTGGGCATGGTGGATTTTTGGATAGAATTGATAGCCTATCTACAACATCCTCACCATTTTTTCATCTAATTTACTTTATGGTTATTGCATAAATGAAAAAGTTAATCCTTATAGTAACATACACTATTTTTTGGAGAAATTTCCTTAAAATTATTATAGGATTAAAGTATTATAATCAACAAATTCTTAGAAAGAAGAAACAATTCATTTTAATAGCAAATCATAATAGCCATATGGATACAATGGCAATTATGAGCTCCATGCCATCCAGATATATACATAGAGTACATCCTGTGGCAGCAGAGGATTTTTTTGGTGGCAATAGATTTAAGGAAATATTAATGAGATATATGGTTAACGCAACTTTAATCCCAAGGAAAAGAGCCAATTCTGAAGAAGATGTTGATCCTATTGAAGTGATGAGTAATTTATTAAAAAAAGGAAGATCAATTATTATTTATCCAGAGGGGTCAAGAGGTGCTGCAGGAGTTATGACAGATTTTAAAAAAGGTATAGGGTATTTAGTAAAACAAAATCCAACAGTAGATGTAATTCCAGTTTATTTAGATGGATTGTACAAAACATTACCTAAAGGAAAGAATCTAATCTTGCCATACAATTGTAGAATAATATTTGGAGATTCTATTAATTTTGATTCTTTTGATTTGGAAGATATTATAAATGCTGCAGAAAAAGCCATTCATAAAGTTAAGTCATTAGTTGAATAAAAAACTCACTTTTCAGTAGGGTTCTTTTTGGTGGACCGCTCGGTCCCAATTTCGAACTTTTTTAAGAAATAAATATATTTTATTTAGATTTCTTTAGCCTCTTTTCTGCTTTTTTTTCTTTTGCTGTTTTAGCAGGTGCTTTTTTAACATTTTTCTTTGAGTCTTTTCCTTTCGCCATGATATTTTCTTTTTAAATGTTTGTATTTAGTTAGTTAAAGTTACAAATATAACAAAAAACCCACTCATTTGAGTGGGTTTATTTTTGGTGGGCAATGAGGGACTCGAACCCCCGACTTCCTCCTTGTAAGGGAGGCACTCTGAACCAACTGAGTTAATCGCCCAAAATTGGAATGCAAATATATAGCATTTCTTATTACAAGCATACAAAAGAAAAAATTAATTAGAGAATTTCTGCTACTACAAAAGTGCTTCCTCCAATGAAAATTAAATCATCTTCATGGGCGTTTATTTTGGCTTGCGCTAAAGCTTTAGCAACTGAAGAAAAACTATTTCCATTTAAGCCAAATGTAATTGCCTCTGTTTCTAGTAAATTGACTTCCAAAGCTCTTGGTATTTGAGCCTCACAAAAATAATACTTAGCCTTTTTGGGTAATAATTTTAAAATGTTTTTCAAGTTTTTATCTTTTACCATTCCAAATACAAAATGTAAATTTTGATAGGGTATTTTTTTTATTTGCTTTACAATTTCCTTTATCCCATCTTCATTATGCCCTACATCACAAATTACTTTTGGTTTATCATTTAATGTTTGCCATCTGCCTAAAAGCCCAGTGTTTTTGGCTACTTTTTTAAGTCCGTTTTTTATATTCTCAGATGAAATCTTCCAACCCATTTTTTGTAATTTCTTAATTGCTGCAACAGCAGTTTTTACATTTTCTTTTTGATAATTTCCTTTCAAATCACTGCTATAATTATTTTCTGATTCCGTAAAATGAATTTTGGCTTTTTTAGCACTTGCAATATTTATAAAAATCTGCTTGGTTTTTTCTTGTTTTCTACCAATAATAATTGGTGTATTTGGTTTTATGATCCCTGCCTTTTCTTTTGCAATTTTTTCAATAGAATTACCTAATAAATTAGTATGATCTAAACTTATATTAGTGATTATTGAAAGTTGAGGATTAATGATATTAGTACTATCCAATCTGCCGCCCAAACCACATTCAATAATAGCAATATCTACTTTTTCTTTAGCGAAATAATCAAAAGCCAGAGCCACTGTCATTTCAAAAAAAGACATTTCCAATTTTTCAAATAGATGTTTGTTTTCTGATACAAAATCTATCACTCCTTGCTCATCAATCATTTCCCCATTTATCTTAATTCTTTCTCTGAAATCTTTTAAATGTGGGGAAGTATAAAGAGCCGTTTTATATCCAACTTCTTGCAAAATAGAAGCCAAAATATGCGCCACAGAACCCTTCCCGTTTGTGCCTGCAATATGTATACTTTTAAACCTTTGGTGAGGATTATTCAGTTGCTTGCAAGCATTTACAATATTCCCAATATCAGCTTTATAAGCAGCAGCACCTTGTCTTTGATACATAGGGAGTTTAGCAAAAAGATAATCAAGCGTTTGCTTATAACTCATTAGTTCAAACTGAAATGATAAATGATTTTTCCTTGTTGGTTTTCAGGAGCAGATTGCTTGGGGTTGAATTTGGTTTTCAGAGCTGCCTCTTTTGCTTTTGCCAAAAGATATTTGTTTAAAGTGGTAGAGCCCTTGGCACCAGGAATTGCATTTACTACATTGCCCAATCTGTCTACTGTAATAATGACAACTACCTTGCCCTGCTCTTGTATTTTGTAAATAGGTTTTGCTTTGAATTTAGGGCTTCTTCCTCCTAATTGATAAGCAATTCCATCTGTTCCAATGCCGCCACCACTATGGGCTTTTGCATTTGGGTCGCCATCAATTGCGCCCTGATTTCCACTTTCTCCAGTATTCCCTTCATCCGTTTCTTTATTTTTCTTTTTTCCGGTATAAAGCGCTTTTTTATTTACTTCTGGTTTTTTTTCTTCAATTACTTCCTTTTTTTCTGGTTCTGGTTCTTTCTTTTTTTGCTCTGTTTTTTCAACTATTGGGGCTTCTTCTGTTTCTTGGGCAACTACTTCCTCTTCTGCCGAACTTTGTTCTTCAACAATTTCCTCTTGAACTGGATCAGGAATTTCTGCTACATCTTCTGGTTCTGCCTCACTCATACCTTCATCCACATATCCAAAATTAATACTGATTCCTTTTTCAGGAGGAGGTGGAATTTGATAGGTCAGCCCCATAAAAAGGAATGCAACTATAAGCAAAACATGAAACAAAAGTGTTCCGATAATTCCTTTTCGTTTATTTTTCTTTTCGGAAGAAAGCATTTAATTAGGTGATGTGGCCAGTACAATTTTGTATTTATTTCTATAGGCAATATCCATTACTTTTACTACAAATTGGATATCAACCGTTTTGTCGGTATGCAAAATAATGGCTGCTTCTTGCTTGTTCTCCAAAAGGAATTTCAGCTCTTGTTCCAAATTATTTTCACTTACTTTTCTTTCATTTACAAAAAAGTCTATCTCTTTGGTAATGGAAACTGAAACGGTTTGTTTCTCCAAAGTTTTAGCCTTGCTATTTGGCAAAAGAAGTTTTAATGCGTTCGGACTTACTAGGGTAGAGGTGAGCATAAAAAAGATTAACAGTAAAAATACTATGTCCGTCATAGAGGACATATTAAAGTCCGGACTTACTTTATTTCTGCTTCTCAGGGCCATTATTCGTTTTTGTGTATTACATCTAAAAATTCAGTGGTTTTTGCCTCCAACTGAAAAATTACTTTATCTACTTTAGTTACTAAATAATTGTAGGAAATATAAGCAATAATCCCAACTACCAAACCGGCAACAGTAGTTACCATGGCTGTATAGATTCCTTTAGAAAGCATCTCCACATCAATATTTCCTCCAGCACTTGCCATCTCATGAAAGGCAACAATCATGCCAATTACGGTTCCTAAAAACCCAATCATTGGAGCAGCACCTGCAATAGTTGCCAAATTTGCCAGATTACTTTCCATTTTAAAAATTTCTAATTTCCCTTGGTTTTCAATGGCTGCAGAAATATCAGTCATAGGCTTATTAATTCTGTCAACTCCTTTTTCTATCATTCGTGAAATGGAACTGTCTGTATTTTTGCACAATGTTTTTGCTGCCTTAATGTCTTTTGCTTCTACAAAATTTCGAATACTTTTTAAAAAATTTTCATCCTCCTTGCTTGCCTTATTAATTGCAGAAAATCGTTCAATTAATATGTAAATTGCAACAATTGATAATATTCCTAATGCGCTCATTATAATAGTTCCTCCAGTTCCTCCACTGGTTATTAGTTGCATTATAGATAGCGTTTTTTCTTCTACCACTATTTGATTGATAGGGTCATTTGCAAGTACAGTTTGTAAAAGGATTGTGTTCATAATTTACTTTTAATTAAAACGATTATTTTATTTTTTATTGTATCAAAATATAAGTTGCAGCACCTGCCAAATATCCCATAAGAGCCAAAAGAGAGATTTTTTTCATGTACCAAATAAAGTCCACTTTCAAAATTCCCATAACTGCAACCCCTGCTGCCGAACCGATAATTAACACGCTACCTCCCGTTCCAGCACAATAGGCCAAAAATTGCCAAAACTTACCATCCACAGCATAATCTCCAATCCCATGAATATCATACATTCCCATTGCTCCTGCTACTAGTGGAACATTATCTACAATGGAAGAAAGCAATCCTATCACAATATTAATGGCATAAATATTTCCTCCGGTTTTCTCGTCTAAAATACCGGCTACCAAACCTAAATGTCCAGCAGATTGCAAAGAAGCTACTGCCAATAAAATACCTAAAAAGAAAAAGATGGTAGGTACATCCACTTTTTTCAACACACCAATTACAGAGAGTTCTGCTCTTTTTTCGTGGTTCTTGCTTCTATGCAAAATTTCAGTGATTAGCCAAAGAATACCCAATGAAAGCATCATACCTAAATAGGGTGGCAAGTGGGTAACGGTTTTAAAAATTGGTACAAATAATAAACCACCTACTCCCATATAAAAAATTAAGTTTCTTTCAAAAGATGAAGTAGGATCTAGGTAATGTTCTTTGGTTTCAGTAAGTACAGGTCTTTGCACTTCTCCTTTTAATTTGAATGAAAGATAGATGAGAGGAACTAGCGCACAAACTAAACTCGGTATAAAAATATTGGTGATAATACTTCCGGCAGTTACTTGTCCTCCAATCCAAAGCATAATAGTGGTTACATCCCCAATTGGCGACCATGCACCACCCGCATTAGCTGTCAATATCACCATTCCTGCAAACATCCAAAGCGTTTCCTTATCCTTTATCAGTTTAGTAAGCAGTGCTGACATTACAATGGCGGTGGTCAAGTTATCCAATGCGGCAGAGAAAAAGAAAGTAATTAAACTTAAAATCCACATAAGTGCTACTTTCTTATTAGTTGTAATTTTGTCTGTAATAATGGCAAATCCTTCATGCGCATCAATCAATTCCACTATGGTCATTGCACCAAGTAGAAAGAATAAAATTTCTGCAATATCTACTAAATGATGACGCAACTCTTTTGTTAAATCATGGGCATCAATTCCTGAAAATGCAAACAATGCCCAACATAAGGCGCCTATAATAAGAGCAGAAGCTGCCTTATCAATTTTTAGTGGATGTTCCAATGCAATTGCCAAATAGCCTAACACAAAGACTACAATCATAAGAGTGAAAATCATAAAAAAAGGATTTAATTATTTTGCTGCAAATATACTGTTGTAGACGGGAATGCAAAATCAGAATTGTGCTTTTTTACAATCTCCATTATTTTATAATTGATATCTTCTCTTACATCTATTAAATCGTCCCATTTTGGACTATTTACATAATAAAGTACAAGTATATCCAATGAACTAGAGCCAAATTCTTGGAAACGAACTTTGCCTTCTTGGTCTGTTTTTGTATGATTGATTATCATTTCTTGGATATCGTTAACTATAGCCTTAATTTGTTCAACAGAAGTGTCATAAGTAAGCCCCAGATTAAATTTAACCCTTCTTACCGGTCGCATCCCTAAATTATCCAATTCGGCATCTATCATCTTTTTGTTAGGTACAGTTACAATACTTTTATCATAAGTTCTGATTCTGGTGCTTCTAAATCCTACCTTTTCTACTTTTCCCGTTACAGAGCCAACGGTAACGGTATCGCCAACGGTAAAAGGTCTATCGAAAAAGATGGTAAAAGAACCCAATAAATTTTCCAAACTTTCTTTGGATGCCATAGCAAGGGCAATTCCTCCAATTCCAAGCCCTGTTGCAAGGGCGGTAATATTCACTTCAAATACATTGCCCATTATAATGAATAGGGCAAAAATATAAGTCATGATTTTTGCAATTTCAATGATAAAAGGGATGAGTTGGTCATCCATTTTATTTTCTGTTTTCTCCGCTCTAGCAAATAGTATTAGTCCTACATAATCAATCACTTTTAGCAGAATCCAAAAGATAGAGATAACATAAATTAGAGCATAAACTTTACTTACCAGCATTTTTAGACCAAACTCTTCTACATTTCCCAAATTCCAAGAAGGAGGATATTGAATATGAGATGCGCCAAGATAAATAATGGAGAGCATGATAAAGAGTCCTATGGGTTTGGTAAGTAGTTCGTTAAATTTCTCAACTCCAATTTCACTATCTTTTTTACCAATAACCTTATAAAGCAAGCGACTTAAATATCTGGAAAAAAGTTTTTTGAATAAAAGTCCTAACAGAATTGCCCCTAAAAACCAACAATAATCTTGTAGGGTATTTCCAAGAAATTCTTTTTGTAAAAATTGTGTGTCCATATTTTATAATAGTTGTTTTAAAGCAATTTCTAATGCTGTTTTTGAGATGTCAGTTTTAGATTGATTAATATTATTTACTTTAATTAAAGCACTTTTAATGGTGTCAGAAACAGCCGTAAAGATAGCAATATCTTTCATTTGGCAATCATCTTGCATAAAGTAGGAAAAAGCCCTTGCCATTCCACAATTTGCAATAAAATCTGGTAATACACTTACTCTTTCATCCGCACTTTTTGATATAGGGCCAAAGAAAATTTCTTTATCGGCAAAAGGCACATTAGCTCCTGCAGAAATTACTTCTAATCCATTATCCACCATAGTATCTAACTGAGTTTGTGTAAGTAAACGAGAAGCAGCAGCAGGAATAAAGATTTCAGCTCCAATACTCCATATTTCTTCATTTACTTTTTCAAAAGGCAGTATATTTTCTGCTTCCAAAAAGTTTCCGCTTCTATCTTCAATAAGTGATTTTACCTGTTCAAAAGTAAAACCATCTTTATTTATAATACCACCTACTTTGTCGATAATTCCTACAATAATAGCGCCTGCTTGCGCTAAATAATAAGCGGCCGCACCAGCCACATTTCCCCATCCTTGAATAATTACTCTTTTCCCTTTTACATCTCCTCCAAAAATATTGTAGAAATGTAATACGGATTCAGAAACTCCATAGCCAGTTATCAAATCACCAACCGAATAATCCTTTTGAAGATTTGGAGTCAGATTTTTATCTTTAACTATTAAAGGAACGCCCTGTATTAGTCGGTTAATAATCTTCATTTTTCCTACCTTATCTTTTTTGAAATGTCCATTTACTACCCCTTCAAGCGGAAATAAAATTCCATTTTCTTTGCAAATTGGCATGACTTCTTCTATTTCATCTACATTCATATCTCCACCAGTACCATAATAAGTTTTTAATAATGGTTTTGCAGCAGCAAACCATCTTTTTAAAACTTCTTTTTTTCTTGGATCTTTTGGGTCAAAATTTATTCCAGATTTTGCACCACCAATTGGAGGACCTGAAACCGTAAATTTCACTTCCATGGTTTTAGCAAGTGCAACTACCTCCTGCTCAGATACATTGGTATGCATTCTTGTTCCGCCAGCAGAGGCACCTCCTCTTAGGGAATTTATTACAATCCAGCCTTTTGCATTGGTTAAATTATCTTGCCACTTAAATACAATTTCGGCTTTTTTGTTTTCAAACTTTTTAAGTAATTCTTCCATCTTCTTTTTATCAGTAAAATTTTTGCAAAGGTAAGCAATATAGCTAATTGCTTAGGCTTGTGGCTTAAAGATTTCTCCTGCTGAACAATCTCTTTCTGCTCCTGTTACAGACTGTAAACAATTTGTCTCATTCCTAAGTTTTAATACTCCCAAGAAACCAAAAATTAAGGCTTCTTTATAATCAATGATTTCATTTTTTGGAATAATAATTTCAGATTTTGCATAATGACTTATCCTACAAATTAAATAAGCATTAAACACACCACCACCACTTATTAATACCTTTTCATCTTTTAAGTAATTTCCTATTTGCATTGCGATATGTTCGCAAAATGTGTGTAGTAAGTCTTCTATTTTGTGCTCTGAGCTTATTATTGGTTCAATAAATTCTTCTACCCATTCTCTGCCAAGCGATTTGGGAGGTTTTTTATTGTAAAATTTAAGTTGATTTAGCTTGTTCAATATTTCAGGAATTAGCGTTCCTTTTTTTGCTAAAGTTCCATTTTTATCAAATTCAAAACCTAACTTTTTACTTAGTTGATTGAGCACAATATTTACAGGACAAATGTCAAAAGCAGTAATCCCTCCATTATCTTTTATTGAAATATTGGAAAATCCACCCAAATTTAAACAGTATTTGTATTGAGGAAAAAGTAATAAATCTCCAATAGGAACAAGTGGAGCGCCTTCACCGTTAAGGGAAATATCTAAACTTCTAAAATCACAAACGGTAGTTGTTTTTGTGAGGTTTGCTATGGTTTGTCCATCCCCAATTTGAAGTGTTAATCCTTTTTTTGGCTGATGAAAAATAGTGTGCCCGTGAGATACGATATAGTTGAATGAAAGATTAAATTCATCCTTATATTCACTAATAAGTTGTGCTAAATATTTTCCGTACTCAATATTAGCATTTGCAATTTTCTTATCATTTTTTTTATGCAATCCACTTAATTCATCCCTCCATTTTTTGGAGTAGGGGATGGTTTGTGTTTTTTTAATACTGAAACTCCAATTCTTCTTTTTGGTGTATATACAAAATGCTATATCCACACCATCTAAGGATGTTCCAGACATTATTCCCAAAATTCGATAGCAAGTCTTTGTTTTCATTTGACCTCAAAAATAGTGGAAAATGTGTATTTTTGTTCGAATTTTTTAAAAACAGATGAAAAGATGAATTTTGAATTGACGGAAGAGCATAAGATGATTAGGGATGCGGCAAGAGATTTTGCGCAAACAGAATTATTGTCAGGAGTAATTGAAAGAGACGAAACTCAATCTTTTCCTACTGAGCAAGTAAAAAAGTTGGGGGAACTAGGGTTTCTAGGAATGATGGTTGATCCTAAATATGGCGGAGCAGGCATGGATGAAATATCTTATGTGTTGGCTATGGAAGAAATTTCAAAGGTAGATGCTTCTACATCTGTTGTAATGTCAGTGAATAATTCATTGGTGTGTTGGGGCTTGGAGACTTTCGGGACAGAACAGCAAAAAGAAAAATACCTAAAACCACTTGCTTCAGGAGAAATTCTTGGTGCCTTTTGCTTATCGGAACCAGAAGCAGGTAGTGATGCAACTTCACAACAAACAACTGCAATTGATAAAGGAGATTATTATTTGTTAAATGGAACAAAAAACTGGATTACAAATGGGAATACAGCATCTGTTTATTTAGTAATTGCACAAACTGATGTGGAGAAAAAGCACAAAGGAATCAATGCTTTTATTGTGGAAAAATCAATGGATGGTTTTGTGGTAGGAGCGAAAGAAAATAAATTAGGCATTAGAGGCTCTGACACACATTCAATCATGTTTACAGATGTGAAAGTGCCTAAGGAAAACAGAATTGGTGAGGATGGATTTGGATTTACTTTTGCCATGAAAACTTTAGCAGGAGGTAGAATAGGTATTGCAGCACAAGCCTTAGGGATAGCCTCTGGAGCTTATGAATTAGCACTTAAATATTCTAAAGAAAGAAAAGCATTCGGAAAAGAAATTTCAAAACATCAAGCCATAGCATTTAAATTGGCTGATATGGCTACTGAAATTGATGCAGCAAGATTATTATGCTTAAAAGCCGCATGGTTAAAGGATAATGGAAAAAATTATGACAGGGCAAGCGCAATGGCAAAAGTATTTGCCTCAGAAACGGCTATGAAAACTACTGTTGAAGCAGTTCAAGTGCATGGTGGTTATGGTTTTGTAAAAGAATATCATGTGGAGCGCTTGATGCGTGATGCAAAAATTACACAAATTTATGAAGGAACTTCTGAGATTCAAAGAATTGTAATCTCTCGTTCTATTTTAAAATAAAAATTATGAAAAAAATATTATTTATATCATTATCAATTTTACTTACACTTGGTGTAAGTGCCCAAATTGATATTGATAAATCAAAAATTAATCTTGCATATTTGAAGTTTTTACCTTCCAATGCAAACCCTGAAGATTTACGCCCATCTGATATTCCATTAGAACAAGTTTTGAAACAAATGGGTTTATCAGAAAATGAAATTACTGAAGCAATGGACTTTAAATTCAGTAGAGGGAAATATGCAAAAGAGGTTCAGGACACCTCAAGTGTAAATGTTAATTTGAGTAAATTTTATAAAAGTTTTGGAGATACTTTAGTTGTAGATACTACAACTTTCCCAAAAGCAAGAATTTTTGGTCAAGATGTGTTTAGAAATAATAAACTTTCATTCTATCAGAAAGCATTGGATGCTAAAGCTCCTGAAAACTACAAGGTAGGAAGTGGAGATGAGATTTCTATTTCAGTTTGGGGGTATTCTGAGTTTTCTGAAACTATTTTAGTAGATGATAGAGGCTATATTACGCCTAGTTCGTACGGAAGAATTTATGTAAAAGGACTAACTTTTAAAAAGATGCGTTCGCTTCTTAAGAGTAAGTTTTCCACTTTCTTGGATATGAAAAATTCTGAGATTGATGTTACACTATCTTACTCAAGAGTAATCACAGTGAATATAGTAGGGGAAGTTTATAATCCCGGTTCTTATTCTATTCCTGCAATTAATACAGCATTTAACGCATTGATTGCAGCAAATGGGCCTAACCAATTAGGATCGGTTCGTAATATTTACATCAAACGAAATGGTAAAATAGTGGACTCCTTAGATGTGTATCAGTTCTTATTCAACCCAACTAGATCGCAAGATATTTATATGCAAGATGGAGATTATTTATTTGTACCTCCTGCAAAAAATATTATTGAGATAAAGGGTGCTGTAAATCGCCCTTATACTTATGAGGCAAAAACAGGGGAGTCGGTAGCTAGTTTAATAAAATATGCTGGGGGCTACACTACAAATGCTTTTACAGATGTGCTTACACTTAAACGAATTGATTACAATACCATTAAAGTAAAGGATGTGCATAAAGACCATGCAAAATCGACTGTTGTGCAGCATGGAGATGAAATTGTAGTAAATACTATTTCCAATAAACTATCGAATGTGGTAAGTGTAAAGGGAAGTATTGGAGTTGCAGGGGATTATGAGTTTATTAGAGGGGAACATTTATTAGATCTGTTAAATAGAGCAAAGTGTATTGACGATAAGACATTCCTAAAGGTGTATGTGGTTCGCCTAAATGATGATAGAACAAAATCGCATATTACTATAAATCTGGAAGCTATTTTAAATGATGTAAATAATAAAGACAATATCTTGTTGAAAGAATACGATATAGTTCGTGTGCTTTCGGTGGATGATTTTGATGATGAATTTACGGTTTCAGTATCAGGTGCAGTAAGAGCTGCAGGAGCTTTTGATTTTGGAGTTGGAATGAGCTTGCAAGATATCTTATTGCAAGCAGGAGGGCTTACTCAGCAAGCTGAAGGAAGTAGAGTAGAGGTGAGTAGAATTATGGATTATGACATTTCTTCTAATAAATTAAAACCAAGAAAAGTAGTGGTGAAAACCATTAAAATTGGAGATGATTTAATATTAAGTAGTGAAGCAAAAACGTTTTTATTACAGCCTTTTGATCATGTTTTTGTGAGAGAAAATCCTGATTTTGAAGCGGAAAAAAATATTGTATTAATGGGAGAAGTAAAATATCCAGGAACTTATACTCTTCTTACAAAAGATGAAAAGATTTCAGCTATTATCAAAAGGGCTGGAGGCCTTACCAACTTTGCTTTTATGGATGGCGTGAAAATGTTTAGGAAATTTGAGACTAAGGGAAAAGCGAGAAAAGAATTGAATATTTCGGAAAAACTAAAACTAAGCATATTAGCCAATCCTGAGATAGCTATTATTTATGAGTCAGAATTGAAAAGAAACGATACAAAAATTAATTCAATTTTTGGAAAAACAGATAAGTATTATAAATATGAGGGTGTTTATTTGAACCTTCAAAAAGCGCTACATTCCAAGTCTTCCAAACATAATTTGGTTTTAGTGGAAGGAGATAGTATTATCGTGCCAAAAACCATGGATGTTGTTCATATTACAGGGAAGTTATTCAATTTGGAAAACAATTCAATTAGTGCCCCACATTTTAAAGGTAGAAGGGCCAATTATTATGTAAGAAGTTTTGCAGGAGGATTTACCAAAGAAAATAAAAAAAGCAATACGGTTGTTGTATATCCAAATGGTATTGCCAAAAAATCTATTAATTTTGGATTGTTTAGCATATCTCCAAAAATTAAAAAGGGTTCAACAATAGTTGTTGCTGGTAAAGTTGTAAAAGAGAAAAAAGAAAATAAAAATCCAGTAGACTGGAACAAGCAGATAGAAAACGCCATGCTGAAATTAACTGCAATTATGACCCTATGGCTATTAATTGACAGAGTAAATACGCAATAATGGATCGATACAATGACGAAATACAACTCAAGGATATTCTGATTAAATTATCAGAGTATAAGCACTATTTATGGCAGAAAAAAGTCAAGATTATATTCTTTTCTTTTCTGTTTTTTGTATTTGGTGTTTTAATAGCTTTTTTATCATCTACAAGATATAAAGCTGAGCTTACTTTTGTGGTAGAAGATGAGCAAAGTCTTTCTCCAATTGCAGGAATGTCCGGCATTGCATCTCAGTTTGGTTTTGATTTAGGAGGAGGTTCTAGCACTACTTTTTCTCAGCAAAACATAATGGAACTCTTAAAATCGAGAAGAGTGGTGGAAGCCACTCTTTTAGAAGAGGTAACAATTGACGGAATGAAAGATTTGTTAATAGAACACTATATTACAATTAAAGAATTCAGAGAAGTTTGGGCAAACTCGGAAGAATTTTCAGGTGTTAATTTTAATAAAGCTAGTACCCTAGAGCACGATAGTATAATGGGGGTTATTTGGAAAGGTCTAACTGAAAACAACCTAAATATTGAGATGCAGAATGATAAGGCAAATATTATTAATCTAACTTTCATTTCGGTTAACGAACAATTTGCCAAGCAATTTATAGAAACCCTAATTGATGAAATGAGTAAAATGTACATCACCCATCAAACCAAACAGGCTCAAAACACCCTTGATTTTTTGAAAGATCGTGCTGATTCTGTTTTTGTTGAATTAGATAAATCGGAACAAGAATTTGCTAGAATTAAGGATATTAATCAGAGAATTATAAAAGCATCCGGGAGATTAAAAGAATTACAACTAATGCGAGAGGTGGAGGTGTTAAACACCATGTATTTGGAAATAGTAAAGAATTTAGAAATTTCAAAAATGACCTTACTAAACCAAACGCCAAGATCGGAAGAGCGACGTGTAGGGAAAGAGTGTAGATCGCGG
>ERZ813253.326-NODE-326-length-17489-cov-2.888492_pt1 | contig 17489 bp, 16 predicted proteins | sample MGYA00520893_ERZ813253 | MGnify/ENA primary metagenome ERZ813253 (study PRJEB31669, sample SAMD00080414) | marine metagenome | biome: oceanic hadal pelagic zone biome; feature: marine hadalpelagic zone; material: sea water | place: Pacific Ocean:Izu-Bonin Trench...
GGGGTGCGGTTATGTGGCAGCGGGGGGGGGGTTGGGGGGCGCACAGGGGCCACAGCACGAACAGCACGCCGGGCACGGGTGGGAGAACGCCCGCCGCAAGGGGATTCAAGCCTCGGGGCGCGGCGATATGTTGGACATTCGGGGCACGGTGCTGGCGACGAGCCGCATTGCCAAGACGGTGTGCGCCGACCCGTCGCTGATGGGCACCCACCAGCAACTCGTGGCCCGGGCGATCGCGCCGTTTCTCGGCAAAGCCGCCGGCGATCTAGCCCAGCGCATGCAGCGCCGCCAATACACCGACGCGAAGGGGCGTCAGCGCGAGGACAAGCACGTCGTGCTCAAGCGCAAGGTGTTGTTTGAGGATTGGCGGGGCATCACCAACGCACTGGCGCACATCGAGTTCGGTGTCGACGTGAAGTCGCTGCCCCGCAGGGAGCGGCTGAACTATTACAACGTCAGGCGCTCTGTGTTCTGCGAGCGGGTCGATTCGCAGTTGCGGGTTTACCCGAGCGGCAACCTCGCCGCTCACGTGATGGGGTTCGTCGGCGTACGGGATCCGGAAGGCTCGAGCGTGCCGATCGTTGGACTCGAGGGGAAACACGGAATCGAGATGATGCTCGACTCGGAGCTCGAGGGCGTGCGCGGTTGGCGCGAGACCGAGACCGACCGCAGTCGCCGCGAGGTGGTGGCGTTCCGTGAGCACGACGTGAAGCCGCGCGACGGGATGAACGTGGTGCTGTCACTCGACGCCAACATCCAGTACATCACCGAGAAGGCGCTCGAGGCGCTTTGTGCGAAGCACACTCCGGCGAGTGCCTGCGTCGTGGTGGTGAACCCGCAAACCGGCGCGATTCTCGCGCTGGCCAACCGGCCGACATACAACCCCAACAAGCCGGGCGACTCCAACGCGGCCAACCGCCGAAACCGGGTGATCTCCGACGTGTTCGAGCCGGGCTCGACCTTCAAGATCGTGGCGGTGTCCGGCGCGCTCAACGAGCATGTCGTGAGGCTGAATGACCGGTTCCACTGCGAGAACGGCCGCTTTTATTTCGCCGGCAAGGTGCTGCGCGACCACCACGCGTACGGCATGCTGACCGTGAAGGAAATCATCACCAAGTCATCCAACATCGGCACGGCCAAGGTGGCGATGAAACTGGGGGCATCGCGACTGCACAATTATATTTCCGAGATGGGTTTCGGCCACCGAAGCGGCGTGTCGCTGCCGGGAGAAGTGCGCGGCATTCTTCACCCGGTCAAAAACTGGAGCAAGCTGGAGATCTCCCGGATACCGATGGGCCACGGGATTGCAGCAACGCCAATTCAACTCGTGATGGCGATGTCGGCCATGGCCAACGGCGGCAACCTGATGCGTCCGCTGCTGGTGGATCGGCTGGTGGATCGGGACGGGAATGTTGTGATGCAGTATAAACCAACCGTGGTTCGCAAAGTGATCCGCGACGAAACCGCGCAGCAAATGGTGGAGACGCTGGTGACGGTGGTCTCTGCCGAGGGCACCGCGCGCCGGGCTTGGCTCGCGAACTATACAGTCGCCGGCAAGACCGGCACGGCGCAAAAGCCGTCGAAGACCCGGCGCGGCTATGAGGCCGGGAAATATTTTTCGTCGTTCATCGGATTCCTGCCGGCGGAGAATCCCCAGTTGTGCATCGGGGTGTTTGTGGACGAACCGCACAACGGCCATTACGGCGGCGTGGTGGCGGCACCGACGTTCAAGGTGATTGCCGAGAAGTCGGCCAACTACCTTGGCCTCGAGCCGTCGGTGCCGGTCAAGTCGTTGTCAGAACAGAAACCCCGGGTGGTGTCGAGATGATGGAACCCCGGACACTAGGTTTTGTGGAGGAGTGCTGCAACGGGCAACTCGTCGCGGGCGAACGCTCGGCGAGTGTGCGGCACATTTGCACCGATTCGCGCCTGGCCAAGCCGGGCGACTTGTTTGTTGCGATTCGCGGCGACCGGTTTGACGGGCACGACTACCTCAACGACGCGCTTGGCCAAGGGGCTGAGGCGGCCGTGGTCAACCGCTCTTGCCTTGGCCAGGCGGAGAGCGCCGGGCCGATGATCGGGGTGGACGAGACGCGGCGCGCCCTTGGCCAATTGGCTGCCCGTTACCGGCAGGATTTCGAGTTGCCGGTGGTCGCGGTTGGCGGCTCCAACGGCAAAACCAGCACCAAGGAAATCCTGGCCACGGTGCTGGGGCAGCGGCTCGAGACGCTCTCGAGCGAGGCCAGTTTCAACAACGACATCGGCGTGCCACTGACGTTGCTGCGGATGCGCGAGGCCCATGAGGCGGCGGTGCTCGAGGTCGGCTCGAACCATCCCGGCGAGTTGGAGCCGCTGCTGCAACTCATCCGGCCAAGGTACGGCGTGCTGACGAGTATCGGGCGCGAACATCTGGAGTTTTTTGGAGATATCGAGGGAGTGATCGAGGAGGAGGGCGCGTTGGCGGAGGCGCTGCCGCCGGAGGGTTGCCTGTTCGTCAATGGAGACATCGAGGGGCTGGAGGCGATCCGCCGCCGCTGCCGCGCAACGGTCGTCACCGTCGGGGAAGGGGAGGCGTGCGACTGGCGCATCGCCGGCATCAGATCCGACGACGAGGGAACCACTTTTGAAATAATTTCGCCGAAGGGAGATCGGAACGGAGCCTACTGCGTCAACCTGCTGGGCCATCAAAATGCCCGGAACGCCGCACTCGCGATTGCGCTTGCGGCGGAACTGGGCCTGAGCCGGGAGGAACTGGACCAGGGCCTGCAGCGTTGCCGTCCGGCGTCGATGCGAATGGAGATGCAGACACTCGGCGGTGTCCGCATAATTAACGACGCCTACAACTCCAACTCCGACTCCCTTCTGGCGGCTTTGAAAACGATCGGGTCGTTTCCGGTTAAGGGAAAGCGCATTGCCGTTCTCGGCGACATGGCCGAGCTTGGCCAAGCCAGCGAGTCCGCCCACGTTGAGGCGGGCCAGCTTGCGGCCGGGGTCGGCCTGAACGGCCTCATCGCCGTGGGCCGATGGGCGGACACGACGGTGCGCGCGGCACAGGAGGCCGGCTTGGCCAACGTGGCGGCGTTCGACGACGTCACCATGGCCGGCAAGGCGCTGGCCAAAAAACTGGAACCGGGCGACGCGGTGCTCATCAAGGGCAGCCGCGCGGCGAAAATGGAGGGCATCATCGAGGTGCTTTCGGAGGCCATGAACACATAGCGAGGCAGGATGTTTTTTTATGTCAGCCAGGTTCCGCAGTGGTTGGCCGGAAACGGCCACGCCGCCTGGGCGGACTGGCTCTCCTTCCTGCGAGTGTTCCAGTACATCACCTTCCGGACAGCCGGCGCAGCGGTGACGGCGCTGCTGCTTTGCTGGTGGCTTGGCCCGAAAATCATCGCGCTGCTCAAGCGGTCGAAGTTCGGCCAGGAATATTCGGACAAGGCCGAGGAGGCCGGCGGACTGCACGCGCGCGTGCTCAGCAAAAAAGGCACGCCGTCGATGGGGGGAATCATGATTGTGCTCTCGCTGGATGTCACCGCGCTGCTTTGGGCCAAGTGGAACGAGTTTCTCGCGCTGAGCCTGATGTCGGTGGTGGTGCTGGCGGCGCTCGGTTTTTACGACGACTGGGTCAAGCTCACCAAGCAGGACAAGGCCGGCATCCACTCGAAGGTGAAACTGGCGGTGCAACTGGCGCTGGGCCTGTTCATCGGCCTGTACCTGTGGCATCACCCCGACCCCGTCAAGAGCGACTTGATCGGGAAACTGGTGGTGCCGTTTTACAGCGGGGAAATTGTGTTTGCCGGCGTGGGGCTCGTTGGCTTGTTGATCACCACGGCGGCCATCGTCGGCAGCTCGAACGCAGTGAACCTGACCGACGGCCTCGACGGCTTGGCCATCGGCTGCACGCTGATCGTGACGTTCGTGTTCATCATTTTCACCTACATCGCCGGCAACAAGATTATGGCCGACTACCTGCTCGTGCCGTACGTCGAGGGGGCGGGGGAGTTGACGGTGTTTTGCGCGGCAATGGTGGGTGCCGGGCTGGGGTTTCTCTGGTTCAACTGCCACCCGGCGCAGGTGTTCATGGGCGACACCGGGTCGCTGGCGCTGGGCGGCGTGCTCGGCGTGATCGCGGTGCTGATTCATCAGCCGTTCGTGCTGGTGATCGCCGGCGGGGTGTTCGTGCTCGAGGCGGGGTCGGTGATGATCCAGACCGTCTGGTTCAAGCACACGCGGCGAAAATTCGGCGAGGGGCGGCGGGTGTTCCTGATGGCGCCTCTGCATCATCACTTCGAGAAAAAAGGGTGGTACGAGTCGCAGGTGGTCGCCCGGTTTTACATTTTGGGAATTCTTTTTGCGGTGCTCGCTTTGAGTACGCTGAAATTGAGGTAAGTTAGGCAGTCATGTTCAAGTTAAAAGGCAAACGGGTTTTATTGGTCGGCCTCGGTTCGAGGGGCCGCTCAGCCTGCCGGTTGCTCTGCGCCAGCGGCGCCTCGGTGGTGGCTGTGGATTGCAAGGACAACAAGCAACTCCAACGCGAAACCAAGCCGTTGGCCAAGCTGGGGGCGGAGGTGCACCTGGGCTTGGCCAAGCCGTTGGCCAAGCTGCTTGAGGGCGTCGAGTTGGGCGTGATTAGCGTGGGCGGCATTCGTGAAACAGCCTGGGTGAGTGCCCTGCAAAAATTGGATATCTCGATGATCGGCGAACTGGAACTGGGTTTTCAGCAGTTGCGCTGCCTCAACATCGCGGTGACCGGCACCAACGGCAAGACTTCCACGGCAAAGCTCATCGAGCGGGTTCTCTCGGGCACGCAACGCGAAACCCGCCTCGCCGGCAAGGTGGACTGTCCTGTTTGCGACACCGTGGCCGACTCGAAAGAGCTCGACTACCTGATCCTCGCGGTGAACTCGTTCCAGTTGGAACTGACGCAGTTTTTCAGCCCGACGGTGGCCGTGTTGACGAACATCTCGCCGGACCACATGGACCACTACGGGAGCATGGCCGAGTACGTGAAAGCGAAGTCGCGAATGTTCGCCAACCAGCAGCCGTTCGACTGGGCGATCATCCAGAGCGAGGCGCTGGCGCAGATTCGCTCGCTCGGCATCGAGATCCCGTCCAAGATCATCACCTTCAGCTCGAGCAACCGCCGGGCGGACATTTCGCTGGATCGCGGCTTGATCGTCAGCCGGGTGCCCGGCTGGGCGGGGCCGCTGCTGGATTTCAACGAATGCCAGTTGCAGGGCGCGCACAACGCGGAGATTATCATGGCGGCGCTGGCCGTCGGGCGCGTGCTGCGGATTCCGCTGGAGCAATCGGCGCTTGTCCTGCGGAATCACCCGGCGTTGCCGCACCGCTGCGAACTCGTGGCCGAGATTGGTGGCGTGAGCTACATTAACGACTCCCGATCCACTAACGTCGCCGCTCTCGAGAAGTCACTTTCCTCAATGAAACCAGGCTCGGGCGGCCGTCCCAACATCTGGTTGCTGGCCGGCGGCCGCGACAAGGCCGGGGCTTACCACGACATCGGCCCGTTGCTTTCGCAGTGGGTCAAGGCGGCGTTTTTGATGGGTGAAACCCGCGAAAAACTTCGCGCCGCGTGGAGCCTCTTCACGCCCTGCCGCCTGGTGGACTCGCTGGAGGAAGGCGTCCGTCAGGTTGCAGAATTGGCCGAGGAAGGCGATGTCATTTTGCTCTCGCCAGCGAGTGAGGATTCCGGTAGTGTCAACGGCTATCAACATCGTGGCGAGATGTTCCGACGCTCAGTCGAACTCTTGGCCGGTACTTCAACGGAAGACGAAAGCACCGGCAAGGCCCCTTCAGCCTCAAAACCCCCGCACCTCTTGTCGCGATGAAACGTGCCCACCAACCACCATATCTTGTGTTCCCCCGTACGCTTGGCCAAGCGCAATGCAATTTTTTAACCAAGGAGTAAACTATCATGACCAGTCATAATCCCCTACGACCCAAAAGTTCCCTGCTCGAGCAGAAAGCCAAGAGCCGCTCCGGCCTACAGATGGTAATGATCATCGTGGCCGTGCACGTGGTTTTTCTTGGAGGCCTGTTGTTCTCCGGTTGCCGCCCGGAAAAACCGACCCCCGAACCGGCCCCCGGCCCCGATGCCATCCCGATTCTGCCACCCGACGGGGGAGGGGTGGCTTCGCCGCCGGCTGAGACCAATACGGTGACGGTGGTGGAGGCGCCCGCCGCGCCGCCGCTGCCGGATGCCACGACCAGCGAACCCAAGCCGCCGCCCGTGACGCGTGACACGGAACCGGTGGAGGACATCGTGCCGTTGATCCCCGAGCCATCCGAGGGGCCCGAGGTGCCGGTGGCCGCCGGCGAGATCGAGTACGTGGTGGCCAAGGGCGACAATTTCACCAACATCGCCAGCAGGCACGGCGTCACTGTCCAGGCCATTATCAAGGCCAACCCGGCGGTGGATTCGAACCGCATGCAAATTGGCCAAGTGCTGATCATCCCCGCGCCAGCGGCCAAGCCGACCGCGCCCTCGCTGCCCGAGGGAACGGTGGTGTACGAGGTCAAGCCGGGCGACAGCCTTTACGCCATCGCCAAGGAGCACAAGACCACGGTCAAGGCCATCCGCGAGGCCAATGACCTGACCACCTCCAAGATTCGACCGGGGCAAAAACTGACCATTCTCTCGCCAGAAACCGAGAACTAGCCCGGGGTGAATCCGTCCCGATGAAGCTCGCCTCGACCTTGTTGGTGTTTGTCGTTTCCGCCCTGCTTGCGCTGGGGTTGGTGATGCTCTACAGCGCCACCATGTTCCACCGGAGTGGCGGGTTTTGGAGCGCACAGTTGCTGTGGTGTTGCATCGGGGTGGTGGTCTGCCTTGGCGCGGCCATGTCAGATTACCAACTGCTAAAAAAAGTCTCCGTGCCGGCGCTGGTGCTGGCGCTGCTCCTGTTGGTGGCGGTGATGATTCCCGGCATCGGGCTGGAGCGCAACGGTGCGCGCCGCTGGCTGCAGTTGCCGGGCACGACGTTTCAGCCGTCGGAGTTTGCCAAGCTGGTTGTCATCATTGCGCTGGCTCATTACTGCGAGCGCAAGGGCCGGAGGATGGGCACGTTCAAGAATGGACTGCTGATTCCCGGCATGGTGTTGGGGTTGTTTCTCGGGCTGATTTTCATCGAGCCGGACTGGGGTGCAACGGCACTGCTGGCCGCAGTCTGCGGGCTGATGCTGATACTGGCCGGCACCAAGATTCGTTACATGGCAATGCCGGTGATCGGGGTGATGTGTGCTGGCGGCTATCTGCTTTCGCAGAACACCGTCCGGCTGAACCGCATCACGAGCTGGCTCGATCCCGAGGGCACGAAACAGGGCGTCGGCTATCAGGCGTGGCAGTCGCTGATTGCGCTTGGCTCTGGCGGGACAACCGGCCTTGGCCTTGGCAACGGACGCCAAAAACTCGGCTTTGTGCCGGAGCACCAGACCGACTTCATATTCTCCGTGATCGGCGAGGAGCTTGGCCTGATCGCTACGATGGCGGTCGTTGTCGGCTTTGTTTTGTTTTTGGTTTGCGGGGCGTTCATCGCCATGCGCGCGCGCGACTTTTTCGGTTTTCTGCTGGCGTCCGGGCTGACCTTTTTGATCGGCCTGCAGGCGTTCATCAACATCGGCGTGGTGACCAGCATGCTGCCCAACAAGGGTCTGCCGCTGCCGTTCATCAGCCGCGGTGGCACGAATCTCGTGGCGATGCTGTTTTGCGTCGGCGTGCTGTTGAGCATCGCGCGGTTTGCGGATCAGGAAGGCCGCGCCAAGTCGGGCAAACAAAAGGACCCGGGCGGGTACTCCCCGTTTCGGGCCGGGACGTAGCATGAAGCCCTTGGCCAAGCGCATTGCCATCGCCTGCGGCGGAACCGGTGGGCACCTGTTCCCCGGCTTGGCCGTGGGGGACGCGCTCGTGGCGCGTGGCTGTGAGGTCACGCTGCTCGTCAGTTCGAGGGAGGTCGACCAGACAGCGGTCAAGTCGGCTTACGGAATGGAGGTCGAGTCACTGCCGGTCGTTGGCCTGAGCCACAATCTGCCCCGGTTCGCTGCCAGTTTTTGGTCGTCGCTTGGCCAATGCCGGAAGCTGTTCCGCGAAAACCGCCCGGACGCCGTGCTGGCGATGGGCGGGTTCACCAGCGCGCCGCCGGTGATCGCCGGTAAACTGATCGGCGCGCGCATTTTCCTGCACGAGGCAAACGCCATCCCGGGCCGGGCGGTGAAGCTGCTGGCGCCGTTGGCGGATGAGGTGTTCGTCCAGTTTCCCGCCGCGATGCCGAGGGTGCTGAGCACCGATATTCGCGCCACCGGTCTGCCGGTGCGCTCGGCGATGGAGCCGATCGAAAAGGCCGATGCCCGGACCGCGCTTGGCTTGGCGGAGGATCAGCCGGTGCTGCTCGTGATGGGCGGCAGCCAGGGGGCGCAGTCGATCAACCAGGCGCTGATCGAGTCGCTGCCGCGCTTGGCCAAGGCGGTGCCCGGCCTGCAGTTCATCCACTTGACCGGCGGGAGTGTCGAGCCGGTGCGCCAGGCGTACGATGCGCTTGGCTTGCGCGCGGTGGTGCGTCCGTTTTTGACCGAGATGGAGTATGCGCTGGGCGCGGCTGACCTCGCCGTGAGTCGCTCGGGGGCGTCGTCGCTGGCGGAGTTCTCGGCGATGGAGCTGCCGGCCATCCTGATCCCGTACCCGACTGCGGTGGACGACCATCAGCGGATCAACGCGCAGTCGTTTGTGGACATCGGCGCTGCGCGGTGTTTTCACCAGAAACAACTGACACCCCATCTGCTCGTCAGCCAGTTGAGCGAGTTGTTCGGCAGCCCGGCCAAGCTCAGGGCGATGGCTGCGTCGATGAAAAAATGGAAGGCAGCACAGGCGACGGAGGTGGTCGTGCAGCGGATTTATGAGGTGTGCGAATGGGAGGACGACGGCGGGGACGAGCTGATGTTTGACCTGCCGGGCGGGAAGGAGGCAGCCGCATGAGCGCCGGGGTCGCGGAGCCGGTTTCCCCGGCGAGAGGCGGTTTGAAGTCGCTACTCGAGGCCGCCGTCGCCGATGGGACAGTCATTCAGCAGAACGTCTCGCTGGCGGAACTGACGACCCTCCGGGTCGGCGGCCAAGCGGACTGGTTTGCTGAGCCGCAAAGCCAAGCCGACTTGTCGGCGCTGGTGAGCGCCTGCCGCGAACACGGCCTGCCGGTGACGGCGCTTGGCTTGGGATCGAATTTTCTCGTGCTCGACAGCGGCGTGCGCGGAGTGACCGTACGGTTGAGCGCCGGGGTGTTCGCCGGGATCGAGGCGGACGGCAGCCGGCTCAATTGTGGTGCCGCGGCGCGGTTGAAAAAAGTGGCCGCCGAGGCCAGGCGCTGCCGGTTGGCGGGGATGGAATTTCTTGAGGGCATCCCGGGCAGTGTCGGCGGCGGGCTGCGCATGAACGCCGGGGCGATGGGCAGTGAGTTGTTTGACGTGGTGGAGACGGTGCGGTTCATGGATCCCGCCGGCGAGGTGTTCGAGATGTCGGCGGAATCGATCGAGTCCACGTACCGAAGTTGTCCGCTGTTGAAAAACCAGATCGCACTCGGCGCGGTGCTGAAGGGCGAGCCGGACACCGGCGAGGCCATCGCCGCCCGCATGGCTGAGTACAGTCAAAAACGCTGGGGCAGCCAGCCCAAGGCGCGCAGCGCAGGTTGCATTTTCAAAAATCCGGAAGGCATTCCCGCCGGAAAATTGGTCGATGAGCTGGGGCTAAAGGGCGCGACCGAGGGTGGCGCGATGGTGTCGCAGGAGCACGGCAACTTCATCGTCAACAACGGCGACGCGACGGCGGGGGATATTCTGCGGTTGATCGATCGCATCCGGGAGAGGGCGCTGGGCGAGCGCGGCATCGAGTTGCAGACCGAGGTGCAAATCATCGGGAGGGAGGACGGGCGTGTTTGAGCCACTTGAAATTTGCGTGATGCTTGGCGGGCCATCCGGTGAGCGGGAAGTGTCGCTTCAGTCCGGCGCAGCGGTGGCGGATGCGCTGCGGGGCCTCGGCCACCGGGTGAGCGAAATCGACCCCGTGGACAAAGAGTTCCGGCTGCCGCAAAACACCGATATTGTGTTTCTGGCGCTGCACGGGACGTACGGGGAGGACGGAACGATGCAGGCTAAGCTCGACGCGTTGGGTGTGCCGTACACCGGCTGCGGTGAGGCGGTGAGCCGCTTGGCCTTTGACAAGGTGGCGGCCAAGCAAGCCTGCGCGGGGCGGGGGATTGCCACGGCGAACGACTGCGTGGTGGATGACCCCGGGGCCGGCCTGCCCGGCGGGCTCGAGCTGCCGCTGGTGCTCAAGCCGGTTTGCCAGGGATCGAGCATTGGCCTCGAGTTTGTCGAGTCGGCTGCCGCTTGGCCAAGCGGCTTGGCCAAGTCGCTCGAGGGCGGTGGCAGGGTGCTGGTCGAGGAGCGGATCGAGGGCCGGGAAGTCACGGTGGGCATCGTCGGTGGCCAGCCGCTGCCGGTGATTGAGATCACGCCCAAGCGCGGCGCCTACGATTACGCCAACAAATACACCGCCGGCGCGACCGAGTACACCTGCCCGGCGGAGTTTGACGAGGAGGCCACGCGCCGCATCCAGTGTGCCGGTGAGCAGGCGTTGTTTGCCGTGGGTGGCGGCAACTGCGCTCGCGTGGATTTTATCGTGAGAGCGGATGGTGAGCCGGTGTTCCTCGAGGTCAACACCCTGCCGGGCATGACCGAGACGAGTCTGCTGCCCAAGGCGGCGGCGGCGAGCGGCACCAGTTTCGCCGAACTGTGCCAGTGGCTGGTCGAGTTGGCCGTGGAACACCCGCCGCTGGCAGCCACCGGATGAACCGAATGAAATCGCTGGGAACAACAAACTAAACGCAGAGGGCCGCAGAGAGAGGAAAAAATTGAGAACAGAAAACTTGAAATTACAAAAAAGCGATGGCCTTGGCCAAGCGCGTCCGGATGTCGCGACAGCGTCATGGAGTGCGGCTCTCCGTGCCGCTTAGGAAACCGGTTTGTTGGCGATTAAAATGAAACATGGATGAACAGGATGAACAGGATGGACAGGATTTTGAAAAACTGAAAACTTGAAACTGAAAACTTAAAAACCATTGAGAGCGAAACGTCGAAACAGCAAGTCGGGGCAGAAAAAACTGCTCTCGGTCAAGGTACAGTCGCAGCAGGCCAAGCGCGAGCAGTTGCGCAGGCTGCGTTCGTTGGCGGCCCTGGCCCTGGCGATCGTGGCGATCATCACCGTCTGCTGGCAGGGCGGCGCGTTCGCGCTCAACCGGCTCGTGTACGAGAACGAGTCGTTCTCCGTCAAGCAACTGGATTACCGGACCGACGGAATCATCACCGTGGACCAACTCAGGAAATGGGCCGGAGTTCGTTTGGGCGACAACCTGCTCAAGCTTGATTTGCTGCGGATCAAGCGCGACATCGAGCTGGCACCGCGCGTGAGGGCGGCGTCAGTGGAGCGTTATCTGCCGGACACGCTGCAGGTGCGGGTCGCCGAGCGGGTGCCCATGGCACAAGTCTGGGCCTGGCAACGCGACGGTGCCGGCGAGACGGATTACGACTGCGTGAGGCTGCAACTCGACGAGACCGGCCACGTGATGACGCCCATCGACGGCCACTCCGTGGTGGCACCCGAGGACCAGGCCGAGTGGTCGCTGCCGGTCGTCTCCGGGATCGACCTCGGGAAACTCAAGACGCTCGCCCCCGGCCGTCCGGCTGGCCTGCCAAAGCTGCGGGCCGCGCTTGGCCTGATCGGGGAGTTTCGCCGCTCGCCACTGGCCGGCACGGTGGACTTGCGGGCGATCGACGTCTCGCCGCCGCGCCTCCTGCGGGTGACCACCGGCGATGGGGGGCAGGTGGATCTCTCGACCGAGCGCCTGTCCCGGCAGCTCAACCGCTGGGCCCGCATCCGGGCGCACGGGCAGAAATTTGGCCTCGCCATCGAGACGGTGGACCTTTCGGTGACCAACAACGTGCCGGTTCGCTGGATGCTCTCCCCGTCGATCGCCGAGGACATGAAGCGTGGGCGAAAGGTGGCCCGTAAATAAACAAACCGTGAGTAATTCACAAATCATCGTAGGCCTCGAGATCGGCACCTCCAAGGTGTGCGTTGCCGTGGGGGAAGTGAGCGAAAACCAGGTCGTCAACATCATCGGCCTTGGCCAGGCGAAATCCCGGGGCGTACGCAAGGGGGAGATCATCGACGTCGCCCTCGCCGAGGAGGATGTGCGCAACGCCATCGTCGAGGCCGAGCAGGTAGCCGACGTCGAGATTCGATCGGTGTTCCTCGGCGTGACCGGCAGCCACATCCGCGGCTTCAACAACACCGGCGTCCACCCCGTGGTGTCGGCGGATCGCGAGATCACCACCACCGACATTCAGGATGTCATCAAGAACGCCAAGGCGATCAACCTGCCGACCGACCACTCGGTGATCCACGTCATCCGGCAGCACTTTCGCGTGGACGGGCAGGACGGCGTCCTCAACCCGGAGGGCATGCTGGGGGCCAAGGTCGAGGTGGACGTGCACGTCGTCAGCGGCCGGTACAACCGTTTGCAAAACCCGATTCGCCTCGTCAGCGGACTACACCTGGAGGTGGAAAACATCTCATTCAGCGCCCTGGCCTCCTCCCTCGCCATCCTCAGCACCGAGCAGAAGGAACTGGGCACGTTGGTGATCGACCTCGGCGCCGGCGTCACCGAGTACGCAGTGTACTCCGCCGGCGTCATCAAGCACACCGGCGTGTTGGCGGTCGGGGGCGACCACGTCTCCAACGACCTCGCCTACGGGCTGAAGGTGCCGCTGGCCCGCGCCGAGCAACTCAAGATCGACCACGGCTCGGCGGTGATCGACCCCGAGGCCGGGGATCGCGAGATCGACTTGTCCGACGACAGCTTGATCCCAGGCCGGCAGGTCAACCTCGGGCACATGCAGAAGATCATGTCGATGCGCCTGCAGGAGACCTTCGAGCTGATCGCCAGGGACATTGGCCAGGCGGGATTGATCGAGTACCTCCGCGCGGGGGTGGTGCTCTGCGGCGGCGGTGCGCGCATCCCACACATCACCCGACTGGCGCGGGACGTGTTCAATCTCCCGGTCGCCATTGGCCGGGCCAGCACCGTGAGCGGCATCAAGAACGCGCTGGACGAGCCGGAGTTCGCCACACCGGTCGGGCTGATCAAGTTTGGGGTCTTTCAGTCACAGGCCAACCCGCGCCGTGCCGGATTTGGCCGGGCGATCCGCCGGCAGGTCGCCGCGCTTTTTGGCCGTTGAACCAGCAGGACGAACAATGAAAAATTCCACCAAGCCAACTCCGAACGCCAACCCGGTCATTCGCCTGCTCGGCTTGGGTGAGGCCGGCGTGAAACTGGTCGAGACCCTCGCCATGATCGGCCCCGGGGGCATCGAGACGTATTCGCTGGACACAGACAACCGCAGCCTCGCCCGCTGTCACCAGTCGCAGACTTTCCTGCTTGGCCAAGCGATCCCGTGCGGCTTGGGAACCGGCGGCGACTCCGCTCTGGCTCGGGCCGCCGTCGAGTCCGACAGCGAGCACTTGGCCGGGATCGTCCGGGGCGCCGACCTGGTCTTTATCGTCGCCGGGATGGGGGGCGGCACCGGCACAGGGGCCGCTTCGTTTTTGGCGAACTTGGCCAAGGAAGCAGGGGCGCTCGTCGTGGGCGTGGCGGCAACACCGTTTGACTGCGAGGGCATCCGGCGCTGCAACCAGGCCACCGGAGGGGTGCGCGACCTTAAACAGGTCGCCGATGCGGTTTTTCATTTTCCAAACCAGGACGTCGTCCTCATGGAGGGCGCGAACATCAGCCTCCACGAGGCGCTGGACATCGCCAACCGCCACCTGTGCGAGGCCGTGCTAGGCGTGAGCCGGATGCTGCTCGACTCGGGTATGTTGAACGTCTCCTTCGGCGACCTCCAGGCAGCGCTGCGCGGCCGGCACAGTCTCGGCTCCGTTGTCCATGTCGATGCAAGCGGCGACGACCGGGCCGCCGCCGCCGTGCGAAAGCTGCTGACCCATCCGGCCGCCCGCGGAGGCGAGGCACTGCGGGAAGCCAGCACGTTGCTGGTGCACCTGTCGGGGGAGGAGATGACCATGGCGGAGATTGTCGCCGTGACCGGCGCAATCGGCAGCCATGCCACCACGGCCAACCTCGTCGTCGGTGCCTCCGGGCCGGGCCGCGACGGTGTCGGGCTGCAGGTGACCGTAGTCATCGCGCACGCCGCCAAACTTGCCGAGCCCGGGCAGGAGCAAGCCAAGGCGCATCCCGACCCAACCGGGCAGGCATCCGGCCTCGGGTTTTCCGGTTCCTTCTCGGTGCCGGACACCGGCAGTTATCTTGACTTGGGGAAGGATACCGGCGGTACATCTCGCGGTGGTTTTGCCTACACGCCACCGGCTCCGACGGCGGATGCATTGACACCCGAATGCCGTGAAGACCTCATCCGGGTTGCGGCCAAGGAGGAGCCGAACCGAAAAAAACGGCAGAAGATCGTTCAGGAAATGTTGCCGCTCGAGATCGTCTCCAAGGGCCGGTTCGAGAAAAGCGAGCCAACCATCCACAAGGGCGAGGATCTCGATCAACCCACGTACATCCGGCGCGGAGCGATCCTGAACTGACCGCGCTTGGCCAAGCGGGGATTGGGAGTGGAGGGTTTTTGCCGTTGGGGTGGCGGATGGGAGGGAGCCGTGAGCTGAGGCCAAGCTGGCAAGGCCGAGCAGCAGCAGGAAAGTAAACGCTTTCGTGTGAAAGTTCATTGGCTCAAAAAATGGCATTACTCGATTGTCAATGTTGGTTTGCCTCTCGTTCGCCGGTGAGTGTTGGCTACTGGTTTCAGATTGAGCATCATCTTTTTCACTTTGCGATTCTTCAATTATCGGACTGACCCCGTTCTGGTTTCAGATTAATCATCGACTTTTTCGCTTTGGGATTCTGCAATTATCGGACTGACCCCGTCCCATTTGCGTCCTCTGTAAATAACATTCAAGATCTTCTAGTGAAGTTTCCCATTCAGATATTTTCTCTTCGCATTGATTTCTAACTTCTCGATCATTTATGAGATCAATAACCTCCTCTGTATTAATCTGCTTCTCATTGCCTTTGCAAAGTATCATCTGATTACGCACAAAAACTCGATAACCTTCACGATAAAGACTATAGACAACAATGAAGTTTGTTTTTTTTGGTTGCCTCATTGCGGCAACAAGGTATGCTTTCATTACTCCGTTTACGATCTGGTTCACGGCACTTTCCCACTGTTCTAAATACTTCTCGATTGGCCATGTTTCAATTGGTGCGGCAAAGCGCTCGTAAAAGCCCCCGATTTCTATCTCACACAATTGACATTTTTCACCAAAATAATATTTAGGCTGTTGTTTGATTACAATAATATCAAATGGCATTATTTACCTATTCTTACTAGATTCTCATCACAGGTGCCAATACGGTTTCCAAATTTATCAAACATTTTCCATACACCACCTTTATGTTGGTCAATATCTGGAGTAATATAACGATCACCCTTTTGAAACACTGGTGCCCACTGAGAATCGAATGGAGCGTCTTTTGTTGGCTCTTCTATTCCTACCTCGCCGAGTTCACCGCCAGTTGAATCTGATGTTGATTGCTGGCGCAGCCTGCCCGATGCGCTTGCTTTTTCGCGTTGCCCAGCGCCGGGAGCAGCAGCGCGGCGAGAATGGCAATGATGGCGATCACCACCAGCAATTCAATCAACGTAAATCCCCTGACGAGACTGTTTTCTTTCTTCGTTTTCATCTTGTTTTGGAGTGTCTACGGGTTGGCTTGGCTTGTCCAAGTCACGTTGTGGTGCAGGGGCCTTGCGCCTACCCCCATTCTTCGACCACGGATCGGCTTTTTTAAGGTGGAACCTGCCATGTCCCTGCTCCGTGTTGTGATGGCCTTGCGGCCACCTGTTCCTGATGCCGTTGCGCAGTGCAGTCCGTCCCCGCAGGGGCGGCCCGTAAGGGCCGAGGGCGCAACGTAGCAACGGCATCTCCTCTCTCGCTCTCATCTCTTTCTTGCTTCACCGAGGAATACCTCAGACGGCGTGACGTTGTCCAGCTTCGAATGTTTCCTCTCGTTGTTGTAATACTCAAAATAGTTCTTCAACCCCCGGTGCAACTCATGCCCGTCGGCGTAATCTTTTGGGTACACGTTCTCGTACTTCACCGTCCACCACAACCGCTCGATGATGGCGTTGTCCAACGCTCTCCCTCGCCCGTCCATGCTGATCGCTATCTCCTTGGCCAACAGCACACCCGTGAACGCCTCCGACGTGAACTGTGCCCCTTGATCCGTGTTGAATATCTCCGGTTGCCCACGCCGCAGCGCTCCCTCCAGTGCCTCCACGCAAAACAGGTTCTCCATCGTGTTCGACAACTCCCACGACAACACATACCGACTGCGCCAATCAATCACCGCTGCCAAGTACATGAATCCGTGCCTCATTGGGATGTAGGTGATGTCTGTACTCCAGACTTGGTTCACCCGCTCAATCTTCACTTTACGCAGTAAATACGGATATATTCTGTGCCCAGACGTCGGCTTGCTCGTGTGCGGCCCTGGCGTGATCGCTTGCAACCCCATCTTCCGCATCAACCCCGCTATTCGCTTGTGATTCACCTCGTGGCCCTCGTCATCTCTCAACCAGCGAGTCATCCGCAGATACCCAAACTCGGCATGCTTCATGTATTGCTCGTCTATCAAGCGCATCAACATCCGGTTCTGTCCCGTCTCTCTCGCCGCTTCGTAGTAGAAGCCCGAACGGGGAACGCCTGCCAGCCCACTCTGCCGCCGCACCGAATAATCCAGGCTCGGCTTCACCCAAGCCCGGCGGGTTGCAACCGGCAGGCTCATAGCTTTTTTTTGAGCCATTTCACATCCATCTTCAGTCGGCCAATCTCCTCGTAAAGTGGAGCCGTCAACTCCTCCTCGCTCTTGCCTTGCCCGTTCTTGCTTCCGGAAAAAAGCTCCGGCGCATTCTGAAGCAATCGCTTCTTCCAATCGGAGATCTGATTCGGATGAACCAAATATTCCGTTGCCAACTCGGCCAAGGTCTTTATCCCCTTAACCGCCTCCATCGCCACCTTGGCCTTGAACTTGTCTGTGAATACCCTTCGTTTTCCTCCCATTTGTATGCGCCCTTTCGTACCATTTCTGGGACGCAGTTTCCACTTAAGCCTGTGGTCCTAAAATCGGGGTTAACCGCAGTGTCCTCGACGAGGCAATAGTGGATCTCCGGGAAGGCAAGGAGTTTTACGAATCTCAAGACGAATACTTGGGCGTTTACTTTAGCGATTCGGTGTTAACCGATATAGAATCTCTTGCGATTATCGCCGGAGTACACGCCAGTTGTTTCGGGTGTTTTCGAAAGCTCGCCACGAAATTCCCGTATGGCATTTATTACATGAAGCCTAAACACGA
>ERZ813253.327-NODE-327-length-17452-cov-6.449928_pt1 | contig 17452 bp, 17 predicted proteins | sample MGYA00520893_ERZ813253 | MGnify/ENA primary metagenome ERZ813253 (study PRJEB31669, sample SAMD00080414) | marine metagenome | biome: oceanic hadal pelagic zone biome; feature: marine hadalpelagic zone; material: sea water | place: Pacific Ocean:Izu-Bonin Trench...
ATCTTGTCATGCGTTCGGGGTCCATACGAGCATGAGCACAAGCATGACTAACATCGACAGTCACGGCATCTCCAACGCCATAATGATGCAGTTATGCGAGGAATTCCTTGCTCACAGCCAGAGCCGGGTGGAAATCCTGGATGCCTGCATCGCATCGATGTCGGCGCCTGATAACGCCGACGCCGGCTCCCTCTCCGAGTTCCTACGCGAAGTCCATAACCTGAAAGGCGCCGGTGGGTCCTTCGGCTTCCCTGCCATCAGCCTGATCGCTCACCGCCTGGAAGATTATCTTTTACGGGCCGGCGCCCCCACGACGAAACAGCTCGGTGATTTGCAGGTCTTTGTCGATCGCTTGTCCGACATTATCGAAACAGGCGTCAATCCGGATGACGACGCGACCAATTCGATTCTGCGGACTTTGCCGGTCCACTCCGTCTTCGATCCCTCGGAAGTCGTTCAGCGCGATGTCGAGGTGCTGTTGGTTATACCGTCGCGGGCCATCGGGCATTTGGTGTCCCGCGAACTCCAGGCCTGCGGATACCGGGTGAACACGGCGCAAACGCCCGGCATGGCCTTCGATATAGCCATCAAGACGCGGCCCGACATGATCATTACCTCCGCCGTCCTCGATCCGGTGAGCGGTATCGACCTGGTTCGGGTCTTCGCGGCCATGGCGCTCACCGAAGACATACCCATCGCGGTGCTCACCAGCTTCGCCCGCAACCACCAGGATTTCCAACGTCTGCCGGAAGGCGCCGCAATCATCCGCCTCGACGATCACCTCAAGGACGATCTCGCCAACGTCATCGCCAATTTCGAGCAGCGCCTGGAAGAAACCGCCGCGGTCGTGACCGGTAAGGCCTGATTTCGGGGCTGCCTCATCCCCGGCGGCGGCGGGATCTGCCTTCGCGCTCGGGATTGGCGACTTCTTTCGGCTCGGGCAGGGTCACCACCTTGGCCAGGTTGGGGAAGGCGTGGGTCTTGTGGGGCAGCGCCATGGCCTCGATGAAATGCTCCTGAAAACGCGGCTCGACGGCGGTCTCGATCTTTTCGACCCGGCGCACCACGCTCTCGATCTCGCGCCGCGCCGCCCGGTTGAGCAGGGCGATGCGAGCGCCGGTGCCGGCGGCGTTCCCGGCGGCGGCGACACGGTCGAGGGGACAATCGGGGATCATCCCCAACACCATGGCGCGTTTCACGTCGATATGGCTGCCGAAGGCGCCGGTCAGCACGATGCGGTCAACCGACTCCACGCCCATGCGGTCCATCAACAGGCGCGCCCCGGCATAGAGCGCCGCCTTGGCGAGCTGGATGGCGCGCACATCGTTCTGGGTGACGCGGATTTCTGGCGTCCCCTCGACCAGCACGTAAGAGAAGGTGCGGTCATCGGCGACCACGCGTGGAGTGCGCGCCGCCATGGCGCCGTCGATGGAACCGTCTGACGCCAGGATGCCGGCGAGATACATTTCGGCGAGCACCTCGATGATTCCCGAGCCGCAAATTCCCGTGACCTTGGCGTCGAACCCCTCCTCGTTGGACCATAGCTCGCTGCCGATCACCGAAAAGCGTGGCTCCAGGGTCTCCGGATCGATGCGCACGCGCTCGATGGCGCCAGGGGCAGCGCGCTGGCCGCAACTGATTTGCGCGCCCTCGAAGGCGGGGCCCGTCGGGCTCGAGGCGGCGAGCAGCCTGTCCTTGTTTCCCAGCACGATCTCCGCGTTGGTGCCCACATCGACGATCAGCATCAAATCATCCGAGAGATGAGGCCCTTCGGCGAGGATCACCCCCGCGCTGTCGGCCCCGACATGGCCGGCTATACAGGGCAGCACATAGACTCGGGCGTTTCGGTGGACATGGAGATCGAGCTCGCTCGCCCAGATGGTAAGGGATTCGTCGGTGGCCAGGGCGAAGGGCGCAAAGCCTAACTCGAGGGGGCTCACGCCGAGCAGAAGATGATGCATGATGGGGTTGCCGACGAAGGTCAGCTCAAGGATGTCGCTGACCTCGATGCCGGCCTCTTCCGCGACCTCGGCGGCCAGCTTGTCGATGGTCTCGCGCACCACCCTGGTCATCTCGCCGTCGCCGCCGGGATTCATCATCAGATAGGAGACTCGGCTCATGAGGTCTTCGCCGAAGCGGATTTGCGGGTTCATGGCGCCCGCTGCCGCGACCACCTCGCCGGTGCCTAAATCACAGAGATGGGCGGCGATGGTGGTCGAGCCGATATCCACGGCAAGACCGTGGGCGCGGTCGGCGAAGCCCGAGCGCACGTCGATGATCTGGGCCGCCTCGCGCACCGCCACGGTGACTTTCCAATCGCCCTTGCGTAAGGCCACCTGCAAGCCGTGCAGCACGCGCAAATCCGCATGCAGCTCGCCGAGGCCCCATTGATCCTGAAGCGCCAGGATAACCCGCCTCAGATCGGACGCCGGCTCGTTCATGTCGGGCTGGGCGACCTCGACATAATGCAGGGTGACCACCGGATCGATTTCGATGACCCGGGCATCGGCGCGTTTGCGCACAAGCTGCTTATGGACCTGGCTTTCGGCGGGAACGTCGATCACCACATCGCCGCGCACACGCGTCTGGCAGCTCAGACGGCGGCCGGCATCGAGGCCGCGTTTCTCGGCGTAGCGGACCTCGGCGGCGTTGCCTGCCGTCAGATTCTCGGGCCGCGAGGTGATGCCGTGCTTGGCGAATTCACCCTCGCTCAGCGTGATCTGGCAGCGCCCGCACAGGGCCCGCCCGCCGCAGACGGAATCGATATCGACGCCAAGCTCGCGCGCCGCGTCGAGCAGTGGCGTATCCAGCGCAAAACGCCCGCGCAGCCCCGACGGGGTAAAGACGACCAATGCGTCATTAACAGCGGGGGCGTCTTCAGCCACGGCGGCGGCGCTCCCCCCGGCGGCCTGCGGCGATCTCTTCGCCCTCGGCGGCGGGTGGCCGGAAGCGCTTGATCCAGCGCGAGCAATGGCTGTCATGGCCCATCATCACGTCGCCGCCCATGGTGGCGATGATAACCTCCTCGTGGAGCGGGCTGGTGATCGCCGAAGTCATGCCGGCGCCCATGGCCATGGTCAGGAAGGCGGCGTTAAGGCCGTTACGGGCGGGCAGGCCGAAGCTGATGTTCGAGGCGCCGCAGGTGGTGTTGACCTTAAGCTCCTCGCGCAGGCGGCGGATGATCTTGAAGGCAGTGAGCCCGGCCACATTGATCGCGCCGACCGGCATGACAAGCGGATCGACAACCACGTCGCAGGCCGGGATGCCGTAGTCCGCCGCCCGCTCGACGATCTTCTTGGCCACCGCGAAGCGCTCGTCCGGGTCTTCGGAAATGCCGGTCTCGTCGTTCGAGATGGCGACCACGGCGGCGCCGTATTTCTTGATCAGGGGCAGGACCTGCTCGAGACGCTCTTCCTCGCCGGTGACCGAATTGACCAGGGCCTTGCCCTTGTAGACCGAAAGACCGGCTTCGAGGGCCCCGACGATGGAGGAGTCGATCGACAGGGGAACGTCGGTCAGGGACTGCACAAGCTGGATCACCTCGGCCAGAATCTTCGGCTCATCGGCCAGCGGGATGCCGGCATTGACGTCGAGCATATGCGCCCCCGCCGCGACCTGGGCCAGGGTGTCGCTCTCGACCCGGCTGTAATCGCCCGCCGCCATCTCGGCGGCCAACAGCTTTCGCCCGGTCGGATTAATACGCTCGCCGATGATGACGAACGGTCGGTCGAAGCCGATCACCACTTCGCGAGTGGCTGAACTCAGCACGGTCTCGGTCATATTATTTCCTTGTGTTCAATAGTCTTGCGGGCGCGTTTGTGATGGTCATGGGAGCGGCGTCCACCGCGCACTCCCGACTCGATGATGATCTCGGATACCAGTTCCTCCTGGCGGTACGCCATCAGATGGATACCGGCAACCCCTTTTATCTCACGAATGGCTTGGATCAGCTCGATACAAATACGCTTGCCTTCGATTTTTTGATTCTCGGCGCCCTCAATCCTGGCGATGATCTCGTCGGGGATATGCACGCCGGGAACGTTACCGCGAATCCAGCGGGCGGCGCGCGCCGAGGCCAGCGGCCCGACCCCGACCAGGATGAAGCAGCGCTTATCCAGCCCCATGTCGCGCACCCGCTCCATATAGGTCTCCAGGCGGGCGATATCGTAGCAATATTGGGTCTGCACGAACTGGGCGCCGGCGGCGATCTTCTTGGCCAGGCGCAGGGGGCGGAAATCATAGGGCGGCGCGAAGGGATTGGCCGCCGCGCCGAGAAATACCTTGGGCGGCGTGGTCAACGGGCGGCCCGACAGAAAACGCGACGCGTCGCGCATGGTGCGGATGGTCTCGAGCAGGGAAATGCTGTCGAGGTCGAACACCGGCTTGGCGCCCGGCTGATCGCCGGCCTGCACGCCGTCGCCGGTGAGGCAGAGGATGCTGCACACGCCGATCGCCGCAGCCCCCAGCACATCGCCCTGAATGGCGATGCGGTTGCGGTCGCGGCAGGAAATCTGCATGACCGGCGAATAGCCGGCGTTGGACAGCAGGCTGCAGATGCCGATGCTCGACATATGGGTGTTGGCGCCCGAGGCGTCGGTCGCGTTGATCGCGTCGCAGACTTCGCCGAGCACCAGGGCGCGCTCGTAGACGTCGCGCGGGTCGGCGGAATCCGGCGGATTAAGCTCGGCGGTGACGGCGAACTTGCCGGCTCTGAGCACCCTCTCCAGACGGCCGGGCGAGGAATAGCCGGGCGGCGGCTGGTCGGGGTTCGACGGATCGAACGGCCCGAGTCCCATCACTCCCGGCCCTCATTTTTCTGGTCGGCGAACATGCTGCCTTCCCGGGTCACGCGCAGCCATGAGGAGGTCTCTGCCAGACGCTGGTCGAGCGGGTCCTGGACCACGGTGATCACCATGCCCTCGTCCATCCGTTGGGCGCCTTCCCAGGCTTCCACCCAGACGCAGCGCATGTCGGGGATGACCTCGCAGCCGCCGTCGAGACGGACCCCGCCGCAAGGGCCGTTGCGCAAGCTTTTGGGGCAGTTCATGGGACACGACATGCCGCTTGAGCGCAGGGCGCACTGGCCGCACATGCGGCAATCGAACATAAACCCCTTGATGCCCCGCTCGAGAGCCGCCATGGGCGCTTCGAGGCGGCTGTAGCCGATCCGCTCGAACAGGGGATGGAGACGCAACAGCAGGCTGAAGAATTTATTGTATAGCCATTCCAGCAGCCGCGCGTTGCGCACCGACCAGTGACGGACCGCGTACATGACCCCGCGCCTTAAGCCGCCGACGATCGCGCTGCGAGGACGCCGGAGTCCCCGATCACCCGGGCGATCGACTCTTCCCCGCCCGGCGCCATGAGATGGGCGCCCGAAACGCCGTCGATGGCGCGCAGCTCGGCCAGCAATTCGGCGCAAATGGCGCGGCCTTCGGCGCGTTGATCCGCGGCCCCCTCGAGGCGAACGATGAGCGGTTCGGGGATATGAACGCCGAACAGCTTGTCATTCATCCAGCGCGCCGATTTCGCCGAGGTCAGCGGCCCGATGCCGATCAGATAATAAGCCCGCTCGGTAATCCCCTCGTCGACCAGCCGCGCCATGTAGCGGCGCAGCACCGCCATGTCGAAGCAATATTGGGTCTGGAAGAAATTGGCGCCGGCGTCGATCTTGGCGACGATGCCGTCGGGTTTCCAGTTCTCATCGAGGGGGCGGGGCGCGTCGGCGGCGCCGATAAACAGCCCCGGCGGCGGCTCGATGGCGCGGCCGCCGGGAAAGCTGCCCCGGCTCATGCAGCGCGCGGTGCTCAACAGATCGCGAGTATCGAGATCATAGACCCCCTTGGCGTCGGGCTGGTCGCCGGCCGTCGGATCGTCGCCGTACAGGCACAGGATATTGGGAACGCCAAGGGCCGCAGCGCCCAACAGATCGGCCTGCAAGGCCAGCCGGTTGCGGTCGCGCACGGTGAACTGCAACACCGGCTCGATGCCGTCCCGGGCGAGAATCGCGGCGCAGGCCAGGGCCGACATATGGGCGCGCGCGCCGGCTCCGTCGGTCACATTGACCGCGTCGGCGAGGCCCTTGAGCATGCCGGCGCGCTCCAGAACCCGGGCCGGGTCGGCGGAATCGGGCGGCGAGGTTTCGGCGGTCAGGGCGAAATCACCGCGCCGCAACGCCGCTTGCAGACCGCCGCCGCGGCGAGATTCCGTCATGTCATCCATCCGCCCGGCCTCCCGAGGCCACCAGGGCGGCTAGCCTGTCATCGTCGAATTCGGCTTCAAGCCGCGCCGCCACGGCGTCCGCTTCGGCCTCCAGGTCTGCGCCGCAGGGGGCCGGATCGCCGCGCCGCCATTCGGCAAGATAGGCGTCGGTATCGCGTGCGCCGCTGCGCATGGCGGCCCGATCGATGGCCTTCTCGAAGCGTTCCGACAGCACCCTCTTGGCCGCGTTACGCTTCTCCTTGGCGATCACCTGAGCGGGAATGTCACGCCAATAAACGATGGTCAGCTTTGCCATGAGGCGAGTTTTCTTTCTTGGCTCTCTTTGCATCGGCCATGAAGCGTTCGAGCTCGCCATAGCCGGTGTAGCGGTATTCATAGGTCAGGCCGAGCTTTTCCGCCGCCGCGCGGGCCTGGGCGACAAGCGCGTCATCTTCGGTCTGCGCGAGATAGATCAGCTTGCTGTAATTGCCGAAATATTCGTCGCGAAGCTGCGGGTGACGGTCGAGGCCGAGGCCCTGGATGATCAGCAGATCGAAATGGCGCACCAGATAGTCGGTCAGGAAGAACGACCCCGGCTCGGCGTCCATCATCGCCTCGAAATCGGCCCGGCCGGCATAGAACTGGTAGCAGTGCGGGCCGGCGATGCGTTCGATGCCTTCTTCGGCCAGCATGTCATCGAGTTGCCCGCCGCTGCCGCAATCGCCATAGACCACGAGAATCTTGTCGTATTTACCCCGGGCGCCATGAATTTTTTCGCGCACCGCGGGCGGAATTTTCTCGGGCCGGTTATGAAATTGCGCGGGGACACAGGTGATCGCAAAATGATCCCAGCCATTGGCGCGGATCAGGGCGGTGATTTCCTGGGCCAGCGCACCACAGGCAATCAGCAGCGTCGTGGGCGAGGCGGCCATGGCGCGGGCGGTTTCGCTTAGTCCCCGCCGGCCGCCTGAGTGGCCGCGAGAGAGCCCTGGCGCTTGGCCATCAGTTCCTTGGCGGTCTCCACCGCGACCGCCGCATCCCGGCAATAGGCGTCGGCGCCGACGCTCTCGCTGAACGCTTCGTTGAGCGGCGCGCCGCCGACCATGACGATATAGTCGTTGCGCATGCCCTTCTCGATCAGGGTGTCGATGACGACCTTCATATAGGGCATGGTGGTGGTCAACAGCGCCGACATGCCGAGGATGTCGGGTTGGTGCTCCTCGATCGCCGTCAGGTAACTCTCGACCGAATTGTTGATGCCGATGTTGACCACCTCGAAGCCGGCGCCCTCCATCATCATGGCCACCAGGTTCTTGCCGATGTCGTGGATGTCGCCCTTGACCGTGCCGATCACCACCGTGCCCATCTTGGGCGCATTGGTGGCGGCGAGCAGGGGCCGGAGGATAAACATCCCCGCCTTCATGGAGTTGGCGGCAAGCAGCACCTCGGGCACGAACAGAATGCCGTCGCGGAAATCGATGCCGACGATTTTCATGCCCGCGACGAGCGCCTCGGTGAGTACTTTATAGGGTATCCACCCGCGCCCGAGGAGGATGTTCACACCCTCCTCGATCTCTTCGGCGAGGCCATCGTACAGGTCCTCATGCATCTGCTGCACAAGGTCTTCGTCGCTCAGTTCATCGAGGATAATATCGTCTTCGTCGGCCATGGCCACAACACCCGTTGCAAAAGTGAAATCAACCGTCTACGGACACGCTAATCTAGCGTCCAGTTAAATTCAGCGGCCTTCCGCTGCTAACTTGGATGCGACGCGTAATGTCTAAACTGCGACATGCGTGTCGTTTCCAGGGGCCCCGGCCGGGCCCGTGGGAAAGTCACTCTCATGAGAGCCAAAACGAACGCCAAATCGCACCGAACTCGAGGGGCAATTTAGGCGTCAACGATTAGCAAATCGTAAAGGACGCTGTATGGTCTTTGACCTGGGTCAATGCCGCCCGGCCGGATTGTCTCATACTGCGGGTGGCGATCGATCGGCACGACAGGGTTGCTTAGAAACCTCGGCCTCAATAGTATTATTTCATAATCTCCGGAGAGTGACCGTCATGAAGGTGCGGACAATTCTCACACCGGTTACCGGCGCCGATGAAGACCTTGCCGGTATCGAGGCCGCGTTCACACTCAGCGCTCATCTCGGCGGCGCCCATGTCGAGGGGCTCCATGCGCACCGCGACGCGCGCGACGCCCTTGCCTATATCGGCGAAGGCATGACCGGCGCGATGATCGAAGAACTCATCACCACCGCCGAAGAAGAAAGCGCCCAAAGCACCAAGCGCGCCCAGCGCGATTTCTCAGCGGCCTGTGAAAAGGCCGGGTTCGTTCAGCATGACGGTTCCGGTGACAGCCCTGGCGCCCGGACGGCTCATTTGACGATCGAGACCGGACCGGAGGAAGAATTATTCGCCCTCAGAGGCCGGGTTGCCGACATGATTGTGGTGACCCGCGTGGCCAAGGATGGCGACCCGGGCAAGCGCGCCACCCTTGAGGGCGCCTTGCTGGAGAGCGGCAGGCCGCTCTTCATTGTGCCGCCCGAAGGTTTGCACGGGCCGCTTGCCACGGCGGCCATCGCCTGGAATGGCAGCGCCGAGGTGGCGCGCGCCGTGTCCCAGGCCCTGCCCCTGCTGGCCGAGGCGGAAAAGGTTTTCATACTGATCATCGAGGAAGGATTGCGCCCCGGACCGTCGCCCGACGATCTGGTCGCCTATCTCGCCCGCCACGGCATCGCAGCGACGATCCACGACACGGCGTCCAACCACCTTCCCACCGGCGAGGCCCTGCTGTCGGACGCCGAGACGGTGGGCGCGGATTTCCTGGTCATGGGCGCCTACACCCACAGCCGCCTGCGCCGCATGATCATGGGCAGCGCGACCGAACATGTGCTCAGCACGGCCGCATTACCAATCCTGATGATTCCGTAAAGCAACGCTGGGCTGCTCGAAAAACTTCGATCTTGTCGAGTCGATATCAAACAGAGTAATTTAGCGATCAAGAAATCGCTTTATAATGCTGATTTCCGGGGCTTTATACCAATGGTCAACGTTCTCAGAAGGGATGGCGACAACCTATCTAACGGCGTGGCGCTCGAAGCTTTTTTCGAGACTCTGCCCATGGGCCTGATGCTGCTCGACGAGCAAGATCGGTTGTTGCAATGCAACGTGAAGGCGCGCGATTTCTTCTCGGCCATTAAAGACGCCCTCAATCCCGGCGTAAGTTTCGAGGACCTGGCGCGGCACATGGCCGGCAAGGCGATCCGGCGCAATGGGAAAACCACCGATGAGTGGCTCGCGGCGCGGCTTTTGCAGCATCGCAACAGCGACGACGAGTTCGATGAGCAGCTCACTGATGGGCGCTGGCTGCGGGTCTGCCAAAGCCAGGTGGCCGACATCGGCGCCATGGTGATCTATCGCGACATCACGGCGCAGAAAAGCCATGAGCAGGACGTCCTCGACAGCGCGATCCGCTATCAAAACCTCAATGAAATCGGCGTTGCCCTGTCGGCGGAAAAGAACGTCGATCTCTTGCTTGAGATGATTCTCCACGAGGCCAAGAAGATTTCCAACGCTGACGGCGGAACGATCTATCTCTACATCAACGAGGAGGCCAGCAATTGGACCTCCGTAGGCCGCATCGATCCCCGTAGCGGCGGCGACCGGCGCAGCGGATATGACCAGCGCGACGCGTTGCTATCAAAAGGTGATGAGACCGATCAGGCCAAACAACGGCCCTCCAAGAACACCAAGGCCAGAAAGCGATCCGACCGGCGCGGCGGCGTCGATCAGCGGGCGCGTCCCGACGCCCTGAAATTCGCCATCATGCTCAACGACACACTGGGAATTGCCCTGGGCGGCACCACGGGCAAGGAAATCCCCTATCCGTCGTTGCCGCTCTACGATCCGCAAACCGGCAAGGGCAATTACAGGAATGTCGCCACCCTGGTCGCCCTGACCGGCAACAACATCGACATCCCGGACGCCTATAGCGCGACGGATTACGATTTTTCGGGAACCAAGACGTTCGACGCCGCCAACGGCTACCATTCGAAATCCTTCCTCACCATCCCCATGAAAAACAAGAAGGATGAAGTCATCGGAGTCCTTCAGGTGATCAACGCCCGTGACCGCGAATCCGGCGAGACCATCGCCTTCAGTTCCTCGGATCGCGAGATCATCGAATCCCTGGCCTCTCAGGCAGCGGTCACCATCGACAACCAGATGCTGCTCGAAGGCCAGAAAGTGCTACTCGATTCCTTCATCCAGCTTATCGCCGGCGCCATCGACGAAAAATCGCCCTATACGGGCGGCCATTGCGAACGGGTGCCCAAGCTGACCGAAATGCTCGCCGAAGCCGCCTGCCTGGCAACCAAAGGCCCGTTCAAGAATTTCCAGCTCTCACGGGAAGAAAAATATGAGCTTCATATCGCCGGCTGGATGCACGACTGCGGCAAGGTGACAACGCCGGAATATGTGGTCGACAAATCCACCAAGCTGCAAACCATCTATGACCGCATCGAGACCATCGTCACCCGCTTCGAGATCCTCAAGCGCGACGCCGAAATCGCCTGTCTCAAGGATTTGTCTCTCATGGATTCATCTGGGGACGGCGCCGACCGCGCCCGGCGCGAAGCGCAACACCGCGATGAGATCGACCGGCTCGAGTCCGATTGCGAATTCATCAAGCAGGTAAACATCGGCGGCGAATTCATGGACGAGGAAAAACAGCGCCGCGTGCGCCGCATCGCCGCCAGGGCATGGCGCGCGGCCGACGGCGAGGAAGTCCCGTTCCTCGACGAAAATGAGATTTATAATCTCTGCATCAGCCGCGGCACCTTGACCAGGGAGGAGCGCGATGTCATCAACGACCATATCGTGGTGACCATCGAAATGCTCGCCAAGCTGCCCTTCCCCAAGAATCTCCAGCGGGTTCCCGAATATGCCGGCGGCCATCACGAGAAGATGGACGGCACCGGATATCCCCGCGGCCTGAGGCGCGATCAAATGTCGACGCCGGCGCGAATGATGGCGATTGCCGATATCTTCGAGGCCCTGACCGCCAGCGACCGGCCCTATAAAAAGGCCAAGCCCTTGAGCGTTGCCATGAAAATAATGAGCCGCATGAAAAACGACGAACATATCGACCCCGATCTCTTCCGATTGTTCGTCGAGACCGGCGTCTACCGCGACTACGCCGAGAAATTCCTCCCCCCCGACCAGATCGACGAGGTCGATCACGACGCCCTGCTCGGCGACGAGTCATGAGCGAGGTTAAAACCGTCGTCCTGACCGGCGCCAGCCGTGGTATCGGCCACGCCACGGCGCTGCGCTTCAGCAACGATGGCTGGCGGGTCATTACCTGCTCGCGCGACGATGTGCCCGCCGATTGCCTGATCGGCGATGGCCGCCATGTCCATATTGTCGCCGACTTGGGCGACAGCGAGAGTCTCGATAAATTCATCGAAGAGGCCAACACCCTGCTCGGCGACGACCCGCTTCATGGCCTGGTCAACAATGCCGGGCTCTCGCCCAAGACCGATTTCAAGGAGCGCCTGGGCTGCCTCAACGGCGACCTCGACCAATGGCGCGAGGTGTTCGATCTTAATTTCTTCGCGCCGCTCAGGTTGGGGCGGGGGTTTGCGGCGGCGCTCCATCGCGGCAAGGGCGCCATCGTCAACATCACCTCGATCGCCGGCCATAGCGTTCACCCCTTCGCCGGCTCCGCCTACTCGACCTCGAAGGCGGCGCTGTCGGCCCTGACCCGCGAAATGGCCGCCGAATTCGCCCATTTGTCGGTGCGCGTCAACGCGGTGGCGCCGGGCGAGATCGAAACCGCCATGCTGTCGCCGGAAACCGAGGTGATGATCCCACGCATCCCGCTGCACCGCTTCGGTGAGCCCGCCGATGTGGCGGGGGCTATCTATTTTTTATGTTCCGACGATTCGGCCTATGTTTCGGGCACCGAGATCATGGTCACCGGCGGCCAGCATATTTTCTAAGGAGCGAAACCCATGATCAAAATCTGTCTGGCCGGGGCGACCGGTTGGACCGGCGCCGAACTCGCTCATGCGATCCTCGATGCCGACGACCTGGAGCTTGTGTCGGCCGTGGCGCGGAAAAAGGCGGGGCAGGATATCGGCGCGGTTCTGGGGCGCGCGCCCGCCGGGGTCGCCATATCGCCCGATCTGGTAAGCGGCCTTGAGACGCCCTGCGACCTGCTGATCGACTACACCCATCCCACCGTCGCCAAGGCCCATGTGATGGCCGCCATCGAGGCGGGCGTGCCGGTGGTGCTGGGAACGTCTGGACTTACCGCCGCCGATTTCGAGGTCATCGACAAGGCGGCGAAGGCTGCCGGTGTCGGCGTGCTGGCGGCCGGTAATTTTTCGCTGACAGCAGCGTTGCTTCAGCATTTCGCCCTGTTCGCCGCGCGGCATATCGAGCATTTCGAGGTCATCGATTACGCTAGTGCTACCAATCCCAACGCGCCGACCGGCACCGCCGGAGAGCTTGCCGAACGGCTCGGCGATGTGCGCCGCCCGACCCTGGACGTGCCGCTCGATGAGATGCTGGGGCCGACGGAAATCCGGGGCGCCGATATCAACGGCGTGCGCACCCACTCGATCCGCCTGCCCAGCTTCACCGCCTCCGTGGAAACCGTTTTCGCCATCCCCGGCGCCCGCCTGACCCTGCGCCACGACGCCGGTGAAAGCGCCCAGCCCTATGTGGACGGCACCCTGCTCGCCGCCCGCCGGGTGGGCGATGTGATGGGCCTGCTGCGCGGGCTCGACAGCCTGCTGTTCGCCTAACCGCCGCTACATATCGCCGGGCACGCCGTAGCTCGGCGCGCTGTCGGGATCGAGGGCGCGGGTGATATAGGCCTCCATCTCGGGCTCAAAGAGCCGCCAGATGCGGCGCAGCTCGACAATCGGCGCCTCATGCCAGTCAACCCGAAGATCGACGATCGGGAAGACGTGGCGATGGACCACATAGAGTCCGGCCGAGCGCACCTCGCCTTCTTCGCCGCCGGCTGCGAGGCCCGCTTCCAGGCCGGCCAGCAATCGTTCGGCGAGATGGCTGTCGGGGGCCGCCTCCAGGGCTTCCACCATCTTCGCCGGAACCGTGTCGGAAGACAGAATATTTCCGGCGGCGACGCACCCCCTGCCCTCCACCACCCGGTTGAGGCCGAGCGTCTTGGCGCCCGAAAAATGGGCCGTGCCGCCGTCCTGATCGACCACCGTAATCTGGCGGTGTTCGGGATGGGCGTTCGATGCCGCCATCTGGGCAATTGCCGATCGCGCGCCATGGCCACGCGCCAGCAGATCGAGGCCGATGGCCCCGAGCCTGGGGTCGGTGACATTCTGGGTCGCCACCACCCCGGCCCCGGCCCGCGCCCAGACCCCGCAACGGGATGCCACGCAGATGCTCGATGAACTCACCGCGATGCCGAACATACCGCTTCTCGAACAACGCGCGGCTATGGAAAAGGTCATGTCTCGTCTCCAAATTGAACCACAGAGGCACAGAGAGGAAGAGCCGTCAGCTATCAGCGGTCAGCTTAAATCACTTCTTGGCTGAAAGCTGATCGCTGACGGCCTCTCTGTGCCTCTGTGGTGAAAAAACTATTCCCCGTCGGGGATGACCGCGTCGACGTCGATTTCCATGAGCATTTCCGGGCGCGCCAGGGCCTGCACCACGAGGCCCGTGGCACAGGGATGAATGCCCGCAAGATGCGCGCCGATAACCCGATAGACATCCTCGCGATAACGCGGGTCGATGAGGTAGATGGTGATCTTGCAGATATGTTCGAGCTTGGCGCCGGCCTCCTCGAGGAGCTGCTTGACGCATTTCATGGCGTTGTCGGCCTGAGCCCCGGCGTCGCCGAGGCCGACGAATTCACCGTCCAGGGTAAAGCCTGTCTGGCCGCGCATGAAGACGTGATTGCCGGCGCGCACCACCATGCAGAGATCGTTATCCAGGGACTGCTCCGGATACATCGCCTTGGTGTTGAACTTACGAAACCGTTGATGAGCCATAATCTAATTTCCCACTTGAATAGGCCGCCATGTTGACGGCAAAGTCACCCAGGGACAAAGTATTATTATTTCGGAGCATGTCATGGCCATATTATCGCCTGAGCAAATAGAGCAGTTCTGGACGGAAGGTTATCTGGTCGTCGAAGGCGGCGCCACGACCGGGCAGACCGCCGCTATCGGCGCCGAGGTCGACCGCTGGGTCGAAGAGAGCCGCCAGCACTCTTCCAATTACGGCGAGACCGCCGACGGCAAGGCGCGCTTCGATCTTGAGCAGGGCCATAGCGCCCTGTCGCCCCGCCTGCGGCGGGTCAGCAACCCCTGCGACATATCCGCCGCTTTCCTCGATGTCATGCGCAATGCGGCGCTGGTCGATATGGTGAGCGACCTGATCGGGCCCGACGTGAAGTACCACCATGCCAAGCTCAACATCAAACTGCCGGGCATGGACACCCATGTGGGCTATCACCAGGACCACCCCTTCGACCCCCATACCAACGACGACGTCATCGTCACCCTGCTCATGCTCGACGATGTGAGCGAGGAAAACGGCTGCACCTATGTGTTGCCGGGCTCCCACAGGGCCGAGCATTTCAGCCATTACCGCGATGGAAAATTTGTCGGTGAGATCGCGCCGGCGCAGATCCCCGATATCGAATCCCGCGCGGCGCCGGCAACCGGCAAGGCCGGCGATGTCATCCTCATGCATACCTGGGCGGTGCATGGCGGTCCGGCCAATAAATCCGCCAAGCCGCGTCGCCTGCTGATCACCGACTATACGGCGGCGGACGCCTATCCCCTGACCCCGCCCAAGGTCGGCAGCCCCTATTGCGGCGAGGTGGTGCGCGGCAAAGCCAGCCCCACGGCGAGGCTTATCTCCGGCATCATCGAGCTGCCGCCGAACTACCGCGACGACTCATTCTTCGCCGTCCAGGGCCAGGAAACGGCGATAGGATGAAGAGAGCGGTCAGCCATCAGCTTTCAGCCAAGATGTTCCTTTAAGCTGACCGCTGATCGCTGAAAGCCCTTCTTATCAGCCCTTCCAGAGACCCTCGCGCACCAGGTCGTCCTGGGTCGCCTCGATGGATTCGCGCAGGATACCGACCAGGCTGTCGATCTGCCCCCGTGTCAGGATCAGAGGCGGCGACATGACGTTGAGATGGCCGATGGGGCGCACGATGAGCCCGCGCGTCTGGGCGTGAGCGGCAATGCGGTTGCCGATGGCGATATCGCCGTCGAACAACGCCTTGGTCTCCTTATTCGCGACGTTCTCGACACACATCATGAAGCATTTGCCGCGTACATCGCCGACGATGGCCAGATCGCGAAGGGTGTCGAGCTGGCTCTCGAAATAGGGTCCGACTTCCCGCACATGTTCGCAAATCTTCTCGCGCTCCATGATCTCGATGTTCTTGAGGCCGACGGCGCAGATGATCGGATGTCCCGAATAGGTGAAGCCGTGGGTGAACAGCCCGCCCTTGGCTTGCGGCACCCTGATGACCTCGTAGATTTCGTCCGAGAACAGGGTCGCCGACAACGGCAGATAGCCCGATGAGATGCCCTTGGCCGAGACGATGATATCCGGGCTCAGGTCGAACACCGGCTCGGAGGCGAAGAAATGGCCGAGGCGGCCGAACCCGGTGACCACCTCGTCGGAGATATAGAGCACCTCGTATTTGCGGCAGACTTGGGCGGTGCGCGCATGATAGCCGGGTGGCGGCACGATCACCCCGCCGGCGCCCATCACCGGCTCGGCGATGAAGGCGGCGACGTTATCGGGCCCAATCTCGTTGATCTTGTCCTCAAGCTCCTGGACGAGCTGATCGCAATATTCCTCGATGGTCATGCCGTCGGGGCGGCGATAGACATAGGGCGCCGAGACCCGCTCGACGATATTGGGCGCGAGATCGAAACCCTGATGATCGAAATCGACCCCGGTCAGGGTCATCGCCAGATAAGTCGAGCCGTGATAGGCGTCGACGCGCGAAATGATCTTCTTCTTGGAGGTCTTGCCCAGGCGGTTGAAGTAATAATGAATGACGCGAACCGCCGTGTCGTTCGACATGGAGCCGCCGGTACCATAGAAAATATGGTTGATGTTGGCCGGCGCCAACGCGGCGAGCTTGGCGGCGAGTTCGGCGGCGGGCGGCGTCGTGATATGGCCGAACGGCGAATAATAGCAAATCTTGCGCGCCTGATCGGCCATGGCCTGAGCCATTTCTTCACGGCCATAACCGATGTTGACGCACCACAGCCCGCCGATGCCGTCGATGAAGCGGTCACCGTCCGAATTATAGACATAGACGCCTTCGCCCTCGGCGATGACGTCCGAGCCTTCCTTGTGAAAACTGGCGAAATCGGTCCAGGGATGGATGACGTGATCCCGGTCTTTATTCCGGATATCCTCGGTGTCATAGGCTGCAAAATTTGTCTGCTCCATGCTATCCTCCATCCACAAGAAATGATCAGTTGTCTGGCGCCATGTTGACGATAAAATCGCGGCGCTGCAATTCTTATTGAGGGGTAATGACCATGAACGCGGATCTGTTTTGGGATGACTTGCGGAGCGAAATCCAAAGCCAGTCGGTGAGCAATCACCCGCTCTATAAGGACCTGGTCTCGGGCAGCCTGCAACGCGAGACCATCGCCGAGCTTTGCGCCCAATTGAAATACGCCGTTCTCGACGGCATATCGTCCCTCTCGATGATCATTCCCCAGGCCCCCAGGCATATCAAGAAGGAGCTGGCGGCCAATCTGTTCGGCGAGCTTTGCGGCACGGCCGCCGAGCCGTCTCACTGGGAACTGGCGCTCAAGGCCGGCGCGGCGGCGGGTTTCAGCGAGGCGAATATCGACGCCCGGCCGATCATGGCCGAGACCAAGCTCTATCCCGACACGGTCTCGGTCTATGCCGCCCAAGGCGGCTGGCTGGAAGCGTTGAGCTATGTCTCCCTCGGCATCGAAGACATGTTCACGGAATTCTGCGACGGGGTCAGCCAGGGCCTGATCGACCATTACGGCTATTCCCACGGCGACGCCTTTTACTTCTACGTCCATGTCGGCGCCGACGAGGCCCATGCCCAGACCGGCTGGGACGCGGCCCGGGATTACGCCGAGGACGACGCCCACCGACAGCGTATTCGCGTAGCCTCCCTGGAGGGCCGCAATATGTGGTGGAACATGTATTCGGCGGTCTATGAGATCGGAAGAGCA
>ERZ813253.328-NODE-328-length-17444-cov-2.462089_pt1 | contig 17444 bp, 12 predicted proteins | sample MGYA00520893_ERZ813253 | MGnify/ENA primary metagenome ERZ813253 (study PRJEB31669, sample SAMD00080414) | marine metagenome | biome: oceanic hadal pelagic zone biome; feature: marine hadalpelagic zone; material: sea water | place: Pacific Ocean:Izu-Bonin Trench...
GTGACTGGAGTTCAGACGTGTGCTCTTCCGATCTAAACCCTTCTCCTCAAGGTGGACGTATCCCTGCCGCCACCCCCACCCCCACCCCCACCGCCGCCGCCGCCGCCCCCTCCCGAGGAGGAAGAGGAAAAACCGGAGCTGCAGGAGGAGCAGCAGATGCTGACCCTGAGTCAGCTCGAGCTCGCGCTCAACCCCGGCGCGGGCGGCGTCGGCATCTACGCCGGGTTGAACCCGAAAGTATCGACCGATGCCATCGCGGAGATGAAAATTTTCGACCTCTCGGAGGTGGATCGCGAGCCGCGTCCGCTGGTGCGTATCCCGCCGCGATACCCGCCCAAGCTGCTGTTGAACCGTGTCTCGGGCCGGGTGGATCTGCTGATCGTGATCGACGAGGAGGGCCGGGTGACGGATCATCAGGTGCGCCGGTTCACCCACAACGAATTCAAGCGCGAAGTGACCCGGGTGATCCGGCAATGGAAATTCAGCCCGGCTATGAAGGATGGCAGAAAGGTCGCCGTCAGGAAAATTCAACCCTTCTATTTCGGAAAACAATGATGATATCCACGAACAAAAAAGGACGCGGTGCGCTTGGTTTGTTGCTGGCGCTTGGTCTGCTGGCCCCGGCGCTTGGTCAGGCGCAACCCAGCTTTGCCTCGACGATGCAGTTTTGGAAAGACCCCGAGTTCATCAACAAGTTCATGGCCAGCTACGGCGTCAAGTCCGAGGTGGAGCCGAAGATCAACGCCGAAGAAAAAGAGCTGTTCGACGAGCTGATCCCGCAGATTCAGGCCGACCCCACCCAGGCCGTTGTCATGTTGATCGAGGCCATCACGCCCGAGTCGAGCGCGGCGCTGGACTTCACCCTGGCCAACCTGTACGTGCAGGCGAACGACTACCCCAAGGCGGTGGCGCAATACCGCATAGCCATCAAAAAGTTCCCGGACTTCCAGCGCGCCCACATGAACCTTGGCGTGGTGTTGATCCAGCTAAACCAGCATGTGGAGGCGCAAAAGGAACTGGTGCGCACGCTCGAGCTCGGCGGTGAGGACGGCAACATTTATGGCCTCATCGGCTACTGCCACTTGATCGGTGAAAAATATCTCTCGGCCGAGGCGGCCTACCGCAAGGCCACCCTGTTCTCGCCGGACAAGCTCGACTGGAAGCTCGGCATCGCCCAGTGCCAGCTGCAGCAGCAGAAGTACGGCGAGTGCGTGACGCTGTTCGGCGAGCTGATCCAGGCCAAGCCGGACAACGCCGACTACTGGCTGCACCAGGCCAACGCCTACCTTGGCCTGGCGGAGGCCACGAAGGCCGCCACCAACTACGAGGTCGTCCGCCGCATGGGCAAGGCCGACGCCAAGGTGCTCAATCAACTCGCCGATATTTACATCAACGAGGGCACGTACGATCTCGCCTTCGCGGCGTACCAAGATGCCGCCGCGGCAGACGAGGGCAGGGAAGTCGCCCCGCCGATTCGCGCGGCGGACATCCTCATCTCGGTTGGGGAATTTGATCGCGGCAACTCGCTGCTCGCGCAGATACGCTCGATCCACAAAAACCAGTTCAACGAGGCCGACCGGTTGAAAATCCTGCAACTCGAGGCCCGCGTGCAGTTGGCCAACGGCGAGGAGGCCAAGGCCATCAAGACGCTCGAGCAGATCGTTGACAAGGATCCGCTGGACGGCGAGTCGCTGCTGCTGTTGGCCGACTATTACGGGCGCAACGACAACGTCGAGAAGGCCGGGTTGTTCTACCAGCGCGCCGAGCAACTGCACGATTTCGAGGTGCGGGCCAAGATCACCCACGCGCAGTTTCTGGTGCACCGCGGGCAATATGCCAAGGCGGTGCCGCTGCTCAAGTCGGCCCAGGCCAAGCGCCCGCGTGACAGCGTCCAGCGCTACCTCGACCAGGTTGTGAAGTTAGCCCGCCTGGCCAAGGGCTGAATCGCTCCTGGCCAAGCGCATCTCAAAAACGCTTGGGGCGGCCAAGCGCTGCCCGTAGAGTGGCCGTGCAACATGGGTTCCGTCCGTCTCCTGCCAGAAATTGTCGCCAACCAGATCGCCGCTGGCGAGGTGGTGGAGCGCCCGGCCAGCGTGGTGAAGGAATTGGTCGAGAACGCCCTCGACGCCGGGGCCACACGCATCTCCGTGGACATACAGGCCGGCGGCCGCAGCCTCATCCGTGTCGCCGACAACGGTTCCGGCATGAACCGTGACGACGCGCTGCTGTGCCTCGAGCGGCACGCGACCAGCAAGATTCAAGTGGCGGAGGACCTGGCCTCGATCACCACGATGGGTTTTCGCGGCGAGGCGATTCCCAGCATCGCCAGCGTGAGCCGCATGGCGCTGACGACACTCGCGCGCGACAACGAGACCGGCGAGGGGACGCGCATCGACATTCACGCTGGAAAGATCCGCGCGGTGGAATCGGCCGGCCACGCCGGCGGCACGACGATTGAGGTGCGCTCGCTGTTTTACAATCTGCCGGCGCGGCGCAAGTTCCTCCGAACGCCGGAGACCGAGCGGAGCCACATTCAGCATTTCCTGACGCTGGCGGCGTTGGCCAACCCGGCGGTGGGGTTTGTGTTCACCAGCGACCAACGCAAGGTGTGGGAGCTGCCGCCGTGCAGGGTGGATGACACTCCGGTATCGCACATCACCGCCGTGCGCGAGCGCATGGCGGCGCTGCACGGCGAGGGCATCAGCCTGTTGAACGTCGATTCCAGCGGCGACTATCGCGTGGCCAAGGTGATCCCGGACGACCCCGGCATCGACATGCAATGGGACGGCCAAACGACGGTGCGAACCTGGGGCTTGATCGGCGCGCCGGGTGTGTCGCGCTCGACCCGCGCCAACCAGCATCTGTTTGTCAACCGGCGGCCGATCGAGAATCGCAGCCTCAACCGTGCCCTCATCGAGGGCTACCACACCGCGCTGATGAAGGGGCAGTTCCCGCTCTGCTGCCTGTTCATCGAGATCGACCCGGCCGAGGTGGACGTCAACATCCACCCGGCCAAGCGCGAGGTGAAGTTCCATCACGAGCGGGATGTGCGGCGGCTGCTCACGCAGGCCGTGCAGGAGACGCTGCTGGCGTTTCACAGCCAGAAACCGGCATCTTTGCCGACGCCGACAGACGAGGCGGTGGACGTGACGCCCGGTTCACCAGCGGAGATTCCGACGCAGCAGGAGCTTGGCGACGAGTCGTCGCCGGTCGCCCTTGGCCAAGCGCGACCGACTTTGCCACGGGATGTTCCGATTCGGGCGACGCCGCTGCCGGCTCCGCTTGGCCAAGCGCCGGGAGCGCCGGTGCCGCTGCTGCATGTGCCGCTGCGCTTGGTCGGCGTGGTTGGCAAACTGTACGTCGTGCTGGAGTCGGACAAGGGGCTGGTGCTGCTGGATCAACACGCCGCGCACGAGCGGGTGCTGTACGAGCAGATGCTCCGGCGGATGGAGTCAGAGGGCAGTGCCGCCTCGCAGAAACTGCTGTTGCCGGAGACGGTGGAGTTGCCGCCAAGGGAGGCGCGCTTTCTCAGCGGGACGCTGGAGACGCTCAATCGGCTGGGCGTGGGGTTGAGCGAGTTTGGCGAGCGAACGTTCCTGCTCGATGCGTTGCCGCCGTTCGTCAAAGCGGCGGACACGCGCAAGTTCATCCTTGAGCTGGTGGACAAGCTGCAAGCCGCCGGTGAGGGCGTGAACGCGCTGAGGCTCGGCGAGGACGTGATCATCAAGACCGTCTGCCGCCACGCCGTGAAGGCCAACGACTCGTTACGGAAGGAGGAGTTGCAGAATCTCGTGGATGATTTGCGGCGCTGCGAGATGCCGTACACCTGCCCGCACGGCCGCCCGACGATCATCGAAATGAACTACCTTGAGCTGGAGAAAAAATTCGGCCGCATCCAGTGATGCGCCTGGCCAGGCGGTTTATTCCACCGTCATCTTGAGCAGGAACTCGATGTTATTCTCGGTTTTTTTCAGCTTGCCGAGCAGCAGTTCCATGGCCTCGACCGGCGGAATACCGGTGAGTGCGCGGCGCAGCATGACGATGCGCGGCAGTTCCTGCGGATGGTAGAGGAGTTCCTCCTTGCGGGTGCCGGACAACTCGACGTTGATCGAGGGGAAGATGCGGCGATCAACCAGCGAGCGGTCGAGGTGCACCTCCATGTTGCCGGTGCCCTTGAATTCCTCGAAAATAACCTCGTCCATCCGCGAGCCGGTGTCGACCAGGGCGGTGGCGCAGATGGTGAGCGAGCCGCCTTCCTCAACGTTCCGGGCCGCGCCGAAGAAGCGCTTGGGCTTGTGCAGGGCGTTGGCGTCCACGCCGCCGGAGAGAATTTTACCGGAGTGGGGCTGGACGGTGTTATAGGCGCGGGCCAGCCGGGTGATGGAGTCGAGCAGGATCATCACGTCGTGCTTGTGTTCGACCATGCGCTTGGCCTTCTCGATGACCATCTCGGCCACCTGCACGTGGCGCTCGGGCGGCTCGTCAAAGGTGGAGCTGACCACCTCGGCGGCCTTGCAGGTGCGCATCATGTCGGTGACCTCCTCCGGGCGCTCGTCAATCAGCAGGATGAACAAATACACTTCGGGGTTGTTCTTGATGACGGCGTTGGCCAGGTTCTGCATCAGCACCGTCTTGCCGGTTCGCGGCGGCGCGACAATTAGCCCGCGAGTGCCCTTGCCGATCGGGCAGACCAGGTCCATCACACGGGTGGAATATTCCTTCGGGTCGTTCTCGAGGAAGAAGCGCTCGTCCGGGAAGAGGGGCGTGAGGTTGTCGAAATGAATCTTGTCCTTGGCAACCTCCGGCTCCTCGTGACCCACGGAGGTCACCTTGACGAGGGCAAAGAAACGTTCCCTGTCCTTCGGCCGCCGGATTTCGCCGGCGATGACGTCGCCTGTCTGCAGGTCGAACCGGCGTATCTGTGACGGCGAAACGTAAACATCCTCCGGGCAGGGCAGGTAGTTGAAACTCTCGGATCGGAGAAAGCCGAAGCCCTCCGGCAAAATCTCGAGGCAGCCCTCGGTGTAAAGCACGCCGGCTTGTTCGGCATTGCGCTGCAGGAGTTGGAAAATCAGCTCGTGTTTCTGCAGGGAGCCGTAATTGGGAATCCCCTGTTTTTTGGCCATCTTGTTCAGTTCAGGCATATCGAGTGCCTGCAACCGGCTCATGTTCACGGGGTCTCCCTTGGGCTTTTCCGTGGTGGTGGCTTCCTCCACAGCCTCCTCATCGCCGGGGGCGGGTGTTCCCTCGGGAGGGGGTGTTTCTCCGTAGGCACGGAGGTACTTGTTCCGAATGGCGGCGGCCTCGGTGGCGGCCAAACCGATTGACTTTTTCTTGCGGGAGCCTTTGGCCCTCTTGGTTTTACGACCTGTATTTTTCATGTTTTAGCAAGAATCCTCCTGTGGACAACGGATCAAATCCCCAGCTAAATTATCGGGTACGGGTGGGGTGTTTCGTCGGTTTTTCCATACTTCGCCTTGTTCAAGGCAAACACCAACAAGCCCACGGAGTGAAGTCCAGCGGGGAACTTTTTAATACGGCAAGGGGAATCCTGCGGTCAGTTGCCGAACACGCTGCTTGACGGCGGCTTGCTTGTCAACATTTTTTATGTCGAGCAACACCTCGCTGATCATGTCGGCAATGTCGGCCATCTCCGGCTCGCCCATGCCGCGCGTGGTCACGGCGGGTGAACCGATCCGTATCCCACTGGCCTGGAAGGGGGAACGTGTCTCGAAGGGGATGGTGTTTTTGTTGACTGTGATGCCGGCCTCGTCGAGTGCGGCCTGGCATTCCTTGCCGGTCATGTCGCGTGACCCGACGTCCAGCAGCATCAGGTGGTTGTCCGTGCCACCACTGACGAGGCGAAAACCGTTCTTGGCCAAGCCGTTGGCCAAGGCCGCCGCATTGGCCACGACCTGGGCCTGATACTCCGCGAAGGCTGGCTGGAGGGCTTCCTTGAGGCATACCGCCTTGGCCGCGATAACGTGCATCAGCGGGCCACCCTGGATGCCGGGGAAGGTCTGGGAATCGATCGCCTTGGCATGTTCCGCGCCGCACAGGATCAGCCCGCCCCGGGGGCCGCGCAGGGTTTTGTGGGTGGTCGTGGTGACAAAGTCAGCATGGCCGACTGGGCTGGAATGCAAGCCGGCGGCGACCAGTCCGGCGATGTGGGCGATGTCGGCCAACAGCAGCGCACCCACTTCGCGGGCGATCTGTCCCATCCGCTCGAAGTCGATCACGCGAGGGTAGGCACTGGCCCCGACCGTGATCATGGCCGGTTTTTCCTTGGCCGCCATACGGGCCAGTTCGTCGTAATCGATCTGCTCGGTCTCCTTGTTCACGCCGTAGTGGGTGGCCGCGTAAAACCGGCCCGAGAAGTTGGCCTTGTGTCCGTGGGTGAGGTGTCCGCCGTGGGAGAGGTCCATGGTCAGGATCTTGTCGCCCGGCTGGAGCGCGGAAAAGTAAACAGCCATGTTGGCGCCGCTGCCGGAGTGGGGCTGCACGTTGGCGTGCTCGGCGCCGAAAAGCTGCTTGGCCCGCTCGATGGCCAGCTGCTCGGCCACGTCCACGTGCTCGCAGCCGCCGTACCAGCGCCTGGCCGGATAGCCCTCGGCGTACTTGTTGGTGAGCACCGAGCCCTGAGCCTGCATGACGGCCGGGCTGGTGAAGTTCTCGCTGGCGATCAGCTCGATGTTTTCCTGTTGGCGGACGGTCTCGGCTTGGATGACCTGCGCGATCTCGGGATCAACGGAGTCGAGCCGGAATTTGCCCGAGGCGCCCGCGGGTTCCATCTTGTTCACCCGCCGCTCGTGGCGGCCGCCGTCCTCGAACGGGGTCTCGATGAATGCGTCGAGGATGCGCTTGGCCAAGGCCTCATCCGTGGCGGCGGCCCCGAGGCAGAGGACGTTTGCGTTGTTGTGCTGGCGGGTGAGCTTGGCTGTCTCCTCGTCGTGCGCAAGCGCGGCCCGGACGCCGGGCACCTTGTTGGCGCTCATGCTCATGCCGACACCGGTGTTGCAAATCAGCAGGCCAAGCCGGCTCTGCCCCTCGGCCACGGTTCGGGCGACCCCACGCGCGAAGTCCGGGTAGTCGGCCTTGTCCTCCGAGTCGCACCCGAAGTCGGCATACGGGATGCCTTTTTCGCCGAGATAATTGCCCAGGATTTTCTTGAGTCCGTAGCCGGCGTGATCCGCGCCGAGGGCTATTTCGATCACCGGTTGCATTGAGGCGGGAACCAAGCTTTTGTTTTGTTGTATGGAGTTCAAAAGTGAGTCGATGCCTTCGCGGATCTGGTCGCGGCATTGGCAGTAAACCTCGTACGAGCCGCCGATGGGATCGGAGATTCCCCGCTCGTGCAGGGGCAGGGTGTCGTCAAACTCCCGGAGCAAAAAGGCCTTATCCGCCGCGTGCGGGAACATCAGGTTGACCATCTCCACGTGCCCGTGGGTCATGCCGATGATCATGTCGGCCTCGACGGCGAGTTCGGCGGTCAACATCAGGCTCCGCTGGGGGGAGATGTCGATATCGAGATCCTGCATGGCGCGAATCGCTTTCCCGCTAGGCGGTTGGCCGTCCAGGGCGCCCACTCCGGCAGATTTCACGATGAGGTCAGCTTCGTTCTCCTCGATGAGACACCTGAACAAGCCCTCGGCCATCGGGCTGCGGCAGACGTTACCGGTGCAGATGAACAGGATAGTACGAGCCATACAAACTGGTCGGGCAGACTGCAGTCTGGTTTGTCCGGCGTCAACGACGTAAAGGAAATCGGCGCCAAGAAACCCGCCATTGTGGGCGGGCTTCTTGGATCGGTAAAAGGAAGCGAGTCAGCGACTGCCGACTTTTCGGGTGCTGTGCTCCATCATCCACATCACGTCCTTGTTGTTTGCCATGCCGACGTTCAGTGGGCGATCGGACTTGCTCATGGGCGGTGTGGTTCGCTTGTCGAGCCACTTGTGGATTTCGGCGTGCCCATCGGCAAATGAGAATCCGGCCGCGCGGTTGTGGTAACTGGCGGGGTAATCAACCAGTTTGATGGTCTGGGCGGGGTAGCCGGCCATGTCGACCACGAAGTAGCCGTCGTTGATGCTGTCCTCACGTTCGTCTATCAACACAAAGGTGTCTGATGGTCCGGGGGCTGAGAAGTCCGACAGCGTGGTGAAAACTTTCCAGCCGTTTGCACTCTGGGGATACCACGGTCCGGAGTTATTCCAGCCAGGGCCACCGACCCAGTTGCTCATCGACATGCTGCGGATGCGCGGCACGGTTATGCCCTTGTTGTCGATGGCGGTGGTGAAGTCGGCAGGGCATTTCCAGATGGCAGTGCTTTTGCCGCAATAGGGCCAGAGCGGGCTTCTGTAGGTGTAGGCGGCATGGCTCCAGTTGTTGGGATCCTTCTTGTTGTTGAGCGTCAGCCAGCTTCCGCCGGTCCAGTTCGGGATGGGTCTTCTTTTGTAACTCCACCCGGCGGCACCGACCAGATTGTCATCATTATCCTCCGCGAAATACAGCCAAGCCATCATCATCTGCTTGTTGTTGTTCATGCAGCTGATGCCGTGGGCCTTGGCCTTGGCCTTGGACAGGGCGGGCAGGAGCATGCCAGCCAGAATGGCGATGATCGCAATGACCACCAACAGTTCGATGAGCGTGAAGGCTTTCGTTTTTCTCATGCTGGAGAATCAGCGGCTGCCAATCTTGCGTGTGCTTTTTTCCATCATCCAATACAAGTCTACACTGTTCATCATGGAGACGTTGAGTTGCATATTGCCCTTATTGATTTTTGGATAGGTCCGTTTGTCGAGCCATTTGTGGATTTCCGCATGTCCATCGGCAAAGGAAAAGCCAGCGGCGTTGTTGTGGTAGCTGGCGGGAAAATCCACCATCTTGGTGGTGGACATGTTGGGATAACCGGGCATCCAGATGACGAAGAATCCGTCGTTGATGCTGTCCATTCGCTCGTCGATCAGCACCCATGTCTGGGATGGCCCGGGTGCCGTCATGTCGCTGCGGCTCAAGAACATGGTACCGTCCTTGGGGGTGCCAAACCAAGTGTAATGGCCGGTGTTTTTGCCGTGCTGCCCATTTCCGCCCACCCATGCATTCATGGACATGCTTCGCACGCGCGGCTTGGTGCCGAGTTTCCCGGCCTTGACTGTGCTGGTGTCCGCGGGGCAACGGAAGACGCCCGCGTTCTGGCCGACGTGTTTCCAGATCGTGCTGCGGACAAGAGCAAACTTATCATATGGATCCCAATTCTTTGGATTGCTGCTGTAATCGATTGAAATGTTCCCCATCCAACCCCATTCATAAGTCGGCCGGCTGGCATTACCGAGATCGCCGTAGGACCAAGTGACCTTGTCATCGGCGTCGTCGGCGTAAAACGACCAGCCCATCATGAGTTGCTTGTTGTTGTTCATGCAGGAGATGCCGTGTGCCTTGGTCTTGGCCTTGGCCAGGGCCGGCAACAGCATGCCGGCGAGGATGGCGATGATGGCAATAACCACCAGCAACTCGATGAGGGTGAAACCGCCGCGCTTGGCTTGGTGGGGCGTGTGTTGTGTTTTCATTTTAATGGACAAGTAAATCAATGGCCGTTACTGGACGGCGGGTTGGGCACGCACCATAGACGATTGCGCCCAGGTCTCTTATTCTCCTTTTTGTACCATTCAAAAGTCATGAATTCTGCACTGCCACCGAACATGCCGGTGATCGCCCCCTCGCTGTGGCGTTTGCTGATTCCCTCGGAATAAATCTCCAAGCCACCCTGCATGAAAATTACCCCAGGCGTACTCGAGGCATCGTTGAAATTTCCAATCCGCCTTTCATCCGGTTCCCAGAATAAAACATCGTCTGACTTAAACTGATTTCGCTTGAAAGAGACCGTTTTATTACCAACCCTGACCGACCCATAAGTCGTAAATCTAGTCACGACGCCGTTCATGACGTAACTACTGCAGTCCTGATAACCAGAACTGCGTCGTTGCTTGAGATCCTTTGCTTTTTCAGCAACGCAAATAAAAGAGCCCTTATTGCTTACATAGGGCCACAGTTGCCCCAACTCAGGGCGAAAGCGTGACTCGCCCTTTGGAACACTACGGTTGGAATAGTTGTAAGCCCAGCCATAGGTCTGCACGCCCCAGTTCGGGTAAGTCATGTAATCGTCGTGATCGTCGGAGTACATGTGGACGGCGAGGAGGAGTTGCTTCTGGTTGTTGAGGCAGTTGGTGCGCTGGGCCTGGCTCTTAGCCTTACCCAGAGCCGGCAGCAGCATCGCCGCAAGGATGGCAATGATCGCAATCACCACCAGTAGCTCAATCAGCGTGAAACCCTGACGGCATCGACCCCGCTCGGCCAAAGTCAATTGTCTTACTTTCATATAATGAATAGATCAGTCCGAAGGCGGAATCTACTCTCTGGTTGAACGCTCTGCAACTCCTGTTTAGCGCTTCTTAGCCCAGTCGTTTGATCCAGCGGCGGAGCTGTTTTTTGACCTCTTTCGTGCCGGTCGATCCGATCGCGGTGCGCTTGGCCAAGGCCTGTTTCAGCTCGAAAACCTCCAGCGCACCGGCCTTGAATTTCCGGCTGACGCCCTGCAACTCCTTGAGCGTCAACCGGTCCAGCGGCTTGGCCAATTTCTCGGCCAGACCGACGACCTCGCCAACCAAGTGGTGTGCCTCGCGGAACGGCACTTTTTGACCGACGAGCCAGTCGGCCAAATCGGTCGCCAGCAGCGCGGGGTCGGCGGCGGCGGCGGCGCACGCCTCGGCGTTCACGCTGGTGTGCTGCAGCATGGCCGCCGTCAACCGCACGGTGGCGCGGACGCTGTCGATGCTGTCGAACAACGGCTCCTTGTCCTCCTGCAAGTCGCGGTTGTACGTCATCGGCAATCCCTTTAGCAGCGTCAGCAGCGACACGAGGTTGCCGACGAGCCGGCCGCTCTTGCCACGGGCAAGCTCGGCGACGTCCGGGTTTTTCTTTTGCGGCATGAGCGACGAGCCGGTCGTGTACGCGTCGGCGATGCGGATGAAATCAAACTCGCTGCTCGACCACAGGATAACGTCCTCGGCGAGCCGCGACAGGTGCACGCCCAGCAGCGACGCGACGAAACAAAACTCCACCGCGAAGTCGCGGTCGCTCACGGCGTCCATCGAGTTTTGCGAAACCACCGGCCTGCCCCGCGAATCCTCGAAGCCGAGCATTGCGGCAACTTGGTTGCGGTCGAGCGGCAGCGTGGAGCCGGCCAGCGCGCCGCTGCCCAGCGGACAGATGTTCACGCGCGAGAAGGCGTCGAGCAGCCGCTCGCGGTCCCGCTCGATCATCTCGACGTACGCCAGCAAGTGGTGCGCGAAGTAAACTGGCTGCGCCCGTTGCAGGTGCGTGTAGCCGGGGATGACGACGCCGTCGTTCGCTTGGCCAAGCGCGACGAGCGCCTGTTGCAGCGAGCGCAGTTCCAGCTCCAACTCGACGATCTCGTCGCGGAGCCACATCCGCATGTCGAGCGCGACCTGGTCGTTGCGCGAGCGGCCGGTGTGCAGCTTGGCCCCGGCCGGCTCGCGCCGGGTCAGCTCGGCCTCGAGGTTCATGTGGACGTCCTCAAGAGACTCGTCCCACGTAAACCGGCCGGCCTCAATGTCGTCGCCGATGGCCTCGAGCGCGGCGACGATGCGCTTGGCCTCGGCCTTGGTGAGCACGCCGATGCAGCCCAGCATGGTGGCGTGGGCGATGGAGCCCACGAGGTCATGCCGCCACAACCGGCGGTCGAACGAGATCGACTCGGTGAACTTGGCCACGTCCTGCCTTGGCCCACTGCTGAACCGGCCGCTCCGCGACAGTGGCGATGATTTTTTCATCCGGCAGGAGGTTTTACGGTAGGCCGCTGGGCATTCCAACAAAAACCCCCTCCCGCTTGGCCAAGCGCTTGGCCAAGGGAAACCTTTGACGCGCCAGCGGGCATGCCGTAGCGTCCACCGCCTTTGTTAAAAAGTGATGATGGGCTTTCTGAGTAAACTTTTTCCGAATAAAAACGAGCGGCTGGTCAAGAAGCTCTCGGCACGCGTGGGGGAGATCAACCGGCTCGAGGAGGAGCTGCAGGCCACCTCGCCGGACGCCCTGCGCCAAAAGACGCAGGAGTGGAAGGAACGTCTCGCAGCCATCGAGGATGACCAGGAGCTGAAGCAGGAGCTGGCGGCCATCCTGCCGGAGGCGTTTGCGGTGGTGAAAAATGCCTGCCGAAGGGTTTACGGTACCGACGTGCACGTGCGCGGCCACGACCGCAGATGGGAGATGATCCCGTACGACGTGCAGCTCGTCGGCGGCATGGCGTTGCACGAGGGCAACATCGCCGAGATGGCCACCGGCGAGGGCAAGACACTCGTCGCCACGCTGCCGATTTACCTCAACGCACTGTCCGGGCGCGGCGTGCACCTTGTGACCGTCAACGACTACCTCGCCCAGCGCGATAGTGAGTGGATGGGCGCGATCTACAAATATCTCGGGCTGAGTATCGGCTGTATCGTGCACGACATGAACCCGACCGAGCGCCGCGAGCAGTACGACTGCGACATCACCTACGGCACTAACTCGGAGTTTGGCTTCGACTACCTGCGTGACAACGGCATGGCCAGCCGCGCCGAGGACCAAGTGCAGCGCCAACACTACTTCGCCATTGTTGATGAGGTGGACTCGATCCTCGTCGACGAGGCGCGCACGCCGTTGATCATCAGCGGCCCGGCGGCGGCCAGCCTCGACAAGGAGTATCGCAAGGCCAATCACAAGATCAAAAACCTCGTTCAGGCCCAGCACAAGCTCATCGCCGGCTATCTGGTCGAGGCCGAGAAACTCAGCAAACTACTGTTGTCAGGGGATCGCCCCGAGGACGGCGATGAACTGGAGTTGGAACTTGGCCTGCTGCTCTACAAGGCCCGGCTTGGCCAACCGAAGGGCGAACACCTCATGCGTCTCATGGAGGAGCCGCAAAACCAAAAGCTCATCGACAAAGCCGAGCTCTCCCTGCACTCCGACCAGTCCAAAAAGGAGCTTTACGCCCAAAAAGAGGAACTTTATTTCGGCATGGAGGAAAAGAGCCACGACGCCGACCTCACAGAGAAGGGCCGCAGCTACCTCAACCCGAACGATACCGAGGCGTTCATGCTGCCGGACCTCTCCGTGGAGCAGCACGACATCGACCACGACGAGAGTCTCGACGCCCAGAGCCGGTTGGCGGCCAAGACCAAGCTGCAGGACGAGTTCAAGGCCAAGGCCGAAAACATCCACATCACCGGCCAGTTGCTCAAGGCGTACAGCCTGTACGTGAAGGACATCGCCTACGTGGTGCAGGAGAACAAGGTGATCATCGTCGACGAACACACCGGCCGCGCCATGCCGGGCCGCCGCTGGAGCGACGGGCTGCACCAGGCCGTCGAGGCCAAGGAAGGCGTCACCATCGAGAAGGAAACCCAGACGCTGGCCACCATCACCATCCAGAACTATTTCCGCCTCTACACCAAGCTGGCCGGCATGACCGGCACCGCCGCCACCGAGGCGCAGGAGTTTTTCGACATCTACAAGCTGGGCGTCCTCTCCATCCCCACCCACGAGCCGTGCATTCGCGACGACGCCAACGACTCCGTCTACAAGACGCGCCGCGAGAAATACAACGCCGTGCTCGACGAGGTCAAAGAGGTGCACCGACAGGGCCGCCCGATCCTCGTCGGCACCGTCTCGGTGGAGGTCAGCGAGTACATCTCACGGTTGCTCAAGAAGAACGGCATCATCCACAGCGTGCTCAACGCCAAGTACCACGAGCAGGAGGCCGAGATCATCACGCGCGCCGGCCAGAAAGGCTCCGTGACCATCGCCACAAACATGGCCGGGCGTGGCACCGACATCAAGCTTGGCCAAGGCGTGGAGTCGATCGGCGGCCTGCACGTCATGGGCACCGAGCGGCACGAGTCGCGCCGCATCGACCGCCAGTTGCGCGGCCGCTGCGCGCGCCAGGGTGACGCCGGCTCCACCCGTTTTTTTCTCTCCCTCGAGGACGACCTGCTGCGGCTCTTCGCCACCGGCAACCGCCTGTTCAAGTTCGTCGAGAAAGGCATCGGCGAGGGCGAGGCCATCGGCGACAGCGGACTGCTCGACCGCTCCATCCAAACCGCGCAAAAGAACGTCGAGAAGCACCACTTCCAGATCCGCAAGCGCACCCTCGAGTACGACGACGTGATGAACAAGCAGCGCGAGGAAATCTACGGTTTCCGCAACGACGTCATGCACTCCGAGCAGGTGCAGGACAAGCTGATCAACATCATGGACGAGGTCATCGCCAACAAGGTGCAGGAATTCTGCGACCCCGAGCAGGAGCCGGTGAACTGGGATTTCAGCGCCCTGTCGGACTGGGCCAACCTCACCTTCCCCGTCGGCGTCTCGGCGGATTCATTGTCCGGATTGATCGATGGCAAAGCCGGCGGCAGCACCGATGGCGAACGGGAACTGACCCCGCACCAGGCGCTGCTGTACGACGACATCTCCGGCAAGGCCAAGGAGGCCTACCAACTCAAGATCAGCTTCGAGGACACCGACGCGCTCGTGGCCGTCGAGCGCTACACCATCCTCAACTCCATCGACCAGCTGTGGCAGGAGCACCTCTACGAGATGGACAGCCTGCGCCACAGCATCGGCCTGCGCGCCTACGGCCAGCGCGACCCCATCCTCGAGTACAAGTCCGAGGGCTACCACATGTTCCAGGAATTGCAGGTCAACATCTGGACCGAAATCTGCCAGAACATCTTCCGCAGCGCCTCCAGCGTCGACGCCTTCCAAAGCTTCCTGAGAAACCTCCCGATGCAGGAAGTGCACCAAAGCTCCAGCGCGTTCGAAGCCGAGGAACGCCGCGCCGCCAACGAAGCCTCCGACATGGTGGACGAAGCCACCGACATGGTCTCCCGGGCCGAGCCGTTGCGCACCGCCGTCAAGGTCGGCCGCAACGACCCCTGCCCCTGCGGCAGCGGCAAAAAATACAAAAAGTGCTGCGGCTGATGTCGGCCAAGCGCTTGGCCAAAGTGCTTCCCGCGAAAAACAGGCCACCAAAAAAACGCGCCCCTTGTCCGATATGTCTCCGAGTCGTTTGAACCGACCGTTTAGAGATGTTTCATGATGTCCCGTTTATCGACGCCCTTCACTATCGCCACAGCTCTCAAAATGGCGTTCAGCGTCCCAAGCCGAAGAGGCGAATGGTCGGGAACAGGAATTCAATGATGCCTCGGAGTATCTGTTTCCAGGAGAACGTGACTGCCTACCTGATGGATTTCACGGTACTCAAAATCACGGCAGAGCACTTTGATCAGTTCGCGCCCGGTCAGATTTCGAGGCAACTTCATCAAGCTGCCACCACTTCGTCACGCACGAGATGCAACCGGATCGAATCGGGTTTTTGTTGGTCGAAGAAGTAGGCGGCGACGGCCTCGCGAACATGGGTTCGCAGTTGGTTCCAGTCATCGCCCTGGGTGAATATGTCATGCGCCAGGCACTCAGCAACAAAGCCGCCATCCGATTCCTGTGTGACGCTAAAGACAATTTCCTTGCGCGGAAACTGTCACAAAGCCAGTAAGCCATCAACTTGGAATCACCTTGCCAACCCAAAAAACGCGCCCCTTGGGCGGTATCTTTCATTTGATGCGGCGGGGTTTTGGCCTAGACTGCCCCGCCTTGCGCGGCTTAAGCCGCACTGAATTTTGGATCCTGCACGCCAATGGTTTTTGTCCGCCGTCGTTGTTTACGGCACCAGCATGCTGTACTCCGCCTTCCTTTGGCGGCGCGGTTTCCAGCGGGACAACTGGATCAACTACAGCCTGCTCGCCGCCGCCTTCGTGCTCCACACCCTCGCCATGGCCAAGCGCGGCTTCACGCTGCATCACTGCCCGGTGAACAACCTGTACGAGGCCACCACATTTGTCCTGTGGACGATCGCCGCTGGCAGCCTTGTTTTCGGCCTCTGGCCAAGGTTGCGTTTCCTCGGCGTGTTCACGTCGCCGTTGTTGTTTTGCGTCGGCGTCTTTGCGCTGATGCCGGGCCTCGACCCGCCACCGACCGGCAAGCCGCAGTTCGCCAACGGGTGGGCCAGCCTGCACGCCGCGATGATCATGCTCGGCTACGGGGCGTTGGGTTTGAGCGCCGTCGCCGGGAGTATGTTCCTCACGCAGGAGCGCAACCTGAAATTCCACCGGGCACGCGCGCTCTTCACCCTGCTGCCGCCGATCCAGCGCTTGGAAAAAATGATCACCATTTCGCTCGCGACCGGCCTGGTGCTGCTCACGACCGGCCTGGGCCTGGGCGCGGCGTACGTCGAGTTGCCCGAGGGTGCATCGTTCCAGGGCGACCCCAAGGTCATCTGGTCGATGCTCGTCTGGGCGATCTACAGCGTGCTGCTTTTGCTTCACTGGAAGTTTGACCAACGCGGACGCCGCTACGCTTGGTCGGCGATCGTCGCCTTCGGGTTTGTCATCCTCACGTTCTGGGGGACGAACCTGCTCTCGGAAATTCACAACCCCGCCCCGTAAGCGATGCCGATTGTTGTCACAGGCTTAAGCCATCACTCATCGCCGGTCGAGTTGCGGGAGCGCTTTGCCTTTTCCAATGCGCAGATCGCCGACGCGCTTGGCCAACTGCGCGAGCGCGGCATTGCCGACGAGGCCGTGATCCTCTCCACCTGCAATCGCGTGGAAATTTACGCCGCCACCCGCGACAACGATCCCGCGCTTGGCCAGGCGCTGCGCCAGTTCCTTTGCGATTTCCACGGCCTCGGCCCGGCTCCCGGCGACGAACTCTACACGCACCTTGAACCGCAGAGCGTCGACCACCTCTTCCGCGTGTCGTGTGGCATCGACTCGATGGTGCTTGGCGAGACGGAAATTCTCGGCCAACTCAAGCAGGCCTACAAACTCGCCCACGCCGAAAAGGCCACCGGCGCGCTGCTCAACAAGACATTTCAAAAAGCGTTCAACGTGGCCAAGCTCGTCCGTTCGGAAACGCAGATTCAGCGCGGCAGCATCTCCGTCAGCTCGGTGGCGGTGGAATTGGCCGAGTCCATTTTCGACTCGCTCAAGTCGCGGCAGGTACTCGTCATCGGCGCCGGCGACACGAGCGAAAAAGCCGCCCGCGCCCTCAAGAGCCGGGGCGCGCAAAGCGTCCTCGTCTCAAACCGCTCACACGACCGGGCCGTCACGCTGGCTGCCGAACTCGACGGCCGCGCCGTCGGCTTCGACACGTGGGAGCAGGAGTTCAAGCAGGTTGACATTATCATTAGCAGCACCGCCGCGCCGCACTACGTGCTCACACGCGACAAGCTCGACGTCCTGCTCCGGCCGCGTGCCCACCCGCACCTGGTGCCCGTGGACATTTCCTTGCGCCGCGACATCGATCCCGTCTGCCACAGACCCGGCACCGCTTACGTCTCC
>ERZ813253.330-NODE-330-length-17388-cov-2.851978_pt1 | contig 17388 bp, 11 predicted proteins | sample MGYA00520893_ERZ813253 | MGnify/ENA primary metagenome ERZ813253 (study PRJEB31669, sample SAMD00080414) | marine metagenome | biome: oceanic hadal pelagic zone biome; feature: marine hadalpelagic zone; material: sea water | place: Pacific Ocean:Izu-Bonin Trench...
GTGTTTTCCTGTTTTGTTGTCATCACACGACGACCACCGAGAGCTACACTCCTTCCCTACACGACGCCCTTCCGATCTGACCAAGCAGACCCGATCGTTCATCCGCGTGCGCGAAATCCACTTCTTCGAGGCGCACACAGCGCATGCAGACGAGGATGGTGCCACCCGCCAGATCGAGGAGGACCTCGAGATCGTCGCCCGCTTGATGCACGATCTATGTCTCCCCTACCTTGTCAACAGACGTCCGGTCTGGGACACTTTTCCGGGTGCGTGGTACACGATCGCCATCGACGTGCTGATGCCCGACGGACGGACGTTGCAGGTCGCCTCGTGTCACCACTACCGTGACCAGTGGGCCCAAGCCTTCGACATCTCATACGAAGGGGAGGATGGGGAACATCGTCACTGCCACCAGACGACATATGGGATGTCCGAACGACTCCTCGGAGCGGTGGTCGGAGTCCATGGGGACGATGCTGGCCTCATCCTCCCTCCTGCCATGGCTCCGCATCAGGTGGTGCTCATCCCTGTGGCGGCGCACACATCTCCAGAAGTCGATGATATGGTCAAACAGGTCTTCGAGCAGTTGCGAGCGGCGGGAATCCGTGTGCATGTCGACGACAGGGATCTTCGGCCAGGACAGAAATACTACGATTGGGAGATTCGCGGAGTTCCCCTCAGGCTGGAGATCGGACCACGGGACCTCTCATCCGGAACCGCGTTGGCGGTCAGGCGGACGGGGGGCAGGCAAAGCCTCCCCTTGGAGGGAATATCCGAAGCAGTCGAAGCTGAGCTGGATGCGGTCGCGGACGAACTGAGAAGGCGGTCTTCGCAGCATCAAGCGGATTGCATCCACGAGCTCCCTGACCTCATCCAGGATGAAGATGGTGAATGGAGTCTGTCCAAGAAGATCAAGGATGGATTGGTGCATGAGGTGGCGTTCTGCGGTAACGATGCCGCCGCAGAGGTGCTCGAGAAGGCAACCGGACTCACGATCCTCGGACATACCCTCGACGAGTACGATGAACCTCGGCCATGTTGCGTGACAGGTGAAATGACCACGAAGCGGCAGCATCTGGCAAGGATGTACTGATCAGCTACGCCGCTTGATGACAGCAATGACGATCAGCGTCACCATCAGGATGGTAGCCAAGATGTCCGGGATTCCCATGCCACCGGTGGGACCCCAGGCAATGTGGTCCGCAGTGCGATGGAACTCGAGCAGGTTCAGTTTCATGTTCTCGGTGCAACTGACGTGAATGCTGGCTGCACATCCTCCGATGATGTTACCGAATCCATAGAGGATATTGATCACGACGAGCGTCAACCCAAGCCCACCGACGATGATTCCAGCCAGCCCCTTGCTCCTTCTCACCTCTCCAGCGCTTGAATCTGGATGCGTGGGCGGGTCGAACTCAGGCAGGTCATCATCGGGTAATTCGATCATCAGGTCCTCGAGGTCGTCCTCTTCCTGCAACGCTTCGGCAAGAGCCCGTTTCGAGTCCCCGCGAGATACCCCCATCTCGTCAAGGAAATCTTCCCCATAGACACGTTCAGCCAGGCTGGCGAGCATCGGGTCCGATTTCAGTTCCTCAGGAGAAAGGTCGCCATCGAGCAACTTACGCAGGCGGTCATGCGCATTGCTCATGTTGGTCACTCGCTCCGATGCAGCAGACGACGCTTCATCAACACTGTGGACGAGAGCACGCTGTCCCCTTGGTTCAGGACTTCCGCGCCATCGCTCTGCGGGCCGCTGCGACGATGTACTGACTGCTCAATCCATATTTTTCCAGCAGTTCGTCACCTTCTCCTGACTCACCGAACGTGTCGTTCACTCCCACCCTCTCAAGAGGCACTGGACAGTTGGCTGCCAGCATCTCGGCCACCGCCCCGCCGAGCCCGCCGATGATCGAGTGGTCCTCGGCTGTCACGAGCGCGCCACAGTCGGCAGCAAGTTGCTGAACCAATCCAGAATCCAGCGGTTTGAGGGTATGCATGTCAACCACGGTGACTTCGATCCCGTCAGCCGCGAGCGTCTCAGCGGCGGACAGCGCCTCGGACACCAGAACCCCACATGCGAGTAGTGCCACATCGCTTCCTTCACGCAGGACGTGTCCTTTGCCGATCCTCAGTGCAGCGGCGGATTCCTCGTCATGGATACGGGGTCGTTTGTTTCGAGTGGTCCGCATGTAGGAAGGGCCGGACAGGGCAGAAAGCTGGAGCGTCAGCCGTTCGGTGCTGATGTCATCGCAGGGGTGGATCACCGTCATGTTGGGGAGGGTGCGATAGATGGCCAGATCCTCTATAGATTGAGCCGAGGAACCGTCCGTCCCCGTGTGCAGCCCGCCATGTGAGCCACAGAGGTGCACAGCGTGGTTGGGACGTGCGATTCCGTTGCGAACCTGCTCGAATCCCCGCTCGGTGAAGATGGCGAAAGTGGAGGCGAATGGCTTGTATCCAGATGAGGCCAGTCCTGCAGCCACCAGCATCATGTTCTGTTCTGATATGCCCAGACAGAATGTTCGTTCGGGGTGCAGCTCACGGAATCTGCAGGACTTGGTGGATTTTCCCAGGTCCGCTTCCAGATCCACCGCTCGCTCGTCGTCAGCAAGTTTCACCAGAGCCGCACCGTAGCCGTCCCGTGAAGCCGCCATCTCGCTCATTGCAATTCCTCCATCGCTTGTTCCAGTTGTTCATCAGAAGGAGCCGCCCCGTGGAATGAGGGGTTGTCCTCCATGAATGACACGCCTTTGCCCTTGACCGTGTGAGCTATGACCACGGCCGGGCCAGCGTCCACACTGTCGAGCCATTCGATGGCTCCGAGGATCTCTCCCATGTCGTGGCCGTCGATCTCCCGAACCGCCCACCCGAATGCAACCCACTTGGCCGGGACATCGAACATGCGCATCTGTTTGTCCACGAAGTCGTCATTCTGGATGCGATTCCGGTCAACGAACACCTTCAGGTTGTTCACCTCGTGATGCACCGCGGCCATCGCCGCCTCCCAGACCTGCCCCTCCTGCAATTCACCGTCACCGAGCATCACGAAGATCGTGCGCTTCGAGGCGTCCAGCCGAGCTGCCAACGCGCATCCAATCCCAAAGGAAAGGCCCATTCCGAGGCTCCCCGCTGAGAAGTCCACTCCTGGCGTCCAGCCACTGTCCACATGCCCTTGGCAGATACTGCCCAACTTACGGAATGAGTCGAGTTCCTCCACCTCGAAGAAGCCACTGTGAGCGAGTATGGAATACATCCCCGGGGATGCATGGCCTTTGGACATGATGAATCGGTCCCGATCGGGCCAGTCTGGTTCCTGCGGTCTTACGCGCAGTCGGGTTCCATAGAGGGCGACGAGCATGTCGATGGCTGACAGGGAACCGCCCGGGTGACCTGCTCCTGCCTTGTGCACCATGTCGACGATCGCCCGGCGACAAACCAGAGCCACTGATTCCAGTTCTGCGACTTGGGGTTGCCCTTCCGCGCCGCCTGCAGCCATGCTCATTGCCATGTCCCTCGTCCCACCGGCCATCCGCGTCAGCCTTTGATGGTTTCTTCAGCGGTCAACCGAGTCAACCCGCGTAACCTCACTCCTTGGGAGGTGCTGATGCCGCCTTCACCAATCGTCGACCTCCATCGACCACTACTCGTCCCCAGTCCGCCAGCAGGCTGAACGGACCACCGCCACGAGGCAGTTGCCGTGTAGCCAGCCAGATGAACACGCCGAAGAACCAGATGAAGAAGGCAACGGACAGAGCCGGGCCCAAGGTGCCCATGAAGGGGAACCAATCCCAAGGGGGTTTCCATGCGATGATGAACACGGCGACGAGTACTCCCATCAGTGCTTCGCCGGCTATCATTCCAGCAGAGAGCAACAACCCTCGACTGGCGATCTGCTCGCCCGCCTTGTTCGCTTCCTCACTCGGCACTCCCGCCAATGTCCCATCGATGCGGTAGTGGGCGGAACGAACCACGAGGTGGTTCAGAATTCCCCCCAGGAAGATGGTCGCGCTCAGGTATATGGGGAGGTACATCCCGATGGCAACCGACATGACCGGGAGTCCGCGCCAGATGATGATGACGGCGATGAGCGCGCCCAAGGCCAGCATCGGGTAGTTCACGGAGCCGCCGAACAATCCTTCGATGAGCGTGCCTATGATCTCCGCCTGAGGCGCTTCGAGTGCGTTGTCGCAGTTCGGGTCGTTAGGTAGCGGATTGGCCGCGCAGTAGGTAGGCGTGATGCGAAACGCATCGTTGAGCACTGTCAGTGTGAGGGGAGCCACCATCGCTCCTACGAGCACCCCTACGAGTTCCGCGATTTGTTGCTTCCATGGAGTCGCTCCGAGAAGATGCCCGGTCTTCAGGTCCTGCATCACGTCGCCGGCTATCGCCGCGTTGACAGCAACCACCGAGGCGATGATGAGGGTTGCGAACATCAGGTCGTCCTGCTCCATCCCGAGGATCACCCCACCGACCAGCCAGACAACCAGGGAGGTAGCCATCAGGGTGGCGATGGTCATCCCGGACACAGGGGAGTTGGATGATCCCACCACACCGGCGATGTAGCCCGCGACTGCGGAGAAGAAGAAGGCGGTGATGGCCAGGAAGATGGCACCTACGATGGCGAGCAGGAGGGAACCGGTCTTCCACCAGTAGAAGAAGAACGTGAGCACGCCGATGATGATGAGCCCGATGAACGCACGTTTCATCGGGATGTCCCGTTCAGTCCGGGGAATCTCCTCTGAACTGGAATCCAGATCCGCCCTGATGGCCTTCATGAGGCCACTGCCAATCGAGTTGCGCATTGCGATCAGGGTCCACAGCCCCCCCACGACCATGCATCCGACACCGACGAAGCGGATGTGAGTGCCCCACAGCGTCTTGAATCCGTGTGCGATGTCCTCATCCGCCGGCCAACCGTGGATCAGGCCGTAGATCGGTGTCAGGATGAACACACCGAGGAAGGCTCCGAAGAAGATGTACGAAGCGATGCGCAGACCCACGATGTATCCCACGGCGACGAGGGAAAGCGAGAAATCCAGTGACGCGTAGATTCTGGTTCCCAGTACCTCGAAGGCACCTTCGACCTTGGACTGTGTGAGTTTGAATCCTTTGACGAACCAACCGTAGATGGCGCCGAGTCCGAGGGCATAGAGGATGACGATCAGTGATGAACCGCCCTTCTCCCCTGCAATCAGAACCTCTTCACATGCGATTCCCTCCGGGTAGAGCAGTGCCTCCTCGACGATGAACACCCTGCGCAGGGTGATGGTGAAGATGGTGCCCAGCACACCACCTAGACAAGCGACGATGAATGTCGTAAGTGTATCCATCTCACGTCCCATCACCAACAGCGCCGGCATGGTGAAGATGACACCTGCAGCCAGGCTCTCGCCCGCCGATGTCATCGTCTGCACGATGTTGTTCTCGAGGATGTTCACGTTCTTGAAGCGCAGCAGGCGCAAGGTGAGCATGGACATCACCGCCGCGGGGTTGGATGCGGACGCCGTCATGCCGATGTACAGTCCGAGGTAGGTGTTGGCCGCCGTCATCAGCGCTCCGAGGATGACCCCCAGCACCAGAGCTCGAACGGTCAACTCCGGCAGGGTGATGTCTGCACTGATGTAGGGCCTATGACCCGTCATCGGCCAAGGCACCCCTGTTCAGCCTGTCAACTATGCGGCTCAGATTGAGGCTGTTCTCCCAGCGGGTTATCCCACCTGTGAAATCAAATACGAACCTGAGCATACTACGAGTCGGGTGCAATGGTGTCAGTGTCCCTCGAAGGGGAGGTTGAACCTGTCGAGCGGCTCGACCATGATTGGCACTTCATGTCGCGCGCGGACACATTCGATGTCCTAGCGACGCACTCCAATGGGTTGTCAACGACTGAGGCGGAACGCCGCCAATTGATACACGGCTTGAACAAGCTCAAGGAGCCGACCCCGGTCCATCCGTTCTGGAAACTACTGGCACAATTCCGTGACCCGATGGTCTACCTGCTGCTGGCTGCGGCGATAATCGCGTTCGCGGTTAAGCCGGAAGACATCGGCACTCCGATCTTCATCTGTATCGCGCTCACCCTCAATGGTGTGTTCTCATACCTGCAGGAGCGCAAGGCAGAGCAGGCGATGGATTCGCTCAAGAAACTGCTTGTGAGTCACTGCATCGTTCTGCGCGACGGGATCGAGAATCGCTGCTCCACTGAAGAACTCGTTCCGGGTGATGTCGTCTGGCTGGAGGAGGGACTCAATGTCCCCGCTGATGTGCGACTGCTCGAGGTCCATCAACTGAACATCAACGAGGCTTCACTGACAGGAGAGTCGGATGTCACGCGGAAACAGGTCGACAGCGTAGCATCTGATTCGTTGATCCCCGACCAGTTGAACATGGCATTCATGGGGACCGTGGTCGCTAGCGGGCGTGGTCGCGGAGTTATTGTACGCACCGGGATGAACACACAACTCGGCGACATCGCCGCTGGAATCAGCGATGTCGAAAGCCCGAAAACTCCCTTGGAGATCAAATTGGAGTCCCTTGGGAAATTCCTGGGGATCATCGCGGTGATGGCAGCAGCGTCACTGCTCTTGATGCACGTGACCATCGCGTTCGCGGAATCGGCTACGATGGACGAGATGAAGCAAGTCATAGCCGAACAGTTCCTGATCGCAGTAGCCATATTCGTCGCTATCGTTCCAGAAGGGTTACCCATCATCCTGGTGATCACGCTTGCGCTCGGAATGCGCAACATGTCACGGAAGAATGCCATTGTGCGACGAATGAAGGTGGTCGAGACCCTCGGTTCAACCACGGTGATATGTACTGACAAAACGGGCACCCTGACCCGTAACGAGATGACCGTTCGTGCATTCTTCGTCAACGACACTCTATACGGAGTCACAGGCGAAGGATTCGACCCGACCCGCGGTTCGCTGACTAAAGATGGTGAAACCATCCCAGAATGGGAACTGAACGAGTTGCGGTCCAACCTGGGTGGAAGGTTAGCGTTCAGCTGCTCTCTATTGTGTCAGAACAGCACGGTGCGCAAGGTCGATGAACAGTGGCGGGCGATTGGAGATCCCACCGACAGCGCCTGTTCCGTATTCGGATGGAAGGTATTCCACGATACCGAAGATTACCGCAGGAAGAACCCCAGGTTCCGGGAGTTCACGTTCGACAGGGAACGCAAACGAATGACGACCATTCACGAGATGGATGGAGATCGCTGGGTGTTCTCCAAAGGCGCCATCGGTCCGTATCTGTCGCGCATCACGCATGTGATCGAGGATGGAAAGATGGTACAGATGGGTGACCGTCATCGCAACCGCATCGGAGAAGTCAACTTGGAGATGGCCAGCGACGCCCTGAGGGTGATCGCATTGACAGCCCGCCAACTGGGCCCCGATGAGGACATCGACGATGTCGAACTGGTTGAGAGCGGACTCGTTTTCCTAGGTCTCGTCGGAATCATGGACCCTCCGAGACCGGAGGTGGCGGATGCCATCGCCTTGTGTCACAAAGCCGGGATACAGGTGAAGATGATCACGGGTGACCAGCAGATGACCGCGATGGCGATCGGCAGGGAGATCGGGATCATCGATGATGATTCAGAATTCCTGTCAGCACGGGAGCTCGAGCGAATGTCTGACGATGAACTTCGTGAACGTGTGAATGACATAACGATGTTCTCTCGGGTGACCCCCAAGCAGAAACTACGCATCGTCGAACAACTCCAGGCCAGCAACCATGTTGTTGCGATGACCGGGGATGGGGACAACGATGCCCCAGCGCTCGCGCGTGCGGACATTGGCATATCCATGGGCATCAGTGGCACTGATGTGGCCAGAGACGCATCCGACATGGTGCTGCAGGATGATGACTTCGGCACGATCGTGCGGGCGGTGCAGGAGGGGAGGAAGGTGTACCATAACATCCGGTCTTTCGTGCGCTATCAGATTTCTACCAACGTGGCAGCTGTTCTACTCGTGATCATCGCCACATTCGTCTTCAAATGGCCATTGCCCCTGACTGCGACCCAATTGCTCGTGATCAACATCCTCATGGATGGACCTCCAGCGGTTGCGCTTGGCATCGAAAAACGACACGGCGACGTCATGGAACGCCCTCCACGGCCGTTGGACGAATCCCTGCCGAACGGCCCGGACATGTTGATGATCGGTTTCCTTGGACTCGTGATGGTATGTGGCACACTCGCCATCTTCTCACTTGCAGGCGGTTCACTCCCATCTGAGATTCCGTGTACCGGTATGAATATGACCGCCAATCCGGCGTTCTTCGACAGTGACGGATATTGCGATGTCGCCTACTGGGACCAGTACGCTGAACAGCGATTCTATCACGCTCGCACGATCGCCTTCACCACGTTCATCATGTTCCAGTTGTTCAACGTGGTGAACTGCCGTAGCATAGACATCTCGGCTTTCAAGCTGGGACTGTTCAGAAACCGCGCCATCAGCATATCATTCGCCATCAGCCTCGGAATGCTCCTGTTCATCGTACAGGGTTCGCACAGGGTGATTCCATTCGTGGGAATACCACTTGGCGACCTGCTCGCCACCATGCCATTGGCCATGTCCACATGGCCCGTCATCATTCTGCTGGCCTCGAGCGTTTTCTGGGTAGAGGAAGTGCGCAAACTCATCTTCGCGGGCTACACCCGTACGCGCTGATGGGTCAACCATGCATTCAGGCGGGTTAATCAGGGTGAATGAGCGCCGTCCGGATGAGCGCATGGCATCGGATTCATGGGTCTCGACACCCGCTGAAGCGGGATGCCCTGTGGATTGGCAGGGAGGTGTTGGAGAGTCGATATCGAAGCTCTTGAGGGACCATCCGCGGCTTGGTGGCATCACTCGTGAACTCGATTTCGGACGGCGTCTCACCCGAGAGGACGGACTGTTGTTGATGCAGGATCCTGACCTGCCCTCTGTCCTCGCTATGGGAGAGGCCAGCAAGCGGGCACGCTACGGAAGTGACGTGTTCTTCAACAGCAACCTGCACATCAACCAGACCAACGTATGCGTCCTCGCCTGTAGGTTCTGTGCATTCAGGCGCGGCCCGGCCGCTCCAGATGCATATGCCTTGGACATCGATGAGTATCTCTCCCGCCTCGCTCCTTATGCGGATCTTGTCGATGAGGTGCACACTGTCGGTGGCCTCCACCCCGAGTGGACCATCGACCATTACGAGGAGCTGTTCAGGTCGATCAAGCGGGAGTATCCCCATGTCAGCGTGAAAGCGTTGACCGCAGTCGAGATCAAACATCTGGCGGACATCTCCCACCTCACCATCGCACAGACTCTCAGGAGACTGCGTGACTCCGGTCTCGACATCATGCCAGGAGGTGGCGCCGAGATCCTCTCTGACGAGGTGCGCGACATCATCTGTCACGGAAAGGAGTCGAGCGCGGAGTACCTCGCCATCCACCGCACCGCGCATGAATTGGACATTCCCACCAACTGCACCATGCTGTTCGGTACCATCGAGACAGCCTCAGCACGGGTGGACCATCTTCTGAGCCTGCGAGGCCTACAGGATGAGACGGGCGGATTCCAGTGCTTCGTCCCCTATCCGTTCCTACCGGACCATACCCGTCTGCCACAGGCCCAGCTGGCCAGCGCCAGCGAGGTGTTGCGCGTCATCGCGGTGTCGAGGTTGCTGCTCGACAACATTCCGCATATCAAGGCATATCGCATGAACATCGGGGATCGGATGGCACAACTGGCGCTCAACTGTGGTGCCGATGACATCGACGGCACCGTTGGCCACGAGGAGATCATGCATTCAGCCGGTTCGACCACATCTCTTGATGATGGGAGGCCCGAACTGGCCCGTCTCGTCAGGGATGCAGGCTGCACTCCGGTGCAACGTGATTCCCTGTACACACACTTCCGACGCTATCAGGACCCGCCAGCCCCGGGGCGCGCACATCTGCCCGTTGCAGGGCAGGTCGTCAGTTGACCCGAAGGGAGATGTATGCGGGGCCGAAAGGCAGCGCACTGAGCGGATATGGTAGCACACTGGACCAAGGTGATCGGCCGCGTGTCGTTCGTGAATTGTGACCCGCTCTATCATGCCCTCCCCGATTCCTGGTCTGTCCTTCCAGCACCTCCTGCATGGCTCACTGGTCACCTGTTGCGCCGCGACTGTCTGACCGCCCCCATACCAACCGCCGATTACGCCGCCCACTACGATGAACTCCAGTTGCTGCAGGGCTTGGGCATCCTTTCCGACGGACCGGTGGGTAGCGTGCTGCTGTTCTCGACACGACCGCTGGAACGTATCCGGGATGTCGCCTTGCCATCTGATTCGTCGACATCCAGCAAGCTGCTGATGCACCTGCTGGCGGCACGTGACATCGATCCTCGTATGCACCAGATGGGCCCGGACCTGGATGAAATGCTGTCGAGATGTGACGCAGCCCTGTTGATCGGCGATCGCGCCCTCGACGAGGCGGAACGGAACCCTGACCTGGTTGCAATGGACCTCGGGGCGGAATGGAAGGCGGTCACCGGCAGTCCGATGGTGTTCGGGGTGTTCGCAGCCAGGAAGGATTCACCGGCAGCGCAACTGGAAGAGGTCGCGGGTGTGCTCAGAGAGCAGTTGAGAGGATTCACCGCTGACCCGGATTTCCGCGCTGCCGTGCTCGAGTCGACAGCGGAGCGCAGCGGATTCAGCCTCGAACGTGTGTCGAACTACTTCGACGAGGTTCGATTCAAGGTCGGCGAGCCTGAAGTCGAAGGACTGAACAGGTTCTTGGGCGAAGTCTGCGGCATGCAAGACGAGATTCAGTGGTTCGGCTGATCACTTCTTCCGACGACGGACGGGGCGTCGCCTCTTCTTGGCAGGCGGAGGGGTGCTGTCTGGAGGTTCAGCGGCCGGTGGTTGAGGGTCGAATTCTGGTTGAACCACGGGGGCTTTGGAGGTGATCATGGTTAATGCATCCTCGATCGCCTTGGTATCCTCTGGCTCCTCGGCAGCATCGTCCACCTCGGAGGTCTCGGCAGCGAGGTCAGCGGCGATTCTCATTGCCGGGTCGGATTGTTCCTCTGCAGCCTCTACGATCTCCTCTTGTTCCACCTCGGATTCCTCATCATCCGGTTTGACGACCTTCCGGGTCTTGCGCTGGTCAGGAGGGGGCCTGTCAGGCTGTTTTCTCCTGCTTCTGGCAGGTGGAGGCCCGTGAGCTGCCACCGTGGACAGGGGTTGACTCGTTTCGAGAAGCGGTGGTGTCAAATCCACGTCACCATAATCGGTGTAATCATCCATCGAGTCCCCCCGCTGGTATTGGTATCCACCGAATTCTTCCTCGTATTCCTCGAATTCCTCTTCCTCGTCCTCTTGTTCGAATTTGAAGTCAACTCTGTTGCGCAACCTGACCGTCACCAACAGAATCGTGGCGAGTATCACGAACGTACCCGCTACGGGACCGGGGTTGGCTGTCAGCCACTCAGCGGCCAAATCGATGATGGTCGAATCTTCAGGAGGGTCCGACTCCACGTAGAGAACCGCCGCAGGGGCCGACTTCGCCACCACACCACTATCGAACACGAGATTTCCTTCGTGATAGAACAACATCCTGACCGGCCATTGAGGGGTTGCCATGGCGACCGTGCCGTACGGAGAAGGAACGCCGAGGTCGTAACTGAGGTTGTACGGCTTGGAGAGGGGATTCGAGAGCGTGAACTCAACAGTCCAGCTCACCTCCACACGGATGTGGGTGTCAGCCGTCCGGGTTCCCACCAGCCCGGTCTTTCCAGTGCACGTGACCCTCCCCCCCTCAAGCACGACTGCTGCATCGACAGAGATGACTGACGCCCATGCGCTGAGGACCTGGTCCTCGTCTGTAGCCTCGCAGAGCATTCGGTCGATGCGGGACGCTTCGACGTAATCCACCCTCCAGTCATCGAGGATCGCGCCGGCGGTGAGTTCGCGCAACAGCACGCTCTGGGAGAGATTGAGTTGCACGCTGTCGGTGACACTGAGGCGCCATCCGTCGGCGCTGATGGTGATCAACCGAATCAGGTCCACGTCCGGGTCTGAGAAGCAATGACTGCCACTTGTGCAGATGTTGTCGAACTCGTCGGGAACACCGTCACCGTCATCATCCGAGTCCCTGAAATTCGGAATGCCGTCTTGATCGAGATCAGTTCCCGTGACTCCGAATCCAGGTTGCCAGCGGTCCATGGAATAGAGGGCCACGACCTTGCCGCTGCTGGCCACTGCAAATTGCCGTTGGCCGGGTGCCACAGTGAAATGTACCGCTCTATGACCCAGCTCGATGAGGTGCTCCTGCTCCCATGAGGTGGATGAGAACAGTTCGAGCCGTGGGGAGGCGAGTTCCGTGAGCAACCAGATCCTGCTGCTGTCGGGACTCCATTCCAGATTGATCGAATCTCCACTTAGACGAACAGTGGATACCAGGGTGTGGTCATCCAGTCTTCGAACCTGCATCAACGCACCGCTCGTCCAGACGATCCACTCGCCGTCAGGTGAGATGGCACAGTCGGAGATTCGTTCATCAGCAGGCCATGATTTGGCGATCGAGGGGCCGCTGCGGTCCCATAGGTTGACCACTCCGTCCTCTCCTCCGGTCAGCAGTTGTCCACCGTCAGGTGAATGGCTGATACAGGTGACCCGTCCGGTATGACCTCCGGAGAAACGTCTGAGTTCATTTCCGGTCGTCAACTCGTATTCGATCACCCCGTTGTCATCATCGGCAACAGCGAACAGCAGCCCCCCTGGAAGGATGGAGACCGAGTCCACATCCCTGCCCTCCTCGGTGAACGATATTCGTGACCAACCTCCGGTTTCGAAGACAGCGACGGAAACTGTGCTCTGATATGGGCTTGCCAGACCAATAACAAGGTGAGAATCGTCATCTGAGAACTCCAAGGAGCGCACCATCGAGGACAGTGGATCCAGCGTCACCAGCGTACGGCGACTTTCCATGGTCGTGATCACAACTTCATCGTAGTATGAAATTGCGAGCAGTGAGCCGTCATTCGACCAAGCAACCACAGACGACAGCCCTGTGCCATCAGGAGAGGTCAGACCACCGCTGTAACCGAATCCTGAAGGAGGCCCAGCGGATGCCACTGGAAGCAGGGATAGCAGCAACGTGCTGATGAGGAGAAATCCGAGGAAGCGCCCCACGCGCACGCTCCCGTCCACGGACGGGAGATGGACTTCGTAACTAAGAATTGTTCTTCGCAATTGTGCGTAACTCCCCGTACGGGATGATCGGCGACTCAACCGGACCAACTCCGTGAGAATTCACATTCAAGCATCTAGGCGCCGACGAACACGATTTCATCGATGTCGAACTCTTCGTCCACCATGCCTGCTTTCTGTCCTTCACGCAGGAACCTGCGCACGCTCTCCCGACCATCTGGCCCGTAATCGAGGGTGCGTTGGTTCACATACATCTGCACGAATCGGGAATTGGTCTGTTCATCGATCCCCCTGCCCCATTGACGAGCGAACTCCAACGCCACCTTTGGATTTGCCAGCGAGTGCTCGATGCTTCGAGCTACCCAGGCCGTGAACTGTTCCATGAGCTCCGCTCCGAGGTCTCGGCGAATGATGTTCCCCCCCAACGGCAGAGGCAACCCACCTGTCCGTTCCTGCCACCATATCCCAAAGTCCAGGAGACACTCCAGTCCATGTTCCCCGTACGTCAGTTGTCCCTCATGGATGATCACCCCACTGACGAACTCGCCCGCCTTCACCCGCGGAATGATCTCATCGAACGACACTTCGGTGACCTCTACCGCCCCCCAAGCCAGTTTCAGGGCGAGATGGGCGCTGGTTTTCAGACCGGGAATGGCGATCGATGAGTTACGGGCCGAATCTGTGGATGTCCCGGGTCGTGCGACGACCATCGGTCCGTACCCCTCACCCATCGACGCACCACAATTCATCAGGGCGTAATCAGCGGCCACATCGGGGTATGAATGGATTGAGATGGCAGACACTTCGTAGGTTCTCTGCAGCGCCGCGTGGTTGAGTGACTCGATGTCCAACAGAACGTGCTTGAAGCGGAATCCTGGCGTATCGAGAAGCCCTGTGGTGAGCGCATGGAACATGAACGCGTCGTCAGGGTCGGGCGAATGTCCGATGTGAATCGTGCGCGGCTCGCTCATCGGGATGAGCCGCCTCGCTGCTCCCTCTCAATCTTCCGTTGGCCGCCCCACCGGTCGACAGGGTGATGGGCAGCCTCAAAGACCAGCACCGACCGCCCGAATTCGGCGAGGAACATGGTTGATGCGTCGCGACTTGGAGTGCACCAAGGACAACTAGGACCGATCTGTGACTTCTGCGGTGCGCGACTGACCTTTGGTCAGGCACTGCCCATCGATGAGAAGTGGGCTTGCTACGAATGCTACCGAGAACTGACCGGCGCGGAATCATCTGTGGATGGCAAAGAGGTCGAAGGGCTGCCCATAGACTGAACGGCGCGTTCAAGAACCGTCGATTTCGACTCGTCACCCACCGCGGTGGCAAGATGGTCGAGAGCACGTGGGCGAGAGCAGCACACCGCTTCCACACATGGTACGGGCGTACACCGGCGGATGAGTTCTGGTACCCACCGCGTCTACGCACCAGAGAGTGGATGTTCCTCGACTGGGGGGGGAAACCACCCGACCGCCATCGGGCCTTTGACACACGGGCTGATACGCTGGCGCACATCCGCAGAGTGGCCCCGCATTCCTGCTTCTACTCAACGGCGTACTACGACGATCCCGCCGCGCGCAAAATGAACGACAAGGGATGGAACGGTGCCGATCTCATCTTCGATCTGGACGGGGACCACCTGAGCGGAGTGGATCCGTTCGACTTCCCGTCGATGCTGGACACCATACAAGGGCAGGCTCACAGACTCTGGCATGATTTCCTGCACCCCGAGTTCGGATTCGACGAACAATACCTGCAACTCACCTTCTCTGGCCACCGTGGTTTCCACCTACACTACCGTGAACCGAAGTTCTGGCAGTTGGACAGTTCAGCCAGGCGTGAACTGGTGTCTCACATCCGTGGGCTGGGAGCCGATGTCTCAGTGCTCCGCAGCGGCCCCGACTGTGGTTGGAGGAGGCGCATCGAGAACGGTATCGGAGTCATGCTGGGACAGCTCGAAGTCGCTGCTCAGGACGACACAGATGGTCGAAAGATGATCAAGCACCTGTTAGCGATGGTCAATGACCGGGGATCTGCAGCGAGTACCCGTAAAGGGAAGGTGGGCACCCGAAAGATGCACTCCCTGGCTACCAAAGTGCAGCATCCTGAACGGCGGGAGCGTATCTTGGCAGGCAACACGAAGGCGCTCAAGAATCACGAGACATTGTTCCTCGATTTGGTGAAGGGAGACAATTCGATCGTCCTCTCCGCGGGTGGTGAGACTGATGAGGCGGTGACGCTGGACATCAAGCGGGTGATTCGCTGGCCGACAGGTCTGCATGGGAAGAGCGGCCTTCAGGTCACCGAGTTCCCGTTGTCCCGGCTGGATCCGGATGAGGGGGGCAGGTTCGACGCTCTGAGCGAGGCGGTCCCACGCTTCGACGACCGCAACAGCACCCTTGAGGTGACCGTCGAACGTGCGGTTGCACGCGTGGGTGATGAAGAACTGGAACTGGAACTAGGGGACCAAGTCGAGGTTGGGGCGAACATGGAGACATTCCTGACTCTCAAGGGGTGGGCGAGACCGGTACGCGTTCAACAGTCGTGACAGCCACCTCCGACCGGTGTCAGAGCCTTCTTGGTCACGCGCTGCGAGCCAATGTTAAAGGAGAGGCGAATCTCACCTTGATACGCCGAGGTGAGCCGTTGGCGTTCCGCAGGAAAGCGAAGAAAGACCATCTCCCCCCACCTCCCGGTGGATTGCCGCTGCCCCCACCCCCGGGAGCAATGCCATCTCCCCCCCCTCTACCAGATGAACCGCTGGTGACGGAGGATGCAGAGACTGATGAAGACACTCAGGAGGAATCCATCGAGGAAATCGACTCCGATGTTGGGGATGATGAGGATGACATCTCGGTCGAGATCGTCGAAGATGATGCTGGCGAGAAAAGTTATGCTGACCTCTGGGAGAAGCGCTCTGAAAAGACACTACCGCAGATGTACGGCCACATCGATCGTCTTGGAAGCGGTGAGGTCGGAACGCTCCTGGAGCGCTACGCGGACCGTTTCGGGCATGAACTCGATCGCGAGATCATCGTCATGCGTAAACAGGAGCGTGAGGCAGTCCGAGAAACTACGCCCTTGGTCGAGATCATCTCCACACCCGACGAAGAGGCGGACGAAGAAGACGAGGGAGAAGAGCATGTGGAGGAGGAACATGTCGACGAGGCCGACCTCGGACCGCAACTCGAATCCCAGATACGGGCAAAATTGATGGACATCGAGAAGAAGATGAGGCCTCTGCAGCAGAAATTCAAACTGGCCAAGCAGCGCAAACAGCATTCGAAAGTGAAGAAGTTCGGGGGACAACTCAAGCCCTTGGTCGTCCAACGGAAGAAACTCAAGGCAGTACTCTCAGGCGAGGCTCCGCCCTCTTCGTTGAAGGCGAAGAAGGAAGTTAAACCGGAGCCTGAACCGGTGGGGAGTGATGATGATGAAGGGGATGAGGACAGATTCGAGGAGTTCTTCGGCATGGTCAACAACCTGCTAGGTGAAATGCCCGATGAGTTCGTCAATGCATTCGTTCAGACAAAGAACTTCCAGTTCTTCCAGAAGGTCGGAGAGGACCCGGCGGGTTCGAGCCAGCGCGAGCGCAAACGATTCTTCATCATGGTGAACAAGGAGTTGGGAGATATGCCTGAGGACATGTTGCAGAAGTTCTCGGAGTCCCCTGAATTCGGGCTGTTCCTCGAGATGGGGCAAATATACGGGTGATCACATGGGACTGTTGGAAAAGGCCGGACAGATACAGGCGGATGGGCCAAAGGCCACTCCAAAGAAGAAGGCGATCAAGACAGCGAAGCCAAAGAAGCCGAAGCCAGCAAAGGTGATGCTCGAGGATGAACTCGATGATCTTGACTTCGATACCGGTGCAGGTAAGGCATCTCGCGTTCTACCAGATGAGTTCGTGCTCGCTGGCAAACCGGCGAAGTTCGCACGTGCCCTGATTGATCTGTTGGTGACCTATGGGTGGCTGGTTCCTCTGGTCACCATGACCGCCCTTGGGACCTTCTTCGACCCGACCTACTTCATCATTGGAGGAGCCCTGATCACGGTATTCAACCTCATTGTGCTTCCTGTCATGACCAATCGCACCATCGGGAACTTCGTATCGATGACCAAGTTCGTCACTCACAAGGGAAATCCACCGATATTCCTGCACCTCACCTTCCGCGGGCTCAACTTCGGATTCTT
>ERZ813253.331-NODE-331-length-17350-cov-8.039889_pt1 | contig 17350 bp, 14 predicted proteins | sample MGYA00520893_ERZ813253 | MGnify/ENA primary metagenome ERZ813253 (study PRJEB31669, sample SAMD00080414) | marine metagenome | biome: oceanic hadal pelagic zone biome; feature: marine hadalpelagic zone; material: sea water | place: Pacific Ocean:Izu-Bonin Trench...
TGCGTGTGTCAACGACACGGGCCCCACCGAGCTCTCCCCTCCTTCCCTACACGACGCTCTTCCGATCTCATTACCGATCTCGACCCCTTGCGCTTCGGCCTGCTGTTCGAACGCTTCCTCAATCCGGAACGCATATCGATGCCCGATTTCGACATCGATTTCTGTGAAGACCGCCGCGACGAGGTGATCGCACACGTACAGGAAGAATACGGCCGCGATCAGGTCGCCCAGATCATCACCTTCGGCACTTTGCGCGCCCGAGCGGCCCTGCGCGATGTCGGCCGCGTGCTTGAGATGCCTTACGGTCAAGTCGACCGTATTTGCAAGATGATTCCCAACAACCCGGCCGATCCGGTAACCCTGGACCAGGCCATCAGATCCGAAGCGCCGATCCGCGCCGCCCGCGACGAGGACGAATCCGTGGCCCGGCTGTTGGCTCTGGCGCTCAAGCTCGAAGGGCTCTATCGCCACGCCTCGACCCACGCCGCGGGCGTGGTCATCGGCGACCGTCCGCTCGCCGAGCTGGTGCCGCTCTATCGCGATCCGCGTTCGGAGATGCCGGTGACGCAATTCTCCATGAAGGATGTCGAGCGCGCCGGGCTGGTTAAATTCGACTTCCTCGGCCTCAAGACCCTGACCGTGCTCGACCGCACCCAACGTCTTTTGGCGAAACGCGGCGTCGAGATCGATGTGGCCCATCTGCCGCTCGATAACGAGGCGACCTACGCCATGCTCGGGCGCGGCGAGACCGTCGGCGTGTTCCAGTTGGAAAGCTCGGGTATGCGCGATGTGCTGACCAAGCTCAAGCCCGACGCCTTCGAGGTGATCATCGCCCTGGTCGCCCTCTACCGGCCGGGACCGATGGACAACATCCCCAAATTCATCGCCTGCAAGCAGGGCCGCGAACCGGCCGATTATTTGCACCCCATGCTCGAAGACACCCTCAAGGAGACCTTCGGAGTCATCGTCTATCAGGAACAGGTGATGGAAATCGCCCGGGTGCTTTCGGGCTTTACCCTGGGCCAGGCCGACATCCTGCGCCGCGCCATGGGCAAGAAGGACAAGGCCGAGATGGCCGCCCAGCGCAAGGCCTTCATCGCCGGCGCCATGAAAAACGAGGTGCCCGAATGGCAGGCGGGAAGCATTTTCGATCTGGTCGATAAATTCGCCGGCTACGGCTTCAACAAGAGCCATGCGGCGGCCTATGCCCTGATCGCTTACCAGACCGCCTATTTCAAGGCTAACTACCCGGTCGAATTCTTCGCCGCCTCCATGAGCCTGGAGCTCGGCAATACGGACAAGCTCAACGTCTTCCGCAAGGAACTCACCGATACCGGCATCACCCTGCTACAGCCGGACGTGAATCATTCCGGGGCGGGTTTCTTGGTCGATCAGGATGAGGCGGGCAAGGCGGCCATCCGCTACGCCCTGGCGGCGATCAAGAACGTCGGCGAGCAGGCCATGCAGGCCCTGGTCGATGAACGCGATGCCAAGGGGCCCTTTAAAGACCTGTTCGACTTCGCCGGGCGGCTCGATCCCCGGGTCATCAACAAGCGCCAGATCGAAAACCTCGCCCGCGCCGGCGCGTTCGATTGTCTCGAACCCAACCGCGCCAAGGTCCATGCCGCCGCTGAGTTGCTGACACGCCACGCCCATGCCATGGCCGAAGAGCGGGCGAGCAACCAGGTCAGCCTGTTCGGCGGTGGCGATGAGGACGGCAACGCCACCGCCCTGGCGCCGCCCGACCTGCCCAATATTACGCAATGGACGAAGCATGAGAGAGGGCAGCAGGCGTTCGACGCCGTCGGCTTCTACCTCTACGAACATCCCCTGGAAGCCTTTGAGAGCGAACTCAAGCGGCTCAAGGTGACGCCGATCGCCGAGATTAACGAGCTGGTCAGTCGCGACAATCCGCCGATGCTCACCCTTGCCGGTATCATGGCCGGCAAGCAGGAACGGCGCGGGGCCCGGGGGCGCTTCGCCTTCATCACCCTGTCTGATCCGAGCGGCGACATCGAGGTCGCCCTGTTTTCCGAGATATTGGAGACCAGCCGCGAATTGCTCGATACCGGCGCCCCGTTGTTGATCAAGGCCAGCGCTCAGCCCGATGGCGATCAGTTACGCGTCAATGCGATGTCCGTACAGTCTCTCAACGAAGCCATCGCCAAGACCGCCTGCGATCTCGAAGTCCATATGGCCGAGGCCCCGGCTCTCGCCAGCCTGCACGACATCCTGGCTCGTGCCGGGGCGGGGCGGGGGCGGGTGACCCTGGTCATCGATCTCGACGACCGAGAGGTCGAGGTGGCGATTCCCGGTCGCTTCGGCGTGACCCCGAGACTGCGCGCGGAAATCGAAGAATTCCCCGGCGTTACCAGGGTCAGCCAGCGCTAACAAAAGCCTCTTAAGCACGAACCGAGCTCACGCATTTATTTCTACGGTCGAGTGCTATCGAATAATCCATATGGACTCATGGTAGAATTATGATAATTCTATCTTTCCTAAAAGTAGATAAATTGCCATGGCGTGGGCATGTCACCAAGAACCGAACAACCAACACCAACTACAAACCCACGGGGTCAACACGGAAGTGTACTCCTCAAGTTAGTGGGCAGCGGTTTTGTTGGTATGGTTGTCATGGGTGTCCTAATTTGGGCTTTGTTTGACACTATCGTTAGAACGGGAATCATTGGAGATTTCGATATCTCGCTAAAATCGGGAAATCAGGAATTTGGCTTCAAATTCAACCCGAACACGGATTCGATTGAAGATATTCTGGCCAGGGGACTGAAGGATCCGGACGTCCGTCTGATTATTGGTGATGCCATGGCAAATGCCATAGGTCGGTTGAAACCTGACGACGAGCTTAGTAAATTGTTTCGTGATAGATTTCTGAGGGGTCAATCTGGACCCTTCGATAACGATTTCCACTGGTACCGAGATATCACGAGTATTGATACACTGTCGGATATAATCAATCTTGAGAAAAGGATGGAAATTAAAACGCGTCCTCTTCCAACTAAATCACTGGGTGAGCTGAAACGTTATTTGCTCGGAAGTATACGAATTTCAGAAGGTATTCTGAAAACAGACTTGGTTAAGGCTCGCTTATCCTTCCCCGTGGGCAACAAAAATACTATTCCGGGAGGCAGGGCCGCTATATGCGCTGATAGTGATTACTATCGGAGTTATATTGTTGTAACCAATCAAAATACTAATGGTCAAAAAGATATATGGATAGGAAATGCCGACATACCGATTCCAAAGACGGCATGTGAACAATTTGCTGAAAGAGGAGACCCTCGAATTTGGGTTCAGCTAAACGAAGAAGCAGGAAATAGACTTTTCCCTGTGAGACGTCTGGCCGAAGAAAACGGATTTATTGAGAAAATCAATTCGGCGACTCTTTCTGCTTTGCCAATAGAAATCCCATAGGTGAAAAAATGGCTAGAACATACAAATATTTGATAAGTTTTGTAATTCTATCCGCACTTGTCATTTTCTATGCATTGCCAGCTTTTGCTTGTACGATCAACGGGCAGAAAGTTCCGGTTGGCACTCGCGTTGGCAGTCTAGTGTGCCTACCAGATGGTACATGGGCGCCGTCCGGTGGTTAACGGTAAAAAACTAACTGAGATTTAGGCGGCTTTTCAGTATCCTGCAAGCCGCTACCTAACCGCTCCCCTTCTTTCCCCTTGCGGCGCGGGAGGGGAAGCTTTAGAAACTGCCTCTCTAACCTACCTCTGGGCTCGGCGATGTTGCCGGGCTCAAATTCGCACGCGGGATTTCGGCGCGTTGGGTCAATCCCCATCACGTCGCTCCGGTGTCCGGTTGTCAAAACCGGACCGCTCCCGCGGACGCGCAACCGGAAAAGGAAACGACAACATGGCTTTGCCAGAGTTCACCATGCGCCAGCTTCTCGAAGCCGGCGTCCATTTCGGCCACCAGACCCGGCGCTGGAACCCGAAAATGGGCCCCTATATCTTCGGTATCCGTGGCGGCGCTCACATCATCGATCTGCAGCAGACCGCGCCGTTGCTTCATCGCGCGCTCAAGCTGGTGCGTGATACGGTGGCCAACGGCAGCCGGGTGCTGTTCGTTGGCACCAAGCGTCAGGCGACCGATCTGATCGCCGAAGCCGCCAAGAGCTGCGGCCAGTACTACGTCAATCACCGCTGGCTCGGCGGTATGTTGACCAACTGGAAGACCGTCTCGGTGTCGATCCGGCGCTTGCACGAACTCGATGAACAGCTCGAACATGAAAATTCCGGCGAGGAAATCTCGGGCTTGACCAAGAAAGAACTGCTGCGCATGACCCGCGAGCGCAACAAGCTCGACCGGGCCCTGGGCGGCATCAAGGATATGGGCGGCTTGCCCGATGTGATCTTCATCATCGACACCAACAAGGAAAAGATCGCCATCGCCGAGGCCCGCAAGCTCAACATTCCCGTGGTGGCGATCATCGACAGCAATTCCGACCCCGACCTGGTCGATTACCCGATTCCCGGTAACGACGACGCCATCCGCGCCATCAGCCTCTATTGCCAGCTCATGCGCGATGCGGTTCTCGACGGCATTCAGCAGGAACTCGAGGGCAGTGGCGGCGATATCGGCGAGGCCGACGCAGCCCCGGTTGAGGCCCTGCCAGAAGTGGAAGCCCAGTCAGAAATCGAAGCCCAGCCTGAAGCCGAGGCCAAGCCTGAGACAGAAGTCGAGCCTGAAAAAGAAGCCGCGCCCGAGACGCCCGCCGAACCCAAAGCTGAAGCAGTGGACGAAAGCGATGCGAAGCAGGCGGATGCGCCCGCCGAGGAAGCCTCCAAGGCGGATGAAAAGCCTGCCGAAGAGGATGCGCCCGCCGAGGACGTCTCAAAGGATGATGAAAAGCCTGCCAAGGCGAGCACGCCCACCGACTGACGCGGCTCTTCAGGGGTTTGAAAACATTTAGAATTTAAGGAAACGATGAGATGGTCGAAATAACCGCGGCTCTGGTTAAACAACTCCGTGTCGAGACCGGCACCGGCATGATGGATTGCAAAAAAGCGCTGATTGAAACCGACGGCGACATGGAAGCGGCCGTCGACTGGTTGCGCACCAAGGGGCTGTCCTCCGCCGCCAAGAAGGCGAGCCGGGTGGCCAGCGAAGGCTTGGTCGGCGTCGCCTCGGTCGAGCGCGGCGCGGCGGTCGTCGAGATCAACGCCGAAACCGACTTCGTCGCGCGCAACGAATCCTTTCAGGACTTTGTCAGGACCGTCGCCGGTCTCGCTGCCGGCCATGGCGATGATATGGATGCCCTGGCGCAAGCGGCTTATCCGGGCGGAAATGGAAGCGTTTCCGAGAAGGTGACTGCCTTGGTCTCCACCATCGGCGAGAATATCCAGCTTAGGCGCTGCGCGTCGCTTTCCGTCGAGAGCGGCGTCGTGGCCAGCTATATCCACGGCGCGACCGCCTCCGATTTGGGACGGATCGGCGTGTTGGTGGGGCTCGAATCGACCGGCGACGCGGCGAAACTCTCGGCTCTCGGCAAACAAATCGCCATGCATATAGCCGCCGCCAGCCCGACGTCGCTCTCCGTCGATGACCTTGATGCCGCGGTCGTGGAGCGCGAGCGGAATATCCTCACTGAGCAGGCGAGAGAAAGCGGAAAACCAGAGGAAATCGTTGAGAAAATGGTTGAAGGCCGCTTGCGTAAATATTATCAGGACGTGGTCCTGCTCGAGCAGGTGTTCGTGGTCGATGGCGAGACCAGAATGGCCAAGGTGATGGAGAATGCCGCCGGCGATGTCGGTGCGCCCGTGCGGATCAGCGGTTTCGTTCGCTTCGCCCTCGGAGAAGGGATCGAAAAGAAAGCGAGTGACTTCGCGGCCGAGGTGGCGGCCCAAGCAGCCGGATAACTGCCGCAATGCCGGGTGCGATCACGCCGCCTATAGTGTAGTCTCTGGGCCGAATTGAATTTACCGTTGAGCCCGAACCGTCGAGGATGAGATGACGTCGACCTTGTTATATCGCCGCGTACTTTTGAAAATATCCGGCGAGGCGCTGATGGGCGATCGGGATTACGGTGTCGATCCCGACACGGTCGAGAGGATTGCCAATGAAATCGTCGCCGTACACGCCCTGGGCGTCCAGGTTTGCCTGGTTATCGGCGGCGGCAACATCTTCCGCGGCCTGGCGGGCGCGGCGCGGGGCATAGAGCGCGCCACGGCCGACCATATCGGCATGCTGGCCACGGTTATCAACGCCCTCGCCATGCAGAGCACTCTCGAAAAACTGGGCCTGCCGACGCGGGTACAATCGGCCATCCCCATGGATACGGTGTGCGAGAAATTCATCCGCCGCCGCGCCATTCGCCACATGGAAAAAGGCCGGGTGGTGGTGTTCGCCGCCGGCAGCGGCAACCCGTATTTCACCACCGACACCGCCGCCGCCTTGCGGGCCGTGGAAATGAGCTGCGATGCGCTTCTCAAGGCAACCCAGGTCGATGGGGTCTATTCCGCGGACCCCAAGACATCACCCGACGCAGTGCGCTATGATCGTCTTAGCTATACGGAAGTCTTGAGTCGCGACCTGCGGGTCATGGATGCGGCGGCGATTGCCCTGGCCCGCGAAAACCAGCTCCCCATCCTGGTGTTTTCGATCGACACCCTGGGTGTTTTTGCCGACATATTGAAGGGCGGCGGCAGATACACGGTGATCGCCGAACCGGAAGAAGAAAAGAAACTGACGGCCGGAGAATAAAGCCGGGAATAAAGCCGGGAATGAAGCCGGGGAAATAAGCCGGGAAAATAAGAAGGGAGGGTAGAGCGATGGCAGAAGAACCCGACATTGACGATATCCAACGGCGTATGGATGGCGCGCTGGAAGTTTTACGCAGGGAATACGGCGGCTTGCGGACCGGACGGGCCAGCGCCAACCTCCTGGACACGGTGACCGTCGAAGCCTATGAAAGCGAAATGCCGCTCAACCAGATGGCCAGCGTCAGTGTACCCGAAGCCCGCATGCTGAGCGTTCAGGTCTGGGACAAGAGCATGGTCAAGGCGGTGGAGAAGGCGATTATGAATGCCGGCCTCGGCCTCAATCCGGTGGTCGATGGCCAGACCGTGCGCGTACCGATCCCCGAACTCAACGAAGAACGCCGTGAGGAGCTCAGCCGCGTTGCCGCCAAATATGCCGAGCAGGCGCGAATCGCCGTGCGCAATGTGCGCCGCGACGGCATGGACACCCTCAAGCACATGGAGAAGGACGGCGATCTCTCCCAGGATGACCAGCACATCTGGGGCGAGGAAATTCAAACAATTACCGATGACCATATTACCAAGATTGATGATACGCTGGTGGCCAAACAGCAGGACATCATGCAGGTCTGATCATGGAAGCGGCAGCATCCTATAGCCAAGGTGTGTCAACACCGCCGACCCATGTCGCGATCATCATGGACGGCAACGGCCGGTGGGCGAAGGCGCGCATGCTGCCGCGTATCGCCGGCCACCGCCAGGGCGCCGAGGTGGTGCGCGAAATGGTCTCCCATTGCCGCGATCTCGGCATCTCCTTCCTCACCATCTATGCCTTCTCGTCGGAAAACTGGAAACGGCCGCTCGAAGAGATCGACGATTTGATGGGCTTGCTCAAGATTTACCTCAAGCGCGAAATCAATGAACTCAGCCGATCCGGCGTCCGCATGCGCTTCATCGGCAACCGAAAACGATTGCCCAAGGACATCATCGCGCTGATCGAGGATGCGGAGAGCAAAACCCCTCAAAACCCCGGGCTGACCCTGACCGTGGCGCTCAACTACGGGGGCCGGAGTGAAATCGTTCAGGCGGCGGAGAGCATCGCCAGGGATGTGGCGTCCGGCGCCATCGAGAGCAGCGCCATCGACGAGGAGCTTTTTGAATCCTACCTCGACACCGCCGGGATTCCCGACCCCGATCTGTTGATCCGCACCAGCGGCGAACAACGGGTGAGCAATTTCCTGCTGTGGCAGACCGCCTATACAGAGCTGGTCTTCTCCCCTGTGTTGTGGCCCGATTTCAACAAGGGCCATCTCGAGGACGCCATCAATGAATTCCACCGGCGCGAGCGGCGGTATGGCGCCTCCAACGATTAACCCGCCAATGGACGATCCGGCACGCGAAGCCCAGCCAACAAGTGGGCTGCGCACGCGCATCATGTCGGCATTGGTTCTTGCCCCCATCGCTCTCGGTCTGACGTATCTGGGGGGGGCCGCCTTCAATGGCATGCTGCTGCTCGCGGCCGTCCTGATGGCCTATGAATGGAACCGCCTGTGCTGCGGCGGAACGACGGCCGCCGGCGCCCTCATCATCGTCGCCATGCTCGCCGGCGTCGGCGCCGCGGCGGCCGGCCTCGCCGGGATTGCCCTGGGCGTCACCTTGATTGCCGCGGGGCTTGCCTTCGCCATCACCGCGGCGCTGTCCGGAATGTCGCAAAGACGGCCCCTGTGGCTCGCCGCGGGGGTGGTCTACATCGCCTTGCCCTGCATCGCGGTGATCTGGCTGCGCGCCGCCCCGGGAAACGGCCTGGCGATCATTCTGTGGCTCCTTGCGGTCATCTGGGCGACCGATATCGGCGCTTATTTCGCCGGGCGCGGCATCGGCGGCCCCAAACTGGCGCCGCGTATCAGCCCGAAGAAGACCTGGGCCGGCCTCGCCGGCGGCATGATCGCGGCGGGTGCGGTCGGCGCGACGGCCGCCATCGTCCTGGACTGGCCCAACGCTCCTGGGGTGATCCTGTTCAGCATCGGTCTCGCGGTCATCGCCCAGGGCGGTGACCTAATGGAATCGGCCATCAAACGCGCCTTCAAGGTCAAGGACAGCGGCAGCCTTATTCCTGGTCATGGCGGCCTGCTCGACCGGCTCGATGGCTTAATGACGGCGGCCCCATCGGTCGCCGCCGTGGCCTTAATCGGCGGAGAGGGGGTCTTGGCATGGCGTTGAAAAACGAGGGCGACGCTTCTCTATCGCCGACTGCGAGCGACGTTGCTGTCTCGCCGCGCCGGGTGACCGTGCTGGGCTCGACCGGATCGGTCGGCTGTAACACCATCGATCTGCTCCAGCGCCAGCCTGAAAACTATTTTGTCGAGGCGCTTACGGCCCACCGTAACGTCGAGCGCCTGGCCGAGCAGGCTCGCCTGGTGCGGGCCCGCCTGGCGGTGATCGGCGACGAGAGTCTTTACGGCGCGCTCAAGGAGGCGCTCGCAGGCACCGGTATCGAGGCCGCCGCCGGCCAGGCGGCCCTGGTCGAAGCGACGCAACGGCCGGTCGATTGGGTGATGGCCGCGATTGTCGGCGCCGCCGGCCTCGCCGCCACGCTCGAAGCCGTGCGCCAGGGAGCGATTGTCGCCCTGGCCAACAAGGAATCCCTGGTCTGCGCCGGCCCGCTCTTGATGGCCGAGGTGCAGGCCCACGGCGCCACATTGTTGCCGGTTGATTCGGAACATAACGCCATCTACCAGGTCTTCGACTTCGAGCGCCGCGAGGCCATCGATCACATCATCATAACCGCGTCGGGCGGACCGTTCCGCGAGTTCGATCTGCAGGCCATGGCGGCGGTGACCCCAGAGCAGGCGATCGCCCATCCCAATTGGAAGATGGGCGAGAAGATTTCCATCGATTCCGCCACCCTCATGAACAAGGGGCTCGAACTGATTGAAGCCCATTATCTTTTCGATCTGCCGTCAGAGCGCATCGAGGTGGTGATCCATCCGCAATCGGTGATCCATAGTTTGGTGGCCTATATAGATGGCTCGGTGCTCGCCCAGCTCGGCTCGCCCGATATGCGCACGCCGATTGCCTTTGCCCTGGGGTGGCCGGACCGCATCGCCTCCCCATCGCCGCGTCTGAACCTTGCCGAAATCGCCCAATTAACCTTTGAAGAACCAGACAATGTGCGTTTTCCGGCTCTCAACCTGTGCCGCGAAGCCTTGAAGGAGGGCGGTGGCGCACCTACTATATTGAGTGCGGCCAATGAAATAGCCGTGCACGGATTTTTAGCCGGCGAGACCGGCTTTCTCGATATTGTGCGAATCGTCGAAAAGACACTGGAGCGGGTCCCGCATAGCGAAATCAACAGTCTCGACGATGTCTATGACCTCGATGCCACGGCGCGCGAGACCGCAACCGCGTTATTGCAGGGCTGACAACACCTCACTAAGATGTACCAAATTAAGAAGGCCGGCTTGTAAGACATGGAATTAGTTGATTTAATCTGGACCAATGGTCTATCTTTCATTTTCATACTCAGTGTCATCGTGTTCATCCACGAGATGGGCCATTACCTGATTGCGCGCTACAACGGCGTGCGCATCGACGTGTTTTCCATCGGCTTTGGCCCCGAGATCTTCGGCTGGAACGATTCCACCGGCACACGCTGGAAGGTCAGCCTGTTGCCCCTGGGCGGCTATGTGAAAATGTTCGGCGACGCCGACGTCGCCAGCAAACCCGGTGAAGATCTTCCCGAACTGACGGAGGAAGATAAGGCTTTATCCTTCCACCACAAGCGATTAGGACAGCGTTCCGCGATTGTGTTGGGGGGACCACTCGCCAATTTTGTCTTGGCGGTATTCATCTTTGCCATCATGTTCGCGACGGTCGGTCAGCGCGTCACGCCGGCGCTTATCAGCATTGTCCAGCCTGACGGCGCGGCCGCCGCGGCCGGCATGATCCCCGGCGACAGGATCACCGGCATCGACGACACCGTGATTGAACGCTTTGAAATGGTTCAGCGAATCGTCCGCGCGAGCGTCGACGAGCCCCTCCTCTTCACGGTAGAACGCGACGGCGAGCTGGTCACCATGGAGATCACCCCGCGCCGGGTCGAAGTGACCGACGCATTCGGCAATCTACAGAAATTCGGCCAGATCGGCGTGGGCAGGAAAGGCGTCGAATTAGTACGCCACGGCCCCGTGGACGCGATCGTGGCCGCGGTCGAGGAAACCGCGTCGCTGACCATGGCGACCCTCGATGCGCTCGGACAGATCATCTCGGGCAGTCGCAGCGCCGAAGAACTCGGCGGCCCGATTCGTATCGCCCAGGTCTCGGGGCAGGTTGCCGAGGACGGCCTGGTAACGGTTTTCTGGTTCATGGCCGTGTTGTCAATAAACCTGGGCCTTATCAACTTGTTTCCAGTGCCCATGCTCGATGGCGGGCATCTGTTGTTTTATGTCTATGAGGCTATTCGTGGAAAGCCCTTGGGGGAGCGGGCGCAAGAATACAGTTTTCGTGTCGGGCTCGCGATGGTATTGAGCCTCATGATCTTCGCCACCTGGAACGATCTTGTGCAGCTTCAAGTGGTGGATTTTTTCATCGACTTGTTTTCCTGAAACGCCAAGGTAGTTATTCGATAGGGCGGTGGGTCGCCAGGACAGTTAAGTCTTAAGGGGGTATTTTGTTCCGGTTTCTCTGGTTGATCTGCTTGCTTGCCGTGATTTTGTCGGCGGGAGTCTCCGCGCCGGACGCGCGAGCGCAGACATCGGGCGGCGTTATCAACGCCATCCGTATCGACGGCAATCAGCGAATCGAGGCGGAAACCGTCAAATCCTATCTGTCCATATCGGTCGGCGATCCGTTCAACCCCGCACAGATCAATAAATCCCTCAAGAGTCTGTTCGCCACCGGCCTGTTCGGCGACGTCAATATGGTGCGCGAGGGCAATACCCTGGTGATCCAGATCGACGAAAACCCGATCATCAACCGCATCGCGTTCGAGGGCAACGAACGGATCAGTGACGAGGTGCTGTCCGACGAGGTCGAGCTTCGCGCTCGGGTCGTCTACACCCGCACGAAAGTTCAGAACGATGTCGCCCGTGTCGTCAAAATCTACCGGCGCAGCGGCCGCTTCGCCGCCACCGTCGACGCCAAAATAATCGAATTGCCCCAGAACCGGGTCGATCTGGTGTTCGAGATCGACGAAGGCCCCTCAACCGAGATCAAACGCATCAATTTCATTGGAAACCGGCGTTTCAGCGATGGCGACCTGCGCGATGTCATCCTGACGAAAGAAAGCAGCCTGCTGAGTTTTTTTACGTCCGACGACACCTATGATCCCGACCGGCTGACCTTCGATAGAGATTTGCTGCGAACCTTTTATCTATCGGAGGGCTACGCCGATTTCAGAGTCGTATCGGCGGTCGCCGAGCTGACCCGCGACCGCACGGGTTTTTTCATCACCTTCGCCCTCGATGAGGGCGAGCGCTATCGTTTCGGCAAGATCGTTGTCGATAGTGAACTGCGTGACCTCAGTGTAGAGCAGCTATTGGACGAAGTGAAATCCATCGAAGGCGATTGGTACGACGCCAGTCTGATCGAAGACAGCATTCAGATCCTGACCGATACATTGGGTAATCTCGGTTTCGCCTTCGTCGATATTCGACCCCGAACGGATCGCAACCGCGAGAGCAGGATCATCGATCTCCGCTATGACATCACAGAAGGCCCCCGCGTGTTTGTCGAGCGCATCAATATCACGGGCAATGTCCGCACCCTGGACAAGGTGGTGCGCCGGGAATTCCGCTTGGTGGAGGGGGACGCCTTCAATGCGGCTAAATACAGGCGATCCCGCCAGCGCATACAAAATCTCGGTTTCTTTGAGAGCGTCGAGGTCACTCAGAAGAGTGGATCGGCGCCCGACAAAACCATAATCGACGTCGAAGTCGCCGAAACATCGACAGGGCAGCTTACCCTGGGCGCCGGATTCTCCTCGTCCGACGGGCCCCTGGGAAATGTCTCGATCAATGAGCGCAACCTGCTAGGCAAAGGCCAGACCCTGCGCCTGGCGTTCCTGGTTTCCCGCCGTCGGCAGCAGATCGATTTAGGGTTCACCGAACCCTATTTTCTGGATCGGGAATTGTCCGCTGGCGTGGATTTGTTTGCCCGCCGAGCCGATCTCACCGATCAGAGTAATTTCGACGAAGATTCACAGGGCGGTGTTTTGCGCTTCGGTTACGCGCTGACAGAGGAAATAAGACATTCCGTGCGATATCGCGCTCAGCGTAGCACCCTCAATAATTTTGACGACGATGTCTCGCCGTTTATTCGCCAGGAGAGCGGCTCTCGCGTGACGTCCGCCATCGGCCATTCGATTTCCTACGACGTACGCAATTCCTTCTTCAATCCGACCGAAGGGTTTGTGATTCGTCTCGAACAGGATATCGCCGGCCTGCTCGGCGATGCTAAATACTTCAGGAACAAGCTTTCCGGCGAGTTTCACTACCCCATAACCGATTTCTTTACAGGCTCTCTAACCGGATCGGTGGGCAACATCTTCGGCCTGTTCGGCGAAGATATCCGAATCGATGAGCGTTTCTTCCTCGGGGGCCAATCCTTTCGCGGCTTCACCAGCGCCGGTATCGGCCCCCGCGATCTGCGGACCGACGATCCCCTGGGCGGCAATACATTCTTCGTTTCAACCGCCGAGATCGGCTTCCCTATCGGGGTGGTCAGCGCGGTGGATTTGCGCGGACGGTTGTTTGCGGATATGGGAACACTGACCAACGTCGATCTTAACGGCCCCGGTCTGGTCGACGGAGCGAAAATACGCGCCTCTGTCGGGGTTGGCATTTCTTACGGGTCGCCCTTTGGGCCTATTCTTATCGATCTAGGCATTCCTATTCTCAAGGAAGATTACGATGACACCGAAGTCGTCCGATTCAGTTTCGGAACGAGGTTTTAAGTTCGTGTCCCTATTCACACGAACAGTCGGCGCTGTGATTTGCCTCGCCATGACGAGCCTGCTGTTTACGGCGGCGGCAACGGCACAAGCCTTGCCTGAGTCGCGTATCGCCATCGTCGACTATCAGCTCATACAGAAGAATTCGACCGCCATGGTCGAAATTCAAAAGCAGATCGAGCAACGCAGGCTAATTTATCAACAGGAAATATCGAAGCAGGAACAGGAGCTACGCGCTAGCGATCAGGAGCTGGCCAACCAGCGCTCGGTTCTCGCCGCCGATGCGTTCGCTCTAAAGCGCAGGGAGTTCGAAGCCAAGGTCGCGCAGGTTCAACGCCAGGTACAGGACCGCAAGCGTGAGCTCGATCGAGCCTTCGAATACGGCATGAATCAGGTCCAGCTCGTGGTCAAAGAAATTATCGCCGATCTTGCCCAGCAGAGAAATTTCAACCTGGTCCTCTCGAGGCAGCAAATTATTTTTTCCGAAAACAACCTCAACATCTCCGAGGACATCGTCAAGCTTCTCAACGAGCGTCTTCCTCTGGTCCAGATACCCTGATCCTCGGTAGAATTTGACCATGGCCGATTCTAGGTTCTTCACCAGGCAAGGTCCGTTCACCTTGGGCATGCTGGCCGAGCTTAGCCAGTCGTCGCTCAGCGCCGGCGCCGATGGCGATCAGTCGATCATCGATCTGGCGCCCCTGGATCGCGCCGAGGCCGGCGATATCGCCTTCCTCGACAACAAGAAATACATCGCTGCCCTAGAGAACAGCAGCGCCGGAGCCTGCATTCTCGACCCCAAATTCGCGGACCATGCACCGTCGGGAGTCGCCCTGCTGTTGAGCGATCAGCCCTATCTCGCCTTTGCCCGTGTCGCCCGCGCCTTCTACCCCCAGCCCGAGATCGAGCCCGGCATATCGAGCGGCGCCCATGTTCACCGGCAGGCCGAGATCGCAGCCGGGTGCCGGGTCGATCCCGGCGCCTCGATCGGCGCCGGCTGCACCATCGGCGAGGGCTGCCATATCGCCGCCAATGCCGTCCTCGAAGAGGGCGTCTCACTCGGCGTCGATTGCCGCATCGGCACCGGGGCCTCACTCAGCCATTGCCTGATCGGCGATCGGGTGGTGATCTATCCGGGCGCCCGCATCGGCCAGGATGGTTTTGGATTCGCCTCGGGGCCGGGTGGGCATCTGCGTATTCCCCAGGTCGGCCGGGTGATCATCGGCGACGATGTGGAAGTCGGGGCCAACACCACCATCGACCGGGGCAGCGGCAACGATACGGTGATCGGCGATGGCTGCATGATTGATAATCTCGTGCAAATCGCCCATAACGTTCAGTTAGGTAAGGGCTGCGTCATCGTCGGCCAGGTCGGAATCTCGGGCAGCACCAAACTCGGCGACTATGTCGTTGCTGGGGGACAGTCCGGATTCGCCGGCCATCTCGATGTCGGCGATGGTGCCAGGTTGGCCGCGCGTTCGGGTGTTATCCACGATCTCGCGGGGGGCCAAGATTACGGTGGCGCGCCGGCTATCGCGGCGCGCCAATGGAAACGCCAGTTGATCGCCTTTGCGCGACTGGCACAGCGGAAGGACGAGAAATAAATGGCGAAGGTTGAACCCCTGGAAACGGCCAGCGCCGAGGTCGATATCGAACGCATCATGGAGATGATTCCGCATCGCTATCCGTTCCTCATGATCGATCGCGTCACCGACATCATTCCCGCTAAAAGCGCCATCGGCATTAAAAACGTCTCGGTCAATGAGCCCCATTTCCAAGGCCATTTTCCGCGCCGTAAGGTCATGCCCGGCGTCTTGATCATCGAGGCCATGGCACAGACCGCCGCGGTGTTGGTGGTGGAAACCCTAGGGCCCGAGGCCGAAGGCAAGCTGGTTTATTTCATCTCCGTCGACAATGCCCGGTTCCGCAAACCGGTGGTGCCGGGTGATGCCCTTCATATCCACATCACCACCCGCCAGCACCGCGGGAGTGTGTGGAAGTTCGATTGCGAAGCCCGTGTCGAGGGTGTTCTGACCTCCGAGGCGACCATCGCCGCGATGATCCTCGATGACTAGCCAACCCTTAATCACGGCCAAGGCGCCGGTCATCCATGAGACGGCTATCGTCGCCCCCGGCGCCACGATTGCCGATAATGTATCGATCGGTCCTTATTGCATCATCGGCGACCAGGTTTCCCTCGGCCTCGGCGTCACCCTGGAGGCCCATGTGGTTGTCGGCGGCCGCACGGCCATCGGTGCCCAATGCCACATTTTTCCCTTCGCCTCCATCGGACTGGCGCCACAGGATTTAAAATATGACGGCGAACCCTCCGAGCTGATCATCGGCGACAACAACATCATCCGCGAGCATGTCACCATGAACCCGGGCACCACGGGCGGCGGCATGGTGACCACGGTCGGCCAAAACGGCTTGTTCATGGTCGGCTCTCATATCGCTCATGACTGCAAGATCGGCGATCATGTCATCATGGCGAACAACGCCACCCTCGGCGGCCATGTCACGATTGGCGATTACGCCATCCTCGGCGGCCTGTCGGCGGTTCATCAGTTTGTGCGCATTGGCCGCCATGCCATGGTCGGCGGCATGTCGGGCGTCGAGCAGGACGTCATACCCTTCGGTCTGGTGATGGGCGACCGCGCAAGCCTCTCGGGTCTGAACATCGTCGGCCTCAAGCGCCGCAATTTCAGCCGCGAGGATATCCATGGCCTGCGCACGGCTTATCGCATGGTCTTCGGCCAGGGCGGCACCATGGCGGAACGCCTGTCGGAAGTGGCCCGGCAGTTTGCCGACAATGAAGTGGTTATGGATCTGGTGAATTTCATTCAGGCCGATAACAGCCGGCCGGTCTGCCAACCGAAAGCGGCCGCGACGCAAAATCGTGACGCAAAATAGGGCAGGGGAACCGCAAGCCCGACTTACCGTACTCGCCGGCGCGGGGCCGCTTCCGGGCGATATTGTCGCCGCCTGCCGGAGGACCGGCCGCGAGGTTTTCGTCGTCGCCCTCAAAGGCATCACCGATCCCGAGGCGCTCGGCGCGGCGCCCCATGAATGGGTGCATCTCGGCGCAGTCGAGCGCACCATCGCCCTGCTTCACGAACAGCGGGCGGAGGAAGTCGTGTTCGCCGGTCCGGTCAAGCGGCCGTCCCTGACCAGTCTCCGGCTCGATGGCCGGGCGCTCAAGCTGATGGCTAAAATGGCCGGAAACGGCGAGGCCAGCGGCGACGACAAGCTGCTTTCTCTCATCGTCCGCGAATTGGAGAGCGAAGGCTTTCGCGTCGTCGGCATCGACAGCATATTGCCCGACATACTGGCGCCTCTTGGCCCCCTCGGGGCCATGCGCCCCGACGACGCCGCCCAGGCCGACATCGCCGTCGGTTGCCGGGTGGCGCGAACCGTGGGATCGCTCGACATCGGCCAGGCTGTCGTCATACAGCAGGGCATGGTGCTCGGCGTCGAGGCCATCGAGGGCACCGACGCCTTGCTCGCGCGCTGCGGCGATTTGCGCCGCGAGGGGCCGGGCGGGGTGCTGGTAAAGCTCAAGAAACCGGGCCAGGAAGCGCGCGTCGATCTGCCGGCCATCGGCGCCACGACCGTGCAGGGCGCTCACGCGGCCGGCCTTGTGGGCATCGCCATAGAGGCCGGCGGGGCTTTG
>ERZ813253.332-NODE-332-length-17338-cov-4.485155_pt1 | contig 17338 bp, 12 predicted proteins | sample MGYA00520893_ERZ813253 | MGnify/ENA primary metagenome ERZ813253 (study PRJEB31669, sample SAMD00080414) | marine metagenome | biome: oceanic hadal pelagic zone biome; feature: marine hadalpelagic zone; material: sea water | place: Pacific Ocean:Izu-Bonin Trench...
AATTGATAGTATCACCAACATTAACTATTAATGTATCTGGTGAAAAAGAAGGGCCAGCAGTAGTAATAGTATAAGATGTTTGTCCGCTTAGTAAAAAGGGAATAAAAAATAAAAAGAGTAAGATTCGTTTCATAATAAATTGTTTTGGTTAATAACGCATCAAATATATAAATTTATTTGACTTCTAATTAAGATGTTAGTAACTTTAGTAGATTATTTCCTTTATCAGATAAGAAGATTTAGGTTTTCTAAAAATAAGTTATATAACTAAAATAAAAAAATCGAGCAAATATTTGGATATTTCTATTAAGCTATCTTTTTAAATATAACCAAGTGAATAATATAAATATGAAGCAGTGTAATTAATTCCAAAACCAAAATATAATAGGGCCACTCCCCTATTAGTAAGGGATTATCTACAATTGGTTTTGCCTTTAAATACATATAGTTAGAATCGATAATAAAGTTAAGTGGAAAAATAAGAACAGCTGGAATTTGCAGCCGATAAAAGCTGTGGATCCATGCCTTTACTCTTGGTCGCATCCCAATTAAAAAAGTTAAATATAAAGGTACTAATAGCATTCCTGCATGCACAAAATAATATTCGAACAAATTCCAATTATTTAATCCATTGGTTAACTCTGGAGTAAGTATGGAATGCAGGCCGGCAGGAATTGCCAAAAAAAGGCACCATTCGTACATCCATTGTTTTCTATTGAATAAGGTAATAATGCAAATAATAAAAGAAATTCTACACAAATGCAATGGTAAATGGTCCCTTATATTCCAAGTCCCATTCACTATGGTACTTATAATAGTAATAAGGTAAGCAAGGATAAATGCTATTGCTAGAATTTTGCAAAAATTTTCTTTAACAACTAAGGATTGTTTTCTAAATAAAAATAAAATGAGTACAAGACCAAAAAAAGCACTCAATATTCCTTTCCACCAAATTGCGCTTAATGGATCAATTATTATGTGCTCAACCAATTATTCTAAAGTTACTTTTTTCTCCACTGTACCGTCATTATAAAAGTAGAGATATGGAGAATTTTTAAAAGGCATACAATTTCTGCCTTGAATATCGGTAGTTCTGATAAGGATTTTATCTTTTGTGTTTTCCTTTATTGCAGAAGGAATACTAACAGAAATAGTAGCGGTAGAAGTATCTATTTGGCAAGCACTATTGGTGTAAGCTGTGAGTGTGATAGTAAAATTCCCACTTCCTGAATAAATATGATTAGGATTTGTTAAGTTAGATGTATTACCATCTCCAAAATCCCATACAATACTATCAAAGTTGGAAGAGAGATTGCTAAAAGAAATGCTATCGTTATTCTGAACAAAGGTAAAATTGGCATTGAAAATATGCCAAACTGCTAAACTATCCAAAACCGTACTAGATGCTATTTGCTGTAAATTATAGGCAGTAATAGAATCAATTCCATTTGGCCAAAAGCTACTTCCACTTGCACTTTTTTTGAAAATACTGGCGTAAAAAGTACAAGCCGCCAGATAACTTCCGTAAATACTTGGGTGGCTATTGTCAGAAGAATATAAATTAATAGTACTATCTATTGCAATAGACTGTTTCCAAGCCATACCAACAGGGGCGCAAGAGGCATTGTGAATGGAAGCAAAATCCAAATAGCGTAACCTCAGCTGTTCTTGCATTCCCAAATAAGTGCAAACAGGAGGCCATGGCACACAATTGGATGCATCTCCATACTTACGCCCCCAAGTCATAAAAAACATTGGCTCTATGCAAAGGGAAGATTGCGCTATGATATTAATGAGCGTTTGAACGGCCGGATATACATTTGTATTTACATAGCCGGGCGAAAGGGATGGTTCTTGGCTTTGTGCTTGCAATACCACATAATCCCATTGTTGCTGATTGATTTTGCTAATGGTTTGACTATTGGCAGAATGCATGCTAAAATTAGCCCCTCCTGGTGTGCTACTATCATGAATTAGAGTATCACCAAAAGTAAGTGCTATTTGCTCGACTAGTGTTGGTAAATCATTTACATATGTATAGGAATTACCTATAAAAAGTACTTCTTTTTTTTGTTGGCTAAAAACAAAAAACGGAATAAAAAACAAGACAAGAAGAAATTTTTTCATTATTTGCCTAATCGCAAACTAACAGCCAGATTAACACTAAAATGAGTAGCATTCGAAATAGGAGAAGTAGTTTTTGGTGATACCACAGGTGGCCTGCCATCTGCATAAGTAGTTGTGTTTTCGCTTTCCACTTCTCCGAAAATTTTACTCACGCCAATGCTTGGTTCAAAAATCAGCTTTTCGTTATACTTTAGTGCATATCCTATTTTTAAGGAAGTTGTTTTAGTAGTTGTAGTGCTTTTATAGTCTGACTCATCTAACCCAATAACAGAATCTGCCTCCCACACCGGGTAAGCATTATCATATTCGTTAGTAAAAGAATTTAGTGAGAGGCGAGCAGAAACAAAAAAGTTGCTTTTATAATATTTCAGGTACGGACTAAATATTCTATAGGACGACTTAGAGATGTTATTATACAAATAAACTTCTCCGTTTCCAGAAGGATTTGATGAAGCATACTCATAATCAATCTCATCATCACCAGATTTGAAACCCAATCCAACCTCCACATTATCCGATATAAAATAACCAACTTTTGGTTCAAAACTATAAGTGGGGCCATAATAACCATATGGATACATTAGAGAATTATACACATAAGGATTATCCATTTTATGATAATCGAGTCCTAATGTTATTTTGCCTTTTTGAGCAAACAAAGAGGTGCCTAATGAAACCATAAGAAATAATAGTGCTATCTTTTTCATGATTTCTAATTTAGTTTTTAAAGAATTTACCAGTTGTTTGCCCTAATTTTATTATGTATAATCCTTTTGCTAAAATAGAAATGTCTATCTCTTTTAATAAATTATACTTTCTACTTTCAAGAAGTTTTACTCCCAAAATATTATAAATTACAATATTACCCATCTCTTTGCTTTTTAGCACAATTTTATCCTTTGCAGGATTTGGGTAAATACTCAAATTCTGCTTACTTATATTAATTACTCCTGTAGGAGGAACGATAGAATTTGATACCTGAAATTTATCTACTCCGGCTTCTACATAATTGTTGCTACCACTTTGTAAATCGGCTGTATAGAAAATAATTTGCATACTACTGGTTGGAGCCAGATAATCACTTACTTTAAAACTATTTAACTGCCAAGAGGATAAATTTGGTGAATTAGCGGTTATCACTTCTACATCTACAGTTGAATTACCATCAGTGATTCTTACAATCAAGCTATCATCTGGTGAAGTTCCATACGCATTAGCAAACCATCTATAATAATGTATATGTGGAGTTGTATAATTACTCAGATCTAAAATAGGAGAAGTAAGTATTGCGTCACCGTCATCTACATCATTACTACCAGCTTGATTTCCAGCAGCAGGATCAGTTACATAAGCATTTACATAACAATCCCCACTGATATCATCTTCAGGATTAAGATTAGTTCCTTGATTACTAGTTCCTTCAGGATCTCCTATCTCCCAGATTCCATCAGTTGCTTGACCTGTAACGCTCCATCCAAAATCAAAGGTAAAGTCATCATAATATCCATCATCTAAAGTGATTGATAGACTGTTCGTTGTAGAACTAATATACTGATTATTACAAGATGTTCTATAAGACCATTTCCCAACAACTATTTCATAATAATCGTCATAAAAATGTTGTCCACTTACTGAATTAATCGAAAAATTACCATTTACATCAGTAGTAACAGATTGTGAGATATTTGAATTATATATTAATACATCAGCATTTTCAATCCCTATCCCACTTGAGTTTATAACTGATCCTGTGATTCCAAATGCTGGAACAGGATCAAGTAATACGTTTAGAGGTAATATAACGCCATTAGTTAAATTCATAGAAACGGTATCTGAGGCATACATTGCTTTTGAGAATACTATATTATATGTACCAGAAGATGCTGTTCCAATAGCATAATCGCCTGTTATATTTGTTGATGTAGTTTCCTGGGTTGTTAAAATTTCAACATTAACTCCATCAAGTGGATTACCGTTTGAAGCATCCGTTACGGTTCCTTGTACAAAACACCCTTGTTGAAATTGTCGATCATAAATATTTAATTTTCCATTACCTGTAGGATTCGTATTAATATCGGTTGCAAGAATCAAATTTGAAGGTAAAAATGGATAAACACCCCAAGCACCATCATAGCCACTACCAACCCCTGAAAAAGAATCGTAATACCCAATCTCAATCATATTACCAGGAAAAGTGATATCGTACACTACGGTTCCATCACGATAGTAAGAACAAATCAAAAAATTTCCATCTACAACCACATTCTTAGGGCTAGAATTTATTCCAGGATTTGATTGAACCCTGTCCACCTCTACAATGTTATTTAAATCTGTTACATCATAAGAAGTAATGTATCCGTTGGAAACTTCCTCTGAAACAAACAGATATTCTCCATTATCAGAAATCCAGCAATTGTTTGTAAAACCTGTGGGAGAAGCTTGCTGTCCTATTACTGTTGGATTCGTTTTATTAGAAACATCTACTGCAAAAAACTTGCCTTCTCCCATACATGTCGCCCACAATGTATCGCCTCTTGCCATTCCGTCATTGGAGTAGAAATCTTGCCATCCTCCTAAATATTCAGGATTTGTAGGGTTGTTTGCTACATCTAAAAACACAACACCATTTGGCTGACTAGGATCTGTTGCTGGCAATGCAGGGTCTGTTGCCCCAAAGATATATGCAATCCCATTCTCATCAATATATAGATTTCGGGCAGCCAAAAAATAAACGGAACTACCATTATTAGGATTTGTGAAGGTAGAAACACGCCAGAATGTATTTCCAGTCATGTCATTAAGGTCAACAATTAAAAGCCCTTCATAAGCCTCAGTAGTTATATAGGCGTAATTGCCAAAGGTTTTTATATCTCTCCAATTTGATTGATAAGCTGATTCATCAATATAAAATTCTTCTGTTGGGGAAGATGGATTAGAAAGATTGATAACTGAAAACCTGTCTCTAAGCCCAACTAATGCATATTCAGTTCCATTGCCATCTACCCAGCCCCAAACATCACTACCTCTGGAGTTATTCCAAGAAGAATGATAACTACCAACAAGAGACATATTCAAACTTTGAGAAAATCCTTGAATATTAAATGCTACTAATAAACAGAAAAGAAATATTTTTTTCATGATGTATAATTTTTACTTGTTTTTAAAGAATTTACGGGATGTTTGTCCTAATTTTATGATATAAATTCCACTAGCTAAATCGGATACATCTATAACTTTCGTTTCTGTTTCCTTTTGTGAAGTAATTATTGTTTCACCCAAGATATTTCGAATTTCCACTTCTCCTTTTACTACACTTTTTATTACAATGTTATCTTTTGTTGGGTTTGGGTAAATAATAAAAGATTCGGTTACCATATCCTCAACTCCTGTTTGAGGGCCTGAAGTAATATTGAACATATCAAAACCTCCTTCTACCCAATGCCCACCTAATGAATCCCAATCTGCTGTCTCAATAATTACCTGCATATCTGTTGTAAGTGTTATATATTGTCCTAAATCAAAAGTCCTGAAATTCCATTGTCCCGTATCGGGAGAATTAACTGTCATAGTTTCCAAAACTACTGTCGTATTTCCATTACTAATACTCACAGTTAATGTATCATTTGGAGTACTACCTCCTCCCCAGCCACCACCACCATTTGCAAACCAAGAGTAATAATTTAAGAGGTGTGGTTGATTTGAAGTCAAGTCAAATAAAGGAGATATTAAAATAGTATTAAAATCATCCACATCATTACTTCCAGTCTGACTACCAGCAGCTAAGCCCGTCACATAAGCATACGCAAAACAATCTGAATTAATATCATCATCAGGATTATAGTTGAATCCTTGGCTTGAAGTTCCTTCAGGATCGCCTCTCTCCCATCTACCAGGATCACTTGGTGTAATCCCTCCACTTACACTCCATCCAAAATCAAAGGTGAAATCGTCATAATAACCCTCTGGAAGAACTATTGTAAGATTGTTGTTAGTAGTTGTAATATTCTCATTTGTACAAATTGTATTGTATCCCCACTGTCCAGCTATTACCTCATAATTTCCATCATACATATTAGCTACATTAAAATTTCCATTTACATCAGTTGTAAGTGTGAAAGTAAAATCATTATTATAAATAAGGACTTGTGCATTTGCAATTCCATTTCCGCTAATATCTGTAACAATTCCGTTTCCAGTAAAAGAAGGAAGAGGAACTAATTGAGCATTTATGGTTGTAACGATTCCATTTGATAAACTTGAAGAAATTGTATCACTCTCATATCCTGGTTTTGAGAATAAAACATTATAGGTGCCTCCAGTTGCAATACCGGAAATATATGCTCCGCTAATATTTGTAGATGTTGAAATAGAGGAATTTAAAATCTCTACAGAAGCGGATGCAATAGCGCTTCCGCTAGTAGCATCTGTAACATTACCCTCTAAATAGCATGCTTGCTGGAATTGACGCTCGTAAATTAATAGCTTTGCCGATTGATTTGCACCACTATTTATATCGCTTGAGATAATATTACCAGAAGGCAAGAATGGATAAGTCCCCCAATTTCCATCAAAACCACTTCCACTGCCCGGATAAGAATCGTAATAACCAACTTCTATCATATTATTTGGGTAAGTAATATCATGCACTGTGGTTCCATCTCTGTAATAAGAGGTAATTAAAAAATTACCATCCACATGCGTATTATGAGGAATGGTGTTAGAACCAGGATTAGATTGTATTCTATCTACTTCTTGAATGTTGTTCATGTTTCTAATATCATAAGCCGCAATATAAGCATCCGATTGTTCATCAGTAGTAAATACAAAATCTCCATTATCCGATACCCAAGCATTATGCGTAAAAGCATTAGGAGTGGATTGGCTGCCTAATGTCTGCGGATTACTTTTATTGCTTACATCTACAACAAATAGCTCTCCTGCATATATGCAACCCGCATACATGGTATCACCTCTTGCCATTCCGTCATGAATATATTCATCATCCCATTCGCCCAAATAAACTGGATTGGTAGGATTAGCATTTACATCTAAAAATATAGCTCCGTTAGCAGGAGAGCTCCCTGTATTGGAGGAAGCACCAAAAATGTAAGCAATTCCATTTTCATCAATATAAATATTATGAGCTGCTGTAAACTCTACAGATGCGCCAGTCGTAGGATTTGTAAAGTTTTTCACATGCCAATAGGTTGCTCCTGTCATATCATTCAAATCTACAATAAGCAAACCTGTATCTGATTCAGTTGTAACATAAGCATAATTGCCCCATGTTTTTATATCTCTCCATGTGGAATTAATATCTGGAATATAAAACATTTCAACAGGATTAGTGCCATTGGTAACATCCACCACCGAAAATCCATCATTCAATCCAACTAATGCATATTCTTTATTAGGAATATTATTGGTATCTACCCAACCCCAAATATCGCTTCCTTCAGTATTAAGTGAGGGCCACTCATAAGTTCCCATCAAAACCATATTCATACTATTTTGAGCAAAAATTCCTATTGGAAGCATTATAAGGGTCAATAGAAATGTTGTAATTTTTTGTTTCATTATTTTTGTTTTTAATTATTCAGCAAATGTAATATTAATAGGTATTGCAGGGATTATAAAATGAATTTAATAATTTCTTAGTCGTTCAAAACGAATTTATAGGTCCAAACTTATTTGTTTGTTATCATTATCTTCTCTTGTTTCTGAGATATTTTCCGATCCAATAATCTCAATTTCTTGTTTTGTTTCTTCTAGTTTTTCTTCTTCAAATGGCAAGGCTTCTAATAAGTTAATTTCCTTTATTTTATTATTAGATAGCTTGTTCCCAATAGCCTTCACTCCCTTCACAGCAATAAACTCCTCCATATTTATTATTACTGTTTTTCTCTGTTTCCCTTTTTCTTTTACAAAAATCACTTCTGCTTGCGGCCTGAAATCAGTAGATACAACTTCTAATAGAGAACCTTTTGAGTCTGATATAAAGTTTATTTTTTTGCTTTTTATTGCTACTTTAAATCTTTTTACAAAATAGCATTGTTTGTTGCCATTAAAATAAATAGCAGAAATTGGCTTTGCAGGATTGAATTTTTCAATTACTATCATATCTTCATCAAAATGAGTAGAGAGCTCAAATCCTTTCAGCTGTAAATCACCCTGCTGGTTGATGCAAAGGATTTTATCTTCAGCCTCAAAAGCTCCTAAAAATTCTCCTCTTTCATCTACATTTAATCTTTGTACTGCATCATCAAACCAAATTTTTCTAGCAGATAAAGTAGATATTCCCTCTGATTTTAGCTCTACCTTTTTAACGGTATTTTTCGTAATAATATTACCATTTGTACTTCTTCCTTTTATAGTGATTTCAGAAAAATCAACATCTATTTTTAGTTTTTTTAATCTTTGTAGTGCTCTTAAATGAATGGTAACCTGTTCTGCTTGCCCATTTGGGTTTGCAGTAAAATACAAGACTTTACTGCCTTTATCTGATTTAACAAGAGAATATTCTTTATTTCGTGTTATCCCCTTAACAGCAAATCGTTTTATCATGGTATTTGCTGATTTTCCATCCTTGTAAATCATGTTATAAATAGTACGAACATCCCCTTTTTTAAATACCGCACAATGAATAATATTTTTTCCAACAAAAGTTTTTTCATCTACTTTTGTTACAATCATGGTGCCATCTTTTTTAAAGACGATAATATCATCAATATCAGAACAATCACAAACATATTCATCTTTTCGTAGAGCTGTACCAACAAAACCTTCCACTTTATTTACATAAAGTTTTTTGCTAGCAACAACTACCTTTTTTGCCTCTATGTTTTCAAAGGTTTTGATTTCGGTTTTTCTCTTTAATGCTTTGCCATAATTCTTTTTTAGTGCTTGGAAATACTCAATAGCAAAATCAATTAAATTACTTAAATGATGCTTTTCTTGTTTTATTCTTTCTTCTAATTTTAAGATATCCGTTTCTGCTTTATCTAAATCAAATTTGGTAATTCGTTTTATTTTAATTTCACAAAGCCTAGCTACATCCTCATCCGTTACTTCTCTTAAAAGATTTTTTGTATGGGGTTTTAATCCCTTGTGAATGGTGCTAATAACTTCTTTCCAACTTTCTAACTGTTCAATTTGGTGGTAGATTCTATTTTCAATAAAAATTCTTTCTAAGGATGCAAAATGCCATTTTTCTTGCAATTCCTGTAAAATAACTTCCAGCTCCTGTTTTAGTAAAGCAAATGTGCGATTTGTTGAGATTTGCAAAATTTCTGATACACCTAAAAACTTAGGGGTTTCCTCTTCAATGACACAAGCAAGAGGCGATATAGAGACTTCACAATCAGTAAAACTATATAGCGCATCAATGGTTTTATCGGGCGATACTTTGGCAGGAAGAGTGATAGCAATTTCTACATTTTCGGCAGTATTATCCTCTATCTTTTTTATTTTGATTTTTCCTTTTTCATTTGCCTTAATAATAGAAGAAATCAGGGAAGTTGTAGTGGTAGAAAAAGGAATTTCTGAAATAATAAGTGTGCTTTTATCTTCTTGTAAAATTTTAGCCCTAACCCTTATTCTTCCTCCTCTTTTTCCATCATTATAATTAGAAAAATCAGCTGTTCCTCCACTAAAAAAATCTGGATAAATTTTAGGTTTTACACCCTTCAAAACTTTGATAGAGGCATCAATTAATTCATTAAAATTATGAGGCATTATTTTGGTAGAAAGTCCAACCGCAATCCCTTCTACCCCATGTACTAAAAGTAATGGAAACTTTACCGGTAGTATTGTAGGCTCTTTACTCCTTCCATCATAGGAAGAATTCCACTGGGTAATTTTAGCGTTATACAAAACCTCCAAAGCAAATTTACTAAGCCGAACTTCAATGTATCGTGGAGCAGCAGCTTTGTCACCAGTATAAGTATTACCCCAATTTCCTTGCATATCGAGCAAAAGGTTTTTTTGTCCAATCTGCACCAAGGCGTCCCCAATGGAAGCGTCTCCATGAGGATGATACTTCATGGTGTGCCCAATTACATTAGCAACCTTATGATATCTCCCATCATCCAACTCTTTTAAGGCATGCAGTATTCGCCTTTGCACTGGTTTTAGTCCATCTTCAATATAGGGAACCGACCGTTCTAAAATAACATAAGAAGCGTAATCCAAAAACCATTGCTTATACATGCCAGAAACATGAATAACATCTTGTAAGTTCTCTCCGTTATTGAGGTTTTTCTCTTTATCCATCCAAATTGTTATTTTGTACAATTTCCTCTAATGATTCTGTTATCTTGGCTCTCTGCTCCTTGTTAAAAAATGAAATTTGGAATCTTTTTGCTACCGATTTTCTACTAGATACTTTTACCTTGATCATAAGGGTAGAATTAAAGGTGTATGGCCTTTTTAAAAAAGTAAATCTTTTTATAGATCCCAAAGGTATTTCAAAAAAATTCTTTTTTGCAAAAAAATAAGAAGAAATAGTTCTATTTGATTTTATTTCAATAATATATTTATCTGCCTTAAAATCAAAATAATGAACTCCGGTAATGATAAAATAAATCAAAAACACAACCCCAAAAATAATCAGTAAATTATTGGGATAAGAAAAAAATAAAGGGATTACAATAGTAATTATATTAATAAAAACAATTATGACCATAAGAATATAGGCAGTTTTTTGGTTTGAAATTCTATAATTATTTCTCATCATTTTCAATGTCTTTTTCTACTTTTAGGTTTTCAATAATAAACTGCTGTCTTTCGGGTGTGTTTTTTCCCATATAAAATTTTAATATTTCTTGTATTGCCGCCTCTTTGCCAATAATAACGGGCTCCAATCGCATTTTGTTTCCTATGAAATGTTTGAATTCTGATGGAGATATTTCTCCAAGCCCTTTAAATCTAGTGATTTCAGCATTTTTCCCCACTTTCTTGATAGCATCTATTTTTTCTTGTTCATTATAACAATAAAAAGTTTCCTTTTTGTTTCTGACTCTAAAAAGCGGAGTCTCCAAAACATGTACATGCCCTTCTTTTACCAGTTCTGGAAAAAATTGTAAAAAGAAAGTAATTAGCAGCAACCTAATATGCATCCCATCTACATCCGCATCAGTTGCTAAAACAATTTTATTGTAGCGCAAACCCTCAATCCCTTCTTCAATATTTAAAGCAGCTTGCAAAAGGTTAAACTCCTCATTTTCATAAACTACCTTTTTGTTCAGTCCATATGAATTTAGCGGCTTCCCCCTTAAACTAAAAACTGCTTGAGTACTTACATCACGCGTTTTAGTAATAGATCCAGAAGCAGAATCACCCTCTGTAATAAAAATAGTAGTATCTGCCCTATTTGATTTTTTCAAATCGTTATAATGCACCCTGCAATCCCTTAATTTTTTATTATGCAAATTGGACTTCCTTGCTCTTTCTCTTGCTAGTTTTTTTACCCCAGCCATTGCTTTTCTTTCCTGCTCGGCTTGCTGGATTTTATTTTGTAAACTAATGGCTGTATCAGGATGTTTATGCAAATAATTATCCAATTGTGTTTTGATAAAATCATTTACAAATGTTCGGATAGTAATTCCTCCGGGCTCCATTTCATTGGATCCTAATTTTGTTTTGGTTTGTGATTCAAAAACTGGCTCAATTATTTTGATACTTATAGCAGCATATACTGCCTGACGAATGTCAACCGCATCATAATTTTTTCCGTAAAACTCCCGAATAGTTTTAGCAATCGCTTCTCTAAAAGAGCTTTGATGTGTTCCTCCCTGAACGGTATGCTGGCCGTTTACAAATGGAAAATATTGCTCAGAATATTGGTTTTTGCAGTGGGTAAGTGCCACTTCAATATCTTCTGCTTTCAGGTGGATAATTGGATATAAAATTTCAGAATCAATGTCTCGCTCCAATAAATCATATAATCCATTTTTTGAAATAAATTTATTGCCATTGTATAGTATTGTCAGTCCAGGATTTAAATAGCAATAATTCCAAAGCATTTTCTCCACATACTCATTGATAAATCGGTATTTTCCAAATAATTCTTCATCAGGAATAAAGGTAACTTTTGTACCTTTTCTGGAAGAATTCTCTTGAATAGGCTCTTCATTAAAAATAATACCTTTATCAAACTCTACCAATTTACTTTTCCCCTCCCTTACCGATTTTATTTTAAAATAGGAAGAAAGTGCATTCACAGCTTTTGTTCCAACCCCATTTAGTCCAACCGATTTTTTAAAAACTTTGGAATCGTATTTTGCACCTGTATTGATTTTCGAAACACAATCAATAACTTTTCCAAGCGGAATTCCTCTGCCAAAATCACGAACAGAAACTCTATTATTTTTGATGGAAACCTCAATGGTTTTTCCATGCCCCATTACATATTCGTCAATGCAATTATCAATTACTTCTTTCAAAAGAACATACACTCCGTCATCTGGTGATGAACCATCACCAACCTTCCCTATATACATACCAGGTCTTAGCCGAATATGCTCTTTCCAATCTAAGGAACGAATGCTATCTTCTGTATAGGCTTGTTTTGACATTTACAATAAAAAGGTCTTTATCTTGAGTATTAGATGAATGAAAACAAAATTATAACACAAATAAAAATATAAGAAGAGAATCAGATAAGTTTTTCAACAATGTTTTCAACTTTTAAAAAAGAGGGTAGATTTTAGTATTTAGATATGAGATTACAAAAAAAATCTAATATCTATAATCTAAATACTCATATCTGCTTTTATACATTAAACCGAAAATGCATTACATCTCCATCTTGCACTACATACTGTTTTCCCTCAACCGATAGTTTTCCAGAATCTTTACATGCTTGTTCTGAGCCAAGTGCTACAAAATTTTTATAGGCAATTACTTCTGCCCTTATAAATCCTTTCTCAAAATCGGAATGAATAACCCCAGCAGCTTGCGGTGCTTTCATGCCTTTTGTAATGGTCCAAGCCCTGACTTCCTTCACTCCTGCCGTAAAATAGGTTTGTAAATTAAGTAGCCGATAAGTAGCCTGAATTAAATAGTGAACCCCAGGTTTTTCCAGGCCCATTTCATCCAAAAAAAGATTTTGTTCTTCCAAATCCTCCAATTCAGCAATTTCAGCCTCAATGGAAGTGGCAATAAGCAAGATTTCAGTATCTTCCGTTTTTATTGCTTCCCTAACTTGTTCCACATATTTATTTCCATCTTTTGCCGACACTTCATCCACATTACAAACATAAAGAACAGGCTTATCGGTAAGTAAATAAAGGTCAGCAATTACTTCTTTTTCAGTATCCGTCATTTCAAGCGAACGAACTGATTCTCCTTTTTGTAAATGGATAATGTATTTATCCAAAATCCCAACTATTTTTATGGCTTCTTTATCTCCTGATTTTGCAATTTTTTGGTATTTATCTCGCTTTTTCTCCACTGCTTCCAAATCCTTTATTTGTAATTCGAAATCAATTGTTTCTTTATCTCTTACAGGATTTATACTTCCTTCTACATGCACAATATTATCATCATCAAAACACCTTAATACATGAATAATAGCATTGGCTTCACGGATGTTTGCAAGAAACTTATTACCGAGCCCCTCCCCTTTACTTGCTCCTTTTACAAGCCCTGCAATATCCACTATTTCAATGGTGGTCGCCTGTACTTTTTCTGGTTTTACTAATACTGCTAATTTCTCTAATCTCTCATCTGGAACTGTAATTATACCAACATTTGGTTCAATGGTGCAAAACGGAAAATTAGCCGATTGTGCTTTTGCTTTTGACAAACAATTAAATAAAGTTGATTTACCCACATTTGGAAGTCCTACTATTCCACATTTTAGTGCCATATTTTTTATTTTTTTAAGTTGGCAAAGATATATTAAGAATGCAAAAAAACAGAAAATACATTAGAGTTTTCAATAATTATTAACAGTCCCCCCTTCACTTCCATTAAAATTCTATTTTTGCCATTGAAAAAAACATCCTATGCCAAACATTCCTGAATTAAAAGATATTTGCACCCAAATAAGAAGAGATATTCTGCGAATGGTGCACGCCAATAACTCCGGACATCCTGGCGGATCGCTTGGTTGTACAGAATTTTTCGTCTCCCTTTATTTTGAGATAATGAATCATAACAATAACTTCAGTATGGATGGAATTAATGAAGATTTATTTTTCTTATCAAATGGACATATTTCACCGGTTTGGTATGCTACCCTAGCACGTAGTGGTTATTTTGAGCTTGCAGAATTGGCTACATTCCGTAAAATAAATAGTCGCTTGCAAGGGCATCCTACAACACATGATAATCTGCAGGGAGTGCGAGTATCTTCTGGCTCATTAGGGCAAGGGCTTTCAGTTGCCATTGGAGCAGCACTTACAAAAAAGCTTAATAAGGACAACAGCTATATCTATTCACTACATGGGGATGGTGAACTACAAGAAGGGCAAAACTGGGAAGCCATTATGTATGCCTCTGCCAATAAAGTAGATAACCTTATAGCAACTATAGATTATAATAAAAAACAAATTGATGGAAGTATAAATGATGTTCTGCCAATGGGTGATATAGCTAAAAAGTTCAGGGCTTTTGACTGGGAAGTAATGGTGGAAAAAGACGGAAATAATCTGGAAGCAATCATCAGTTGCTTAAATAATGCCAAAGATTTATCAGCAAAAGGAAAACCAGTCGTTATCATATTGCATACTGAAATGGGAAATGGTGTTGATTTCATGATAGGGACACATGCTTGGCATGGAGTAGCTCCAAATGATGAGCAATTAGCAGATGCGCTTTCGCAAAACCCTGAAACATTAGGTGATTATTAAAAACATTAAAATATTATTAATGACAACTCTCTTATTTGCGGGGGGTTTTGATCTGTCTGCTCAAAAAAAGGAAGAGCCAATAAACAGAATCTTATTTATTTTTGACGCTTCACAATCTATGCTTGGCAGATGGCAATCTGGTAGAAAAATTGATATTGCCCGAAAACTACTTTACAATATGCTAGATAGCTTAAAAAGCATGGATAATCTTGAAATCGGTTTGCGAGTATATGGCCATCAAAAAGGCTATCCTCCTCAGGATTGTGATGATACCAGATTGGAAGTGGATTTTGGAGCAAGCAATGTTGTTACAGATAGAATAAAAGCCAAGTTAAAACTTTTAAGAGCAAGAGGCACTACCCCTATTGCACATGCATTAGAAAAAGGGGCTTATGATTTTCCAAAAAATGTAAATAGCAGAAATATTATTATCCTTATTACGGATGGAATTGAAGAGTGTGACATGGATCCTTGTTCTGTTTCCAGACTATTGCAAAAGGAAGGAATTATTTTAAAACCTTTTGTAATTGGAATAGGATTGGATGAAACTTACAAAAAAACTTTTGATTGTGTCGGTACCTATTATGATGCTTCAAAAGAGAAGGACTTTGAGACTGTTTTAGAGGTAGTTATATCGCATGTATTAAACTCAACTACTGCACAAGTAAACCTATTAGATGCATTTGGGAAGCCAACAGAAACCAATGTAAACCTTAGCTTTTATGATAATTTTAGTGGATTAGTAAAGTACAATTTTATACATACCATGAACCATATGGGAAATCCGGACACCATGAGTATTGACCCAATCTTGAAATATAAAGTGGTAGCACATACTATTCCGGCAGTAGAATCAGAACTTATCACACTTACTCCTGGCAAACATACCATCATTCCTATCAATACTCCTCAGGGAGATTTGGAGGTAAAGATGGCAAGTAAAGATGACTATCAATTTATTGTTCGTGAAGCAAATGTATCAGAAACACTAAATGTGCAAGAAACAAATAGCAAACAAAAGTATTTGATAGGCAAGTATGATATTGAAGTGCTCACCCTTCCAAGATTCCTGATTGAAGATGTGGAAATAAAACAAAGCGAAACAACTACTTTTACCCTACCCTCAACAGGAACAGCAAACATTAGTCTTCCCTCAAAAGGCTATGGTGGAGTTTATTTAACAAAAGATAATAAATTGGAACTTATTTATAATTTGGATGAAAACAAACATAGGTTAACCCTACACCTATTACCAGGAAATTATAAGATAATTTTCAGGGCTAAGTCAGCAAAACAATACATGTATACAACTGAAAAAAAATTTAAAGTCCGTTCAGGAAAATCTGAACTAATAAAACTATATTAATATGGAATTAAAAGATACACGATCAGGATTTGGAGCAGGATTAACTCAGCTGGGAAAAAGCAATCCAAATGTGGTGGCACTTTGTGCTGATTTAACAGGTTCGCTTAAAATGAATGATTTCAAGGCAAACCATCCTGAACGATTTTTTCAAGTTGGGGTTGCTGAGGCAAACATGATTGGTATTGCTGCTGGTATGACTATTGGAGGGAAAATTCCATTTACTGGGACTTTTGCTAATTTTTCTACTTCCAGAGTGTATGACCAAATTAGGCAGTCAGTGGCCTATTCTGAAAAAAATGTAAAAATATGCGCTTCACATGCAGGGGTTACATTAGGAGAAGATGGAGCAACACATCAAGTATTAGAAGATATTGGAATGATGAAAATGCTACCAAATATGGTTGTCATTAATCCATGTGACTATAACCAAACAAAAGCTGCAACCATTGCCATTGCCGATTATATTGGTCCTGTGTATTTGCGTTTTGGCCGTCCAAAAGTACCTAACTTTACTCCTGCTGATAGGAAATTTGAGATTGGTAAAGCAGTTCATCTTCAAGATGGAACAGATGTTACAATAGTAGCAACAGGGCATTTAGTTTGGGAAGCATTGCAAGCTGCCAAAACATTGGCTAATGATGGTATTTCAGCAGAAATAATTAATATACATACCATTAAACCTTTGGATAAAAAAGCCATCTTAACCTCTGTTAGCAAAACAAAATGTATAGTAACGGCTGAGGAGCATATGCTAAATGGTGGATTAGGCGATAGTATTGCACAATTGTTGGGGAGAAATAATCCTGCTCCATTGGAAATGGTTGGAGTAAATGACACTTTTGGAGAAAGTGGTCCTCCAATGCAATTGTTGGAAAAATACGGATTAGATGCAAAAGCTATTGTTGCAGCAACTAAAAAAGTAATTGCTAGAAAGGGATGAAGGCAAGAGAGAAGTGCGCCTGTGGATATTAGTAGTAGAAGAAGAGAGAAT
>ERZ813253.334-NODE-334-length-17223-cov-2.921268_pt1 | contig 17223 bp, 12 predicted proteins | sample MGYA00520893_ERZ813253 | MGnify/ENA primary metagenome ERZ813253 (study PRJEB31669, sample SAMD00080414) | marine metagenome | biome: oceanic hadal pelagic zone biome; feature: marine hadalpelagic zone; material: sea water | place: Pacific Ocean:Izu-Bonin Trench...
CATGTCCAGACGGATGAAGATGTCCTGTTCGGCGGCCTTGCGCAGCAGCCGCTCCAGGTTCACGCTCGCCTGACGCTCATCGAGCAGCACTCCGAATGCCGTTGGTTTCACTGACAGGTGGGCGTCCAGCCGATGTTCGGTGATCCGGTCCAGCACCCGTTCATACTCCTCGATGAATCCCTGCGCTTCAGCGATGTCGGTGATCTCCTCTCCGAGCACGTCGACGGTGAAACACGCCCCTTCCTGCTCCTGCATGCGCAGCATCAACTCCACCGCGGAATCGAGATCCTTTCCGGCGATGTAGCGCTTGGCGATCCAGCCGACGAAGAAGCGCGGCACGATGGGCAGCATGCCGACGATCATGCGCCCGAACAGACCCATGCGGTGAACCCCGTCACTAACGGACGCGGCAGTGCCTTGACGATTGCTGAGCGCCCGCCAGCCTACGCTGACCCTCACTCGAAGGCGGATGTGCGTCCCACGGGGATGTTCAGTTCCTCGCACAGGCGCATGACGGAGCGGCGTTGCCAGCCCTTGAACGACTTGCGATCCAGGTGGGCGATCACCTCGCCTCCAGGGAAGGACTGACGAGTGCTCTCGGCACACACGCGGATGGCATGCTCCCACTGCCCCCCCGGGAGGTCGCCGGTCTGGGGGTCCCACGACTCGTCTTCGGGCCGCTGCATCTCGAGTGCATACGATGCGATCTGGTGGCCGGCCCAGCAGTTCGTCCTGCGCAGCACGTCGGTGTGCCTTGGGGCGTAGTGACCTCCGCCGATCCCCAGCATCACCTTCGACCGCGCCCGCTCGGAGTCGCTGAGTGCATGCCAGTCTCCGAGCCCCGGACCTCCATCGAGCCCCAGTCCCTCGCTGATCACGTCTGCCCATGCCTCGGCAGCGTCGGTGCGTCCCCAGTGGGATTCGCTGGAACCGATCTCGATGAACATCGTCGGAGAGGACAGCGACGGGCCGTGATGGGTCGTCTCGATGGTCAGGTCGAACTCGTCTGAGACAGCGTGGTCGTGCGCCGCCTGCACCATCCGCCTGTACCAGGCGGCGAACCGCGGATTGGGTGGGATCACAGCACCCTTGATGCCGCCATATTCGGCCGATTCCCCCACGGGTGATTCACCGGGGACACCGATCACGTGCAGAGTCAGGCTCGGCCTGCCGCTGGCGGCCGAGTGGCGTGACAGGAAGATCACCTCTCGGACCTGTGCACCGCTGGCGGCGGCGTAGCGCTCATCGAGCCCATCCTCCCAGAGCACCCTCTCGGGGAACCACCAGATATGCACCGGCTGCGACACATGCCTCCAGGTCCGGCCATCTTCGACGGGCTCCGCCTCGTCCCATCCGCCCCGTCCGAGCAGAGCGTCACCTTGCACCGTGGAGGCGATATCCGTGGTGGACACGATGAGCAGCGTCACCGATTCCATCACACCAGCGAGGTGGCATCACCCCTTCAATACCGGTCATGCACACAACAGCAGTTTCATGGCGGGGAGCGCAGAGGGAGGCACGGGGAGAAAGCGAATGCAGGGTTGGCCGGACACGCCGTTCCCACCCAAGCGGGTGCACGTGGTGGGCGAGCGGCTGTTGTGTGAGAGCGTCGACGGTGCGCTCTGCTGGCTCGATGGGACGAGTCTGGAGCTCGCTGGTGGGCCGACAAGCCCGTTCCCCGGGCGCATCACCCATGCGATCGTCGAGGAGAATGGTGGGGCACCGCGCTACATCGGCATGTGGGTCGAGCGTGAACTGCGCGCGGCGCGCATGGCTGCACTGGACCTGCAGGAACCGCTCACAGCAGGCGTCGAGCGGCACGTGCTACGGGCGTCTGAACAGAAGGAACCGGGGGTGATCCAGGTGGCCGGAGCAGTCTGGTCGCACCCACTGGAAGCGGAACCGCTCGGCTTGGTCAGCAGCGGAGAGCGCATCGCGTTCTGCATGCACAGGCGCGGCATCTACTGCATCGGATTCTCATCAGAGGAGCATTGGCGTGTGCCGCTGGTCAGCTGGGCTGAACTGGCTCCGGTTCCCGACGGGTCACTGGTCGTCTGCCTGGTCTCAGCACCAGGACCTGATGATGCGGATGGCGTGGAGAGGTTGTGGGCATGGAGCGCAGGGGGCGGCTGGTCGGTCCACGACTGGGAGAGCGGTGCACTGCTCGACAGGGGGAGTCTCGACCTCCGCGAACGGTTGGAGTCGGCATGGGTGTCCGAGAACGGAGAATGGCTGCTCGCATCGGCACCGGAGAGAATGGCCCGTTGGACCCCTGGAGGGGAGCCCGAGAGCGTGCACGTGACGGGACCAGTCAGCGACGCGTTGTGGATCGACGGAGGCTGGTCGTGCGCCGGATGGCGAGAGGACCTCCGCTGGAACGAGCGTGGACTCAGGCGTAAGGAGCGCCCGGATATCGGCATGGCGCTTTTCGACCACGCTGAGGGGTTGATGGTGCTCGACAACATCGGCGGATGGTCGCCGTTCAAATTCTGAGTGTTGCATCACACTTCAGGGTCGGCTGCTTCCACGGATGGTGCTTCGGCCGGTTCCTCGGCTGCTTCCTCGGATGGTGCTTCGGCCGATTCCTCGGCTGGTGCCTCCTCGGGTGGTGCTTCTGCTGGCTCGTCGGCTGGTGCTTCAACCTGAGAGGGTGCGACATCACCTTGGCTGTCCAGTCTGTATCCGCAGCGGCCGCATGAACGACGGTCGTGGTGGGTGGCGAGGAACACGCCAGGACCGCAACGTGGACAGAACTCGTTCTTGCGCACGAGTTTGCCGTCCTCGACCACGTACAACTGCGCCCTGTTCGACATCACACCTCACCTCCAGCCACCTCGGCCGCTTCCGTCGCGACCTCTTCGATTGCTTCCGCCTCTCCCGCGTCTGCCTTCTCCGGCTCAGTTTCAGCAGGGGGCTCAGGTTCGGCTTCTTTCTCTTCCGACAATCCCAGAGCAGACTTCTGGCGAGACAGGATGTAGGTGGGCTCGTTGGCGAGTGCGTCAGCGGATTCGTAGATGAATGCCAGCCCGGTGGTCAGCGGCTGCCCGAAGCGGGTGCTGACCTCCTTGACGATGATGTTCTCCACTGAACTGCCCGGCTCCACCGCGGCGACAGCGGCCAACATCTGGGCACGAGAGGGAGTGGCTGTTCCGACGTGGCGCCAGCGAAAGCGAATCTCGACCCGCTTGAGCAACGGGTTCTCCTTCCTCTCCACCACCTTCATCCAAATCCCTCCATTCAGCGTATATTGACCTTGAGAGCGTAGTTGCCCGGGGTCTCGACATTGAGTTTCTTCGCGATCTCCGAGCGGCTCGGATTGAGAATCACCACGTATCCCTGCCAGTCACCGGTGCAGTGAGCATCTGGATGGGCGTTGCACTCTTCGATCCCCTCCTCGAGGATACGATGGCACTCGCCACATGCGAAATTGACCTTCTTCGCCACCCTCACTCCTCCCTGTCTTCTGATAGCCAGTCGTGCGCTCCGAGCCCGGTCTGCTTGCATGTCAGGCCGATCTTGCTCGAACGCGGGTCGTGCGGGTTGAGGGAGATGGTGACGATGCGAGCACGCACCGGTGATCCGAGTTCGAGGAAGCGACCACTGCGAGCACCCTCGATGCGACCTTGGGCCATGTTGATGTTCACCTGTTCATCGAGAATCTGCGACTTGTGCAGCAGCGCCTCGACCGGACCGATCTGCACGAAGGCACCGAACTCGTGTACTTCGGAGACAGCGCCGTCGACGACCTCGTTGCTGTCCATGTGGAACAGGACGGCCTTGAAGCGGACTCGCTGGTAGATCGCGCCATCCCCGTGGATGATGCGGCCGCGGCCGAGCATCTCGTGGTCGAAGGTGACCAGGATGAAGTTTCCATCATCGTCGAAGCGACCTTCGAACGCGCTGTGTGCCAACTGATCGACGTGCTGGCTCAATGAGTGGCCCTCTCGAATATATTCCGCAGGAATGCGGATCGTGTCCTCGCGTATCTCGAGTGTGTACATCTCAGTCTGCCTCCGGCTCTGCTCGCCTCAGGAGACGCCCGCCGGGACGAGAGGGCTCATGACCCTCCCGTCCCTCATCGGCAGCGCCTCTAGAGGAGAGGTTCCCAGCGAGCCGCCGACCGACCGCCCCCATTTAAGACCTGTGCGAGAACACGTGACCCGTACGGGTCACACGCGAGACAAACGCTGTTCTGTGAGTCGCGTCTCGACTCAAGGTTGAATAGGTGACGGAAAGGCACCGCAGTCTGTGCGTATCGCTGGGCGTAACCGTCCCCGGGACTCCAAGGCTCCCAGAGCGCTGTTGCTCTCGGTCCTGATGCTGTTGCAGGTCTGCTTCGTGGCGACCTACGTGGATTCTGGAATCATCATCCTCTCTGATGATTCGGATTCAGTTGCCCGCAGCGGGCAGACACCGTGGGTGGACGGGGAACAGGGCTGGCCGCAGTTCGGTCGCTACGGTTCGCGGAACATGAGTGCACCGGCCCACTCCACCACCGGCGGCCCCGGTGAAGGGCAGGTGTCCGCAGTGACCACCCTGGCCACCATCGACGAGCCTGCGCTCAACTGGCGTCACTACGCTTCCGATGATTACGGAGTCGACTCGCTGGCGGTTCCAGTGGGCGACTTCTCCGCCAACATCAACGTCACCGGAGAGGCATCCGAGAGATGCGCCGGTGGCAGGCTGATGCCGGTGTTCATCCACCAGCAGGATGTCGGTGGCAGCGTTCATTCGATCATGAAGATCGTCGACGGAGATGATTCTCGCACAGCCTGGCAGGTGGATCTCGGCGCCACGGACCCGGTGAAGACAGCACCAGCGCTCGTCGATGTGAACGATGATGGCAGATTGGAGATCGTCGTCGCCTACGATGCCCAAGGGACCTTCACCCTGGAACTCTGGTCGCCGAGTCTCTCCTGCAACGATGCTGGTTGGAACAGCGGGGGACACACCAGCGAACGCCTGTGGCAGTGGAGTGACCCGGCCCTCGCCATCACCACCACCTCTCCGTACATCTGGGCCAACCACAAGATAGGAACACAGTTGCTCATCGCTGACCTGCAGCTCGACGGTTCGCCCGAGGTCGTGCTCTCATTGGTCAACGAGGCCAACGAACAACCGGTCATCGTCGCCATCCCCCTCGTCTCCGGTGGCCCTCCCGACCCCCTCTGGCAGGTGACTCTGGACAAGGGGGAACTCCCCTCCGACGCTGCTTGGGTGCAGATCGACGACACCAACTCCGCCGTGCTGCTCACCACCATCGACCCCGATGACGGGAACATGTGGCTATGGCGCCTCAACGGTGCGAGCGGTGCGCCTCAATGGGGCGGCAAGACGCTGAACAACCTCGATGGAAACACCGACGCACCGCACATCCGGCTTCCGGGTCCGGTGTTGGCTCAGTTGGACAACGACCCGCTGCCAGAGGTGATAGTGACCATTCCTTCGGACGTCGACGGCGGTGGCACTGGTGATGGCGCAGAGTTCCAGGGCCGGGACATCATCGATGGCACGATGCTGTGGGAGTTCCGCGCCACCAACGGCTTCGCGGACGCACCGCCGCACCCAGTGGACAAGGATGGCGACGGGGTGCATGACCGAGTCTGTTGGGTCACCTGGTATCGCTTGGATGCCGACAGACATGGCATGGTGGGTTGTCACGACCTCACCGAGGGGCAATCTCCGACGAAGGCGTGGTCACATGTGCTCGACCGTGGCGGGGGGAACCTGAACGACGAGATCGCCGTCTCACCACCATTCTCCTTGGATCTCGATGGGCAGGGCCAGCCGGACATCCTCGTCGCCTTCGGGCGCGAACTATGGGCATGGGAGGGGGAGTCCGGCACTCAGGCGGGCATCGGTCAAGGTTGGGTGACCGAACTGTCACTGCCGCACCGTGCATGGGCTGCGCCGACACTGGCTGACATCGACGGGGACGGTGCCCTCGACGTCCTCATCGGTGACATGCTCATCTCGCGTGCACGCGCGGACGTGCGCCCGTTCGTCGACGGTCGCGGCATCCAGTTCAACCCGAGCCAGCCGGACCCGGGAGAGACGTTCACCCTGACCGCCTACGTGGAGAACGTGGGCACCGAAACGACCGACGCCGCCGTGGACGCCGTGCTCTACTGGGACGGTGTCGAGATCCACCGCGAACGCATCGACTCACTCGACCCGGTCTCACCGACCGGCAACGGGGACTTCGCCAGCTTCAGCATCGAGCTCAGCGCGCCGCTCGGCAGCCACACGGCGCGCATCGAACTCGACCCGGACACCAACATCACCCAGGCGCGCCACGACAACGATCAGCAGACCATTCCGCTGGTCATCGTCGAGCCATATTCCGTGTCGATCGCGATCCCCGCCGACCCGGTCCGGGTCGACCCGGGCTCCAGCATCCAGACGAGTCTGGTGGTCACATCCACCGGACGGCTCGCTGGTGAGTGGACCCTCTCTGTCGACCCGACGGGACTGCCGCAGAACTGGACGGTGAACGAGATCACCCCGGGTGGCTCCAGTGAAGTGCACATCGGAGTGGGGCAGACATGGAACATGGTGCTCGAGGTGTCAGCTCCCGAGGATGCGCTCGGCTCGGATGCAGGCTCGCTCTCGCTGACGATGACGCTCGACAGTGACACGAACATCAGTTACACCAGCCTGCTTCCCATCGAGGCGAACCGCACCCGCGGCCTGTCGGTGCGCGGCCCCGATGGAACGAGCGTCAGTTCCGGCATGGGGCTCCCCGGGGGATACGCCGAAGCATGGCTGCTGGTGGAGAATCTCGGCAACGCGGTGGAGACGGTGACCGGCTGGGCCTGGGATCAGACGGATTGGGGGAACGACCTCACCCTCCACGACGACTCGGGGGAGGTGAACATCCTCACCCTCGCGCCGGGTGAGCAGAGAGAGCTGCTCACCCGCCTGCCCGTCCCTTCATCGGCGGGACTTGGGGAGAACGTCTCGACCACGCTCACGTTCTGCATCGGGACCGGTGATGACGAGGTCTGTCGTTCGATGATCCTCACCTTCATCGCTAACGCAGTACGCATGTCCCCACCCAACATCCGCAGTGTTCCGGCCAGTGGGCTGCAATGGAGTGCCGACATCGCCCTCCCAGCAGGAGTCTCTGAACTTGAATGGGACCTGGCTTCCTCCGGCATGCTCCAGTCGGGGTGGACATGGAGTGCATCAGGCGCCCTCACCCTGGTCGGAGGCACACTCACGGCCACGGGCGGCGCAGGGACCACCGTCAGCGGTGGATGGACGCTAGACCTCCCGGTGGACGCCCCGCCCCTGTTTCATCCGTTCAGCGCCGTGGAGGCGAATCACAGCTCCCACGACCTCGAATTCTCGTTGCGTGTGGTACAGGTGCATCGCGCCTCGCTGCAGATCATCGATCCGACCACGGGACCGGTGCTGCTCAACGTGACCGAGCCCGGCTGGTTCGTGCTGCGACTGGAGAACCCCGGCAACGGCCCTGACACCTACAACCTCACGGGGTCGGTCAAGCCCAACGCTAACTTCAGCGGCGACTCCGGGGTGACCTTCTCGATTCCCTCACCCACGTACAGCATCGGTGCTGCGGGCCTGCGACAGGTTCCCGTGCAGGTCACGCTTCCGGATGACACGCCCGCGCGGCAGGGCATGCTCATCGAATTCGTACTCCACTCGCAGGGGGATGTGGCGGTGCGCGCCACCGCGGTGATCGAGGTGGAGGCGCGCCAGGACCATCGCTGGAACCTGAGCCTGACGCACGCAGGCAGCACCTACCTCGGAGCCGCTGAACTGTTCATCGAGCCGGACGGGACGACCGACCTGACCCTCACGGCCACCAACATCGGTAACTTCCCGGATGCGTTGACCATCACGAGCACGCTATCAGTCACCCCCACCGGCAATGACAGCGACACCGCTTGGACGGCGACCGATGATGTGACCCAGGAACTCGCGGTGAACTCATCCGCGCAACTCACCATCTCGGTGAATGTCCCCCGTCTGGCTTGGAACGGGACCACCACGGCCCTGACCTTGCAACTGGAGGCGGGCGGCATCTCGCTCGGACAGTTCGCGGTGACGTTCGAGGTCAGTCATCGTCCTGCGTGGAAGGTCTACTCGACCGGCGGCGATCTCGATGTTGAACCGGGTGGCTCCAACATCTCGCTGGTCGTCGAACAGCGGGGCAACCTGCCCTCAGCGCCGTTCATCACCGCAGCCATCGATGGTTTCGGCTGGAACGTGAGCACCGACGAGTCGCTTCCGGTGCTCGAACCGGGTGAATCCGCGGTGCTGATCCTGCTCGTCACACCCCCTGAAGGTGCTCAATCCGGTCCAGCGGTCGAAATGACGGTACGCGCCCGTAACGGAGATGGCAGCGGTGTGGGAGAGACCATCCTGCCGGTCAGGATCAGGCCGATACTCGACTTCCAGGCGACGATGCCGACGGGCGACTGGGAGCAATGGCTCGTCTCCCCGGATGGCGGCCATGTGCGCATATCTCTGGCGAACACCGGCAACGCCCCGAATCCGATTCATGTCGAACTGACCGGACTTCCACCGGGGTGGCAGCCGAGTGAGGCGGACATCACGCTCGCTTGGGGCGAGGTGCGCGGCCTCCCGGTGGATCTGGTGCCCGCAGGCGACTGGGACGGCTCGAACGTCTCGGTGCAGATCAGGCTCACCGACGGAGCGGGCAACGTGCAGGTGCTCGATGTCACGGTCATCTCCAGCACACACGCGTGGGCCACCAGCCCGGTAATGTGGGGAGTCACGGGGGATTCCCACGTGCTGAGGTTCCATGGGGTAGGCATCCAAGCGGTGGCCGACCAGCAGCTCGGCCTGCTGGAAGCGCATGACGGCGGTTGGCTGCTGCCGGTGGCCGACCAGGCGGATGGCCTGTTGACCATCTCCACAGGAGACGGTTCCGTGTCCCTCGCCTACGACTCACACGCCAGCGTGCGCCCGTCCCGCTCAGCATCCTGCACGCTGGCGAGCAACCGCACCGTCCCGATGGCTACCTGCCAGATAGGTAACGGCAGCGCCGATTTCGACTGGACCGCGCTGCTGCGCATGTCCGATGGCACGATCATCGAGCAGGTGAACGGGAGGACGCTCGCCAACCAGATGCAGTCGTTCAACATCAGCGCGCTGGCGTGGGAGCCGCCAGCGGGAGTGCATGACATCGAGGTGCTCGTGTTCGACGGCGCCGGAATGCTGGTCACCCGCGCCACAACCACGATCATCGAGCGGGAGAGCGGCTGGAACATCGGGTTGACTCTCGAACAGAGCGATGATGCCACCGAAGTGAGCGTGCTCATCCATCGCAGCAACCACCAGGTGCTCAGCGACGCCGTGTGCACCTTGACGCTCACCCAAGGGGAATGGAGCAGCAGCCACAGGGTGAACATGACGGTGGAGATCGCACCCAAGCTCACACTCGACCGCCCGCCGATCGATTCCGCCGAACCACTCGTCGCCCGGCTCGCCTGCTCCCCCCCGTGGGACATCGATGACGACCCCTCCGATGACACGGCCTCGCTCGTGCTGGCCGAACCAACGACCGTGACCGCGCTCACGAACGACTGGGTGATCGGCACCGGGGCGGCCGTGGTGCTGCTCGCCGCCCTGTGGCTCGCAGGGTTCATCCAGCCGCGACCGAAGCGGAAGCGGCGAGCGCAGCGGACCAAGCCGGCCGCGAAGGCCCGAACACAACCCGCGCCTGAGAAGAAGGTGAAGCGGAGCCAGTCCGCCGACTACGGTGGCGAGATGCACCTCGAAGGCGACGAGCAGGAACCGAAACCCGTGAATCAGGAGCCGGTGGAAGTGGTGGACGAGGGAGCCATCTCAGAGATGCAGGAGGGCCTCATCGAGGTGGATGATGCTCCCGTGGAAGAGGAAGAGGTGCTCGATGAGTTCGAGAAGCGGCTACGCTCATTGCGCGACCGCCGCAAGGACCGCGGGGGTTGATCCATGGTCTCCACGACTCCCTCCTTCCACACGTTCACGCCCATCCGCAACGGGCTTGCGCCAGCGCTCGTGGAAGCACTCGAATCCGCCGATGCTGGCGATGATTCCGCCTTCAAGAACCTCCTTGATGGAGACCCCCATCTCGCCGCAGACCTCGAGTCCCAAGATGCAGACACATCCGCTGGCAGAGCGGGGATCGATTGGGATGATGCCACGCTGATGCTCACCGCCCTGATTGCACGAGAAGAGTCAGGGCGGGCGATCCACATCGGTGGCGACCTCAGCCGCAACAGGCTGGGCCGGATCCCCTGGGGTGACGCCAACCCGCTCCCCCACCTGTCGGCATGGCGCACCTCCCCGCTCGCGGAGGGCGAGCTCCTCGACGGCCGGCCGCTGGCGCTGTCGGGCAGATTCTCCAGCGCCCTGCTCGGCCACGAGCGCTACGAGCAATCTGCGGTCGGCCGCCTGCACGGTTGGCTGGAATGCGACGAACTCACAGAGATGGTGCAACTGCTGACCAACGGCCGCTTCGTCGTCCGCGCTGACGAGCCACACGACGGAGGAGTCAGCGACATCGTCCGCCACCTGGTGACCATTTCGAGAGCCGCGCTCAGACATGACTGCGGGGTGCTCCTGCGCTCACACGGATGACCAAGGCGCAGCCCAACAATGAAGGGCGGCTCGCGCGGGCCCACCTCACATGGGAGAACTGCTCTATTCGGGAAAGGTGAAGCAGGTCTGGAGCACCGATGACCCGGACGTCCTCGAGTTCCGCTACACCGACCAGATCTCCGTCTACGACCAGATCATCCCGAGCCTCGTGCCACGCAAGGGTGAGAGCCTCAACCGCACCACCTGTCACTGGTTCGACCTGGTGGAGAAGGAAGGCATCTGCGACACCCACATGATCGATATGCACGCGCCCGACCGCTGCCTCGCCCGCAAGATGACGGTCATTCGTGAACCCGGAGCGATTCCCCGCGACATGGAGAACGTGTTCGTCCCGCTCGAGGTCATCTGCCGCCACTACCTCGTCGGCTCGGCCTACAAGCGCTACACCGATGGAAAGGTCGGCGTCGAGGAGTTCGGTTTCGAGCCCGGCACGAAGATCGAGGAAGGGGTGAAGCTGCCCGAGCCATATCTCGAGGTGTCAACCAAATTCGAGACGTATGACAGGTTGCTCGACCGCGAGGAGGCATTGCAGATATCCAACCTCACAGAGGACGAGTTCCAAGCAATTCTCGACGTGGTGCTGCAGGTCGATGCGATCATCGAGCGCGAAGCCGGCGCCCGCGGCCTGATTCATGTCGACGGCAAGAAGGAGTTCGCGCTGGGAGTCGGCCGCAAGCCTGTCCTCGTCGACTCGTTCGGCACCCTCGACGAGGACCGCTGGTGGGACGCTGAGTTGCATGCACAGGGGAAGATGGTGTCACTCTCCAAGGAATCAGTGCGCGAGCACTACATCGCCACCGGACACCATGCCGCACTCTACAAGGCCAGGGCCGAAGGCATCCCGGAGCCTCCTATCGAGGCCCTCCCACAGGAGATCATCGACAAGACCGCCGCCCTGTACGCAGAAATGTATGAGCGTCTCACCGGACAACCGTTCTGATGCAGGGAAGCCAGCCCATGAGTGATGACGCAGAGCCGGAATTGAGTTACTTCGGCAAGATCCGCAACTTCGGCTGGAACGCCCGGATGTATCTTCTGCACATCTTCGGGATGGATGTCATCCACGGCGCCTGGGAGGTGCTGTTCAACCTCTACCTGCTGCAGATCGGGTTCGACCTGAGGTTCGTGGGCTTGCGGCTCGCCGTTCTCGGGATCGCCGCAGCCCTCGCCTCGATCCCGGCTGGACGACTGGCCGACAAGCTGGACCGAAAATGGGGTTTCATCATCGGTGACGGTGGCGGGGCGGTGTGCGCGGTGATCCTCATCATGTCCACGGATGGAACCACCATCTTGGCCTTCTCCGCAATCGCAGCCGCTTTCGGCGCGCTGCACCACGTGACCGAGGTGCCGTTCATGGCTGAGAACTCCGAACCGCGGGAACGCATCCACCTGTTCAGCGTCGGCTCGGGATTCCGCACGCTGGCAGCGATGTTCGGCGCGCTCGTCGCTGGCTTCCTGCCACGCATGCTGATGGGCGACGGCATGGAGATGGTCGAAGCCTACCGCTTCGCGGTGCACGTGGGCATCGGCTGGTGGTTCATCTCGCTCATCCCCGCGGTGCTGCTGCGCCGTAATCCGAACATCGAAGAGGATGAAGAGGGGGACACAGGAGAAGTCCGGAAGGGCATGTTCGCGGCCATCAAGACACCCCGAACCGTGTTCCGCTTCGTCGCCATATCCGCCATCCTTGGGCTGGGTTCGGGGTTCGTGCTGCGCCTCGCGAATGTCTTCTTCCTGCAGGATGTGCATGCGCATGAGTATGAGATCGGCACTGTGTTCGCAGTCGGTTCGCTCTTCCTCGCCATCGGTGCGTTCCTCGTTCCGTTCGTCGTGGCCAGGCTGGGTGAGGTCTCTTCCATCCTCTGGACCCGCTTCGCTGCCATCCCGTTCATCCTGCTGATCGGCTACGCTCCTGATCTGGCGACTCCTGAGACTGTGGTATCCATCGCTGGGCTCGCCTGGGTGCTGCGCACCACGCTGTTCAACATGTCCAATCCGGTGCTGGAATCATTCAGCATGGGGCAACTGCAGCCATCCGAGCGCGCCACCTTCGTCGGCATCTCCAGCATGTTCTCCAGCGGACTGGCGGCCCTCGGAGCCTACCTCGGCGCGTCGTTGATGGCTGGGGGTGACTATCGCACTCCGTTCATCGCCATGGCAGTGGCCTACCTCATCTCCACCTATCTCTTCCTGCGCTGGTTCCGGGGCACAAAAGGGCTCTCCGACCCATCCTGAACTTGAAGCAATCCCGACTCAACTGGAACCATGGCCTCAGGGTGCGTCACCCAAGGGGATGCATGCTGGAAAACCAATTACATGATCAAGGTGCATAAATTCGACGTGATACCGAGTCACCTCCTCCGTCATCGTGGAAGAAATCAACGTAGATTCCATCGCACAGATTGGTCGGGTTGCACGCGTCATTGCCGCCCGCTTCTGATATGGTCCATGTATCACCAGCCGTTGGATTGGCTGAGTCTGTGCCAGAGAATTGGACCGAAAATACTCCGCATGGAATACCAGTGTATTGGCCATCAAGTGATAATCCGACAAACATCGGTGAACATTCATCTTGGCCCTGAAGATTGGTTGGTGCTCCCGAGACCAAGGTCAATACGCCCAAAATATCGGAGTCGCCGCTACTGACAGCCCCCGAATCGAATGTGAGAGTAAACAACGCCGGACCAGGACAATTACTGCTTCCGACTCCCATTATCCAATCGTAATCGGATTGGGTGAAGAAGCCTGGCATGGATAGTTCGATTTCCATTGCTCGATAGGCATCATCGTACAGCATTCCCAGCAGCGCGGATGTATGGGGATCAAAAGCATTCATACTGACTGACGACCACGCTTTTGCGCCATCGTCGTCTATTGCTACAAAGTTGAGAGTTCTGGTCATTCCCCACTTGCAGCCTGAGGTTGTCTCACCTCTATGGAATGTCAATCCGTTCTCCATCGGTACCGCAAAGAATCCAGACATCACCTCACCCCTCATGTTGATGTGATCAACTCCCGAAAATGCTCCAGAGTTGGATGATAATGCAATGTCTATGACCATGTCTCCATCGGTATCGATTCCCACCTGGGAAATGGTGCCATCAGGGTCGGACACATTCCAATGCAAGCCGTAAAGCACCGAGTATGTACCATCGCCGTCGTCCACGGTCCATTCGTTGCCCTCGTAGGCAAGCCAGACATTCGCCTCGACGATCGGTGGCTGGTTCATCAGAATGTTTCCGCCAGAACCGCCAAGTTGTACCACTTGCCAACCGCCGGACATGCAGGCCTGGAAATTGGTGTCGGCCTCAACATAATACAGCCGTCCCAGGATTGTGGAGTCACAAGTCGGCAGGTCCCCAGACGTAGGGACGTAGTAGGTCGGCCAATCGTCGGTGGACTCCCCCAGCACGACATCATCACCTTCGCTGGTCTCGATATCAGTTCCCAAACAGCCGGCGAGGCCGGCGGTCGTCATCAGCAAGCAAAGCAAGAACGAAATCTTCCTCATGCTTGAAGTATTAGGAGTTCAGTAATTAATATGACCGCCGACAATGCCGCGGCTGCACGAGTGGACTGCTCGATTGTCTAGATGAGTCCGAGGGCATCCTCGATCCTGTTGAGCTCAGGACCGGTGGTCGAACCACCGACACAGACGCCGTTGTCGCTGCACACCAGGCCCGCCCCGATGTGCGGTGAGCCGAAGCAGACAGTGCCGACCATCGCCGGCACACCCAGAACCTCCTCGATGATCTCGACCTCGACCGTCGACACGTCAGGGTGGAGCAGCACGCCCTTGTCGTTCGCCGCCGCCAGGCTGCCGATGACATCGTCTCCAGCGATACACGTGTTGACGGCTGGAACTCCCATCGCTTCGGACAGCACCTCGAGCCCCTCCTCGGGAACGACCGGGCTGACGATGACACCGTTCTCGTTGGCGACCAGCAGGTTGCCGGCCGCGTTCACCGAGCTCTCCATCACGACGACGTCGCCGTAACTGGTCAGCCGGTCGATGTCCTCGGGAGTGGCGATGTCCGCTACCGCCATGCCGCGGGTGTTACCGACCATCAGGGAGCCCAGCAGCGAAGAGCCGCCGATGGTGATCGGAGTCGATTCCATTCCCAAGGCATGCTCGATCCGCTCTACATCGTCCTTGGGAGTCGATCCAGGGATGAACAGCACATCTCCGACGACCGAGACGTAGACCCCTATCTGGGAGTGCCCGAGCAGGTCGCCCACTGTGATCGGCATCGTCTCTCCTCACTTGGTCCGGCTGGTCGTCCTGAGCGTTGTCTAACAGCCTGTCGGCTCGATTCGGTTGGGATGTGGGGATGTGCTCCCGGCCAGCCGAAGCTGACCGGGAGCGGTTGAAGCGGCACAACGACGACCGTTCCCGTGGGCTCTCGCACCACAGTACCGGAATCGACGCAGGAGGGCTTGACTTCCGGGTTCGGTATGGGACCGGGTATCTCCCCTTCGCTATGGTCGTGCACGACTTCGAATAGGATAGGCATGATTCACTGTTGGACAGAGGCCCACACTGGTGTGTGGAGCGGGAAAATTAGATGCAGGGCATTAGTCGGCCTGGGCTACACACCTCGGCGAACCTCGGTGCTTACACCCGGCTTCTATCATGCGATCTTCTATCGCCTGCCCATTGATGCCTCGTTTCTGGGGTGGCTTCGAGCTTAGATGCTTTCAGCTCTTATCCACATAGGGCGTGGCTACCCAGCATTGCCTTGTCAGACAACTGGTAGACTAGTGGCCCCGAGCCCCCGTTCCTCTCGTACTAAGGGGCCCTTTCCATCAGGCATCAACACTTCAACCACAAAGCAACAAACCTGTCTCACGACGGTCTAAACCCATCTCACGATCCCTTTTAATGGGCGAACAACCCCACCCTTGGGTCCTGCTGCAGACCCAGGATAGGAAGAGACGACATCGAAGTAGCAAGCCACCAGGTCGATGTGTGCTCTTGCTGGTGACAACTCAATTATCCCCGAGGTAACTTTTCTGTTATCAACCGCCCCCAGAAATGAGGCAGGTTGGTTCGTTAGGCCCTGATTTCTCATCGTGGATCGTTATTGTTCCGAACCACGTCAAGCCAGCTTTTCCCCTTACGGTTAACGGTGGAGACTGAACCACCTAAGCTGACCTTTGGGCACGCTTGTTAGGTTTTCGAGCGCGTGGCGCCCCACCCAAACTGCCCACCTACCGGTGTCCTCATAAAGAGTAAGTACAGTTACACTCAAAGGACGGTGTCTCTCTGTTTGACTCCCCTCCGGACTGGCGTCCGAGGGATCGGCATCTCCCGTCTACGCAGCACAAAAAGTGCGACTGTACAACGGCAGGCTGCAGTAAAGCTCTACGGGGTCTTCGCTTGCAGGTTGAAGGTACTGGACTGTGCGCCAGTAATGTCAATTTCGCCGGACATACCGCGGGGACAGTGGGGCCCTCGTTGGACCATTCATGCAAGTCGCCAATTAAGCGACAAGGTATTACGCTACCTTAAGAGGGTCATAGTTACCCCCGCCGTTTAGCGGTCCTTCGTCCGGGTGAAACCGGGTTTCAGATACCGCCACTGGGCAGGATTCAGCGGCTATACACATCCTTACGGACTAGCAGCCACCTGTGTTTTTAGTAAACAGTCGGAGCTCCCTGGTCACTGCGACCAGCCTTCTGCAAGGCTGGCACCCCTTCTACCGAAGGTACGGGGCCAATTTGCCGAATTCCCTTGCCTTGATTATGCCGCGACGCCTTAGGCTACTCACCTAGGGGCACCTGTGTCAGATCTCGGTACGGACAGTCAGTACGGCTCCAGCTCCCTTTTCACGGACACCAGGATAGAACGGAAGCGAAATACTCCGCCTCCCGGCCTTCCTCGAACAGCCTGAGGTGGTCGGTGGTGCGCTCGGCCAGCATGAACCCGCCGCACGCCGGAATCTCGACGCTGCGGTCCGAGTGCAGGTCGCGATTGAGCTTGCGCAGGAAACCGAGATTGATCCGGGTCGCCGAGATGCACCTTGTGTAGTCGAGCGCCGCCTCGGTGTTGACCACGGGCTTGAGCTCGAGCCGCAGATTGGGGTGCGCGGCGGTCATGCCGTCCCAGCCGTTGCCCCATACCCGGACCGCGATGCCGTTGGCCGCGAGGTGGTGGAGCGCCACGCCGACGGCGTCGATGGCGTGGTGGTGGATCGAGGATTTGGCCTCCAGCGAGGAAATCAGGTGTGGGGCGGCGCGAAGCTCCTCGGCGGTCAGACGGGTGAGGTGGCGCCGCAGCATCATGGGCTTGGGGCGCTGCCGCGTCCACGCCCGGGGCGTGGACGGGTAGGTGCCAGGCGTCGCTGCAGCGGTAAACCGAGCCGTCAAGTTGCGGGCCCCGCCGCCGGCGACCACAGACCAGAATGGTGTCACCGATGTCGGGTTCCCGAAGTTGTCCAGGACCACCGCAGTGAACTGCTGAGTCTCCCCGTTCTCGAGCGAAGCTATACTCGGGGAGAGGTTGGCGACGGTCGTGGCCGTCCCTGTGGTGACTTCCACTGTGGCATAGGCCTGGAGACTGCCGGACTCGGCACGCACCGTGTCCAC